>JACXTT010011029.1_pt1 | contig 12124 bp, 12 predicted proteins | sample 9270951 | NCBI WGS metagenome assembly JACXTT01 (sample SAMN15532306, study PRJNA645909) | rock metagenome | isolation source: weathered quartz diorite | place: Puerto Rico | collected 2017-06-21 | reverse complement strand
GGGGCGGGGGCTTGGGGGGAAAGTTCCGGGGGGCCCGGAATGCGGGGGTGCGATGACCGTGGGAACGCGGCCCAGGTCGGCGGGATTCAAGCCCGGCTTCCGCAAGGCGCGCGGGATGTCCTCGCCGTGGCCACCGACCGATGTGCCGTTCGCGCCACCGCCATCGACCGGGTGCCAGATCAGCACTTCCTTCTCGCGTTGCCCGTGGCGGTCGATGCGCCCATTGCGTTGCTCCATCACATTGGGGTTGTAGGGAATCTCCAAGTGGATGAGCCGATTGCAGTGGTTCTGCAAGTCGATGCCTTCGGACGCCGCGTCGGTGGCAAGCAGGATGCGCACCGGCGAATCCTGCGGCGATGCTTGGAACGCCGCCTTGATGGGTTCGCGCTCTTCTTGGGATAGGCCGCCGTGGAGCAGGCCGAGACGCTCCCCGCCGAAACCGTGGCTGGCGAGGATTTGATGCATCCACTGGTGCGTGGTGCGGTATTCGGTGAACAGGATCACCCGGCGATCGTTCCACTGGCCGTCCGGCTTGAGGTTGGCCGTGAGCCAGTCGAGGATGGCTTGGGCTTTGGAGTCAGCCTGATTTCTGGCTCGCTGCGCCCATGCCCGCAAGTCGTCCAGCATCGCCCGCTGTTCCAGCGTCAGCGGCATCGAGCGGCGCGTAGCTTCCTCGATGGCTTCGGTTTGGGCGTTCTCGACTTCCCGGTCGTCGGCATAGTCCTCGTCAGCTTTCAGGATGGCCTTGTGCAGGATGCGCTCGGCCATCGCGTCCGGTTTCGCGGACCGTGCTTCGGACAGCGATGCGACGTGCTTTTCGAGCGTGGATGCGAACGCCGCTGGCGACGAAAGCAGACGCTTCTTCAGGAGGCGATTGACGAAGGCCGTGCCGAAGCCGTTGCCAGCTTTCACGGCATCCTTTTCGCGGCTGGCGCAGTAGTCGTCCAACTTGCGATGAATCTCGCGCTCTTCCGCCGTGTATGGGACTTCGAGCGCCTGCAAGGTACGCCGGGCGTACAGAGGATTGCCGCCCGCATCGACCAGATCGCTCTTCAGGCGACGGATCATCACCTGACTCAGGCGCTTTTCGTCGGGGAGGATGTTGCGCGCGAAACGCTGGTCGTCAAGCAGCTCCAGCAACGAGGTGAACGACTCGGTGTAGCCGTTGTGCGGCGTCGCGGTCAGGAACAGACGATGCTGGAAGTGCGGGCCGATGGCGCGAACGAAGCGCGTGCGCTGGCTCTCCAGCGCGTAGTGCACGCCTGCGGCGGGCGCGACGTTGTGCGCTTCGTCCACGACCAGCAGATCAAACTTGCGGGGATGACCGACGTGCGGCGGAATCACGTCGCGCATGGCGCGCAAACCCTCGCCGGCCTTGGCCCAATCCATCGACGTGATGAGGCGCGGATGCGACGTCCACGGATTGGCGTGGATGCCGCGCTCGCGCCGCAACTGCCTGATGTAGTCGGTGTCCACCACACGGAAATCCAGGCCGAACTTCTCCAGCATCTCGACGCGCCACTTCTCCTGAAGCGACGCAGGGCAGACGATCAGGATGGTGCGGGCACGGTGCCGCAGCAGCAATTCCTGAATGACTAGACCGGCCTCAATGGTCTTGCCGAGGCCGACGTCGTCGGCGATGAGCAGATTGACACGAGCCATGTCGATGGCTCGCACCAGTGGATCAAGCTGGAAGTCCTCGATGCTGACGCCGCTGCGGAACGGTGCCTGTAAAAACCCTCGGTCGGCGTTGGTCGCTGCACCCCAACGCACGGCATCAAGGAAAGCGTCGAGCGTGTCGGATTCGTCCTGGCCCGTGACAGAAGGTAGGCCAGCCCGCTCAATCACCTGAGCGCCTGGCTCGATTTCCCAAACGACTTGAAGTTCTTCACCGAGGCCATCTTCGTCGATCGACGAGAGTGTCACGCAATGTTGGAGGGCGCCCGTTTCCAGTCCTGAGGCATCGACATTGGCCACAACCCACTGACGACGGCGCACCTCGACGAGCTGCCCTGGCTCAGGGCGAGCGCGGTATGACTGAGGTTGCTGCTCATTAGCCATTCCCCACTCCCAAATACCTCGTTGTGACGGCACTCAGTCTATTTTCTGTGCCGCTCACTTACGATTGAGCAGATCACTTTTGGGCTGCGACGTGCGCCAAGATGCTTTTGCCGATAGCTTCGCCAAGCTTTACAGGAACAGCGTTCCCAATGAGTCGCCCCACAGTTTTGCGATGAATGGGGCCTCCTTTGGGAGCAAACTTATAGCCCTTTGGGAAGCTTTGAAGGATTGCCCCTTCTCTTAGCGAAATGGCTCGATGTTGTTCGGGATGTCCGAATCGACCATTTCCGAAACCAAAAAACTGTGTGGTCATGGTAGGCGCTGTTTGATCCCAACTCATGCGGCCATAAACACCCGGATAAGTCTTACCGGTTCCTTTTTTATGACATTCCGCGACGAGGTCACGACTCCAATCGCGCCATGTTCCACCTGGTCGAGAGGCTTTAATGCGCTTTAAATTAATTGGCGATAGCGCGCTGGATTGATGCAGTGGATCATTGGGATCGCTTTCTCCTGCACGAATGCGAGGTAATTTACCTATTGCTTCACGCACAGTGACGTATTGCCCCGCCTTGTGTGTTGGCGCGATGAACTTAATCGGCCCCAATCTAGATGCAAGCAAAACTAGCCGTTGCCGCTGCTGGGGCAACCCATAATCTGCACAGTTCACAACTTGGTGGACAACAGCGAAACCCTTATTTTTCAGACGGTCCACGAATTGAGTAAAGACCTCTTGTTCAGCCAAGCCAGGGACATTCTCCATCGTGACCAATTCTGGCTCGGTCTCTTCAACCAAGCGCGCGAATTGCATGAGGAGGCTCCAACGATTATCCGATGGGTCTGCCTTACCCTGACTGTAGGTAGAAAAAGGTTGGCATGGGGCACAACCAGCGACAAGTCGATACCTTGTTCCCTTCAGGGCCTTTGATATTTCATCGGCGGTTACATCATTAACCGACTTCAGTAAAAATTTTGCTGAGTTGTTAGCTTCATAGGGATATGTGCAGGCGGGGTCCAAATCAACGCCTAAGCGGACGCTAATGCCAGCTTTCTCAAGACCCCGTGTGAGCCCCCCCGCTCCGCAGAAAAGATCGACGGCAGATATTGTTTTCTTCATCGGCTACTCAACTCAGCTTCTTGTGAAGGGTCGATCCGCGATGTTGCTTCGCGAGATACTGCTCAGTTGCCTGGCGTACAACCCATGCCAGGGAAACTTTCATTGTCGATGCCAATCGTTCTAACTCGGCATAGTCTTCGGCTGGAAAACTGATGGAGGCCCTAACGGTCTCCGAAATTTGCTTTTCTGTACTGCGGCTCACCCTCATAGCCTAAGCCCTCATTTTTTTCACCACTTTACACCAAAGTGGTGATGTCACTTTCACTGCATACACTACAAACAGTCCAACATCGGGCTATTCCACCCGCGGTCGATCAATGGCTGGATCAATTTGGAGATGAGGCCTATGACGGCCATGGAGGCCTTCGAGTGTTCTTTAGCAAGGTGAGCGTTCGCCGAATTAGTTGGCATTCGGACGTCACTTTGTCCAACAGAACAAAAAGTATCTGGGCGCTTACCGCCTCAATGGCAGTGACTCTGGCGGCACGATTACGCTGGGTTGGCGAACCAAAAGAATTCAGCGCCAATAAAAAATTAATTTTTTCCGACCGTTGTATATTACCTAGCACAAGGTAACGGTCAGATGCCTAAAACGTTGCGAATTTATCGTATTATATATTTCAATATAATCATACACTTAACCTAAACCGTTACCTTGCATCTGATGCAAGGTAACGGTGGGGCAAAATTCGCGGTTAAAACCAGTATTAAACAGTTAATACAAAAAATGTTTTGTCGGGGGGTTTTTCGACTTTTGTATTAACTGTTTAATACACGCGCTCCAGCAGCCTCAAGATCCTCCCGAGACCGGGATTCGGCCTTTGACCCCTTACGACGGCATGTAGGGGTCACTCCCCTCACCCTTTTTTCGTCGCTTCGGCCTTTTTCTTCTTGGCCTCTTCGCGGCGCTTGCGGGCCTCTTCCAGTTTTTTCTTGGCCTCGTCTTTGCGCTTCTGATGAATCGGATCCTTCGGGTCGTCCGTCTCGTGCGGTTGATACACCAGCAGGTCCGCCACCCCCACTTTTAAATACCAACACAAGCGATTGATGACGTCGGTGCCGATCGGTTCGGTCGGGTGGTTCACCAATTTTGACAAGGTTCCGCGGTTGAGGCCCGTGTGCTGGGCCAACTCGCTCAACTGCAGCGGGTCTCCCATCTGTTTGCGCTGGAAGAGGATGTTATCGAGCTGTATTCGGATCACCGGCGGAGCCTCTGAATTTGTGTAGAGAGCCTCCCAAATGGGGCTCTACATCAGAAACGCGTCTGTTATTTTAGACATATGTCGTTTATAATAGACGCACGATTGATAAACACAACATACCAGCCCCCGACGGCTGGGGATAGGGGGAGGCCATGAAACAGGGGGAACTGAGGTTCGAAGACCGTCCGGCTCTGGCCAAGGCCGGGCCCCAGTCGGCGCCTGTCTTCAATCTATATAAGGACTCGTGGCTGGTGATGAAGTCCTGCGAATGGCGTCCCGCCACCCTCGCCCTGAACCGAGGGCTGTTCGCCCGTTATTTAACACCGGCGTTTGGGTATCGTCCGGTGGATCTGATCACCCGCACCGATCTGCTTCAGTTTCGCAGTCATCTCCATGCCAACGGCATCAATGCCAACACCGGTGAGCGGCTCGGCCCGGCGACGATCAATCGCTGTGTGTTGTTGCTGCGGCAGATCCTGAGTGAGGCATCGCTGGAGTTTGGATTTCCAAATCCTGCGCAAGATCTGCGCACGCTCAAAGTCAGAAAGCCGTTGGTTGAGGTGTTCAGTCTGGAACAGGCGCGCGCGATGATCGCTACGGCGCCACAACACTGGAAGCCTTATCTCACCGTGCGACTGTTTAGCGGGCTGCGCGCCGGAGAAGTGAACGGGCTCGAGTGGTCACACGTGGATTTTGTGAAGCGTCAGATCACGATCCAGCAGAGCTACCGCAACGGTGAGATTAGCGCGACCAAGAATCAGACATCGGATCGCATCGTGCAGCTGTCGAGTGTGTTGCTGGAGGCACTTCGGGCACAACGTGCCATCAGTTTGGGGCGTTCGCAGTTTGTGTTCTGTAGTGCTCGCGGCGCGCCGGTCGACAATCATAATTTTGATCGGCGGGTATGGCGTCCCCTGCTGCAACAACTCGGCCTACCACGCTGCCGTCCGCACGTGATGCGTCATACCTGCGCGTCACTCTGGCTCAGCGCCGGCGAGAACCCGGAGTGGATCGCGCAGCAACTCGGACACAGCAATACCGAGACCTTATTCCGAGTGTATTCGAGATTCGTGCCGGATGTGACACGGCACGACGGCAGCGCGATGGAGCGCTTGCTTGAATCAACACCGATGTCATTGCCGCCGATGCAGGCGATGTTTCAGTCCCTTTCCAGGAGAGCCTCATGAACACCAATGCCATGGTTTCCGTGCCCGCGGATCAGATGAAGCCCATCTACGATGGTCTTCACGAGGATGATTTTGTAGACGAGCGTCCATTTGTGGAGGACGTGGTGGAAGCCATGCTCATGGGTATTCATACGGTCGTGGGCATCACGGGGTTGGAGTCTTTCGAACTCAGTCTGAAAAACAGCAGCGGCTTTTATGTCGTCAACGTCCAGTCGGACGTCCTGATCAAGACCGTTCCGCAATTGCCCTGCCCCGTAAAGGTCCATCGCAGAGGATTTGAGATGGAAGCCCAAGATTGCAACCACGGCAAGATCACATGTGTTCGCCCCTACGATGCGGTGATTCACGGCAATGCGGCTTATCTCCTATCACCCTTCGGCGTGGGGGATGCGGCCGAAGATGCCCTCAAACAATTGCAGCAGTGGCTGGGGGCGCTGGAGACGTCACCACTCAAGCGCGTGGTGAATCAGGTCCTGCTCGAGCGCGAAGTGCGCCATCAACTCCTGAGAATGCCTGCGAGCCGAGCACACCATCATGCATTCCCCGGTGGCCTACTTGTGCACAGCATGGAAGCACTCCACTCCGCGCGGCAGCTGGCCCACTGTGCTCAGCTCGAGACGCAAGAGCGTGAACTCTGCGAAGTCGCGGCCCTGCTGCACGATCTGGGCAAGATCAACACCATTTATAGCGACGTTGTCGGACTGGATCACAAAGTCGAGACGCTTAAGTTGGTCGAGCGACCACTCAACTGGTTGATTGCCAAGCATCCTGATCTGGGCCGCGGCTTGGAAACGATCTTGCTGCAGCTGGCCTACCCCACCAAAGGCTTTCCAGCCTTTCTGGGCACGCAAATCGTGACACTGGCGGATCGATTCAGCACCGCCTGCGATCGCAACAAGCGCCTCAGCGATCTTCAGATCACAGCTATCGCCAGCGCAAATTCTTGAAGAGTTGGATTGCGACCCACCCATCATGACCTTTTGGGAACATCTCATGAGCAAAATCACCCGCAGACGTCCGCTGCTCCCGATGGACAAGAAACTGGCGGTCTGCTTTCTCGCGTGGCTGGAAAAGGCGGGGATTGAAACGATCTCTACGGATATGAGAACCGCCCAGGTGGTTTTATTGCGCAACGCGCCGGTGCCGGTCTGGGATCTGTTGGAACGTCATGTCTCAGTAAAGGACTACTGGCATACGCCGCGCGGCATGGGGGTCCATCGGGATGCGCTGCGATGGCTCATTTTTTCGGCTGAAGCTTCACGCCCTCGCCCGCAGAATGTGGGCGATTCCATCCCTGATGACAAGCCATTTATTCCTTTTTCGGAGCAAGTGCAAAAGGAATTGAAGAAGAAGAAAAAGCCTGACACTCCAGAGCCGCCACCCGTTGATCCGAAGTTGATTTGGAAGGTCTGCACTGAGATTGATCTTCAGTCATCGACTCAAAACAAGTGCGGCACGAGTTCACGCCCCACTTCTTCGCTCGAAGAGCGTCAACGGATCTTAAAGTTGATTCAAGATAAGCGTGAGCGCGTGTTACCGGCCGTGCTGCCCGAGTATCTAGCCCAAATCACGGCCCTCAAGAACCGATTTCCGCATTTCGAATCAGTGATCACCTGGGTTTGTCGATCACTGCGGTTGAACATGCGCTTGGGTCAGCCACTCAAGCTCCCTGCTTTCTGTCTCAATGGACCGCCCGGAACAGGCAAAACTTATTTTCTGCGTGAGCTGGCGGGCATTTTAAAAATGCATCTGGTGTTCCGATCGATGGCGGAAATGTCGGCGAGCTTTGTGCTGACGGGCTCCAATTCTGTATGGCGGGACTCAGGCCCTGGGCTCGTCGCACGCTGCTTGGCCGAGATGCCAAATGGAGTGGCGCCGCTGTTTGTTCTGGATGAACTGGACAAGTCCCAGGGTGGGAATTACCGGGTGGATACCTGCCTGCTGGGTCTACTCGAATCATCCAGCGCTTTGAACTTTACCGATGAGTTTCTAAACGTCGGCTTTGATGTCAGGCCATTCTCATGGGCATTCACCTGCAATGATCTGGGCAATGTCAGGGAAGAAATTAAATCACGACTGACCATTCTGGACGTGGGCTTGCCAGGCCCAGAACACATGCCTGAAATCGTTCGCAGTGTGGATTTGGCTGTGCGGTCAGCGCAGCCTGGCTTCAGCGACTTGTTTGAGCCACTGGGCGATGAGGTGGTGGATTGTCTCACGGCGATGGCGACGCGCGACCTGAAAACAATCTTGAATGACACCTACGCCATTGAGCTGGAGCGTGCGCCCGACAGCTCCCTGATCAAGATCACGCCGGATTCAATCGCTGCGGCGATGACCTCACGCGCCAAACAATCCCATAAGCGGCCGCTGGGTTTTGTGTCCTGATTCACCCATGTGGACCATCACCGCAATCCCCAATCAATAACCGATAACAAGTTCCGGTTATTGCGTTATCAGGTGCAGGGGCAGCAGATTTCGCAGGTGTTCCTGGAGGTTTGGGTGCAGTCGAAGAAAGTAGCTCAGCATGTTCGGATCATTCAGAACCGTGTCGGCGATGAGTTCTCGCAGCTCAAGGATTTGCCTTTTCTGCTTGAGGAACTCCGCAGTTTCTTTTGCGCTTTGATACCGACGGCGCCGCTCTTTGAGTTGCTGGACCTCATTCTGCTTCTGTTTGATGAGGTTTAGCTGCTCTTCCTGTTGATGAGGTTTTTCTGGAATTGGCGCTTCAGTCTGGGTGTTCATAATGTTGTGGCGCACTTATACATCGGGGTTAAAGGCCAGTGCCCAGCGGCTCCGGAACAACGTCAACGTCCATCGCGAGGCGCGCGTGATGGTCCGCATCGCGAGCTAGTTCTTGCACGGTTTGCGGCATCATGATCGTTTGTGTGGGCAGCGCTTCGAGATCATGCTCAAGCTCTAATAGCTCAGCTTCGAGTTGCTCCAAGGCATGATCGTCCTCGACTGACCAGCGGTATTTATGCAGTTGCTCGTTCACGGCACGTGCCTGACCGTTGAAATCACTTCGGGGGGTGCTAAACCCTCTCTTTGCCAGTGCTGTGCACGCTGCACCCAGATGGAGCGTGGGAACCAATTGTGAATTTAGAGATCTATAACTTTCAGCGAACATGAATCGGTTGATCCCGGCGGCTCTCAAAGCGTCCGTTTGACACTGAGCCATGGTCGTTCGCAATGACTTGACCCATGTTCTGTTATTCAATTCGCGGGCCTTGTGCGGGGCAAAGCCATTTCCTTCAAGCCGACGCATCGGCATGAGCATATGCGCGTGTGGGTTTGGGGTAGAAAGTGAATGGAAGGCTATGTCCACCGCCATCCCTCTGATTGTCAGGTTATTGCTCACCCATTTTTTGACCAGCTCAATATTCTGCTCAGGTGTCAGATCTTGCGGCAAGGAGGCGATAATGGCTCGGCACAGCTGCGCATCCTTTCGCCGCTCAGCTGTCTCCGCCTTATTCCACAGCGACATTGGATCGAATACCCAGTCCGGCGCATTCAGTGGCGCCATGATTTCGCAGTGACTGACATCTTCCTTGCCACGAAAATCATATCTTTTAAGTGACTGGGTATTAGTCAGTGCCGTGCCTCGCTGATAGGCCGCCGCACGTAAGGCAGACCCTTGTTTGAGCTCTCGACTTTTTCGTTTCGAGTCAACACGAGGCTGTCGCCTGATGACTGTTACGTTGAACGAGATATGGCGCATGGGCTGCGTCATGCGGTATTCGGTCCTTCGCCGCTGGCGCCGCCCTGAAGCAGGTCTTGATCGAAGACGTGATTAGGCTGTTGATCTGATATTGATTGAGCCCGTTCAGCGCTTTGCCTGTACTTTTTTTCAAGGGCAACGATTGCCAGTTGCAATTGTTCAATCTGATTTTTGAGCACGGCGCTCTCCCCTTCGCTGAAAGAGGCTCTCGATCTTTGTTCGATGAGTTGGTGATCGAGATCAATATTTTTGTTCTGCAATACCTCTATCTTCTGTTCGGCCAGCTGAATTTGATCAGTTATTTCTTGATTCTTACTCGTGAGTGTCTGAATCTGGTTGAGATAGTCTGAGATTTCTATGTGAAGTTTGGGAATTACAGAGTTTTCATCTTTTAGCCTTTCGATCTCGGCACTGAGATTCGTGTTCAAATCGCCAAGCTCGTCAATCTCAAGCTGCATGCCACGCAGTTGTTGATTGTATCCAGCGGCGAATTCTGCATAAAACTGTTCTTTGAGCTTCGTGAAAGTTTGTTCGGGTTTGCTCGGCCTGTTCCGTAGCTTGAGTCCAGCTTTATCTTTGAATTCCGAAACGGCTTTGGCGATCTTGTTGTAGTCGCCGCCCAATTGCGCAGAAATGTATCTTGCGTTGATGTCTTCCAGTCGACCAGACTGCTGCAACTCAAACATCAAGGCTTCAACTTTTTGCGGATCGAATTTTCGTTCAGTCATAACGAATAACTAATTACTGTAATTTGTTATTGCCGATCATCGGCAGCAGGTTTTTTTGAGTTAACGGCCTTAAATTCAACAGACGACCACCCCGCTAAACCGCCGCGGGTTTGCTTAGATTTGAGCATTGCGCAGCGTTCTGCCTCTACCTGCTCGCGACAGGCGAGCCAAGCATCAATGGTGGACGCCCTCCAGCGAAGCGGTTTCTTATTGATGGGTGGTGGTAAGAGCCAAGGAGAGCGGCTGCGCCAAGTCAGCAGCGTGACAGCAGATACGCCAACTATTTTTGAAAGATCGGCGACATCCACAAGCTGACCTATGCGTCGGCTGTCAGTCGCTTCGGCGCTTGTTCCATTCCTTCGCATACGAATCATCTGTTGAAAGCATGAAACTAGTTACAACAGAGGAAATGAAAGCTCGCAAGAGCTTCATTCAGATACGATCATGACTTACGATCAATGCCATCTATGTAGCCATTTTGTTGACTTACAAATCGAATACATGATCGTAGATCGAATTTTTGATTCGATTAAATAATCACACTGAAGACAAAATCTTTTATCTACTATCAGATTTGTAACTGGCAGCGCTGCAAGTTTTCATGAATAACTTTTTGCACGATTTAATTTCAATTAATTATTAAAATAAAATTATTTATAAATAAAAAGTCTACCGCTATAGCGATGCTAGTATGTATAGGATTTCGAAATGCGCATTTTTGCAGCGCATTTCTTTGAAGACTGACTTTTCAGCTCAATTGCCAGGCCAGATTATTTTCAAAACTAACAATAGTACTTTTGATCGGGCGGGCCCTGATCAAGACGCTCGCCTGCAAGATATCGATCAATTGCGATTTTGCAAGGTTCTTTGAGCTGATCGGCGTTGAAGAAATATGACTTGATGTACCAACACCCGTAGGATGCTGCAATGAACCACAAGCCCGAGAAATTCAGGCCATACAGCATCAAGCCGCCAATCAGCAGCAAGAATAGGCAAAGAAACGAGCCCCACGTCCATGGCGGTGATGTGTGCGCAACGATCCCCAGTTGACCGAATTGCTTCATGTTGTGGTTGTACGCATACCCGATATACCAAGACCCTGAGCCACCCACCCTGAACTGCGAGACCGTCAATCGATGGCCAACTCGATATGGAAAGGCCCCTGTGGTTCTAATGACAGTTTCACGCCCATCCTTTAGGCGAAGATAAAGCTCATCAGAAGTCACAGTCTCCGATCGAATCGGATCGCTCGCGATAAATCCATAACGCTGATGAATCTCTCCACCTGAGATATGGGCTTCATGATGGGTATTCTGCGAAACCACCTCGCCTTCAAAGACATCTACCTCGTAACCATTCATCTTTAGAGTCATTTGCCTGCCCCTTGATTCAGTTGATTCGACTTTGCGCGTTGAGAATCACTTCTTCGTTTCAACCGCCTATTCGTACGCGTCCCCGCCGAAACAGTGCGAAGACCATCAGGGGCAGCAGCGTTAGATATCCGATTGCTCCCAGCAGTGTTTTAGGCTTCTGCGTGGTTGTGGGTGTCGTCGTTGTCGTCGTAGTCGTACCGCCAGCCGCCGATCGATTCACCACCGCCGACTTGGTCGCAGTCCCGAGTGAATTCGTGCAGGTCAGTGTGTACGTGCGCTGGTTGGTATCCGGAATGGCGATGTCCACACTGCCGTGGTTCGCCTTAGCGCCACTCCAATCGCCCGAGGCCGTGCAGCTGGTGCCCTGCGGGACCGACCAGGTCAGTGTCGTCGTGCCTGTCGTGCCGCCGGCACGCGGCGTCGTGGCATCGATCGTGAACCCTACACTGGGATTGGCCGTCGGATTGACCGTGATCGTCGAGGTTAGCGGGGTTGCCACACTACCCACACCGGTCTTGATGCTGTTGGCCGGCAAGGTCAGGGTGTAGCTGCCCGCATACTTCGCATTGACCGGTACCGTGAAGGACCAGGAACTGGCCTGCTTCACCGAGTAGTGGCGCAAGCTCAACACGCCCGTAGAGACATTCAGCACGGGCGAGCCATAGCCGCAAGTATCCGAGTTGCTCGAGGGTGCCGGTGCCGTGATCTGCGACATCGGGAGCCCATCGACCGCCG
>JACXTT010011028.1_pt1 | contig 12125 bp, 7 predicted proteins | sample 9270951 | NCBI WGS metagenome assembly JACXTT01 (sample SAMN15532306, study PRJNA645909) | rock metagenome | isolation source: weathered quartz diorite | place: Puerto Rico | collected 2017-06-21 | reverse complement strand
GACGCGCCGCGGGCCAGGCGTTGGGGCCGGCGGGCCCGCGCCCCTTCGCCCTCGACCAGCCGTTCCGCGTGGCCTCGATCTCCAAGATGATCGCTGCGGCCGCCTTCCTGCCGCTGGCGGCGCGCCAGGGCCTCGACCTCGACCGCGACGCCTCGGACGCGGCGGGCTTCCGCCTGCGCCATCCCGCGCATCCCGACGTGGCGATCACGCCGCGCATGCTGCTCAGCCACACCAGCGGCCTGCGGAACGGGCCATCCTACCCCGTGCCGCTCGGCCACAGCCTCTCCGAGGCCTTCACCGCCGGCGCCCGGCACTATGACGGCGGCGCCTGGTTCGGGCCGACCGAGCACCGCCCCGGCGACTGGTTCGCCTACGCCGACGTCAACTTCGCCCTGGTCGCCCAGATGCTGGAGCGGCTGAGCGGCGAGCGGTTCGACCGGCACATGGGCGCCGCCCTGTTCCGACCCCTGGGGCTGCACATCGGCTACAACTGGAGCGGCGTCTCGGCCGCCAAGCGGGCGCGCGCCGCCGCTGGCCTGCACCGCATGGACGGCCAGTGGGTTCCGCAGGTCGACGGGACGGTCCCGCCCTACCCGGCCCTGCCGTTCACCCGGCCCTCCGATGCGCCCGGCCTGACCGAGGCGGACTACAAGGTCGGCGACAACGGCTTCGCCTTCTCGCCGCAGGGCGGGCTGCGGCTCAGCGTGGCGGACATGGATCGCCTGGCGCGGATGTTCGCCGGCCACGGCCAGGGCCTCGTCCCCAAGGCGGCGCTGGAGGCCATGCAGCGGCCCGTGTGGACCTACGATCCGGACCGTCCCAACGGCGAGATCGATGGCGGCCTGATGCAGAGCTACGGCCTGGGCTGCGAGATCCCCAACGGCCGGGCGGGGCCGAAGGGCGACGCCTTCTTCGGGCCGGATAGCGCCGCGTGGCGCGGGCACTTCGGCGACGCCTACGGCTGGATCACCGGCCTGTTCTGGAACCGCCGCGACGGCCGCACCCTGGTCTACGCCATCAACGGCATGCCGGAGATGGACCGCCCGCCGGCCCGCAACTCCGCCCTGACCGCGCCCGAGGAGGCGTTGATCGCGCTCGCCCTGGCCCGCTAGGGCTGATCGGCGAGGATCGCTTTCAGCCGCTTCATCGCCGACGCGTTATGGCAGGCCAACACCGGGTTGGGGTTGGGCCGATCGAGCGCCACGTCCTGCCGCAGCGTCTGCGTCGCCACCTCCGACAGCGCCCAGTCCATGGCCACCGGATCGCACAGGCTGATGGTGATCACCTCGCCGTCGCGGCCCGGGACGCCCGGATGGGTCTGGTCGAGGTTGGTCCGCAGCAAGCGCCCGTGCGCCTCGCGGCTGTGGAAGATGCCGCGCAGCGGACCCAGCAGGTCCTGGGCGCCCTTGGCCGGCTTGGCGTCGGGCGAGGCCTCGCCGTTCAGCAACAGCAGGTAGACCGGCCGCACGGCGATCGCCGGTAGGGCGCCGCGGGCCGCCGTGAGCTGGCTGTCGGGCCTGAACATCGACAGGGCGAGTTCGCGCACCGCCTCGACCCCCGTGGCGTCGAAGTAGCCGCCGTCGACGATGTGCCCGCCCTTGGGCAGGGTCCCGCCGGGGCTGATGTAGGGGAACCGCGCGCCGTTCAGGATGGCGGTGGACAGGCGCACGTCCTGCCCCGCGACCTCATGGAAGTCTTCGGCGTCGATGAAGGGCGCCGCGCCGGAGCGGAACGCCATGCTGCTGGTGATCAGCGGCCGGCCGGTTTCCAGCCGCACCCCGCCGACCATCAGCATCGGCAGCCAGGGCCCGTTAGGTCGGTCCCAGAGGTTGAGGAAGCCCTGGCCCATCCGCCCGCCGTTCACGCCCGCCGCGGCGCCGTCGCAGGTCTTGCTCCAGCCGGCTTCCCAGCCGAGCTCGAGGGCCCGCGCGCGGTCGGGAAGCCGCACGCCCGGCAGCGGGTTGAACCGCTGGATCAGGTCGGGAAACAGCAGGCCGCCCAGAGCCGGGCTGAGGTAGTCCTGCTCGGTGAAACAGGCGACGCGCTGGCGCAGCCGGCCCGCGGCGGCGAGGTCCGGCTGGTCGCGGATCGCCGCCAGGAAGCCCGCCGCGCCCAGGCTGCCGCCGGAGATCGAGCTGATGGCGAAGACGTGGCGGGAGAAGTCGCCGCCGGTCTCCTGCTCCAGGACCGAGAGGGCGTCGCCGGTCCAGTAGCCGGCGCGCGAGGCCCCGCCCTGCGAGATCACGAAGATGATCGGCACCCCGTACTGGCGCGGCGCCAGGCCTGCGCGCCAACGGTCGAAGGCCTGGGTCACGTCGGGGCGCCGCGGGGGCGTCGCGCCCAGCAGCCGCACCTGATGGTTGTCGGAATAGAAGCTGCTGACGAACGCGATCGCAAACAGCAGCGGCACGGTGGCGATCCGCGCCTCGTGGCCGAGCTGGATCAGCACCACCATCACCGGGATGATGGTCGCCAGAGCGAGCAGCGCCACCGCCGCCGGGCCCACGCCCTGGGCTGGGGCGACGGGATCGAAGATCGCCAGGAGCAGGCCGAGCGCGCCCAGCGCCAGCGACCCGCCGAGCACGGCGTAGCGCCCGCCGATCAGGGTGGCGTGGATCACCCGGCCGGCCCTGTGGCGGCCCTGGGCGATCAGCTCGGTTCCGGTCTTGTGCAGCCGGCGCACCACCGGGCGGCGCAGCATCAGGAAGGCCAGGAAGCCCGCGCCCGCGCCCAGCATCCCCCAGACGCGCAAGTCCCCGCTGCCGATCTTCCGCAGGCCGAAGACCAGGAACACGAACGGCAGCAGGCCCAGCACCCGAGGCGCCCAGGTGAGGTAGAGATCGCGCTCCCAGTTGGCGGCGTCGCCGAACTGGTACTCGACCACCGCGCGGCACCAGTACCAGGCGTTGAGCCCCAGCAGCAGGGCCGAGGCCAGGAGCCAGGCGTAGGGCCCGCCGCTGCGGTGCCCGGACCCGTTCATGGTGTGCAGGGCGACGGCGCGCAGCAGATCGAGGCCCGGCTCGCTGCCGACCAGCAGGCCGCCGGACGCGGCCAGCAGGACCGCCACGAAGAGAAACCCTGTGGTCTTGTCGAGCGTCCAGGCGAAGTGCGGCCAGGCGCCCTTGGGCGGCGGCCCGGCTACCCGCTTGGGCAGGTGCGGGTGCGGCGGGGTCTTGCGGGCCTTAGTGCCAGTGCTCGTCATGTCGCCGGTGCGCCTCGTCCAGGCCGTGGCGGAAGAAGCGCTCGTAGTAGGCCTCTTCCACGTGATGGACCTGCAGCCAGACGCCGGGCACATGGATGGCGTCGCAATGGGCCGGGAAGCGCCCATGGGTCTTCAGGATGTAGTCGCAGATGTCGGTGACACAGGCGATCACCTCGTCGGAATAGACCTCGGCCTCGGCGAGATAGCGCTTGCCGTAGTCTTCCTTGTAGATCTGCCCGAACAGCGCCTGGTTGTTGTAGATTCCGCCCGGCCCGAACTTGCCGGCCATGACCTCCGTCACAGCGTCCTTCATGCTGTCGTAGTAGGGCGGGCACATGGCCTTGATCAGGTGCTCGCCCTGGTGGCGCAGACCGATCGGATGGGCGCGCAGGTTGGCGTATTTCGGCAGCGGCACGGCCCAGCGGATCAGGTCCATCAGCTTCCACTTGGGCGTCACGAAATCGAAGCCGAGCATAGAGCCGTAGGTCCCGCTGTACTTGGGGTCGCCCAGAGCGATGGGCGGCGTCAGCGAGGCGTGGATCCAGGCGCCCAGGCCCATGGCGTCGGCGGTGAGCATCAGGTTCTGCAGCAGCAGATCCGCCTCGACCTGGGTGCGCAGCGGACCCAGCACGCCCAGCGGCACCTTGATGTTGTCGTTCAGGAAGCCCTTGGCGATCCAGTCCTTCACGCCGGCCGGCTGGTAGAAGTTGCGGTCGTCGACGATGGCGGGCCGCGCGTGCGCCGGCTGGGTCAGCAGGTACATCAGGCCGTTGATGTACTGGTGGCTCAGGTCGACCACCGGGAACAGGATGGTGGTCCCGGGCTGGTTCGAGAGGAAGCGGTTGGAGTCCAGGTAGGCCGGGAAGTCGCGCATGTTCGGGCCGACGTCGAGGCGGTGGTCGAGCACCTTGACCTTGGCCTGCGCGGCGCGGGCGATCAGCGTCGCCGGATCGAAGGGATCGCCGCCGCCTTCGAGGGGCGGAAGCTTGCGCAGGAAGTAGGTGCCGGTGTCGTTGATCAGGAAGAAGTGGGTGCCCTGAGCGTTGTCCGGGCTGCCGGCCGTGCGCCCGGCCATGTTCAGGTTAGGCTTGGCCATGATCTGCTCGCCCGTGGCCGGGTCGGTGAACGGCCGGTCGGGCATGGTCAGGCCGGTGCAGCCCGTGACCGCGATCAGCATCGCCTCTTCCAGTTCGGAGAGCGGCGCGTGCGGGCTGCGCGAGGCATAGCTCATCGTGCCCGCCTTGACGGTCGCGCCACGGCTGACCCGGTGCGTGCGCCGGCCCCAGAGCACGTCCAGCAGGCCCCGCGCGCGCAGGGCGTCGAGGCCCTTCGAGGCCGGCCTCGCAGCCGTCTTCGCAGCCGGTTTCGGGGCGGCCTTGAGCGCGACGCGCGGCGCCGCCTTGGGCTTCGGCTTGGCCTTGGGCTTCGCGGGCGGCTTCGGCTTAACGGCCATGTCGGGTCCTCATTGCGGGATGATCGGCCGCCAGGGCGCAAACGCGCTGGCGTCCCTGGGCAGGACCGAGGCCAGCTGCGGGCAATGCCGCAGGATCAGGCTGGTCATGCCGTTGTTGGCGATCCAGTCCATGCCGAACGGCGAATAGACCTCGGGCCGGAAGTCGACGGTCAGGAACCGGTCGCTCTGCAGCCGGCGCGACGCCATCAGGATGAAGATCCGGAAGGCCGTGTCGCTGAAGCCGAAACCGCGCGGCGGGTTCTCGCCCAAGAGGCCGATCACCGTGTCGACCTGGTCGATGTCCTTGTAGAGGTCCTTGAGGATCCGCACGGTCTCGGGGTCGGCGGCGAGATCCTCCCAGCGGGTGATCCGCGGCTTGTGCAGCCCGGCGCGGAAGTCGTTGTAGCGCGGCACGCCGCGGCGGCGCGTGCGCACGATGTCCACCACCGACAGGTCGATCAACTCGTCATCCCGCTCGAAGGCGGTCAGCGACGTCGGGAAGTTGTGCAGGGTGATCGCGCCCGGGTGCGAGGTGCCAAAGGAATAGAGGACGTTCTCCAGCCCCTTCTTGCGCATCTGCTCGTCGGTGCCCGCGCCCTGGATCTGCAGGAACGTCTTCTCGTCGATCTTCCGGCCGGTCTTGTGGTCGAAGAAGCAGAAGTCGTCGGGGATCAGCGGATGCAGCCGGTAGACCGTGGCGAAGTCCTCGGTCAGCGAATAGGGCGCGGCCTGGTGGTCGGGCTTGGTCTTCGGAATGCCGGTGGCCGAGTGCTCGTCCAGCAGCCAGATGCCGCCCTTGGTCAGCAGGTCGTTCGGCGGGCCGTTCCAGTTGGAATTGAGCGCCACCTTGATGGTCTCGGTCGCCAGGATGGCTGGCGTCCATTCCACCGTGTGGATCTTGGCGATCAGCGCCGTCACGATCAGCCGGGCGGTGTTGTAGATCTGGTCGTCGCTCCAGCCGCGGTAGTGGCTCTTGAGCTCGTCGCAGAGCAGGTTGTGCTCGCGGGCGAACAGGGTGTGCATCCCCGACAGGCCGAGCCAGAAGCTCTCGTTGAAGCCGGTGATCTCGAAGCCCTTGACGCTCTTGGGCAGGTAGCCGTTGACCAGCTTGATCTTCGGTCCCTCGCGCAGCCCCTTGGCGGTCAGGTCGTCGTCGCCATAGACCTCCGAGCCGTCCCACCAGTGGGAGGCCGCGTTGCCGAACAGGGCCGGCGGGTCGCCCTTCGCGCCCTCGTTGCGCCGGATGTTGCCGGCGATGCGCATGACGTCCTCTTCGCGTCCGCCGACGGTGTTGCGCCACTTCATGCCGGGCGGCAGCGTGACCCGCAGGTCGCGGCCCTTGCCCAGCGGATGGCGCGCGTGGTTCACCCAGTCGTGGACCTGGAACTGGATCCACGCGGCGGCCAGGATGTTGAGCGAGGTCGCCGGGATGAAACTCTTGCGGTGCATGAGCAGCTTGGCGACGTCGAAGGCGTTGGGCGTGTCGAAGGTGTTGGGCCGCAGGTCCGGCTTCAGGTTGCGCCCGAAGGTCGCGCCGACCGCGCCCATCTTGGGATCGGACAGGTCGTTGTGGGTGCCGATGAAGGTGCGCGAGACGCGCTTCTCCTCGTCGATCTGCGGCGGGGCCTCGCGCGGCATGGGCGGCGCCTCGCGGATCTCGGTGTCGATCAGGTTCTTGCGGCGCAGCACATAGCGGAAGCCGTCGAGGTTCAGCAGGCTGAGCGGCACGGGCAGCTTGTGCCACTCCACGAAGCGGTTGAGCAGTTGGAAGAAGGCCCGCGCCAGGGCCCCGAAGATCACGTTGCGCAGCGGCGCCTTGGTGACCCAGCGGTACTCCAGCCGATGCGCGGCGCTGGCGTCGTAGGCCGCCTTGCGCGCGCGGTTGAGATTGCCCAGCGGGCGGAAGGCCGCGCCGGTGTTCCAGGGGTTGAAGGCCAGGAGGTCGATGCCGCGCGCCTGGGCGCGGGCCTCGGCGAAGCCCTTGACCTTGCGCGGCAGGGTCAGCACCGCGACGGGGACCGGCGGCGACGCGGCTGGCGTCCACTCGATGGCGGTGTCCTCGATAGGCGTGCGGCGCTCGTCGACGAAGGGCTGCAGGCAGAGCTCGAAGGACACGTCGCCGGCCGAGAGCCGGGTCGCGAACTCGTGGGCCAGGCCGTCGGGGTCGGTGGGCGGCAGCGCCGGCGCGGGCGGCGCGTCCAGCGGCCGCCACAGGTAGCGCACCGCCAGGTCGCCCCAGGTGATCGCGCCACGGCTCCAATAGGTCTCCAGCGCATAGCTGTTCGAGCGGCGGCGCGCCTTGGAGACATTGCCCATCATGCGCAGGGTCTCGAAGGGCCCGACCTTGAAGGTCAGCCCGATCAGGCCGACCAGCTTGCTGAGCGCCCCGCCCGCGGTGGCCTGGGCGAAAGCCACGAACTGGCGCGCGTTGCGGGCGTGGGACACCGGATAGTTGGTGGCCAGCAGGTCGTGGGGGACGTCGGCGGCGACGCGCACGGCCAGGCCCCGCATGTCCTTGGCGTAGTCCGAGGTCTGCGAGCCGGCGGCGTTGGAGAGCCGCACGATCGCCGGATAGCTCGCGCCGGGCTTAGCGAAGCCGACCCGGAGCTCCTTCGGCAGGGTCTTGTGGAACACCAGCCTCGCGTCCTCGACGGCGACGCCGGCCTTGGCGTGGAAGGTGCGCTGCACGGCGCCGGCCTTGGCCGCCTTCTGGGCCTTGAGCTGCACGCCCATGATGTCGCGGGCGAGCTGATCGAAGACCAGCCGCTCCTGCTCGGGAGACCCCTCGTAGACTTCCTTCCAGCTTGCGCCCATCACCCCGCCCCTTAGCCCACATCCCTGCTGTCCCGGACCCGCCGTTCCCCGACGCGTCCGGCGCCCAAATTATTCCAGCCCCACGCGCTCTTTCAGCTTCTCGACGATCTCGCCGATGATCCCCTCCGGCGACGGCGCGTAGTGCGGCAGCGCCAGGCGGGTGATGTGGGCGTCGATCACGGTCGGCCGCCCGGACTTGAGCGCCGCGCTGAACGCCGCCTCGAAGTCGTTCAGGCTCTCAACCCGCACGCCATCGGCCCCGCAGGCCTTGGCGTAGGCCGCCCAGTCCGGATTGGTGAACTCCACCAGGCCGCTCTCGTGGAAGGTCTCGAGCTGGAAGAGCTTGATCAGCTTGAACTCGGCGTCGTCGAAGATCACCCAGATCACCGGCAGGCCGTACTGCACGGCGGTCATCAGCTCGAAGCCGGCCAGGTTGTAGCAGCCGTCGCCGCAGCAGACGACGATCGGCCGGTCGGGGATCGCGGCCCGCAGACCGATCGCCCCGTTGGTGTGGCCGGCCATCGGCCCGAACTCCCCGGCCTTGCGGAACAGCTGAGTTTCGTCGAGCCGCAGGTAGTAGGCCATCCAGGTCAGGTGCGCGCCGGCGTCGGCCAGGACGATGGCGTCCTTGGGCAGCAGGCGCGAGATCGCCTGCGCCATCTGGCCGGGATGGATCTTGCCGGTCAGATGCACGAGATGCTGGGTCATCTCCTCGTCGCAGGACTTGGCGGCGAACGGCGCGGGCGACGGTTTCGCGCCGGCCATGGCGGCGTTCAGCGCGGCCATCGACAGCTTGGCGTCGCCGACGATGGCGTAGTCGGCCTTGTAGGCCTTATCGATCTCGCCCTCGGCGATGTTGAGATGGATCAGGGTCTTCCCGTCGAACAGGCCGGCCTTGTAGTTGAACGTCGCGTGCTGGTTCAGGGCGTTGCCCACGCAGAGCACCACGTCGGCGGCCAGGAACGCCTTCCAGGCCGAGGCGTGGCCGCTGTCGCAGAACACGCCCACCGCCAGGGGATGATGCTCCGAGACAATCCCCTTGCCGTCCTGGGTGGTGGCGAAGGGCGTCTGGAACCGCTCGACGAAGGTCTTGAGCTCCGGACCCGCGCCGGCGCGGATGGCGCCGAACCCGGCCAGGACGAGCACCTTCTTGCCCTTGGCCAGGGCGGCCTTAAGCACGTCGGTGACCTCGGCGACGCGCTTGGGGTCCGGCGTCACCGGGGCGACCTTCAGGCCGATCTTGCGCCAGTTGGGGACCTTCACGTCCGGGTGGGCCAGGTTCTCCGGCACGTGCAGGTGCACCGGGCCCGGGCGGCCCTCGAAGGCCGTGTGGATCAGGTCTTCCAGCACGTCGGCGGTCTTGGAGATGTCGTCCAGCAGCACCGACTTCTTGGTGGTGGCCGCGAACATGGCCTGCGAGTCCGGCGTGCGCGCCAGGCCCGAGGTCTCGTTCAGCGAGCCCTTGCCGCGCCAGTCGAGGTTGGCGAAGCCGGAGACCGCCAGCACCGGGTAGCTGTCCGACAGGGCCACCGCCAGGCCCGAGAACAGATTGAAGGCGCCCGGCCCCGCCGTGGCGAAGCAGACGCCGAGCTTGTTGGTGTACATGGCGTAGCCGCAGGCCATGAACGAGGCGGCCTGCTCGTGCCGCGAGATCACGCCGCGCACGCTGGCCGAGTTCTTGAGCGCGATCATCATGCCCGCGGCGTTCTCGCCCGCACCGCCGAACGCGGCGGTGACGCCGACGTCCTCCAGGCCCTGCACGATGGCTTCGTAGACCCGCATGCCACCCTCCCGTCCCCGGAAAGGAAACGCTAGCAGCGCGCTATGCTGGGTTGCAACGAGCTTCTACCAACAGTGGAACATGAACGCCGTTCACTGAACTTTCGTCGACCCGCTGGGCAGACATGCAAAAGGGCCGGAGGTCGCCCCCCGGCCCTTCGCAATTCTTCAGAAGCGCTGATCCAGCGCCGTCACTTACTTGATGGTGACGGAGGCGCCGGCTTCTTCCAGCTTCTTCTTCACTTCTTCGGCTTCCTGCTTGGAAACGTTTTCCTTCACGTTCTGCGGGGCGCCTTCGACGAGGTCCTTGGCTTCCTTCAGGCCGAGGTCCGGACGGACCGCGCGGACTTCCTTGATCACGTTGATCTTCTTGTCGCCACCGGCGGTCAGAACAACGGTGAACTCGGTTTGCTCTTCAGCGGCTTCGGCCGGGGCGGCGGCGGCGCCACCACCGCCAGCGGCGGCCACGGCCACCGGCGCGGCGGCGGAAACGCCCCACTTTTCTTCCAGCAGCTTGGAGAGCTCAGAGGCTTCCAGGACGGTCAGGGTGGAGAGTTCGTCCACCAGCTTTTCGAGCTTCGACATGTGATGTGTTCCTTAGAGGTTCGTGTGTGTGTTTTGCGAAATTGACGATCAGGCGGCGTCTTTGGCGGCGTAGGCGCCGACAACACGCGCGAGCTGGCCCGCCGGGGCCTGCAGCACACCGGCGACCTTGGTCGCGGGCGCCTGCAGAAGGCCGACGATCTTGGCGCGGAGCTGGTCGAGCGACGGCAGCCGCGCGAGCGCGGCGATCGAAGCCTTGTCCAGCACCTCCAGACCCATGAGGCCGCCGACAACGGTGAACTTCTCGTTGTCCTTGGCGTACTGGGTCGCGACCTTGGCGGCGGAGACGGCGTCGGGCGCATAGGCGATGGCGACGGGGCCCTTGAAGAGGGCGTCGCCCGCTTCGCCGACCGAGCCCGCCAGGGCCTTCTGCACCAGAGTGTTCTTCACCACCTTCAACTGGGCGCCCTGCTCGCGCAGCTTGCCCCGCAGATCGGTCATTTCCGCAACGGTCAGACCCATGTAGTGGGTCACGACCACGGCGCCGGCGCCGTCGAACACGCCTTTCAGCGCTTCGATGGCATCCTGCTTTTGAGCGCGGTCCATTGCGGTCTCCATACTCAGGTTCAACGCGCGCACGACTGCGCACGTCGGGTAGCACCTGTCCGAAAGGAAAGCCGTGGCCTCACGCCCATCGCCTTGGCGATGCGCCGGAGAACCTCATCTTCCCGTCTCCCTGCGGCTGAAGGCGGGCCCGCCTTCACGTTCCGGCCCCGGGTGACCCCCGGGACTACGCAGTTCTTGGACAGGATGGGCGCGGTGGTCTGCGCCCGTCCTTCACCGCCCGAAGGCGGCGAGAGCGGGGGGCTTTACAGGAAGACCGGCGAAAACTCAACCGGCGCGGAACCGCAGGATGATGCCGTTCCAGCGCGCGTCGTTCAGATCGAGCTCCTCGACCGCCTCGCCGGCGACCGCGGACGCCACGCGACGCCAGAAGTGCTGGGCGCCCACGTTGCGGCGGGCCACGGCCAGTTCCCAGAGGCCCGGCCGCGCCGTCAGCACCTGCAGCGCGGCCATCTGGCCGACCCCCGAGCGGCGGTGCTTGCGGGCGACGAAGTACTCCGCGACCTGGAAGTCCACCGGCTCGCCGGAGTGAGAGTCCCTGTTCACCAGCACGAAGCCCGCCAGATGGCCGTCGGCGCGGATCAGCATCGCCTCGTGGCCGGGCGCGGACCAGTAGTTGTCCAGCAGGCCATAGGGCTCGAACAGGCCGTCCTCGCCCAGTTCGCCCTCGGGCCGGTCGAACCATTGCTCGGTGAAGTCGTGGATGTAGAGCTGGAAGAGGTTGCTCAACGTCTCGCGGCGTTCGCGGCCGACGGGCTGCAGCTCTACGGTCGGCATCGACGTCCCTCACCTGCTCGCCTTGGAGCCTGCGCCGCCCAAGGATCAGGGTGACTGCCGGGGCGTCAATGCGTCTAGGCTGTGCGAAATGAGATAGGAGGACGCCGGATGCAAGTCCGCTGGAGCCATGAAGAGCTCGCGTTTCGGGATGAAGTTCGCGCATTCCTCGATGCGGAATTGACGCCGGCCATGCGCCGTGACGCGCGCCGGATGACCAGCGTCTATGCGCCGCACGAGCTCAGCCTGGCCTGGCAGGCGATCCTGCACGCCCGCGGCTGGGCGGCGCCGGCCTGGCCGGTGGAGCACGGCGGCTGCGGCTGGAGCGCGGCGCAGCGCTACATCTTCGCCAGCGAATTCGCCGCGGCCGAGGCCCCCTCGCTGTCGCCCATGGGCATCGGCATGTGCGGCCCGGTGCTGATCGGCCACGGCACGCCCGAACAGAAGGCCCACTACCTGCCCCGCATCCTCACCGCCGAGCATTTCTGGTGCCAGGGCTACTCCGAGCCGGCCTCGGGCTCGGACCTGGCCTCACTGCAGATGAGCGCCGTGGACGACGGCGACCACCTGGTCTGCAACGGCCACAAGCTGTGGACCACCCACGCCAACGTCGCGAACTGGATCTTCTGCCTGGTGCGGACCTCAACCGAGGCGATCCGCCAGCAGGGCATCACCTTCCTGCTGATCGACATGACCAGCCCGGGCATCGAGGTCAGGCCCATCCTGATGCTGAGCGGCGAGCACATCCAGAACGACGTCTTCTTCACCGACGTCCGCGTGCCCAAGGCCAACGTCGTGGGCAAGATCGGCGAGGGCTGGACGGTGGCCAAGTACCTGATGGAGTTCGAACGCGGCGGCGGGGTCTCCACGCCCGGGCTGAAGGCCAGGCTGGGCCGCATCCGGGCGATGGCGGCGGCCGAGGCCGACGATGCGGGC
>JACXTT010011027.1_pt1 | contig 12125 bp, 12 predicted proteins | sample 9270951 | NCBI WGS metagenome assembly JACXTT01 (sample SAMN15532306, study PRJNA645909) | rock metagenome | isolation source: weathered quartz diorite | place: Puerto Rico | collected 2017-06-21 | reverse complement strand
CCCTTTGTTGCTGTTGGGAGCTTTGCGAGCTTCGCTGGAGGCCTTCGTAAGCTTTGTCGGAAAGGATCGCGCAGACACGATTGTCGACAGGATTTCAGGACTTCTCACCGACGAGGAACGGTCTTCTCTTGACGAAGAGCTGCCGCTGTTTTCTCTGGGTGCGCGGCTCGGCACGCCGCCATCGGTACTGAAACAGACGCAGTACGACATTGACGAGCGCGACGGCATTTTCTTGCGCCTTCAAACGCTGAGGACGCTTCCCACCCGTACTCAGCAACAGGACGCCGAGATTTCACAACTGGAGCGGCGCTTGAGCGACATGCTCAATTCTCATGTGAAGAGCGGCCGGAATTCCGAGTAATCTACCGGGCCGCGAGATACATTTCGTAGTCGATCTTCAGCTTCACGTGATTGAGCGGGTAATGCTCGGATAGAGCCGGGAGAATGGCGGCGTGAGTCATGTTGCCGCTGCCGTCGAATAGCGCACAACTCAGGAGCGCGCCGCCAGCGACCGTAAAAGGGTTGGTTCCGAGCAGGGTCCATAGCGTCTTCCGTGTGACAAATGAGCCGCCGAGACGATGCGGTTTCAGAACCAGCAGCATTCCAGACTTGATGAAGTCCCGAAGGGCGATCTCCGCGGCGAGGTTTGCCAGAGGAAGACGCCCAGCGGCATCGGGAACTGTCAGCTTGCCCACGAAAGTATCGTACAAGGTGCTGACTACTTTCCAGGCGTCACGAGCGGCGGTATTCGTGGGCGCATCGGAGGTCTTCGCCGGATCCTTCGCGGCCAGGTCGCATGCGCCCGCCCGTTCGGCAGCCTCGGTTTGCATCGACACGAGCTCCTTCATCAAGTCAAGGACAGGACTGCCGATGGAGGGAAGCCGCAAAGACGGCACGAATACGCTCGCGCCGCCTTCGACAAGCGTCTCCGCGACGGCGGCGACGAAAAGCGGCTCGTCAGGCGTCGTGTCCGTACCACTTATGGAGTAATCGGCGCGGAAATACCCGGCGATCTTGCTCAGCGCATCCAGGCCCAGTCCGAGCGCGGCGATTGGAGAAGTGATCGTGGCGGGAGGAGCGCCGCGCGCAGCTTGCGACGACGGCGTTGCCTTAATGGCGTTCTCGCGTGCCGCACGCATTAGTTCCGCGGCGAACAACAGCGTCGAGCATTGCTGAAAGCCTGCAAGCTCCGAGGCGCTGATTACTGCGATCTTCTTTTTGGCGACCGACCCAAGCCGCCGCACAAGCTGCTGCGCAGCTTCTCTTGCGGAGAGCGCACAGAGCAAGTGGGCTTCGATCGCCCCCGCATTCGTTCCGATCGTCACGTCGCCCTTCATGCCTGACGCCGGAACGTCGCCAAAGCGCAGTTTAAATGCTGCGAGCTCTGCTTCAGCGGTCTTCTTGGCGAGCTCCGCCGTCGCGGCTCTAAGCTCTAGGGCGCGCTTCTCGGGATCGGGTGGAGGCGAGGCCATTAGGCTATTCGCGAATGCCTCTACGTTAATCGAATAGCTGAAAGGCCTGCCCTACGAAGATGCCCACGGACGTCTTGTGCGTGTCGCTAGCCCAATCGAAACGAATACCGCCGGTCAGTCCGCCATCGCCATTTCCAACGAAATAGATGGGAAGCTGCGCACCGCTAACTTTATTCTTGAAATCGCGAGTCGCCGATAGCGAGAACGCGATTCCTGTCGACACGTACCGTCTCATCTCGAGGGTCAGGGGCTGCTTGCGCTTCTTAGTAGGTACGCCGATGGGACCGGAAACACATTCGACTGGAGTTGATGGCGAGGTCGAAGGACATAAGGTCTTCGACATTGCATCGTCATAGGATTCGAGCAGCTTGAAACTTCCAGTCAAGAGGGTGTCCGCGGAGCTCGGCGCATAGGATGCGAATATCCCGGCAGACCAGGGAGACTTGCGAACCGATTGTTTCGAAAGATCGGACGCTTGGAAATAGTCGAAATCCTGATAGCCGCCCTTGGCATTCAAACCAAAGATATAGATGCTTGAGCTCGGAGCGTAACCGAGTTCGCGGAAACGCCCGTATTCACCCGGAAGATTCTTCTTGACGAAGCCCGAGTCGCAGACGAAGTCCTCTTTCTTGTTCTTAGGATCCGCGGCCAGATACTTCGGCAGTAGCGTCCCTGTGCAGTATTTGGTCACGTCTTCTCCACCGAAGCGAAGACCGCTCACGGCGACACGCGTCAACTTCAGCTCGACCGTCGTCGAGTTCGCGAGGCCATCGAGCGTACCGATCGTCGTGCTCGAGTCCTGTTTCCCAACGGGCGCCTGCGCTGTAACACTCCAGGTCCAGCCGGTTCCTGAGTAATCGCCCCCTGAGCCGATGGGTTTCGGCGTCGGCGTAATAGACCCGGAGATCTTCAGCGTCACGTTGCTGTCGCCGCTCTGAGCCGAGACTTCATATCCGTTCGATGGCGACACCGCGCTCGAGAGCGAGCCTGCGCCCACCTTCGAGATGCTGCGGTCGAGATGCTCGACGCCGAAACCGCCGAATGCGATCGTTGGCGCTGCTCCCAGAACCAGCGACGTTACGATTGTTCGAGCGAGGGGCATGATTTCACACTGTGAATGGTTTGGCACCGAACGCCTCATCATCTCCGGCCGGGATCGTGCTGTCGTCCACCTTTACGACTTCGTTGTTGCCGACGGTACCGACGATTGAGAGCGTCGCTCCGGAATTGCCAACGAAATGCCAGCCAAGCGTGTATGCACCAGGCGAGTCCAAAGGCGCCGATCCCTTCTTTCCGGAAATCGGCACAATCGTCTTGTCGATGTCGATCCAATAGGCCTTGACGTCCTTGCTGGGCGTCACTGCCAGGTCCAGTGTGACTTTGGCCATCGCTGCTCCCTGGAGTCGAACTTGTCGGCTGGCTTCCAGCGCGGATTAGACGCTGAACTCGCCACTGACGCCCCTACCATTGCGGGTAGGAAATGATCTACAGAGAAGCCGGCGCTCCTACCCGCATCAGTAGGATGACGGGCGCGCTCGGAAGCGTAACGTTCGCTGCAGTGCGGTTCCCTCGAGCATATGTTCGCGAAGCCACGCTCCTGTTCTGGCTGCCATTGGCAGCTTCGGCTCAGGAGCCTGTTCCTTATCTACAAGTCCAATGGGAAAACGACGCGTTTCTCAAAGGGCGTACAACCGACCGCTGGTACACGAACGGCACCCGCTTTACCTGGATGACGCGAAACAGCGATGAGCCCGCATTCGATGCTCATCTTCAAAGCCTGCTCCTTGGCGATTGGGCAACACGGCGCGCACGGCGCTTCATGAATGGCGAAGGCTGGTTCTTCGAGCAATTGATGTACACCCCGCGCGCGATTGGCGTTGCAGCCGAACAGCTATTCGACCGCCCATGGGCGGGCTGGCTGCAGCTTGGCCGGGTCTATCAGGGCGCAATCGAAGCGGAGCGATGGGGAGCATCGCGGCCTGTCCATCGCCTGGCCGAAGTTTCAATCGGCACCGTTGGTCCGTCGGCGCGTGCTGAACAGACCCAGACGTGGGTTCACCGATTGGTCGGTGCGACCAAGCCACTAGGATGGAGCCACCAGATCCATGACGAGGTCACGGCGAATCTTACGTATCGCGAGACAGCGAAGCTCGGTAGCGACACCGCCGATGCGTTGATTCACCACGGCTACAACGTTGGCAACGCGCAGATCTACGGAAATGCTGGTGGGACGCTGCGAGCAGGTCACAACCTTTGCGACTTCGGGCTGCGAACCCTGCCTGCGACAGCTCCGCTGGTGAGGAATGCGGCCGAGGAGCGGCCGCATAACGGTGAGTGCTCCGACCCCGTCGTCTTGAGAAGTTCCAGTTGGTATTTGTCTGCAGGCTTCGACGTGCGCCTCGTCGTCCGCAACATCACGCTCGACGGGAACAGCTTCAGGGACAGCCCTAGCATCGCCAAGAAACCCATCGTTGGCGACGCCGTGTTTGCGGCGGCGTGGCGTCGCGACGGCTGGACGGCTGCATACCTGGTTACGATTCGCTCACCCGAGTTCAGTGGACAACGCGGGGCACAGCGCTTCGGGTCGTTCGTTCTTAGCGTACCGATCTGAACATGCCTTGGCGACGCTGGTGGGAATCCCTTTCCGCTATTTCAGTCTTGGCTTGCGCTGCCATGGCCATATCGACATGCTCCGATTCGCTGGATTCTCGTGCATCTCGAAAGCAAATGTCTTTCGATAAACAAACCGTGGAATACATGCGTCAGCTTTCGCAACGCGAGGTTGTGCTCGCCAGCGAAGCAGAGAATCTGGACAAAGCTTTTCCTCCGCCCCGAGTGATTCTTGGCCAGGTGTTCCGGCCAGAAGATCCCCGCAGAACTGCGGCACAAGCTAAATGGAAGATCGTGATGGCGGAACGCGAGGAAGTAATTGCCAAGGGCACTTCGATGTATCAAACGCAAGTTATCGACCATATCAAGAGGAGCTTGCCGGAGGGCACAATCGCGTTCAACGCTCCCGCATATGCGCCGCTTGATGAAGAAACATACGTTGTCTTCCTCGTGAGCAAACGCGCCCAACTTCCCGAACTAAGGCAAAGTGTCGCTGACGCGCTCAGGCGTTTGGACCAACCGCTCGGCGCTTCACGATTCCCCGATTTGATTGCGGAACGCGTCAAGATATCGAACGTGATGTCCGCATCGCTTACGGGCACCAATTTCGATATCACTTCCCAAGGTCCCGACACGAAAGCAATCTCTTCCGACGCGGACGTCAAGTGGACGTGGACGATAAAACCAAGGACTGCAGGCGAGCATCTTCTGACACTCACGCTGTCCGCAATCGTGCAACCTGCGGGGCAACCTGTTCCTTACACGATCAAGACTTACGAGCGATCGATTGTTGTTCCAAGCGGGCCGTTTCAATGGACAATGGAATTCCTCAAGGCCAATAAAGAAGTCTTCGGCGGGGCAACAGCGGTGCTCGTCTTCCTCTGGACTCTGTGGAAGGTGCTGCGTCGAAAGAATCCTGCACGCGGGGAAGTCTAGACAGCTCAACGAGTCCCAGCGGATGGCGATCCGCGGATCCGAGCATGCGACTCTGGGCGAGAATCCCCGCCGCCGTCACGAACTGCCCCCTGGAGCCTTACCATTATGATGAAGTAAGGAAATGGAAGAGCGACAGGAATGACCAAAGCCACCCTCACCAGCAAAGGCCAGATCCCCTAAAGCAGTGCGCGAAGCCTTGGGAGTGGAGGCCGGTGACCGGATCGAGTTCGTCGAGCAGGAGAGGGGCGTCTACAAAGTCATCGCCGCCACCCGCGATGTGCGCCGGCTCAAGGGCCTCGTGCCGAAGCCGCGGCGGCCGGTCTCCGTCAAGGAAATGAAGGCCGCGGTGCGGAGATCGCGCAACCGCAAGTGATCGGGCTGGACACCAACGTCCTCGTCCGTTATGTGACCCAGGACGACGCGAGGCAGGGGGCAGCCGCGACGAAGCTCTTCGAGCAGGTGCTATCCGCGGATCGACGCGGGTTCGTCTGCCTCATTACTTTGTGCGAGCTCGCGTGGGTGCTCGCGGACTGCTACGACGCCGACAAGGCTCGCATCGTCGCGGTGATCGACGGCTTGCTCACGTCCAGGCAGGTCATGGTCGAAGAGCCTGAGCGCGTCTGGAACGCCCTGCGCGCCTGGGAGAAATCCCCGGCCGATTTCAGCGACGCGCTGGTGGGCGAGATCCTCGCCGCAAACGGATGCAACAAGGTCGTCACGTTCGACAAGGCCGCCTCGAGGCTTCCGGGTTTCGAGCTGCTGCGTTGAAGAAGCTCAGGCGATTGGACCAATAGCGTGACCCATGCTTGACCGACGCGGATTCTGTCGCCGAGCCTTGTCATACGATATACTCTAGTGTATGACAGGCCGGTCACGATACATCCTTTCCGTTCGCGTGGACTCGGAGCTTGCCGACGCGCTCGACCGCCATTGCGCGCAGACCGGCGCCTCGCGCAGCCACGTCGTCAAGCAGAGCGTGGCGCAGTACCTCGTCGCGCAAACGGGCCCGACGCTCGGCAGCCTCGCGGAGGCCGTGCTGCCTGAGGCATCGCCGCGCGGCGGGCGCGCCACACGCACTCCACGCCAGAAGCGCTTCCGCGAATACGTTCGTGAAAAGCGTCGTCGTTGATTCCGGCTTCCTCATCGGCCTCTTCGACGAGAAGGACCCGCTGCATCCGCGCTGCCGCGCATTCCTGAAGGATTACCGCGGGCGTTTCCTCACCACCGAGGCGGTGCTGACCGAGGCCCTGGCGTTGCTCTCGAGCCAGCAACAGTTGCGCTGCCTCGAATGGCTGGGCGATGCGGGCCAGGCCGGGTTGCTGGAGGTCGACCGCAAACCGCTGGATTTCCGCGCGGCCGAGAAGCTCGCGCGCAAGTATGCCGACCAGCCGATGGATTTCGCCGACGCCTCGGTGGTGCTGCTTGCCGAGCGCAGCGGCGTGCGCGAGATCCTCACGGCCGACCGGCGCGATTTCGCCGTCTATCGCCTGGCCGGCCGTGCGCGCTTCATCGACGTACACGCGGGGCTCGTTGACGACCCGAAGCCCTATCAGCTCAAAGGCCTCGTGCAAAAGCCGCGGCGGCCGGTCTCCGTCGAGGAAATGAGGGCCGCGGTGCGCAGATCGCGCAACCGTAGGTGATCGGACTGGACAATTTGACGCAACGGCGCGCGGATGTCGGCTCTACAATTTGGCTATCAACAGCCATAGCTACTCGCCGTCAACTTGGGCTAGTCTCGTCTGATTCGCTCTCAGCCTTCGGCGTCGGGCTCTTGGCAGCGTCAAGGCGTACCTCATACACGCGCACTGGATGCTCGACTCCATCCAGTTGGTGCAACCCCGTATCTATCAGGGAGTGATCACTTAGGAAGCGAGGAGATAAGTGACGCCGGGCTTGTTCAGAAACGAGAATCTCGGTGCGTAGCCGCTTGTTCAAGGCCTCAAGGCGCGAGGCCACATTCACGGCATCGCCAATAATTGTGTAGTCATGGCGAGATGCCGCACCCAAATACCCGATAGTCACCACGCCTACGTTTATCCCAATCCGTATGCTCATCGGCGAGACACCATGCGCGGCCCAAGTGGCATTAAGTGTCTTCAGACGCTCAATCATCCGGATTGCAGCACTTACGGCGCGATCAGCCATGTCGCTCTGTTGCATCGGCGCGCCCCAGTAGGCCATTACTGCGTCCCCGATGAACTTGTCCACGGCGCCGCCAGTGGCATGCACTGCGTCGGTCATCTCTCCGAAGTACTGATTTAGAAGCGCAGTAAGTGTCGTGGGGGCAAGCTTCGCGGACAGTCGCGTAAAGCCCTTGATATCTGAAAATAGAATTGCGACTTCTCGCCGTTCGCCTGCGGGATCCAGCCTCAATCGAGTAACTACTTCGGCCACTGAGGGAGAAAAGTGCGCCGCTAGCTGTTCGTGGATGTGTTGTCTCTCTGCCTCTTTGGTGTTCCAGACCCCCACCATCAAGAGCACGACGATCACAAACAAGAGTGCGGCAACGATGACCTTCAACCTGCCCAGCTGAAACAAAGCGTCGTCTATATCTGACGTATCCAAACCAACGATGATCGTGCCGCCGACGCCACCGTCTCCGCGCGAAAACGGTTCACGAAGGAGCGCGGTATGGGCCGTTCCACGGCCGAACCCTAGCCCTTGGTTGCCGAGTGCAAGTGCGTTCGTCCGCAAGGGGATTCTTCCAAAGCCCGACACATATCGATTGTCGTCAGAGAGGATGGCGAAGTGGACGTTGTTTCCATACCGGTACTTCTTCGCCTCGGCTATTGACTCTCCAAATGCTGCGGCAGTCTCCTTAAGAACGTCTGTCGGTCTAGCGACAGGATCGAGGGAGCTGATGCCAAGGATTACTCGCCCACCATGCAGCTTCTTGGCGAACAAAGTCCATTCTTCCAGCTCGCCGGAAAGCCACGGGAAACTCTCCTTACGCGGTGCGACAAACAATGGCGTTTCGTCTCCGAGAAATTTCGTCTCAGGGAGGACGCCGTCGAGGATTCCGCCAGTTGAATCCGATCCGACGTCATACACCGTTCCGTCACTGCCAACGATGAAATACCTCGAAGCATCAATTGATGCATTGTTGTAGTCCCGCAGTGGCAGCTTCAACATCGCTGCGATCTGGCTCGCTGGTTGCCTCAAGTCACTATGGGTGTTTTCTCGTAGCAACCACCAGGTCGCAACGAATTCGGCTGCGCTCACAGTGACGATAAGCGCAAGGACAAAGAGTGCGATGCGGCGCTTTGCCGCGAGACCGAGCCGAACCCACACGTGCATGCGGCGCAGCCTACTACCGCGAGTGCGAGCCGTCGAGACTCACTAGAAAGTTAGACGGGTGGGGGCAGGTGAGTTACTGAGATGTCGTATCTATCCGATCGCGCAGCGGCGGATCGAATGAAGCAGCAACGGGCTGCTGGCTCGACAGACCGCTTGGCGCGATCTGCAGCGGCATGCACAACTATTGCTCTGGGGACTTGCTTTGAAGGAAGTAGATGGCGCTCTGCGCTTCCTCGCGCACTGGATAAGTGACATACCCAGTGATTGAAGTCGAGGCACGGTCTGTGAGGGCAACTTCTTTCAACGCCGGAACTAAATCGGTGAAGCCGGCAGTGACAACGCCGTCTATGGCCCTTGACCTAACTAAGTACTCCCGATCTTTGAGCGCCGAAACAAAGGTGAGCTTAATCTTGCTCAAGTCCTGCTCAGACAGTGAGGCTCGCCGTTCCGCGGCAACTTTGCCGAGCATCTCGATTGCCTGAACGCGTTTGATCGGGCTTGGGCTCTTGGCATCCTTAATGAAAGCAAACCAAACAAGGTCGCTTCTCTCTAGGATCTTATCGGCAGCCTCAGAGCTTGGATCATACGCCCCTTGTGCGAGAACCACGTAAGCAGACGGATTCTGTGGGGCGACCTTCAGAACCGAATCGAAAAGCTGAGCATAGTAACCAGCATATTTCGCAGCTTGCGCGCTATCCTTCGAAGCTGGCCATCGGCCCGTAGTCAAGGTGAGGTTTATGAACTCGTTTTCTCGCTTGAGTAACTCGACGAGTCTGCCAGCGTCTGCCTGATTATTGGTGTGTATCTTTGACGCCTCAAACTGAGTTACGCGGAGTCGCCAATCAGCCGCGTGCAGTACCTTATTATCGGCCGCCGTTAAGGGACAGGACGCGAGGCCGACGAGCATGCAAAATACCGCACGCCTGAGAATATGCATGCCTTCTAGAGAGAAATTAGTGCACCGCAGCAACATTGGAAATATAGCTTACTACCAACTTTGACATGGCGGACAGGGCGATTGTTGCGGGCAAATCACTGTTGGTCATGGCGCTGGTTGCTGCCACGAATGTAGGGGCGTTCAAGCTTGCACCCGAAGGCTCATTCATAGAAGCGAAATTGGCAAGCCGGTCGCAGACATTTGCACAAAGAGTTCAGTCTCGATTTGTTCTCGATGGAATTAGCGTAATTGGCAAGCCAGTCCACGAGGAAATTACAAATCGCTCTCTAGGGTGTATTGGAGATGCCGACCTATGTGCGGAACCTACATTCGATCCTAAGTACGCATACATCATCTCAGGCGTTCGATGGAACGACGACCCGCCGTTCAAGTTTGAGCGAAGGTTTGGAGCATTTACAGGATGCGATCCTGGCGCAATTATTCGGCTAGTGACGTATCCGGTGTGCTGGGCGAGCATATTCTCCTATGGCGAAAAGGCAGCGGCTCGCGGAATAGCATTCGGTCCTGCAGCGCCTGTATTGTTGCGTTCCCATTTCGGCGACCTCCAATTCCTTCATTCGATGGCTTCGCGCGATGGTGAATCGCCAACCGCCACACGAAACAAAATTATGATGTGGGCCGAATTTACGTGGCGCGTCGTGTTACGTGAATTTCCGCTTTCGCTCCCTGTCCGCGATGTCCCAATTGCGGGGCTTAGCGCGTTTTTCAGCAATAGATCAGTAACAATCGGAGAATTATTCGGTCAGGGTAATCCGCACATAAGAAATGATTCGAACATGAGCGATGTTGCTTTTGGCAGCTTGTTGCACATGGTTCAGGATTCATTCTCAATGTCGCACGTTGAACGGGCACCGTCGTCAGCCGAAGCGCGCTGCCGCAAGTCTGCCCTTGCGGCGCCGGGAGCGATCCTCGAATTTCATTCCTATCCCAATCAGGATCCTGAGCGACATGGAAAGGCAGATGAAAGAGACGCCTTCTCAGGGCACTGGAGTCTAGACAAACCTAACGTTGTCGATATTGGCCACAATTTGAGTGAGATGTTCACTGTTCGCGCCTCATGGGCGACGGTTAAGCCGTATCTTGAATGTATCTATGCACTCGATCGGGAGGCAAGGGAAGCCTCGCCGGGTGAACGGTTTGTTCGCTCGGAATAACTTGGCGCAGGAGAATGTCGCGGACTAACCTCGGATGAGGTCCGTTCTTATCTGCTAGTCCAAGAGTCGCGCAGAGTGACCGTGCGGTTGAATTTTTGTCCCGCTGAGCCGGCGGTATCCGGGACAAAGTACCCATGCCTCTCGAACTGAAACCGGTCTCCGCGTTTTAATTCTTTCAGCGAGGACTCCAGTCGCGCGGCGATTATCTTCTTCGCGTTCGGGTTGATGTCATCCAAGTACGAATGCGTCCCCGTCCCCGGCTGCGGCTCCCTGAACAACCGATCATATAACTGCACCTCGCACTGAAACGCGTGCGCCGCGGAGAGCCAGTGAATCACGCCCTTCGTCTTCACCGACTCCGCGCCCGGCGTTCCTGATTTCGTCTCCGGCAAATAGTCGCAGTGAACTTCATCCACGCGGCCATCCGAATCTTTCGAATAGCCGGTGCAGCGCACAACGAACCCGTACTTCAACCGCACCTGATTCGAGGGGAATAACCTGAAATATCCCTTCGGCGGTGTCTCCATGAAGTCTTCGCGCTCGATCCAGAGCTCGCCGGTCATCGGCAGCGAACGCTTGCCCCAGTCGGGTTTCTGCGGATGGTTGGGGGCGAAGCACTCTTCGACGTGTCCGCGCGGCCAGTTGTCGATCACGAGCTTCAGCGGATCGAGCACGGCGATGCGGCGAGGAGCGATCTCATTCAGCACCTCGCGCTGGCAGTCTTCCATCAGCGAGTAGTCGATGAACGAATCGGACTTGGAGACGCCGATCCGGTCCATCAGCAGCTTGATGCCCTCGGGCACGTAGCCGCGGCGCCGCAGTCCGACCAACGTCGGCATGCGCGGATCGTCCCAGCCGTCCACGTGGCCCTCGTCGACGAGCTGCTTCAGGAACCGCTTGCTCATCACGGTGTACGTGAGATTCAAACGAGAGAACTCGATCTGCTGCGGCAACGGGCGCTGCAGCAGGCCGAAGGACGCGATCTTCTCCAGCACCCAATCGTAGAACGGCCGCTGGTCCTCGAACTCGAGCGTGCAGAGCGAGTGCGTGATGTTCTCGAGCGCGTCCTCGATCGGGTGCGCGTACGTGTACATCGGGTAGATGTTCCACTTGTCGCCGGTCCGGTGGTGCTCGGTGACCTTGATGCGGTAGATCACCGGGTCGCGCATGTTGATGTTGGGCGACTTCATGTCGACCTTCGCGCGCAGCACCTGCGAGCCGTCGGGATGCTTGCCGTCGCGCATCTCGCGGAAGAGCTTCAGATTCTCGTCGACCGATCGATGGCGATTCGGCGACTCCATGCCGTGCTCGGTCAACGTGCCGCGCGTGGCGCGTATCTCCTCCGCCGTCTGTGAATCGACATACGCGTCGCCGTGCTTGATCAGCTCCTCGGCGAACTCGTACATCCAGTCGAAAAAGTCGCTCGCGTAATAGAGGCTCTCATCCTTCTCGCCCCAGTGGTAGCCGAGCCAGTGCACCGAGTCGAGGATCGCGTCGACGTACTCCTGCTCCTCCTTCTCCGGGTTGGTGTCGTCGAAGCGCATGTGACACACGCCGCCGTACTCCTGCGCGAGGCCGAAGTTGAGGCAGATCGAATTCGCGTGCCCGATGTGGAGATAGCCGTTGGGCTCGGGCTGAAAGCCCGTTCGGATCTTCGCGGGATCGAACCGTCCGTCCTGTGTCGTCCCGGTCCGGCCC
>JACXTT010011026.1_pt1 | contig 12126 bp, 10 predicted proteins | sample 9270951 | NCBI WGS metagenome assembly JACXTT01 (sample SAMN15532306, study PRJNA645909) | rock metagenome | isolation source: weathered quartz diorite | place: Puerto Rico | collected 2017-06-21 | reverse complement strand
CACCTCAGACTAGAAATGAAAATCCTTCCGCGATTCCCCGGTCTTAAACACATACACTTTTTGACTACGTTCCAGTATTGTCACTGTGTATTCACCCTCGGGGAGATCATGAACCACGTAGAAGCCGCTCGGATTGGTCACCGTTTTCATTGGTTTCGGTCCGGCTATTAGCACGTTCACGTTGTTTAGGGGCGCCATTCCCTGGAAGACGCGCCCCACTAGATCACCTGCATGGGCAGGGCTCGTCCAGAGCATGCCACACAGCAAGAGTAATCTCGCATGCATCACTGTATTTCTCCGTTTTTCGGTTCCGGTAACGAGAGCACATTGTGTGAGGCGACCCTTGAAAGCTGTCATTCTTGAGGCAGTCGCTCGTAACATGGTTTGTTAGCGGGCTTTCAACGCTTTCGAAACTTCATTGGCCGCACGACGTGCAGACTCAAGGGCTCCTTCCATCCATCCGGGACGGGAGGATGTGTGATCTCCAGCAAAGTGCACTCGCCCTTCGGGGCGCGCGACAAGATCCTGAGTGAATCTAAACATTTCCTTTGGCCTAAAGAATGGGTACGCTCCTCGTGCGCAGGGATCTTCATCCCAACAGATGTCATCACCTTGCTCATAAGACCTCGCGATTTCTGGGTAGACTAACTGTGCTTGTCCAAGAACAAAAGGGACTCTATCGCTCTTTTTCAAGCGTGCGATTGTTCGAGCTTGATCGCCAGACATATACGACTCCAGTATTTTTCGCTCACCGCTCTGGAGGAGAGTGGCATCAAGAAGATTCTGAATTGGAAGATCTGTATAGGTAGCCAGGTCTGGAGGCCACGCTCTCTTCCTACATTGCAAAAACACTCTCGCAACCGAAGCATACGATAATTGCTCGATGACCTGCCGCTTTTCGGTTGTAAAACGAGGTTCGACCTTCATCTCTCTGAGAAGAGAGAAAGGAAGCGCGCAAATGACACGGTCTGCCGTCAATGTGTGCTGTTTTCCGGACTGGCGATACGTCACCTTTACTGAATTAGCAACCCGCTTGATTTTCACAACAGGCGACCTGTAACAAATTGTACCAGCGAGATGATTCGCGAAGGCTTTTGGAAGTGCGTCCATTCCTCCTGGGATCGTGTACAGATGCTTATCGGTAGGGAATCCAACGATGAATTGGCGGAGCATCCACAGTGCTGAGACTGTATCCAAGTCTTCTCGCGATCCCCACCATAAGAATGGCCGAATCAAATCAATTGCGCCCCGAGAGGGAGGAGTTCGCTGATTCATGAGGAACTGCAAGAAGCTCACGTCATCATATTTTTTGAGACCCTCAGGAGGCCAATCTGGCGCCATGGGGTCTCCAAGATCGGCCAGTGCAGGTTCTACATATTGTTTTATGATGCCTGTTAAACCAGAGGTTCTCTCTTCATCCGTGAGTGATAGAGGGATCACCCTGGACCAAGGCTGATCCATCTTCTTGATAACGGTATGCTGGTCCATGCCGAGAAAATAATATCGCATGCCTTTATCAGGCAGCGGGACAACAGTCAGGCGGAATCGTTTTACGTAACCTAGAGTCAGCTTATGACGATCAGGAATGAACCGAGCTCCGGCTTCTGCGAGCAGACCACGCGAAAACTGAGTTCGCAACGTTTTCACTCGTCCGCCGGGATGGTCCTGCGCCTCTAACACCAGGACTTTATGCCCTGCACGCCTCAATTCATACGCGCTCACAAGACCCGCTAGCCCTGCGCCGACAACGATCACTTCCTGATCCGTTCTCATATAGGCTCCTTGTAGTCGACCGCTCGATTCGCTTCCGGCATTCCTGTGGCAGTTCTTACGCTCCCTGTCGATGCATCACATAACATCTTTCTCTTCTCACGGCGTCAATAAAGTCATCTGCGTCATGGAACCCTTGCGCTTTGGCATAGAAGCGGGGATCGCTCAAGAGCGGTTTATTGACCTGCTCATGAAAGTACCATTCCAGAAGGGCGGCATCATCCATGCCCACATCTTGCGCCGTCGGATTCTCGAGCCCGATTCTGCTTAGAATCTGACGTTTATGAGCCGCGCGCCTCGCAAGAGCGTTATATTGACCGGTGAGCCGCAAATGCCGTGGAAGCAGTCGTTCCGCTCCTTCACGAAGTTGAGATTTCACCCTCTGTAACGCTTCCTCTTCACGCACGTACTGAAGGAACTCTTTTTCCGTCAGGGATTGGTTCTTAAGCCATGCACGCATGTCTGAGGCGCGCGACAATCCCCTCGCTTCCCGAAAGGCGACGATAGTTTCGAGGAGGGACACATCGTCACTCTTCGTATCATTCTGACCGAGCTTGTCCTGGAGAAGCAGCGTGAGCAAACAGTCATCGGTCGCCCTTGCATAGGGGGGGCCTTCGAGTCTCAGTTCCTCCAGAACGGACCCGGTCAAGACCGGCTCGAGTGAAGCCGTATCCGTCCTCAGTTCGCCGGCTTCATGCCTGAGTTGTTCCCACATATAGGTATGCTCAAAAGCATAACCAACCTTCTTAGGAGGCTTGCCTTTCGTCGCCAGCCTGCGCATTGCCCGCAACATGGCTATGGCATCCTGCAGCTTTTGATCGACTCGCCCAGTCGGCAGCCATTGCTCCAACTTCGCTATGTCCGTCAGTGGTAAACCCAATGAGCGACCCCGTGCCAGAACAGCGTGATAGCTGCGCTCCGGGTAAAAACTCTGTTTCGCGATTTGCTCGAGCGATGAACGGGTAGAGGCATGTATGATGCCTTGGCGCACTGCTTTTGCGAATGTGTAGCGGATATTCACCATGGCCTCCGACGACGGCATGTAATCCACACTATGGGTCACTGCAACTTCGTCATCATCCTCGAGCCTGGCATCTCGAAAATCCTCGTAGATCTTTCCGACCCCATTCATTCCGAAGGTGTCCAACTCGGCGGCACGGAGCGCTCCCATGCTTGCTGATCCGAAGACATAGATGCCACGGGCCATGGCCCAGAGAATTTCTTTGTGCCAGACGGCGGGAACCCGGTCGAAATAGCCGTCGATAATTCCGATAGCGACCGGCTGCATGGCAGCGACCCGATAAACATCCCCTTGAGCAACAGGCGGCAAATACACGGCGGCCAGCTCTGATCGTGCCCTTTCAGGGCGAATCGTAGGACCAACAAAAACGTATATGTTCATTGAACCCGCCCGCTCATCCGTTGAGCTCTCGGACCAGGAGTGTACAGTGGATGATCGTCAGGGGCTTCGAGTCCCGGGATAATCACTTTGACGACCTGATAAGGGAATTCTGGTTCCGTTAGTGCGATAACGATGACTTGTTCTATCCCGGCGGCCTCCAACTTTCTCAGAATCAGGTCAATATCCGCGTTAAAAGTGTCACTGTCGAGTGACCTGCTTCGCGAACGCTTCTTTCCCTCATCGCCATGCGAGCGAGGTGAACAGTATTGCCTGAGATCAGATGATCGAAAGCGTGAGGGCTCATACTGGTGACGGAACGCATCGTCACGGGAACCGGCGATGAGCGTCAACCGGCTCTGAGCTGCCTCCGTGATGGCGCGCAGAAGCGCGATGTCCTGAGAGAGATGACACCCCATGCCTGATGAAGTGTAGACAAGCCGCGAGGGGTCGCCGGCTCCTTCGTAAAGGAGACACAAAAAAGCAGGAATGCCGATGTCGGAAGTGATATCCCAGGCTAACGTCTGAAGGCCTGATTCACGAAACCGCGCAATCAGTCGCTGGGTTTCCACTTCCTCCCAATTCTCAATGTCCACCCAGCTAGACTTGGCTGCATGTAGTCCGCGAGAGTACCACAGAGTCGTGGCATCCCGCTCTACCACCTCGCAGATGGCATGGACAATGGCTTCCAGGAGGTGGTTGCCGGAAGCCAAGCCATTCGATGACATGCCAAAACAACTTTGACCCGGCAAATGGTGGCTCACGGTATTAGCAGTCACGCATTCATAAGGCACCCAGACGGGTCGCTCACCGAGGAGATCATAGCCCTCAATCCACAACAATTCCTGGTCAGCCCTGTACTGCAGCCGATTCAGATACGGTAGTTGCTCTATATCCACGACATTGTAGCGAGCCGACATGCCACGAAATGAACCTGCTTTCATGGAAAGAGAAATATGCTCTGCGTGATATAACTCTACCGATTCCATAAGGCCTGACGCTTTCGCTGCGTCCAAGGTTAGGCCTTTCCCTTGCGAAACCGAGAGTGACCGGGAATTGGGCCGGCAGACCATCACGACCGGCAGACCGAGCCAATCAAGGCCTGTCACGTTAGCAACGCGTGTTATGCCGAATCTCTTCTTTAGCGGCATGAGGGTGCGAACTGTGACGCCTGGAGGAACCGCACGCTGCGTGCCGTTCCAGTACTGTTTCGGAACTTTAGTTTCACGAGCGCATGACAAACGCCTCGAGAGAGTAGAAGCTGATATAGCCACAGGCCAACTCTCCTTTGATGTGTGAAACAACCCAACACATGGTTCAGCGCAAAACTTTCCCCTCTTTCATACTCGTGGGGCCTTAGAACCTCCAAGCGTGCGGATACTCAGAAAGGGGAGATCAAATCGGTCGTTGCCTCTTTACCTGACACAGCTCGTAGGGCGACGCCCCGTACCGGCAGAAAGGTCTGCTAGTCCCCTAGTATCGTCCTCCCAGCCATTGTGATCCTCATCTGTGCTGGCAGTGATTCATCCTGGCACAAAGCTGTTTTTGCCACGACACACTGTTCCTCCCTCGTGATGGATTAAGTGATGCTAATTGAGCTCGGCAAAGCACTTCAGCAGAGCTTTATTCACATCATGATACAAAGTAGGTTCACGGATCACGGCAATGAGCCCACCTGCGATAAGATGACGCTTCTCCCATTTCCCGATTTTGTCGAGAGCGGCGACGGAAAGATTTTCCGGGAACAACTGTGCCACCTCGTCGGCAGCATCCTGATCCCTATCGTGCCATGAGAACAAACTTCCGAGCGGACACCCAAGTTTCTCAAATTCATTGGTCACAACAAAACGACCAACCTTGTAAGCCGATTCCTTCATCAGGTCGAACGGCAATACCCGCAAGAGATTCACCGGCTGGTGTTCCATCAATGGATCCCACACGCGGGAGCCGAGCGGAAACTCCACAATTTCTATGCCATCTACTGTCTTGGCCTTTGTGATTGCGGCACCAACGTCCCGGAGTTCGTCGATGTAACGCGATCTTTGCGAGAGCTTGTCTAAGCCGTCGATGGCTCCGCACATCAGATAAGGAATCAAGGCATTAATAGGGTGGGCATTGTCTTCTCCCTGATAAATCGCCTTCAGTTCATGGTCCTGGGACCAATTCGATAAAGGCATTAGGGCCGTATAGAAAGACAGAGCGCCTATGCCGGCGTAAGGCCCGAAGGTAAGAACGGAGCACACGTCCGCTGCGGCTTCTTCGGTCCAAAACCGCCACAGAGCTGCCAATTGATCATCGACCTCCTTGGGATATTCGCGCTGGATCATCTGATAAACGGCATTCTCAAGGGCAGTAAGCCATTGATCCTTGTGGTCGGCCGTGAGAACATAGTGTCCCATGACCTCATGCCCCATCACACCCCACAAAAGCGGACGGCTTCTGTACCCAGGTGGGAGACCAACCACTCCCGCTTCAAAACCGTCAGCAAGATTTCCTACCAGGTCACGTAATTGATAGAGCTCCAACGTGCCTGGCATGGGAGGCAAATTTGAAATCTCCAACGGAATATAGCCGGTGAAACTCACAAGAGGCGAATATTTGTGATCCGTCGGGTGCCGGCCTACTTTCTCGATGAACGATGTGGTAAACGACTTGTAGAGATCGTCTACAAACTGTTGCAATGAATGCGCAGCTCGGTACACCCCGCTCTCGGGAGAGGATTGGAGTACGGCGTTCACCATTTGGGTCAGAAAGGTATAGTTGCCGCAATCGTATACCCCGACAACTCTTTGGGTTAATGTTTCAACGATGCCGCGTAAGTTCCTGCACAACGGACCGAAGTATCCATCCTGATACACCTTTGGCAAGGTGGTGCTCGCAGCGGCCGATTTGATGTTATCGGTCAGCTCCGCAAGGAACTTGTCATCGGTCGCAGTCTTAAAGGGGATGGTTTTGACCTGGTCTTCTTGAAAGAATGTCCGATCGGCATACAGGATATCGCTGAATTGTTTGAAATTCGAGACGACATTCTTCATGTCTAAGTTCCTCTCTCGATCAGTCGGGTAGTGCCTTCCGCTGTGGCATGCCGACCGCGATTATGTAGAGCGTGGAGTGGGCGACGCCATCCAGACCCAACAACGAATCGACCTGACGATCGTAAAATCCCCCAATGTTCACGCAAGCAAGCTTATAAGCTGCACACATGAGATTGACGTTCTGTGCGACATGTCCGGCTTCCAACAGGGTGAACCGATAGCCTCGGTCTCCGTATTTAAATGTGGAGCGGGGAAACAATGCAGTGATAAAGAACAGCAAGGATGCGCGCCGGGGAATTGTCTCCTGAATACCGCAAGCATAGATCTGTGCAGCTTGCTCGCGCTCGCCGGTTTGCCGGAGATGGTGCTTCACGGGATTATAATGATAGATACCAGGCGGTATTCCTTCGACATTGGCCACATAGCAGAAAATTTCCAGCGGGTATAAGGCGCCGGCCGACGGAACGACACGTAGCGCTCGCGGCAAACTGGAATTCTTCTTTCGAGTCACACCGTAGCCATAGTGAAGAAGGGAAGCCAGCTGGATTTTATTCAAGGCTTGGGCAAGCATTTCCCTTGTCGACACACGGGATCGCATCGCTTGATCAAGCCGCATATCCATAGCGGGCAGCCGCATCGGAAGCGGAACAATGGGAAGGCCATTGAACGGAAGCGACTCATCAAGGTTAGCCATGTACTCCGCCACCTCTTCGTCCGATGGTCCGAACGAATAGTGGTGGAGCTTTGAATTCTCGTGGAACAATTCCCATAGCGGCGAATCCAGCCCCGACCCATATGCGACCGTTTGCCATTGAGATTCCATTACGATCTTTCTTTTATGCAAACGGGTGTGGAGCGGGGTTGTCGCCTTGACTCCTCATGATGCCGAGATATCCCAATTTTTGCGGGACTTCCCATAACCTCGTTCCGCCTAATGCGCGAAACCGATGGCCGACGAATAAAGGATGAAATCCCGGGATTAGGGCCCGAAACACCCAGAGTCCCAGATCCCGAATGTCATCCGTCGTCACATCCACGATCAGCGCGTGATGTTTTATAGCCGCGATACGATCAACAAGGATCTCCAGATCGTCGGCTGAATTGCCCGAAGAGGGGTTCGGAATATCGCCGAACGCCATATCGCCGTGACGCTTCAGGAGAAAATCGGCGTAATGGAGATTGGAGTGATAACTGTAGACGTTCGCGTGCGACTCAAAGTCTGTGACATGCTCCCAATCCTTGCCCGGATCGAATGCCGGGTGTTCTGATTTTATTAATTGAGAAATGGGTTGAAATTGTGCCAGCTCTTCGAGGCTCTTCTGGACGGCCCGTTCGGGGTCCAGATGAGCAGCGGCAGCGACGATGAGTGCGGGGGCTTCCGGCAGCGTATTGCGCATCATGGAAAAAATCACCGGGATTCCGTGATCCATTGCGAGATACAGCAGCGACACTGAGACCCCAGGACGACGCATATGGGAAAGCAGTTCCTGGTTTTGCGGGCTCAGAGTGTCAAGACGGATGTGTGATCTCTGCAACTTAGCCTGCCAGGTGATGGCGATCGCGTCCCTCTCGATCACCTCGCAAATCCCGGAGACTGCGGCTGCCGTAGGGCTGGAATGGCATGCAAGTCCGGTGGAAATCTGCTGAGCGATCGCTGTTTCACCCCTGAGGACTTGATCATAAGGCAGGAAAACCATCGAAGCAGGCACATATCGGGTCTCGTGAGTCATCAAATCGAGTCCGGGAACCCACCGGATAGGCGTCTTTTGGGTGAAGGGTTTATACGGAAAGTCAGGCTCGGCGTACTGCCCAGGAGAGAAGAGCACAAATTCATCGGGCCGGACGCAGGGGAAACGAGCCGTGTTAAATGTGGACAACGGAAAGTCCTCAGCAGCATAATTTGCGGCACAATAGTGCTCCACAGCTTCTCCAAGTGCCTTGGCCATTGCCTTGGATCGATCAGCAGCCGTTCCACATCCCAGAAAGAAACCCTTGCTACGCTGACTGGGATTCACGATCTGTAGATTGCAGGTGTAAGCAGACATATAGACGAAGCCCGGCGTTGCTCCATCCTCCGGGACATCCCGCACTTGCCCCACGATGCCGACCCGTTCATCCACCAGCATGCCGACGACGTCCAGGATATCGTTCATGGCATCGTACCCGTCGCCTTCCCTTTCAGCGTCTGCTTCGTAAATAGGACCTTCGCGAGATTCGGTTGCGAAACTTTGCGAAAGGGGCTGCACGCCGGGCATCGGGGAATCTTCAGAACGGTTCGTCGTATCATGCTGCCGGCAAGAAGATTGATCTCAAGAAACCTGCCCGGCGCCTGGTCCGATTCGGGGAACCCGTAAAACCTAGAGATCTCAAATGCCGTTACGGCCCCCACCATGGCCGCCATGGAAGGATGAAACCCGACCATTGTCTGTCCGACATCAGCAAGGCGATTTGTGCATAGCTCAGCATTTGGATACGTGCTATGGCTGAGTTGTCGGGAGATCAGGCATTCGTAACATGCCGTTTCTCCAGGAATCACCATCGGCCCCACATATCCCACCATGTTTCTGATGAGAGCCGGCAAGAAGTGCGTCCCTCGGCTAAGACAGAGAGCATTCCACTGACACAAAGCTTGTTGTCCGCCAAGGTCTGACGTCGCAACCAAACAGTCACCGAGATCGAGGTGGTGATCTCCGTCCCAGCTCTGAGGTTTCGCGAGCGTTTTCGGCCACTCCGGGCCAGAAGTGACGACGCCCCCTACGCCAACCTCTTGACCGCGATGCGCGGGATGGTCAAACACCGAGACGTTCCGACATCCTGACGCTCCAAGCGCTATCGCAAGCTGTTTCGAGACCGCATTCACACCGATGATGACGATACGAACCTTATTGAGTCGTTCAATCACCCGCTCCGTAACCTCGCCTAACTGCCAATTAAACACATCAAGAGCACTTTCCTCTCCATTGATGGGACTTGCTCGATCACTTTCCTCTACGAGCAGACGTCTGCTTCGCAGTTGTTGAATGAGCTTGTCCACCCACACGATGGAGGATCGGTCGAAAAGCCTATGGATATCCTCAACGGAGGCGCCGGGGGATGCTGCCGCATCCAGCACCTTTTTCACAGACTCGGCAGCACCCGACCCTGCAATCATGAACTCCGTCGCGCCGCGTTTGACAATGACGCCGTCGGAAATCTCAATGACCTGAACGCGCGGCGCAATCAACTTCGTCTGTTTCGCAGTCAGTCTCATCAGATGGCTCTCTGCTCCTTGCCGTTCAAGCCGAACTCATGGCTTCTTTGTCACACAGAACTGACCACCCCTTCGGCTAAAGCCAGGAGGAAGAGCACCCTTGATGGTCCCAAGGCGTTTTAAGAGGCTACCCAGGTCGCTGAATGTGAGGCTACCAATCTTGCCCTTGGCACCTTTAAACGCCTTGTCTTTCTTGCCCGGGACTGTCGCTTTCTTCGCCGTACGTCGCATCGCTTACCTCCTGTTTAGGGTGAGAGTGAGGGACACCATGCATCCACTTCGAAACCTTCGATGTTCGTGTCGCTTTCCAAGCGCGGTTTTTCTCAATGTTCTGTCACGCTCTGTGCACATCGCTGCGTTTTAATATCTGAGTGTCAGCCACCCTATGACACGGCTGCGAATAATGTCGCCGGTCGGGTTTTCTCCATGTTTGTCGTTCAGTGCGTTGAAGGCTGCCACGGCTACTTCAGCTCGGTCATGCCAGAAGCGATAGGCCACGCGCGTATTGAGAAGGGTATAGCTATTCACGGCGTTCGTTGGAGGGTCGAAGCCAAACGCCTGGCCGAAAAATTGAAAGGACGGATTGACCGGATAACTGGCTGCAGACACGTAATGGACGAGTGCTTCCGCGCTCACGCCTTTCAACACGCCTCTGTCCCATTCTCCGCGAAGGCCGCCGTTGACTTTGATCGGGGGAGCGCCTCGAGTGGCGCTGAAATTCTGGAGTTCCACGAGATTCGATGTTTGATGCACCTGAACCGTCGAGTAGTTAACAAATCCTGTCAGCCATTCAGTGACCAGAAATTCGGCACCGACCTCGGCTCCATACATGTCGGCTTGCCCAGTGTTTGCGAAGGTAAATGTAAGGGGATCCTCTGTGGGAACACCACTCTGGATAAAGTTCGACAGATGATTGAAGAAGGCGTCGGCCCTGACTCGCACACGATGTTTGAAATACCATCCTTGATATCCCGCCTCATAGGAGACAATCTGTTCCGGAGAGAGATTCTTTGAACCGACGCTGGCAATCGGAGGATTTCCAAACGCGTCCGATCCGAAAACTGTCGCTTTTGATTCCAAGAAGCTGGGCGGACGATACGCCACTGATCCGGAAAGCCTGAACGTGTGGTTCTCGTGTGGCTTGTAAATGACCGATAGCCTAGGGCTATAGGTCGGATTCAAACCCGTCAGCATGTCAAACCGAAGACCGGCTACGAATGTCAGTGTGGAGGTGGCCCGCCATTCATCCTGAAGATACAACCCGAGCCGGTCTTCATGCAGAGTACCGGTAAATGCGTTCTGCTTTGAAACTGCATTGTGAAAATAGTTCAGGCCATAGAGGAACCGATTGGTGCTCGCCAGGTCCAGCGTATGTTGTGCCCAGGTGGTATAGACATCGTTGCGAAAACGCAGCGCATTGCTTCCGTCTGTGCCGGTTTGGAAGAAAAACGAATTGAGGACTGGAGGGGTCAGAAGTTCGAGGCTGGTTCTATCCCATCGAGTCCAATTGGTACGGATGAAAAAATTGGTCCGTTCATACGCCGCATTGACAAAGCCGTTTGTAAGTTTTGTTGACTCATGGAAGGCATCGAAGACTAGGCCATCGTAGCGATTCGAATTCACCAGCCCGCCCGAAAGAATAAACTTCGAAGCGTCTTTAAACGTATAGTCCGTGAGAAGATCGAATTTGTTACTGCGCAAGGCCAAGGCATTTCGATCACTCCATTTCTGATTTTGGTCGTGACCAAAGGACAAACGATAACCGAAGTCACCGTGCGTCCCTGCTTGAATGGCTGCTGACCGGATGGTACCGAATTCACCACCACCGACCTGAACCAGAGTCCCGTTCGTGTTGCCTTTCATCTCCTGGGGCGATTTTGTGACGATGTTGATGACGCCGTCGAAGGCGTTGAAGCCATAGATGGCGGCGGATGGTCCCTTCATCACTTCGATTTTTTTGATTTCGGGAAGCGTCACCGGCAGAAGGGTCCAATATACTGTTCCAAATGCGTACTCATAGATCGGGCGGCCGTCCACCAATACCAACAAGTGATTAGCGGCGGTCTGGTTGTTCCCCCGAACGCTCACATTAAATTCAGCCCCGGTCATCTGCATCGCTTCCATCCCGGGGATGCGACGCAAAATCGTCGGGATATCGGTGGCGCCGGAATGGCGGATATCTTCGTCGGTAATAACGTACACGTTGGAAGGTGCTTCTGAAATCGGTTGCTCTTGACCGAGGCCTCTGGAGATGCTTTCCTTCTCTTCTTTCATGATGAGCAAAATATCGCTCTCTCCCTCTGCAGGTAGAGGTTGTGGGGTTTCGGTCGATGCGGGGGCCTTCACATCGCTAGGCGATTGGTCGGCAGGAGTCTGTGGCGTCGCGATGGAGGGGTTCTCGAATACGAACAGTGCGGTGAAGCTCACGAAAATCAGTGAAGTGACACAGATTGTCTTGATCTGTGGAGCCTGTATTCCCATCCGTGGCAACTCTTTTTTGGCTCCCCTCGGTGCGGCCCCACCGAGGAGGGGACCGGATTGCTCCGATCCATTGGGTCCCTACTAGGAGATTTTGAAAATTAATGCAAGCGTTTCACGTAGGGCCAAACGCCCCTACGTGTTTCTATCTTGCTTTCATTCAGGCCGTATGGCACCATTCAGAAATTTTCGCG
>JACXTT010011025.1_pt1 | contig 12127 bp, 12 predicted proteins | sample 9270951 | NCBI WGS metagenome assembly JACXTT01 (sample SAMN15532306, study PRJNA645909) | rock metagenome | isolation source: weathered quartz diorite | place: Puerto Rico | collected 2017-06-21 | reverse complement strand
TCTCTGATAATCTTCTGAGGCGGGTTTTCTCCAAATCGCTCTTTGCGACATAAATCGACGTGTGAAGACGACGCTGTGCATTAATACTCGAGATTGTGGCATCAAATACAATTGTGTCTACCCCTGCGAATCGGATCATGGAACAGGTTACAACTGACTTTGTTTTGCTGTTTCTCACGACGACATCCATCGAGTTCAAAGTCGTATCCTCAGTCGTCCCTCCTTGAATGATAGACCCTCCTTGAGGAAACGCTTGGATGCGGGTGCCGAAAATCACTGCGAGCGTTGTTAGAATCCGGATTCTACGGGGATTAATCAAGCGGATGTTCATATTTCCCTCCTCACTTATGGATAGGCTATTCAGCTAAGATTGATCTTGTAGCGGCCGACTCGTCGCCTCTGGGCTCACGGTGCATCCTCTCATATGTCAGAGCTCTCAGGAGTGTTTCCTGTAGAATTCTTCAAAGAAGCTCAAAAAACGAGGCGCCTTGTTTTAGCGAGAGCGCGTACTTCATGCCGACAAGAGCCCCGCCAGCGACAGTTGACAGGATAGTGACATCTTTCAAAAGATCCAGTCGGGAGAGATACGAGAGCGTGCCTAAATGGAATGCATCGGCCCGATATCCACCTCCAGAGAGGGAAAGGGCAATCTGGCCAATAACGCAGAATCTCTCTGTTATTGATTCTGAGATGGTCGCTATAACCCCGGCAATCGGCGTCACGCCAGCATCGACTTCCTCTACATATACTCCCGGGGATTTGATATCAGGCAAGGCTCGACCCGGTCAAGACGCTTGACCTGACCAGCTAGTATAGATGAACCTCGTATACGGATCGGTGGCTACTTCACGCAAGACATTGCGGACCCTTGATTCATCAGATTTAAGTTCGGCGGCAAGTCCTTTTATGAGGTTGTCAGCCTCAGCTTTCTCCCCAACATTGCTGCCATTCATTCTCAACCAAAGCTCCTCAATTTCGTACGCTCCCCGTAATGCGGCTTTTCGATAAATCTTTATATCGTCCTCGGCATAAATCCACAGGAGAGCTTGGCTCATGCAATCGACAACATAACTGTAGCCGAGATTAGTTAAGATCGTCAGGCGAATGGGATCAGTGTAAGCGAGTTGACATACAGTGGAGATTCCTTCCTCCTCAAACCGATCTGCCTTTGCCTGATCGACGCATTGAAGCTTCCGCAGTTCGTTGGTTGCTCCGTCGGCAGCGTCGTCCTCCTTTAATGACTTTCTTCCGATTCTCCTCAGGTACGAAAATAGCGTATTTGTTGGAAAGGCACCCAGAACAAAGGCCAGCAGCTTTCCTGCGTCATCTTTTGCCAATGCAGACACGGCGTAGCCCATCGGAATGGCAAGTGCGAACCGGAACGACGCCCACCAAAAATCGCCCGGAGACAAATCAGAACGCCACCAGCTCCTGATCTGGTCGTATAGGACCCACATGTAGGCCCCGAGAATCGCAAATAACGCTATCCCTGGAATCTGCGGGGTGCTGGCTCCTTTGAGCAGATCAGCAGTCCAGATCTCGCATTGATAGAGGAGAACCGCGACAATCATTGCAAATACAATCAAGGGAAAAATGAAATGCCGCCTCCCAAACTGGGCTGTGTAATAGCATTGAAATCTTTCATCTTGATTCTTGCGATCTGGCATGAAATCGGGATGAAACTGATTGAAGTAATCTCCGATTGCATTGCGTTCCACCGTGCTCAGCCCGCTGAGAATCTCATCCCTTCGCACGCTACAAGTATGGAGGAGGTAGGTGATCGAGGGTGAAAGGATAAGGATGTACAAGAGAACCAACAGAAATAGTGGTAGATTATCAGCCATGCAGGTATGTCCTAACAATTCCCGTGAAGCAATCGGGCATTTTCATCCTGGCGCACACTATTAGATCCATCATCATCGTGGGTGTGCGCCAGATCTATCGAGGTGTGGGTCTCGGCGTTTCGTCTCGCGATCCTGGTCATCATAATCCGGTCAATGTGGCTTAGAACCCAACCCAATATCCCGCTCCCGAATCTCGATCCTATGAATCGGGTGAACTTCCCATAGGGTCTGCCTGGTATGGTGTGGTGGGTGCCGCGCTTTATGGTGAATAGGTTGATCTAACTCATGAAAAATTCTTGGGCAGACTCGCGCCCATAATTATAGCCATCCATCAGTTTAGGGGGTCGAAGCTGAGGGCGCTCAATCCCACCTTCTGTTCAATGTCCTCGGTGAGACGGATAAGCGTCTTCAAAGTCCCAGGCTGGGATTTTTCGACAATAGCCATGTCGTCGGCGACATCATCCAGAAGAAGATCAAGGAGACGCATAAGCACAGCCGGGGCTGTTGGATTCGATGAGTCCCACGCAGTTCTCCTCCGAGTCGACAATGATATCCGGTACAACTCAAAGACCCCAAAGTCATCCACCACTGAAAGGGGCATAATCTCATCGACCCCTCCATCACTGAACTTTCAGTTGCGACCCGGTATTTCAACTAATGGCATCATGACTGGCTCGCTCGCGGAGGCCAGGACGGCCCGAACGAACTGTTCATAACCACGTCCACTGAGTGACTTCACCTCCCAAAATCTTCAAGCGTCTCCGATACGCTCCGAACGGTCATCCAGCGTATCGACAGGGAGATCCAGGAGCCCGGATTCGCGTTTCTTGGTAGTTCATCCCTACTTGCTTCCCACAAATTTGACGATTCGTAGCGTCCTTTTGATGTATCTGCAAAGCACCGTTGGTCCCCCGGGGCACTTGAAGTCATAGGCAACGATTTTCTCTTGAGCAAATTCAGCAGGTGGATCGAAAGCTCCAGCGACCAGATAGATAACCGGCATTTGACTGCCGGGCCCACCGGGAATAGTCAGCGTATTGGAGAAGCGAATGGATCTTACTTCGTTTGGGTTAAGCGACGCCTCTTCCTGACTAACACCTCCAAGCCAGTCAGCGGCGAGCCACGTGAGGTGACCGCTGGCATCACCTTTGAATGCGTTCACATAGGCGCGCACCTTTCCGCTCCCCCCAGGCGGCGCTTTGACATCGATCGTAATTGTGAGCGCCTTGCTGGGTAGGAACTCAGCCGGATTTACACCGATCGATTGCACCGTGATGCTAGATATTCCTTGACCATGGGCTATTCCTGACCCGAAGAGTAGCAAGCTGGCAACAAGTGGGATAGAGCTGAAACCTATCTTCTCGTGCATATTTCCTCCTTTTGTTGTTGAGTTCTTATGACTAACTCTTGCAGAGGTCTCCGCAGTTATCAGAAGTTTCGTTCGGCCTTCTTTACAACTACTCTCCTCTGTTTAGCCCAAAAGGCCGCCGGGATTTTTCGAATGTGTGTTGCCGGGAGTTTGGATTGGTTGAGAATTGCACTCGCTAATTTTGCAAACCTGACCCGGCCGTTGGGAAACTTTCGTTGGCACATCTCGTTAGATACAGGTGCCCGCGCACCGGCGCTGCATTGGCGTTTCGGTAAAACCGACTTTCAGTCGGAATGGAGCTTACACCCCCAAGCGGCCCACCCTGAGTGGCCCGGGATGTCAGCTCCCCCTCTCGGAACGCAATCTGATGAATCTTGCCTCCGATGGGATGCCCTGGTCATTGAGAAGAAAGAGCATGTAAGATCCCGGTGGAGCAACATGTTCATCTCGCGGCGCAACGAGACTCAAAATGCCCCTCTCCGCCTTCGCGATCTCTAGTTCGACGTACCTTGCATCCATATCGAAGGCGTGAGTGACCGCCCCGGGCCTCAGAAGAACTGCTTTCGATATTTCCCCAAGAGGATGGCACTTTACAGCGAAACGTTCATCGTAGAAGACAGCTTCTGGCGCCATGTCGAGGACGGGTCTATTGACCCTGTAAAGGTAGTATGGGGTGTACACTTCCATTTTGAGCTCGTAATTGCCGAAAGGAGTGGTCCCGGATACCAGAACCCGGCCGTCCGGTAGCAAGATAGCGGTGCAGTGATAACCTCTGGGCACGGTGATTGGGGCAACCAGGGTCCACTCGTCTGTATCTGGATGGTACATCTCAACATCCATGACGGGATCATCAAATCTCCCGGTGCTATTTCCACCGACCGCCATCACCTTGCCGTCCGGCATGAGTACAGAGCATGCGTTCACTCTTCTGTTCTTCATCGGCGCAGTCAGCTCCCACCGGGGTGGGGTTTTCCCAAAGTCGATAATCTCGGCCGTCTCGGTAGCCTTCGCATCCAGACCGGAGTCTTCCTTGCTTCCCCCAAAAGTGAGGATCCTCGCACGATAGTCAGGCGGCGACAGTGGTAAGAGGACTGAACATCCGTCATGTCGGACGCCGAACTTGAGCACATCTACCGCTTCCCACGTCCATGTGTCAAGATTCAGCAACTTGGTTTCCGGTCCATACCCGGAACAGAAAACCTTTCCATTGGGGTATCTCTCTTTGTCGCTCTCGGATCGCGGGAGAACGTGCAACCTTGGATAGAGAGAGGGAAAAGCCGGTTCTTCACGCCCTCGAATGCCTGGTTCATGTGTGTCGGTTTCCGGGGGGATGACGGCGACTTCTCTGATTCCGTTTTTGGGATCATAAACTTCCATTCGCATATTCGTTTTGATGAGCCCCCTGCTCCCAAATCCCTTGCCTTCGTTCAATCCCGATATAATCAATATTGTTCCATCGGGGAGTGTGATGTTGGTCGGATACCATCTGCCCTCCCGCATGTCTCCTGCGAATTCCCATTGCTCCTTAAGGGGGTCAAAAAGGTACAAAAATGTAGGCCCTGTAAAACTCGGACCACCTTTGGAGGTAAACAGCTTTGCAAAAACTTTGATCAGAAAGGGTACAATCGGTCGAAGCAGGCGCGCCAACCATGGCGGGATGGGCGGTAAGTCCCGGTACTCCAATGTCCCACCGGTTGACAGTAGTCTTCCATCCGGAAGAAAAGAATGCCCGGCACAAAAAATATCGCCGGGCGTGAACGGCTTCTTGATCTCACCAGTCTTGGGATACCAGACCCTCGTTTCAGTGTCCACCGCCTCATATTTTCGGAATCCTGAGTAGAAGAGAACCTTGCCGGTGTGAAGCAGAGCCATATGAACGGCTTCGATCTGGGACTCGTAGGGAAGGATTTCCCATTTCCCTTGTCTCATTAACTCATCGCCCCCGGAAACATTTGTGGCCTTGACAGCACTCACTGAAGCACTCCGGTTCTTGGCATTCATCAGCGGCTAGACCTCAAGGGACGCCGGTGAAATCATCCTTCGAGTATGACAATTTCATAGCGAAGGCCCCACAATTCTTCATCGTTTAAATTCTCTCTCCTTTTCCAAAGCCTCGAGGAGCTGTGCGTTTAAGGTTTCCAGCGCGCCTTCCTCAGAGGGCGTTGGCCTATATTCAAGTGATCTTGCCATCTCCAAGAGGTGTGAGCCGTCTTCATATCTCTTCGCCCTGACAGCTGCTTCTGCCCCGTTCACATATGCATGCCACGACTTATCACCTTCGTTCACTGCGGCGTAGCCCTTCCCCATCCTGCCGTAAAGATCGGGGACGCTTAAGATCATTTCCGTCTTCTTCGCTTTATTTAACGCCTCTATGGCCCTGTTCCATTGAAAGAGTGCCGAGCGAGGTTCTTTCTCAGGGCCATACTGTTCTTGTCTTTCAAAAATGATTCCAAGCAGAACATGAAATCTCGCAATGTCCTCCCAGTTCTTGATCTCCTGCAGGTACATCTGGCCTTTTCCGTAGAATAATTCTTCTACGAGATTTCTAAGAATCTCTCCAGATGGGTCGATATCTTGAGGATGCTCAAGAAGGAGATTCACAAGATACACACCAGCGACAGCGTTCTGCTCATCTACATTCCAAGCCCGTGTGTAACAAGAGAGAGCCTTTCGATAGTTACGAGAATGGAAGTATGAATCTCCCACCATTTTTAGAAAATCTGAAATAATCTTCCTATCGTCCTCATTATGAACCCATTCTTGATACTCATACCTCCCTCCCAGAAAGTCCAATCTGGGAATTTCACTCGCCGTCGTGTCAGAGTATAGTCTATCGATCTGTCGCAGCATCGTGTTTATCGAGGCATTGGGATAGTTGGCCGATAGTACCTGGAGCAATCTTGGTTGCCAACGTTCCCGATATTGTTGCGGTGAAACATTTGCCACAGTAAAATATTTCGCAAGCATTATTATCAATTCTGGGTAGTAGCTATTTTGTGGCCAATAGGGTGCGACCAGAGCAGAATCCAACGTTTGCGCGGCAATCTCATACTCCTGCCCCTGCAGCGCTGTTTCTACCAATTCGACAGCGGCCGGAATTCCCTTTGACTCCGACCTTGACGCCAATGCGCTATTTTTCAGAGACAGAAGTGCATTCTTGTCAGTGGGATCTAATCTGACCGCCTGACTGTGGAGATCAAGAGCGCCACTGAGGTTGTTAAGTCGTGTCAGTATGTTTCCATAGTTATGATAATATCTTGCTCGCCATTTTTTATCAAGGTTGGTGGAATCAAGCAGGGGCCGGATGTGTTCAAATGCCTGCACTGCACCGAGTGTATCACCCTTCTGGAAAAGCAATATTCCGAGGTTATTGTATGCTTCAATTCTTGTGGCTCCACTCGCGCGCGTGGTCAGTCTGGATAAAAGGTATTGCGCTGTATCTAAGTATCGACCTTGTTTCTGTCCCTGCTGTGCCGTCTGGTACAGCAAAGCACTCAACGCAACACAGCTCTCCACCCACTCATCATCAGAGGAGCTCGACTTGAGCGCTCGATCATAGTAAACGATGGAACTATCTATTTCGCCTTTGGAGACTTTCGATTGCGCAGTCAGGAAAGCCGTCCGTCGAACCGCCCGCTGATCGAGTAACGCCGCTTGACGCAGAACCGATGTGGCGGGGGAGCCGACCCTCTTGATGGGACCCTGTTGAGCCTGAAGTTGGACAGAGAAAAAAAAGAGCAGCAATGTCAGAAGGGCAATGCTATGATAGGGCCGGATTCTCATGGCTGGCTCCCCAACTCTAGAAACGGACTGAAATCTACAAAGGCTTCGAGAAAGACGTAGCATGGGTTGAGGTTTTTAAATTCACGCTTTGCAGTTCCTGCCATGTCGATTTCTTCGTTTGTGTAGGTCCATCGTTGGGGCGCGGTCAGAATCCCGTCGGACTGTACATTTGTTACTGGATCGACGTACGAAGACTTATCTCCGAAAGCTTTAGTGATAATCTCTGCATAACCTGGCCTTGGATGCCACTCGCATGCGAGCCTAAATTCTGAGAAACTAAGTTCAGAATACCTTTGCCACGGTAAGCACAAGACCGCGTTATACGGAACCTTTGAATTTTGAGATGGTATCCATTCTCCGAAGTTTGAAATAGGCACATATTTTTTTAAAGCGTTAAAGAGCTCATTATATTTTTCCTCTATCAGAAGATTTGTGAACGCGGTTTCCAGCGAATCAGTGGCCAATTTAGAAGGTGGAATTCCACGCATGTAAACATCAGCAGGTTTGAGCCAGCTTTCCTGTAGTGAAAGTAGCTCCGCCGGCGGATTTATTCCTCTCATGATCTTCAAGGTAACGTAGATGTCATTCGCTCCTTTCTCATCGACAGAAAATAGGAGGAACACGACAGTGTCAGCTTTTTGCTCTTCGAATTCCCAAAACCTGTATCGTTTCCCGAGTCGTTGAACAAGCCTCTTGTTGAGATTTGCTAGTATAGAATCTACATTCTCACTCCATCGGTTTCTCATGAATTGAACATTCAATTCACACCGCGAGCCAATCGGGATACCTAACGCTACGTTCAGGTGAACAAATACGAAGGTCGCAATGAGAATGTTAAAGATTCGATGTCTCTTCTTATTCATCGATGTAAATCTCCTGCGGAAAGTCGGTTACTGTTGAAGGTGTACGTACCGCTATTGATTTAATGATCGCATTGCGATCATCCTGCCTCCCAATTACAGCTGTCAACGAATCTCCATCCCTCAGAACCAAGGTTGGCCCTAGAGCCATCGGACTCTGCCATCGTTTTGTAAAGATCTCTGGCACCCCGAGTTTGAGAGCCTCCAGCTCCCACCGATCAATCAAATGCGCAGGGAGATTTACGTCCCTATCACAACCCACCCATACACCCTCACCCTTATATTCCATGATCGAATCCACTCCAATGCCGTTAATCCTAATTGTCAACATCATCGGCTCGCTCTCAAGAGAGCTTGTCAGTTTGCCGGAGGGACGAATGAATGCTATTGGGCGATTTACGAATGAACCCGGAACGGCCACCGCGCGAACTTCAAAGGCTGAAACCTTGATGATCGCTGCTGGCAGCCCTGAAACCTTGACCCAGTATTCTCTTGATCCGAATAATCCAGAGCATACCAATATTTTCGTGGACTGATTTGGAACAAGGAGAACTCCTTCTGATTCTGGCGATCGGGAATAGTCGGCTAATGGGCGTTCACTTATATAGACTGTGCGTTCTACATCCGACTCGTGTGATCGGAGACTAATGCTTCCGAAAAAAGAGACGCCGAGGAGAAATAGAAAGTAGAGTGTACCGTTCACAATTGGTGCCGTCTTGCCTTGCAAGAATTCACTGAACAGGTTTTGAAACTCTTCTTTCTTCTTGTCTCCTACAAGATTTGATATGAACGCGACCCAAGTAAATATTCCCCCGAGGCCGAGCAATCCTCCTATGTACGGAAAGAATTCCGTGTAGCGGACGAGCCATGAGGAGCCCAATATTCCGATCAACAGAAGAGAGAGCAGGTTGATGAGATACTTCTTGTTAGGACTCATCGATCGGGCTCTGGGTTGAAGAAAGCTCGGAATGTAAGTTGGAACTGGGCGTCAAGAATGATTCGCCTTCCCTTTCGTATCCCCCTCGATCCCCTTTACCGCCACGGCCGACCATATATCCGGGTGCCTTTGCGGATTGGCGATGATCGATTCCAGATCGAGGTTTTTCCGCCGAGCCCATTCAATCAAGCTAAGCGGACGGTAATCCTTGAAACGCTGGCAGCGATGAAAAACCGAGATATCGATCCGCTCATTTACGGTGTGGACAATCCCTTTCTGCTTCTTGACAGGATCCGATTGAACCCAGCGGACGTATCGATGGCCGCATGTCAGAAGCTTCCACAAGCCGCCGAGAAATTGGAGGTATGAATCCTGAGGTAGAAAATCTTTCTCTTCATCACTAATGGTAATCCTGCTCCGGAACCCTAATCCGCAAGACTCTCCTTTTTCTTGTATCCAGGCCAGCGGACGCTCCGGTAATAGGTCATTTCTATAGCCGCCACCCACGTTTGCGTGTGCACCTGAAAACCACCGCTGTTCGACGTATCGGTCTTTGTCAGAGGTCTCCGTCTCATCTAGCGTGTCCGGGATAAACCGAGTCCAGAGGATAGCCCAATAGGGCTGGCGATATTCATCCAGGGAAAGGGCCTGATAAGAATGTTGAGCCACGGTGCTCAAATGCGTATTGTGAAAGCGAAGCGTTCTCCTGCTAATGCCTTTGATGTTCCCGAAGGGAACTCCGATAGAGCCCACCGTATCCCACACACCCACCATCTTTACCAGATTACGGTGGTACCACGATTTGTTGATCAGCACTTTCTCTTCAAAGTCAAAGTTTTTCTCTCCGCGTCCCTCGAGAAATTTCAAACGGTAGATCGGACGGACAGCATCTCCCTTCTGGTAACGTTCAAAGAGTTGCGCAAACGACATCGGGGCGTCCGACTTGAGCAATCCGCACCGGGCTATGAGCCCGACGAGGCTTCGGGCGGTAAACGCTCCGCGACTGAAGCCAAATACAAAAATCTCATCACCGTGGTCATAGTTTTCCATCAGCCAGCGATAAGCAGACCTGATATTCCCGGAGAGGCCTGCTCCAAATGCACCCCCGGTTAGTCTGTCGTACCAATGGGTTCCAACACCCTCATCGTAATAGGATAGCTGTCTGCGACCATCTCCTCCCGATTCTGCAAGCATCAATTTGAGGCGCCACACATTGGTATTGTTCTCCGGAGTATCCCAGGTACCGTCAAATAGGATGGCAAGACGTTTACCTGGTGCCGGCAGTGCTCCGTCGTGTGCCATTCAGCCGGCCAGTTGGTGGGCGATTAGCAACGGCATGTGAGATCTGGTTGCCCGTCACGCAAGACCGCACGTCTTGAGAAAGGGGCTCGAAAACTGATCGCGCATCGAATCGGCCAGCAGGTCCTGGCGGCTGCGTATCCATTGATCCACCCCATTTCCATACATCGCTCGTACCCTGTCCGCACTGAAATTGTTCTCCTGTCCCCAATGAAGCGTGTATGGAACGCCTGCCTGGTCGAGCTTGTTCCAGACGGATTTATAGAAAGCTCTGGTTCGATCGGAGTCGACAGCGGGTAGTTCAATGGTACAGGTGGACAAAAATCTTGTGAAGGCAAGTGTGGCATCGGATTTTTTGACGAAACGAAGCGCGATAAACCCTGCAAAGGGATTCCCCTCATTATGTACCGCCAGGATAAGATCGAGCGCCTTCGACGCCTGGTCGGCCGGGATTCCGATTTCCGTGCTCGCTCCTTTTCCGAAAAGATAATTCGCGGAAAATGTCTCCCCGAGAGTTCCCGTCTGATCCAGTGTGTCTTTATAAAAGGTGGAAGCGAAGCTGCCAATAAGTCCACCGACCAGATCGGGCGCAACATCTTCGAGGGTGCCAATCACGCTCAGGAGGTCGTCGCCCGGTCCCAGTCCCCCGCCAGGGCCTGCGGGATGCGGATAATCGTTGCGATATGGCCTTTTATACATCGACGTAACATATGCGCCCCCGTCGATATTATTCGGATTGAGCACAACCTCGAAGTGATACGGCCGCTCCCGGGCATGGGGGAGTTGCAGTCCTGAGAAGTCCAATGATTGAATGGCGCGTCTTAACGGATCGTTCAAGGGCAGACGCTGTCGATGAGCTTCCAGCAGGAAGATCGGCTCTGCTTCGAAAAGAAGTCCATGAATAATGCCGAAACTGCCAAAACTCACAAGAGCTGCATTAAATAGATCGTCACGACGCATCGGCACGGCGTCAAGTCGTTCGAGAAAGTCGTCAGAAACTACCGGATACGAGGCACGTTCGACCCAGAATGACTGCTCAGGACCGGCGATCAAATGCAACCCTACGACTGTGTCTTGCATAGAGCCGACGTCGATTGCTGCGCCGTGAGTACCCGTGGAAATCGCGCCTGCGATTGTCTGACCATTGCTGGCACCGGACGTTTTCAGGGATCTCTGTCGGGCAGCGAGATGCGAATTCAATTCAGCAATACTCACACCACACTGGGCGAATAGTAGATCAGCCCTGTCACCTTGATATTCAGTGGACACGCTTCTCGCCGAAAGGGGAAAGTACCAGTTTAGAGGTTTGGTGTTTACAAGTCGGCCATCTGTCACCCCGGCGGCCGAAAGTGACCAGCCTGCCCCGATCGCGCGCAATCGTATTCCATCCGCCTGTGCGTGACCAATCAGCGACTGCAATGCCGATACGGTCAATCTGAGATCGCTCATCATGTCTTTAACCGGTGGGGGCGGATTCCACACATCGTACAGGGTGTCTATCGGCTGATCAACGTTCTGATGTTTATTCGTCCACGTCCCCGGCTTCTTTGGCACGATTATGGCATCTCTTGGCATGAGCTATTCATCTTTTGGTTCGCAGGGGCAGCCCCGATCCGGACTGAATCATTGTTCATGGGGCTGGGGAGCAGGCATTTTTGCGCAACGCCATTCCACTTCCACGGGCGACCAGAACCCAAGAGTGATTACTGTAATGAGGGAATATCCGAGATTCGATGAGTAACGGACTTCCGCCAGGGCGTTGCTCGGGCAATGACAACTATCCGGCAGTACATTTGTCTGGACAAGCCCCCAGGCAAGGGCGTACATGGTGTGTTTCTCATAATCTGTCGCGGGACTATCGGACGCGATTATGCGGGTATGGTAACATCCCTGGGCTGTTAGAAAGGCGACCGTGATAAACAACACGATTGCTCCCGCTGCACAACCTGAACCGTGATGACTCCAATCCCGAGTGCCGCTTCCGATGTGTACTTTCATAGGCAATACCGTTTCATTTTCCTAAGAATCGGGTGAT
>JACXTT010011024.1_pt1 | contig 12127 bp, 12 predicted proteins | sample 9270951 | NCBI WGS metagenome assembly JACXTT01 (sample SAMN15532306, study PRJNA645909) | rock metagenome | isolation source: weathered quartz diorite | place: Puerto Rico | collected 2017-06-21 | reverse complement strand
TCACTGAGCGGGCGCACGGCGGGGCCGCACAATTGGCCAGCTCTGACAGCTAGAGTATGACAAGCTTATGATGGATAGCGTGGCTCGCCAGAAACAGATAATTCGACAGCCTCGTTAGATCGCCTTCATGAAGCGCACGCTTCTATTTTGCGGGCTGTTTTGTTTGGGGTTCCTCACAAAACTCGCCATCGGGGAAGCGGAAAGGCTGATGGCCGTTGGCTATGCTGACGAATGCATTTCCAATAGAACACCACGGTTGCCCGCCGATGCGCGGGGCGCCCATGAGTCCAGAGCCTCGCAAGCCTTGACCCCTGAAGATCGGCACGAATGTTTCACGATCGCCAAGACTCATGCACTGTACCGTGTCGTGGATAGCCTCAACGCTCAAACAAACTTGTGGATGCAATGAAGACCCAAGCCATCGCGACGTGGGCTCTCTGTGCTGGCGTGTTCAGTCTCGGCTTTGCGGCAAAGGTGACTTTGGTCGAAGTTACCACGCTGACCGCTGTGTACTATGTGAACAGGTGCTTTGATGAAACAAGGCCAACGACCGTTGTTGCCGAGACGGCGTGCTACGCCGACCCTCGGAAGCATGCGTCTTATCGCATTCTCAGCATTCTCAACGCACAACCGTCTCTGTGGAAGAACACGCGCGGCCGATGTATAGGTACGCAAGGCACGAAACCTGATGCCTATTTCGAATGCAGTTGGTGGAACCGATTTGCGATCTAGCAGCGAGCTAACCCTTCGCTCCAGGCGACGCGCGATGAAGCCGTGCGCCCCTGAGCTCTGGCGTTTGGGCGCCACGAACTCACTGAGTGTGACATCCATAAAATCAATCCGTGACTTAGATCTGCATGCCCGAATATAAATTGCACTACTTCCCCGAGTCCGGGAACAGTTACAAGCTTGCGCTCATGTTGACCTTGTGCGGGCAGACGTTTGAGCCAATCTGGACCGATTTTGGCAGCGGGATCACCTTGACTCCCGAGTGGCGTGAGACTGTCAATCGCATGGGGGAGATCCCGGTTCTCTTTGAAGACGGAATCCGGTTCACGCAGACGGCTCCGATACTCCTTCAGCTTGCCGACAAGTTCGGGCGCTTTCGAGGAACGACCAATAGCGAGCGCTTTGAGATTCTGCGCTGGCTATTTTGGGACAACCAGAAATTGAGCGGTTTTATGGCGGCTTACCGCTACCGCCGAGCCTTTTTGGAGAGTTTCAATAAGGACGTGCTTGCGTTCATGAAAAGCCGGATCGATGACTTCCTGAAAATACTCGAGGGAGAACTGCACAAGCGCGCATTCATTGCCGGGGATCGTCCGACCGTTGCTGATTTGTCGATGACCGGCTATCTCGTGTTTCCACCGCATGAGAGCGGATACCATCTTGCGGCGAGCCACCCTGCGATACACGCTTGGCTCGGGCGGATCGCGTCTCTGCCCAATTGGGTTGCGCCATATGACATCCTGCCCGGCAAGCGGCTGCACTGTTATGTGTCGGAGTAGATCGAGGGAGTTTTTGCGTCAAGGCGCTCTTGTCGATTGGAAACTCGACCACTTTCGCTTATGCAGGCGTGACCAAACCCGCCGTTGCACTGGAGGCGCCAACAGCGGCGCGCCGTCGCCCAACAAAGTGCTGTAGGCGACCCGCAACGGCGGCGCTACGCTTGCTGTAGTGGGCGCCTGAGCACTGGCGGTTAGACGGCGATGGCTGGCACTGCACCTTTTACAGCTCATCCGCTTCGGCGAATAATCGCTGGCGCTCTGGATCCGTTCTTGTCGTCCTTGATTTTTGCCCTTGCGTACCAGATGCACGGCCCCCACGGTCCAATTGAAAGCGTCACTACTGCTGTTCGTGTATGGCTTCTATCACGCCATGTGCTTCTCTTCCTTCAACGGATTAACCATCGGCCTTCGTGCCATGAGCAACCGATGCCGAATTTGGGATACGGCTACGTTTCAGCAGCTCACGCTGATCCCCAGTCATTGCGCGCCTTGAGCCTTGCGGCGGCGCGTGATAAGGTGCAATCGCTCATCGACAGAACCCGCCGAACCTGTACGGCACGCGCCGCGTCGCTTGCGGCGTTGGAGGAGGAGCAACGTGGCTGAGCATGGCGAATCGCACTGCTGCGGCCCGGGCTATGCCTCGCCCGCCGCGGCGATGAAGGCCCCGCGCGAGAAGATTCTCTACACGGTCGCGCTCTATATCGGCACCGGCATCCAAAAACCGGACTACCTGGCGACCATTGACGCGGACCCGGAGAGCCCCACGTACAGCGAGGTCATCAGTCGGCTGGAGATGCCGGGCATCGGCGACGAGTTGCATCACATGGGCTGGAACGCGTGCTCGTCGTGCCATCACGATGCGAGCAAGGAACGGCGCTACCTGATCGTGCCCGGCGTGCGCTCGTCGAATCTGCACATCGTAGACTGCGGCATCGACCAGAAGGCCCCGCGCTTGCACAAGGTGATCGAGGGCGCCCAGATCAAGTCAAAAACCAATCTGTCGGCTCCGCATACTGTGCACTGCCTCGGCTCCGACATCATCATCTCGATGCTCGGCGACGCACGGGGCAACGCGCCCGGCGGCTTCTTGCACTTGAACGAGAATTTCGAGATCGTCGGGCGCTGGGAGAACGATCTCGGGGGTATGAAGTTCAACTACGACTTTTGGTACCAGCCGCGCCACAACGTAATGGTCTCGTCCGAATGGGCGGCGCCGAACACCTTCATGCCGGGATTCGACCTCGAGGAGGTTGGCCTGCTCAAGTATGGCCGCGAGATCCACTTCTGGGATTTCAGGAACAAGCGCGTTGAGAAAACCTTCTACCTGGGTGAGGACGGGCTGGTGCCGCTCGAAGTGCGCTTCCATCACAACCCGGATTCGAGCCACGGATTCGTCGGCGCCGCCCTCTCGTCCAACATCATTCATTGGTACAAGAAGGACGGCCAGTGGATCTGGGAGAAGATCATCGACGTTGAAAACCAGCGCCACCCGGAATGGCCCATCCCGGTGCCCGGCCTCATCAGCGTGATCCTGATCTCGATGGACGACCGGTTCCTCTATTTCTGCAACTGGCTGCACGGCGACATCCGCCAATACGACATCTCGGATCCCTCGAACCCAAGATTTACCGGCCAGGTCTGGATGGGTGGTCTGCTCAACAAGGCCCCGGTGGTCAACGGTCGGCGCATCACCGGTGGGCCGCAGATGATCCAGCTCTCGCTCGATGGCAAGCGGCTATATGTCACCACCTCGCTGTTCTCGACCTGGGACAACCAGTTCTATCCGGATATCCGGCAGAACGGCGGCTGCATGCTGATGGTCGACTGCGATACCGAGAACGGGGGCATGTCGATCAATCCAGATTTCTTCGTCGACTTCGGGAAGGAGCCGAACGGCCCCGCCCGCTGTCACGAGACGCGGTATCCGGGGGGCGACTGCACCTCCGATATTTGGCTTTAGGGGATATCTGGCTCTAAGAATGGAGGAGTTCACGATCACTCTCGCCAACCGGGGCGGCGCGTCGTTCCGGGTCGACCGGCGCAAGCCGCTGCTCGACGCGCTCGAAGCGCAGGGCATGTCACTGCCCTATGGGTGCCGGTACGGGGGCTGCATCTCTTGTGCCGCGAAACTGCTGTCGGGCGAGATCGACCAGCGCGCGGGCGTCGCCCTGAACGGGCGGCAGCTCGCAGACGGATACGTCCTTCTCTGCGTTGCTCGGCCTTTGACCGACTGCACATTCGACGTCGGCGTCGAGAGCCATGACAGGCTCTATCGCAACCCTTTCGCCAGCCCGCTGGCGCCGCATGAACTGAAGCCCCGCCATCGCGACTCCGCTTGAGGATAGGCGATGACGACCGCCACCCACATGGACCATGACAAGGACTACCCGGCGGACTATCTGGCCACCATCCTAAAGGAGGTGAAGACCATCGCCATGGTGGGCGCCAGTTCGGATCCCACCAAGTTCAGCTATGGCGTACTGAGGGTTCTGCACGAAACCGGCTATGACATGATTCCGGTCAATCCCAACGAGGCCGGGGGCGAGATCCGCGGTCTGAAGGTCTACGAGTCGCTGGCCGCGATCGACCGGCCTGTGGACATGGTCCAAGTGTTCCGCAGCTCCGATGCGCTGCTCGTGATCGCGCGCGAGGCGATCGATATCGGCGCCAAGGTGCTGTGGGCGCAGCTTGGCGTGCGCGACGACGAGGCGGCTCGACTGGCGGAGGATGCGGGCCTGAAGGTCGTCATGAACCGCTGTCCGAAGATCGAGCTGTTCCGGCCGTTCTGGAAGCCCCGTCTGAACCAGCCGATTTAGACCCTTGCCAACAAGTTCGGCTGAGCGGAGCCGTCATGTGGCGCGGCACCGGTATCCCGCCCACGATAAGGTGAGTTGAATGACCGCAAAGGTCGAGAGCGGAAAAGGGGCTTATGCAAGCAGCAAGTGCCGCATAACATCTGCATGAACCGGAGCGGGGACTTGCCCCGAGAGCGGCGCTCTCGGGTACCCTCGGTTATGCAGCGCGGTTATACCGCAAGAGTCTTTCGTCGCCAGCTCTGCGGGAAAGGGATCTGGCACCAACCTGAGGTGGTGTGAAGGAGGAGAAACATGACCGAGGCAGATCGCATCAAATACTTACGCATCGTCTTGGTGATCGTAGGGCTCATCTTCATCTTTGGTATATGGCCACTCACCATCCTGTGGCCATCTGGTTGGTCTTGGCACGCAGAGGGTCGTTCGGAATACCTCGAAATGATCCTCGGTATCTATGCCACGCTCGGCGTGTTCCTCCTTATCGCCTCCCGCAATCCAATGGCTCACCGAAGTCTCATCTGGTTCACGGTTTGGTCGAGTATCGTGCATGGGGCGATCATGGCGGTTCAGTCCATCGCCAATCCCCGACATGTTGGCCATCTGTGGGGCGATGTTGCGGCTCTGATTGTTGTAGCGGTGGTGCTCGCGGTTTTGACTCCACGGCAGGCCGTGAGAAGCACGACCCTTGCGGCATAGCCACGCCTTCCAGCCGACCGGCGCAAGCCGGCTTCGAGAATACCGACTTCCCGACGGTGGAGGTTGGATGCCATGTTGCGTCCTTCTATGTCTACAACCCGATGTTTACTCCGTAGTAGCCGAGATGAACGGGCAGCTTGTCGGCTCAGGTTTTCTCGATGAGCGCAGCCGCATCCGGGGAGTTGCGACCGTCAGCACTGATCCTGCCGTCCAAGGTCAGGGGGTCGGTCGACGGCTCATGAGAGCAATGCTCGAACGCAGCCGCGAGTCGTTGGTGTGTGCTATGAGAGCGCCGGATGCTTGAACACGGTTTAGCGCTCCTGCACAAGGGGCGGAGAGGGCCCGGGTGGCCTCCATGACGCTTCGCGTGCTCATGTTCGGTATCTGCTGGCTGGCTTTACATACCGCTCTCGGGGCGCAGAATCGCTACCAATGCTCGTACTACCTGTTCGAAGTCCCGGCGACGGTGACCGGTTGCAGCGATTGCTATGTCCCGCTCGTCGTTACGCAGTGGCCGATTGAGGCCCAGCGGGACCAGGAGGTCGCCGTTATAACGACCTATGAAAGAGACTCGATATGGCAAATGCAGCGCCAAGTGCTGAAGCATTCTGATCTGGAGATCGAAATTCAGATCAGGAGAATCAAGTTTGCAGGTAAGACTTATCGATACCAGCTAGTCAGCAACGCCGAGGCAGTCCGCCTGTTGAAGAATCCATTGGGTACCATCCCGATTCATCGAATCTGGCATCCGCAAAAGGACGATACCGGGCTGTGGGAAGTCGTATTGCGCGATCTCTCCACCGCGGGTGCAACTGAACTCTGCGACGAGGACGCGCGATGAAGCCACATGCCCCGTGGACCGCTCAATACCAGATCTCCATTCGCAGTCCACGCTTGTCACGCCGCGGCTCGGCTGCCGGCAGCCGCACCGCCGAGCGACGATAGATCCGGTCCGCGACATGCGCCAAGACGTAGGCATCGGCCACATCGTCGAACGCTATCCTGGCGGCGCCGTGCTCGAGCCGCAGACGCACCGGATCCTGGAACGCGCGGCCAAAAACGCGCCGTAACAAACGAACGCGCTCGCGGCGGCCTTCCGCAATCTTCTTGTTGTGCCGCATTGGAGCACCGGCGAGCGCACGAAACGCGAGCTCCGGATGAGCTTCGAACACGCGCTTCTGGTCCGATGCGGCGATGGCTTCATCCGCTTCGCGGATCTTGGGCAGGATGTTGAAGGCCTCCTTGCTCATGCCCACGCCATTCAACCGGGCGACGTCCGCATAGCTCGTCGCAGCGAGCCCGGGACGAGTCGGTGGTGTGAACACGCTGCTGGCGCGCGGCCGTCCCAGAAGCTTGCGGGCTTCACGGTCGCATAAGCGTCCGCCGGGATTCGGGCGATCGAGCAGGCCCATCGGCATGTCCACAGCGAGCACCAGCGGTTTCTCGGAGAGCGCGAGCACTTCGCCGAAGGTCGCGCAGCAGCGTGCAGTCACGCGCTGCGGCTGTTCACTGCTGGAGCTCATCGCCACGAGGATCACGAACCAGCCGCCGCGACAGCCGTCCACCCCGGCGACCCAGTGCGACGAGGTCTTCTGACGGGAGATCAAGAAATCATCTAGAGAGCGACGCTGGTGCGAACTGTACCCGCGCGCTCGTGGCGAGCTGTGAGCAGCACCGTGCCCCCCTTGGGCGCCCGCACCACCCACTCGACCTTTGCGCGGTCGTCAGTCACATCACCGCTCCACCCGCCCCAACTGCTCGGCGCGGCAGGCTTGTACGCTCGTCCTTCGAGCTGCCCCAGCTCCTCGCGCGGCTTGCCCGTCTCCAACCGCGCACCTTCCGGCAGTTCGATCTCGCACACCACCCCGCGCGTGAGCTTGTTGGCAAGCGCGTGTTTGGTCACGTAGCTGGGCAGCCAGCCGCTGTTGTGCACGACGAGCCGCACCGTCCAGGTGTCTTCGCCCAGCGGGGAAGCGACCGCCTCGTGGATCGTCAGGTGAGGAGAGATGAGCAGTTGCCAGACGAGCCAGGCAGGAAAGCGCTCGATCTCTTTCTCGAGCAGCGCCTGCGGGGGATTGCTCCACGTATACAGAACATCCCAGCCGCCCAGCTCCACAGGGCCGAGTTGCGGATGGTCGAAGGGATACCAGCTGACGAACCCTTTGCCTCCCAGGACCTCATCGTTCCATCTCAGCAGCTTGAGGTCGTCTTCGACGGGATGCTCGCGATACCATTCGATGAACTTGTAGTCGGTGATGCCGGCCTCGCGTTGCGGGCTCCAGATCTCCACCGTCCAGGCGAAGACGCCGCCGTGCTCGTACATCCAGTCGTCGAACGAGCCGGTGATGACTTCCTTCGGATGGTAACGGAAGTCGTGAAACACCGAGATGTTCGGGTAGCCGGTAAGCTCGGTGCCGCGCGCACCGATCTTCTGGTAAGTCCACAGGTCCTCCACCGGCAGCGTGTCGTCGGCCTTATGCGAGTAGGGCCGGAGCAACACGCCGCTGTAGGTGTGGAATGCCACCGCGCCGATGATGTTGGGATGTGACGTGATGAAGTTCACCATCGCGTTGACCTCAGGCTCGGACGCCGGAAACGGCCCGGCGCCATACTGCTCGTGCTCCTGACGCCAGCCCGCCGGGAAGTTGCGGTTGAGGTCGAGCTGCTCCTTGCGCGGCTGCAGCGTGATGAGACTGCCGTCATAGTGGTCCAAGCGCCCCTCGGGCAAGAGCCGGTAGTATTCGCCGCCCGTCTCGGCCGGATCGCGGCGTACCAGCAGGCGCGGGTCCTGGTCGGACACCTTCCACGGACCGTTCGCGTCGCGTATACGCATCGTGAGCACACGCCCGTCGCCGTCCACGTCCTCGCGCTTGAGGCCGCCGATCGGCTCCTCGTCGTGAGGATAGGGCCGGGTACTGGAGCGGATCAGACGTGGAACGTCGGCCAGCGCCCATTCGGCACCGTCGGGATTGATCCTGGGACACACGTAGAACGCCCGCGTGTCGAGGCAGCGCCTGACGTCGGCGCTCTTGGAATAACTCGTGACCAGATGCCGAATGAAATACAGGCAGGCCATCGAGCCGGCCACCTCGGTCGCGTGGATGTTCCCGTCCACCCACAGCGCGGGTTTGTCTACATCCAGGCCGGTGCCGGTGTTCGTAACCGTCGCGAGCCAGATTTCCCGACCCTCGAAGCTGCTGCCGATCGGATCGACCCGCAGGAGCTGCGGATGCTGGTCCGCGAGCTCTCGCAGCAGGCGGGTCAGTTCCGCGTAACGGTAGTATCTGTCGAAGCGAATCTCAGACATCGAAGCTGCTCGAAGTGCGCCTCAACAAAAACGGCCCGCGCTGGCGGGCCGTCAGGGGCGCTGAGCGGTCCTGTCATTCAACGGCCGCCGCTGGGCCTGGCTGCGGTTCCCGGCTTCTGCGCTGGCTTCTTCTTGCGCTGAGGTCTGGTGTTTCCGTAGCTACCCGCAAAGATTTTGCCACGGCGTGTGCGAATGTCTCCTCTGCCCATGAGAACGTTTCCTTCAATGTGTTGAAAAGCGACCGGTGCGCGATCCTACCAGCTTCGGCCTGAGGATTGAAGATGGCCCTATCCGCCGCGGCGGGAAGCAGGAGAAATGTCGCGTCCAGCGAATCGCCCCGGCGCAAGCCATTTGGGCACACTTCGCTCGATTGGCGGGGGCTCGCCGGTCACCTGACAAGCGATGATTTCGCCCAGCAGCGGTGCCCACGTCAGACCCCGCGACGCAAGCCCAAGGCAAGCGAAGAGACTTTGTCCCTCTCCAGGGGACAGCCTACCCACGAGCGGCAACCGGTCATGCGTAACGGTGCGAAAACCCACCCGTCCTCGCAGCGCAGCCGGGTTCAGTCCCGCTCCGAAGCCGGGCAGCAAGCGCTCCAGGCGCTCCAGATTGGCGGCGTGGTCTGATTCACGCGGCGGCGTTTCGTCCCCGACCGCGTCATAGCCGGCGCCCACGCAGCACACACCGTCCACCGCGGGCGTGATGAAGCCGTCTCGGCACACCGGCGCGAAGAGCTGCGGGCCGCCTGGCTCCGGAACGAAGCTCACCTGCCCTCTGATCGGCGTCAGCGCCAGGCTCTCGCAACCGGGGAGTGCGCGAGCCGCGTGAGCGTTGGCGAGTACGACGACCGGGGCTCTGCCCAGCAGGGCGCCCGACGCATCCAGCGCTTCCCATTCATCACCTGCGCGCCGCAACAGGGCTGCGTCGGAGTCGAATCGGCAGCGTATCCCAGCGGCGCCATCCGCAAGATTCGCACGGCAGACGGCGGCGGGATCGGCCCACCCCGAGGTTCGAAGCCACCAGCCGGGCCCCGCGACATTTCTGCCGCACGATGCGGCGCCCTCTTCCGCACTCACCAACCGCACGAGGTCATCGGGGAGAGCGAAGCTTTCTATGAGGCGCCGTTGACGTTCCAGGTGCTCCTGGTCGCGCGCGAGCTGCAGCACGCCGCTCTGATGCCATATCGGAGCCTCCGCTCCGCGCGCGAGCGCATCCAACCATTGCACCGCGTAGACGAATGCAGGGACTGTAAGGCGCGTCGCTGGATTCCAGTCGGCCGAGAACGCCGGGATCAGAAGGCCGGCAGGATTGCCCGACGCCTCCTGCGCGGGAGCACCGAGGCGCTCGATGATCTGCACCCGCCAGCCGTGGGCGGCGAGCTGCGCCGCACATGATGTTCCGGCGAGACCAGCACCGATCACAAGCGCTTCGGTCTGCAGCGTTTCATCCGGCTCGGTTTTGGCACGCCTGATATACCGGCCGACCAGCATTTCGCGCTTCAGGCCGAAGCCTTCGCGGCGCTCGATGCTGAATCCGGCGGAAGCAAGGCCGGCGCGCACGGCAGCAGCCACAGTGTATGTCCCGAGAGTCGCATCCGAACGCGCCAGCCTCGCAAGCTCGCCGAACACGTCCTCGGTCCACATGTCAGGATTCTTTGCTGGAGCGAATCCGTCGAGATAGAAGGCATCGGCGCGCGCATCGACTTGGCGAAGCATCTCCAGCGCATCACCGAACAACAATGTCAGGGCAATGCGTCCAGCATCGAAGTGCAGGCGATGGAAGCCGGGGACGACGGGCGGGTACGCGCGTCGCAGCTCGCTCGCCAGAGATGCGAACTCCGGCCATGCAGCAGTCGCGTGCTCAAGGTCGCGCGCGCAGAACGGATGCTTCTCCGCAGACAGATAGTGCAGGCGCGCGCCGTGCGGCGCCGACTCCCGCCACGCGGCCCACGTGGCAAGAAAATTAAGCCCCGCCCCGAAACCGGTTTCGACGATCACGAAGCGGCGGCGGCCCCGCCAGCGCTGAGGCAAGCCGTTACCGGCGAGAAAAACGTGCCGCGTCTCGGCCAGGCCACCCGCCGCCGAGGCATAGACGTCTTCGTAGCGGGGTGAGTACAGGGTGCCGTCGGCCAGGTATGCCAACTGGGCTGCGGTGAGAGGTTCCGGACGAATCAAGGTTAGTCAGGCACGTTTATTGCGTCGCAGCATATCGGATACAGCTGCCAGGTTTGCGCTCTATAGCCTTTGTATATTTCTATAGTGCGACGCAACAAAACCGCGGCCCTGATGTCTAACTGGCTTGCTGTCACCATAGAAAGGAGCTTGCCGTGCTGGCTTTGCTGAGAAGCGTACTCTCCCCTTCCCATTGCGAGATCGAACCGCAGACCAGGGTGAACCGTGTGAACACGCTTATCGGTCCCGAACGGATCGATGGCGTGGTGATCAACGTCAATCACGGTCTCGCCTATGTGGCCTGGCCCAACGGTGACACGACCGTGGAAAGCATAAGACAGCTGGTGCCCATCATTGCTTAGCCAAGAACCGTTTGGCGCTCTGCAGTCGAGGTCAATGTGGTGCCCTTCACTGCTTCAGGTGCTGATCGAACCATTCGATCGCCAGCCGCGTCGCCTGCTCACGCGCTTGACCGTAGATGCCGTAGTGCGCAATGCCGGGGATCACGACGTATTTCCTGGGCTCTCCGGCGCGGGCATACGCAAGCTCCGGATGATTCCTGTTGTCGAACAGCTCTTCGCGTTCCGCCGCGATGAACAGCATCGCGCAATTCTTGGCGCGCGCTACATCTTCGATCGGCGCGTAGAGTAGAAATTTCTCTCGGATGGGGCCGCCTCTGAGGTTGCCCACTTCCTTTGCCCCGGGGGGCGGGTAGTCCAGCTCACCTCTCGCCCTGCGTGTGGCGTCCTCGTGCATCTTGGTCAAACCACTCGCCGAGACCGATGCAATCGACTGGCCCATGTACCCCACTTGGCTCACCAAAGCCTTGATGCGCGGGTCGCGTGCGGCCACATAGACCACCAGTCCGCCCGAGAAGCTCGTTCCCCACAAGCCCATACGGGTTTTGTCGACCGCGGCTTCACCCGCGGCCCAGTGGATCACATTGAAGATATCGGTGGCCTGGTCGAGAGGATCGACCACCTCCCGGATCTCCCTCACTTCTGCAGTGAACCGTTGACCGGTCTTCTGTGGCACATCAGCCACCGGTTTGGTCAGGACAACCCGAGAATCGCTCTCCCCCCAACCGCGGTAATCGAACGCCACGACCAGATACCCCGCACGCGCGAAGTCGGTCGCTTGAGGCCGCAGCATAGAAGCGGTCCCGCCCCAGCCGTGCGACATGATGATCGTCGGCAAGGGTCGACCGTCTGATGACTTGGGCGTGTAGATGTCCGCATGGATGCGGACACCTTCGCTCACGATGTCGACCCTGCGCTCCTCGATCGCTGTCGCAGCAGACCCGGTTTGATCCGTTTCGGCCCACGCGACCATTGCGGGGCCTATACACATGAAGGCGCCCGTGAGCAGGAGAAGCTTTCGCCAACACGTCATTTGCCGTCCTCCGTCGATTTGTCGCGGCGCAGTCGCGCCAACCTGGCATGAGCGCTGTGGTAACTCTGCAACGCTTCAGGCGGATGGGTGAGAAATCCGTGGCACGAAATTCCGCGTTGACCGTTCTCCGGGTTCATTTAAACCCCATCCGATGTGGCAGCCACAGCGAGAAGGCGGGAACGAAGACGAGGAGCATCAAGACCAGGAATAGAACCAGAAGGTACTTGAGCATCGGCCCGG
>JACXTT010011023.1_pt1 | contig 12128 bp, 10 predicted proteins | sample 9270951 | NCBI WGS metagenome assembly JACXTT01 (sample SAMN15532306, study PRJNA645909) | rock metagenome | isolation source: weathered quartz diorite | place: Puerto Rico | collected 2017-06-21 | reverse complement strand
TACGATTTATGTCGCTATGTATGTATAAGTATGCCATTTAACCGCAATAGATCGTGCAATTCGACATCGCGGTGATGTACGGTCATCAGCCCTTCCTCCTGAAAACGGGTGAAGGTGCGGCTGATGGTTTCCAAGGTCAGTCCGAGATAATTGCCGATCTCCTCGCGGGTCATACGTAAGTAGAAATGAGTGGGCGAATAGCCGCGTGCCCCGAAACGATGCGACAGGTTTAGCAAAAAGGCCGCCAGGCGCTGCTCCGCCTTCATCTTGCTGAGCAGCAGCATGTGACCTTGGTCGGCCATGATTTCACGGCTCATGATTTTGTGGAAATGATGCTGTAACGCGGGAATCGTGCCTGTCAAATGCTCAAGATCGGCAAACGGAATCTCGCACACCGTGCTGTCTTCCAGGGCGACAACGTGATAGTGATGCCGATCCTCGCTGATGGCATCCATCCCCAACAGTTCGCCCGCCATGTAAAACCCGGTGATTTTTTCGCAGCCGTCCTCGGCCAACTCAAACATCTTGAAAAAGCCGTTGCGGATAGCATAGAGAGACTGAAAATTGTCGCCCGCTCGATATAGATAATCGCCGCGTAGAAACTTGCGACGGCTATTAACGATCCGGTCCAGTGATTCCGTGTCATCCAGACTCAAGCCCGTCGGCAGGCAAAGTTCGTGCAATGTGCACGCCGAGCATGAAGCCTTCAGGTTGGCGAGGTTAACCTTGATGGGAATGGATTGAATAGTCATAGCTTACCTCCGTACCCATCAAATAGAGTATTGATATTGTTCACGAGTTAAACCCTGTCCGCAAGTTTGCCGGGCTGTATACTATACTTAACATTAACTATTAATTATAACTAACTGTTTCACATTAACATTATATAGCAGATTTCTCTGCATGCTTCAGCTGAAATAGAGCGCGGCTGTTTCGGCCACAGCGATTACCCGGAGACCCACCGTTTGGATTTACTCTTTTTGCGCCCCCGCTCGACAAGTTCGAAGTCTATCTTTTTATCGTCGAGACCCACGCGCATGACCTTTACCCTGAGGGGGTCGCCGAGGCGATAGGTCTCGCCCGTGCGCTCACCCGCAAGCCGGTGTTTGTCAGGATCGAAGTGATAATAGTCGTTGCCGAGGGCTTTCACGTGCACCAGCCCCTCGACGTAAATATTCTTGAGCATGACAAACACGCCGAAGCCGGTCACTCCGGTTATCAGCCCGTCGAACTCCTGGCCGACCTTGTCCATCATATACTCGCACTTGAGCCAATCCACCGCGTCTCGCGTCGCCTCATCGGCGCGGCGCTCGGTCATGGAGCAGTGCTCACCATAGCTCAAGATCATTGCCGGAGTGTAGTCGAACTCCGCGGCAGGTTTTCCGGCCAGCAGATGACGAATGGCGCGGTGCACCAGCAAATCGGGATAGCGGCGTATCGGCGAAGTAAAATGGGTGTAGGCCTCATAGGCCAAACCGAAGTGGCCGATATTCTCCGGGCTGTAGACGGCCTGCCTCAGGCTGCGCAGCAACACGGTTTGAATTAAATACAGGTCAGGGCGCTGCTGAATGGCGGCCAGCAATTTTGCGTAGTGCTTGGGCTCCGGATTGTCGCCGCCGCCCAGGTTTAATCCCAGCTCGGCAAGAAAACCCCTGAGATCATCGAGCTTCTCGCCCGTGGGACCTTGATGCACCCTGTATAGGGCCGGGATTTTGCGCTCCAGCAGAAACTCGGCCGCAGCGACGTTGGCCGCCACCATGCACTCCTCGATGATACGATGCGCATCATTGCGCACCACCGGTACAATCTCCTCGATCTTTTTTCCGATTCCGAACACGATACGGGTTTCGATAGTTTCGAAATCAATCGCACCGCGCGCCTCACGCTGCTCGCGCAACGTCTTATACAAGGCATAAAGCTCTTCCAAGTGTGGAACCAGCGGCTGATAACGCGCTCGTAAGGTCTGGTCACACTCAACCAGCATGGCCGCCACCTGATCGTAGGTGAGCCGTGCGTGGGAGCGCATGAGGCCCTCGAAGAAGCGGTATTTTTTCACTCTCCCCGTTTCGTCTACGGACATCTCGCAGACCATGCACAAGCGATCGGTATCGGGATTGATCGAACACAGGCCGTTGGAGAGGATTTCCGGCAACATGGGGATGACCCGCTCCGGAAAATACACCGAATTGCCGCGCTCGAAGGCGGCGCGGTCCAGCGCCGTGCCGTGCCTGACATACGCAGACACATCGGCAATCGCCACCAGCAGCCGCCAACCCTTGCCTTGTCGCTCACAGAACACGGCGTCGTCAAAGTCTCTAGCGTCCACGCCGTCTATGGTCACCAGCGGGATGGCGCGCACATCTTCCCGGCCGTGCTTGGCGGATTCCGGAACGTTGGTACCCAGCGGGGCGATTTCCACCTCGACCTCGTGTGGCCAGACCTGCGGCAGATCGTAGACACGCAGCGCGATGTCAATCTCCATGCCCGGCGCCATGTGGTCACCCAGAATTTCAATTACCTTGCCGATCGGCTGGCTGTGCAGGCTCGGCTGGGTAATGATCTCGGCCACCACGATCTGGCCATGCCTGGCATCACCCTGCTGATCGGCGGGTATGATAATGTCTTGGCTGATGCGCTTATTATTGGGAATCATGAACCCGACGCCGCGCTCGAGATAAAAGCGCCCTACAATTTGAGTCGTGTTGCGCTCCAATACTTCCACCACCGCACCGTCACGGCGGCCGCGCCGATCTATACCGGACACCCGCACCACAGCGCGGTCGCCGTCGAACAGGACGCGCATCTCTTTTGCGGAAAGAAATAAATCCCCACCGCCTTCGTCCGGCGCCAGAAACCCGTAGCCATCCGGGTGACCGATCACTCGGCCCTGGATAAGGTCCATTTTGGCCGCCACCCCGTAACCCTCACGCCGGTTGCGTATCAGTTGGCCATCTCGCTCCATGGCCTTGAGGCGGCGGCGCAAGGCCTCCAGGTCGGTTTCGTCGGTTATCCCTAACTCACCGGCGAGATTGCTAAAGGTCAGCGGCGCAGCGTGTTCCGCCAAGTATTGCAATATAAATTCCCGGCTGACGATGGGGCGCTCGTATTTGCGCGCCTCGCGCATTGCATGGGGATCTGACGGGACTCGGCCTGACGGCCCGGCGGTTTTTTTCTTCATTGATAAAATGCTCTCACTGCGGTAAAGTGCGCGCCTTGAAGGCGCGGATTATGGTAAGCTCTGCACAGGCTTATGCAAATTTGGGCCGTACAAGCCGGGGTGGCGGAATTGGTAGACGCGCTAGCTTCAGGTGTTAGTGGGGGTAACCCCGTGGAGGTTCAAGTCCTCTCCTCGGCACCATTAAAATCAGTTGCCAGTGACAAGCTGCAAGAATAAGCCAAAGTGCCCTGCGTTTCTTATCTTGTAACTTGTCACTTGTGACTTATTTCAAGTCTTAGGCAACGTCACACCCTTCTGTCCCTGATACTTCCCGCCTCTATCCCTGTAAGAGGTCTCGCACACCTCGTCCGACTCGAAAAAGATCACCTGCGCCACACCCTCATTGGCATAGACCTTGGCGGGCAGCGGTGAGGTGTTGGAGAACTCCAGTGTAACATGTCCTTCCCATTCCGGCTCCAGCGGCGTGACATTTACAATAATGCCGCAACGTGCGTAGGTGGATTTGCCCAAACAAATAGTGAGGATATTGCGCGGGATGCGAAAATACTCCACCGTGCGCGCCAGGGCAAAGGAGTTGGGCGGGATGATGCAGACGTCCGACTTGAGATCCACGAAACTGTTGGAATCAAAATTCTTGGGGTCCACAATCGCAGAGTTGATGTTGGTAAAGATCTTGAACTCGTCGGCGCAACGGATATCGTAGCCGTAACTGGACGTACCATACGACACCACCCGCCCTGCCCCATTCTCGCGCACCTGATGGTGCTCGAAGGGCTCTATCATGCCGTGCTTTTCCGCCATTTGGCGGATCCATTTATCTGATTTAATGCTCATAGCCATACCTGTGAGGAGTTAGGAGTAGGCCAAATGTCCTCACACCTCACTCCTAACACCTCACGTCTTTTGAATCACAATATTAGGAAATTTCCCGCTGTAATCCTTGGCCTGCAAGGAAAGCTTGGCCGCCACCTTGCGCGCGATCTCGCGGTATATCCCGGCAATGCGCCCTTCCGGATCGGTGATCACGCTGGGGTGGCCGTCATCGGCATTTTCGCGGATGCTGATGTCGAGCGGCAAGGCGCCCAGCATGTCCACGTTGTATTGCCTAGCCATCCGCTCACCGCCGCCCGCACCGAAGATATGTTCCTCATGGCCGCATTGACTGCAAATATGCGTGCTCATGTTCTCGATGATACCGAGCACCGGCACCGCAACCTTCTCGAACATCTTGAGCGCCTTGCGGGCATCCAGTAAAGCAATATCCTGCGGCGTTGTGACGATCAACGCGCCGCTCACGGGTATCTTCTGCGAAAGTGTCAGTTGAATATCGCCGGTGCCGGGCGGCAGGTCTATCACCAGATAATCCAGATCCTTCCACTGCGTATCGTTGAGCAGTTGCTCCAGCGCCGAAGTCACCATCGGTCCGCGCCAGATCATGGGTGTTTCCTCATCTATCAGATAACCGATGGACATGGACTGAATACCATGTCGCATCACCGGTTCCATGCTTTTACCGTCCTTCGAAACGGGCTTCTCATGCCCCCCCAGCATACGCGGCTGGCTGGGGCCATAGATGTCGGCGTCCAGAATACCCACGCTGCCGCCTTCGGCCGTCAAGGCCAAGGCCAGATTCACGGCAGTGGTGGACTTGCCTACCCCGCCCTTCCCGGAGGCCACCGCGATGATATTTTTAATGGCCTTATGCGGCTTTACCCCCTTCTGTACGGCATGAGGAATAACCTTGGCAGAAATGACGGCGCTCACCTCAGCGACACCACCAATCATCCCAACACGCCGCTTGATCTCTCCCGCCAACTGATACTGATAACCTTTGGCGGGATAACCTAGCTGCACCTCGACCTTAACTTTATCTCCCTCGATGGCGATATTTTTAATGGCCGCGGCAGAGACCAAATCCTTACCCAGATAAGGATCTATCACCTCTTTAAGCGCCGTCTCAACCTGTAACTGCGAAACATCCGTCATGTAATACTCATCCTCTCGACACCGTTTGGTGTCCTTTTCGCTCTACTAAACATATAATTATAGAACAAGCATGCCCACCTCACCATAAAATCTGCTTTCCATGGACTCCAAACGCCGAATACTCGTCACCAGCGCCCTGCCCTACGCCAACGGGCCCATCCACCTGGGCCATCTGGTGGAATACATCCAGACCGACATCTGGGTGCGCTTCCAGAAGATGCGCGGGCACGACTGCATCTACGTCTGCGCCGACGACGCCCACGGCACGCCCATCATGCTGCGCGCCGAACAGGAAGGTATTACACCCGAGGCGTTGATCGAACGCATGCACCGGGAACATCTGGCGGACTTCCGGGGCTTCGGCGTTGAGTTCGATAACTACTACTCCACGCATTCGCCGGAAAACGAGTTCTTCGTGCGCGACATCTATCAAAAGTTACGCGCCAACAGCCACATCACCCAACGGGTCATCAAACAGGCCTACGATCCGGTCAAAAAGCTGTTCCTGCCCGACCGCTTCATCAAAGGCGAGTGCCCGCGTTGCGGTGCCAAGGATCAATATGGCGACAGTTGCGAAGTCTGCGGCGCGACCTACTCTCCCACCGATTTGAAAAATCCGGTATCGGTGCTCTCCGGCGTCAAGCCCGTCGAAAAACAATCCGAGCACTATTTCTTCAGACTCGGTGATTTTGAAAATTCTTTACGCACCTGGCTGTTTCCGGATATCACGCAGCCGCGTCACGTACAATCCGAGGTAGCGAACAAGCTCGACGAGTGGTTCAGCGCGGGCTTGCAAGACTGGGACATTTCACGCGACGCGCCTTATTTCGGTTTTGAAATCCCCAACGCGCCCGGCAAATATTTCTACGTCTGGCTCGACGCCCCCGTCGGCTACATGGCGAGCTTCAAAAACTACTGCGAGCGTAAGGGTATCAACTTCGACGATTACTGGCGCAAAGACAGCGACATAGAGCTTTATCACTTCATAGGCAAGGATATTTTATATTTCCACGCCCTGTTCTGGCCGGCGATGCTGGAAGGCGCGGGCTATCGCAAACCCAGCGCGATTTACGCGCACGGATTTCTCACCGTAAACGGCCAAAAGATGTCCAAGTCACGCGGCACCTTCATCACCGCGCGCACCTATCTGGATCATCTGAATCCGGAGTATTTGCGTTATTACTACGCCACCAAAATGAACAGCACGATGGAGGATATTGATCTTAGCGTTGACGATTTTATTGCGCGAGTCAACAGCGATTTGATAGGCAAATACATCAATATCGCCAGCCGCACGACGGTATTCATCAGCCAACAATTCAACGGCCGTCTCGCGCGAGGTGACATTGCCCCCCTCACGAATAAGATCCAACGAGAACATAACAATATTGCTGCGTTGTATGAATTACGTTCGTTTAGCTTCGCTGTTCAGGAAATCATGCTTTTAACAGACGAGGTCAACCAGTTTATTGACCGCGAAAAACCTTGGGAGCTGGTGAAGCTGCCAGAGCAAAGGCAACGCTTGCACTGGGTGTGCTCCGAAGCATTAAACATGTTCCGCTTACTCACTCTATATTTGAAACCCGTGCTGCCCGGTCTGTCGCGTCATGTTGAGCGATTTCTTAATATCCAGCCTCTACAATGGAAGGACGCCGACTCTTTATTTCCAGAAGGGTATACTATCAACCCTTATCGGCATCTCATCACCCGCATAGATCCCAAGCATGTTGAAGCCATGCTCGGGGCGAGCAAGGAAACGACCGCCATGAACACTTCCACCACGACACCCGCAAAAGCTGCCGCAACAGTTGATGTGGCTGGCACCATCAGCATCGAAGATTTCACCAAGATTGATCTGCGCATCGCGCGCATCGTCACAGCGGAACACGTGGAAGGCGCGGAGAAGTTGTTGAAACTCACGCTGGACGTTGCTGAGGAAAAGCCGCGTACTGTTTTTGCGGGTATCAAATCGGCCTATCGGCCTGCCGATCTGGAGGGTAAACTCACGGTGATGGTGGCAAACCTTGCACCGCGCAAAATGAAGTTCGGTATGTCGGAGGGCATGGTGTTGGCCGCCGGTCCGGGCGGCAAGGATTTGTGGATATTGGAACCGCATGCCGGCGCACAGCCCGGCATGCGGGTGAAGTAGAAGAGCTATTTGTAAGCAAATAGCTAACCTTTATGCAACTGTACTCCAGGAGAATAAAGTCATGGCAAAAAACGCACTCATCATAGGCGGAACCAGCGGCATCGGATTGGAAGTCGCAAAACTGTTACTCAATCAAGGTGCTGCCGTAACGCTGGTTGGTAAAAATCAAGACAAGATTGTCAGCGCCCGCAACAGTCTTGGCGCCTTGGGCAAGGTTGTAGCGATAAAGGCGGATATCACGCAGCCTGCCGACCTGCAACACCTCACTAATAGGCTGACGGCTGAAGAAGGGTTTGATTATCTCGTTAACGCCGCGGGGGTATTTACGCCCAAGAAATTTCTTGAGCACAGCCCGGAAGATTACGACAAATATCTGGATCTCAACAAGGGACTGTTTTTTATCACCCAGGTCGTCGCGCAAAAAATGGTGGATCGGGGCATCGCCGGTTCGATCGTCAACATCGGTTCGATGTGGGCGCATCAGGCGGTGTTGGCCACACCGTCGTCCGCTTATTCGATGGCCAAGGCGGGACTCCACAGTCTCACCCAACATCTCGCCATGGAGTTGGGCGCCTTTAGCATACGGGTCAACGCCGTCGCGCCGGCCGTGGTTGAAACACCTATTTACGAGTCATTTATCGAACCGGGCCAGGTTAAAGCGGCGCTGCACGGATTTGATAAATTTCACCCGATAGGGCGCATCGGCAAACCTATTGATGTGGCCGAGACGATTTGTTTCCTATTGTCGGATAAGGCCTCTTGGGTCACCGGGGCGGTATGGGACGTGGACGGCGGCGTGATGGCTGGCCGCAACTAATCTCCTTTATATAATATATAGCTATATTGATATTAATCAATATTCTTTATATCTATTTTAGAAGGGCCTTATAATGCGTCCATTATTCAGCCCTGATCCGTAAACCATGACCGAATATGCACTGATCTTGCTCAGCACTGTGCTGGTGAACAACTTCGTGCTGGTGAAGTTCCTCGGTCTGTGCCCCTTCATGGGCGTGTCGCGCAAGCTGGAAACTTCGACCGGCATGGCGCTCGCCACAACTTTTGTACTGACCCTGTCCTCGATATGCAGTTATCTGGTGAATCAACATCTATTGTTGCCGCTGGGGCTGGAATACTTACGCACCATCAGCTTTATCCTGGTAATCGCAGTAGTCGTCCAGTTCACCGAGATGGTGGTGCACAAGACCAGCCCGTTACTTTACCAGGTGCTCGGCATTTTTCTTCCGCTTATCACCACCAATTGCGCCGTGTTGGGTGTCGCGTTGCTGAATGTTCAGGAGCAACACGGCTTCCTGCAATCCGCTGTGTACGGCTTCGGCGCAGCGGTGGGTTTTTCGATGGTGCTGATTCTGTTCGCCGCCATGCGTGAGCGGATTTTGGTCGCCGATGTGCCGGTGTCCTTCAGAGGACCCGCCATCGCACTTATCACGGCCGGTCTGATGTCGCTTGCATTTATGGGGTTTGCGGGGCTGATTAAAATTTGATGGCCCATGCTTAACGCCCTATTCGCGCTCACGGCGCTGGCCCTCACGTTCGGCCTGATTCTCGGCTTCGCCGCAATCCGCTTCAAGGTGGAAGGCGATCCGTTGGTGGAAAAGATTGACGCCTTGCTGCCGCAGACCCAATGCGGCCAATGCACCTTCCCCGGTTGCCGTCCTTATGCGACGGCCATCGCACAGGGAGAGGCCGACATCAACCAATGTCCGCCTGGCGGTGAGGCCACTATCATCACCCTCGCCAAGTTATTGGGGCGCGATCCCAAGCCACTCAACGCAGCGCACGGCGCCGTTAAGCCGAAGCTGGTTGCGCTGATTGATGAGCAACGCTGCATCGGCTGCACACTGTGTATTCAAGCCTGCCCGGTGGACGCCATTCTCGGTGCGCAAAAACAGATGCATACGGTTATTTCCCAGGAGTGCACCGGTTGCGAGTTGTGCGTCGCGCCCTGCCCGGTGGATTGCATAGAAATGGTGGAGATCAAGCAAGACATCCACAACTGGAAGTGGCCTTATCCCAACGAACAGTTACAAGTTGCAAGTTACAAGTGACAAGATGAAATCCAAAATGAATATTTTTCTTGTAACTTGATACTTATAGCTTGGAACTTGTAATTATGGATAAAGTATGGCACTTTCCCGGTGGACTGCATCTCCCCGGACATAAGGCGGAATCCACCACACTGCCGGCCGGCCAACCGCCGCTGCCTCGCTATTTGATTCTGCCCCTGCAGCAACACATCGGTGAAGCCGCGCAGCCTTTAATAAAGGTAGGCGAACAAGTACTCAAAGGCCAGCTGATCGCGCGCGCGCAGGGCTATGTGAGCGCGTCACTGCATGCGCCAAGTTCCGGTGTAGTAGTGGAAATCGGCGAACAGGCTGTGCCGCATCCCTCCGGTTTGAACGCGGCGTGCATCGTGATTGAAACCGATGGCGAAGACACCGGGATCGAATTACACCCCGCCAAAAATTACCGCGAGCAGGATCCCAGCCACTTGCGCAATCTAATCCGCGAGGCCGGTATCGTGGGTTTGGGCGGCGCGGGTTTTCCCACCTTTATCAAACTCAATCCCGGCCCCGGCAAGATGATTGATACGCTCATACTCAACGGCGCCGAGTGCGAGCCCCACATCACCTGCGATGATATGCTAATGCGTGAGCGGCCCGAGGAAATCATCGCGGGAATGCTCATCATGCGCCATGCCTTGCAGGCGCGCGAGTGCGTCATCGGCGTTGAGGATAACAAGCCACAAGCCATCGAGGCGCTTAACCTCGCGCTGCTCGATCTCAAAGCGCAAAATCAGATTCGGGTCATCACTATCCCGACCCGCTATCCGGCGGGTGGCGAAAAACAGTTGATTCAAGTGCTCACCGGTAAGGAGGTCCCGAGCAATGGTTTACCTTTGCACATCGGCGTAGTGTGCCAGAATGTGGGCAGCGCAAGAGCGGTATATCGCGCGGTACAGTACGGGGAGCCGTTGATATCGCGCTATGTCACAGTCACCGGTAATGGAGTGACCACACCACGCAATCTTGAGGTGTTAATAGGCACGCCGATGCGCGACTTGATTAACTTTTGCGGCGGCGAGGCCGATCGGCTGGGGCGGTTATTGATGGGCGGACCCATGATGGGTTTCGCCGTAAATCCTGACCTGCCGGTTATCAAGACTACGAACTGTCTACTCACCGATGTATCCGATAAACAGATGCCCGATCAGGCCCTGCCCTGCATACGCTGCGGCGCCTGCGCCGACGTTTGCCCGGTGAGCCTGCTCCCGCAACAATTATATTGGCACGCGCACGCCAAGGATTTCGTCAAAGTGCAGGAGTACAACTTGTTCGACTGCATTGAATGCGGCTGCTGCACCGCGGTGTGCCCGAGCCATATCCCGCTGGTGCAGTATTACCGCTACGCCAAGACCGAAATCGCCAACCAGGAACGGGAAAAAAGAAAAGCCGATGTGGCGCGTCAACGCCATGAATTCCGGGTGCAGCGGCTGGAGCGCGAAAAGGTCGAGCGCGCAGCGCGTCATGAGCAAAAGAAGGCGGCATTGGCCAATTTGCAGCAGCAGTAAAGCCGAACCCGTCTCTCCGCCAATAACAACTAAAATAAAACCCTATGCAAAAAAACGAAAACTTATCCCCGATTTTGCCGGCCAGCAACGTTACCCAAGTAATGCTACAGGTGATCTATGCCTTGATTCCTGGTATAGCGGCGTATATCTGGTATTTCGGCTGGGGCATACTGATCAACATCGTCTTTGCGACGGTGGTGGCGCTCGTCAGTGAAGCGGCAATGTTGGCGCTGCGCGGACGAGCGCTCAAGCCCTTTCTCACCGATGCCAGCGCCGTCGTCACGGCCTTTCTGCTGGCGCTCGCTTTGCCGCCGCTCGCACCCTGGTGGATGACGCTGATTGGCGCCGGCTTCGCCATCAGCATCGCCAAACAGCTTTATGGCGGTCTCGGTTACAACCCGTTTAATCCGGCGATGATCGGCTATGTCGTATTACTCATCTCCTTCCCGCGCGAAATGACGGTATGGCTCGCGCCGGAATCATTAAGCGGACACAGTTTGAATCTTTTAGAAAGCGCTCAGGTCATCTTCACCGGCCGGCTCCCACCCGGCATGGTAATGGACGCCATCAGCGCGGCCACACCGCTCGATGCCATGAAGACCCAACTGGGGTTACATCACGCCGCAAGTGAGATATACCGCACCAGCCCGGTGTTCGGCGGATTAGGCGGCAAGGGCTGGGAGATCATCAACGGATTGTTTCTGTTGGGTGGCTTGTGGCTAATCTACCGGCGCATCATTACCTGGCACATACCCACTGCGATGCTGCTCAGCCTGGCCTTGCTCGCGGGTATCTTTTATCTTATCAATCAGGATGTTTATCCATCCCCCTTGTTTCATATTTTCAGCGGCGCGGCGCTGCTCGGCGCATTTTTTATCGCCACCGATCCGGTGACCGCGAGCACCACTCCGCGTGGCCGTTTGATTTATGGCGCGGGGATAGGTTTGTTTACCTATGTGATCCGCACTTGGGGAGGCTACCCTGATGCGGTGGCTTTTGCCGTATTGCTGATGAATATCGGCGCGCCGATGATTGATTATTACACGCAGCCGCGTGTATTCGGGCATAAGGATTAAGGAACCTCTGATTAAGTCAGAGATTCCGTGCAGCGCACGACGCGCTGCCATTTTTCAATCGCCCAAGCGATTGAAAAATGAAGAAAAGCCAAAATCGCATTTTGGCTTTTCGTGCTCTGAGAAGTCCAGGGATGGACTTATTCAGAG
>JACXTT010011022.1_pt1 | contig 12128 bp, 11 predicted proteins | sample 9270951 | NCBI WGS metagenome assembly JACXTT01 (sample SAMN15532306, study PRJNA645909) | rock metagenome | isolation source: weathered quartz diorite | place: Puerto Rico | collected 2017-06-21 | reverse complement strand
GGAACCGTTGTCCGATTTGGGTCAGGAGGGAAACTTTCAATACGTCCAGGCCCCGAGCCCGGTTTACCTTTGTAGTTGTCTGCGCCGTCAGGTTTTGCGGCGGTGGCGGAAGCCTGTGGTTTTGATGGCACCGAAAAGTCTTTTGCGACATCCACGAGTTACTTCGGCGCTCGGCGAATTTGCGACGGGTCGCTTCGAGCGCATTCTTCCGGATACAATTCAGAGTCGTAATGGGGAAGTGAACGGGATCCTGCTGTGCACAGGAAAAATCTATTTCGAGCTCGAGCGGGAACGGGAGCGTCTGGCACGTAAAGATGTCGCCGTTTTGCGTCTCGAACAGATTTATCCACTCGCGCAGGAGACGCTGGAGGCTGCATTCCGGTCTTATCGCGACGAAACTCCCGTCTACTGGGTCCAGGAGGAGCCGGAGAATATGGGCGCCTGGCCATTCCTGAAGCTTCACTTTGGCGGCTCATTGCTCGGACGTTGGCCTTTGACAGGAATATTCCGTCCCGCATCGGCGAGCCCTGCCACCGGTTCGCACAGCAGTCACAAGCAGGAGCAAGAACGATTGATTGCAGCTGCATTTGGATAATAGGTTACCGAGATGCCTGTTGAATTGGTTGTGCCATCGGTTGGGGAGTCCATAACGCAAGTCGAAATTGGTGACTGGCTCAAAGGGCCCGGCGAGGCCGTGGATCAGGATGAACCTGTCGTTGTCATTGAGACCGAGAAGGTGACTGTTGAACTGCCCGCGCCCGCACGGGGAACGATTACTCAAACATTGAAGCGAAAAGGCGACAAAGCAACCGTTGGTGACGTCATCGGATATCTTGAGCCGGACGGCACGTCTCCCCCTGGGAGAGGTCGGCAGTCCAAAGGACTGCCGGGTGAGGGTCTCAACACTTCGAAAACTCAAGAACCGCCACCGCAGCCTCCCCAAAAAGAGCTCGATTCCAAATCCCCTCCGTCGATTCCTCAAACCTCCACGGGTCGCGAAGTCCAGATCGTTCCCATGACTCCTATCCGGCGTCGCATAGCCGAACGTTTGGTGGAAGCACACAAAGACGCGGCCCTCTTGACGACTTTCAATCAAACGGATATGTCGGCTGTGATGGCGCTGCGCTCCGAATATCAGGAGCGCTTTCAGGCAAAACATGGAATCAAGCTAGGATTTATGTCGTTTTTCGTAAAGGCGTGTATCGAAGGCCTGAAGCTGACCCCGCAGCTCAATGCGGAGATTCGCGGCCACGACATCGTCTTCCACAACTATTACGATATGGGCATTGCCGTAGGGGGTGGAAAGGGGCTTGTGGTGCCGGTGTTAAGAAATGCCGAGCGGCTGAGTTTCGCGGAAATCGAGCGTGCGATTTCTGATTTTGTACATCGCGCTCAAGCGAATCAGCTCAAGGTCGATGAGCTGCAGGGCGGCACATTCACCATTAGTAATGGCGGCGTTTACGGGTCGATGCTCTCAACACCGATCGTAAATCCTCCGCAAAGCGGCGTCCTTGGGCTTCACAGCATCGAGGATCGGCCCGTTGCTCGCGATGGGGCAGTTGTGATTCGTCCGATGATGTATCTTGCGCTCACGTACGACCACCGCATCGTCGACGGTCGTGAGGCGGTCACATTTCTTAGACATGTAACAGACCTTATTGAAAATCCAGCAAGAATGTTATTGGAGATTTAGCGGATGCAATTACCTGCTGCAGTGGTGATGGTTAGGCCTGCATCGTTCGGTTTTAACCCCGACACCGCGCCTTCGTTTTTATTTCAAAGAGAAATCACCGATGCCAATCGAAAGGAAATCGAGCGTCGTGCCCGCATTGAGTTTGACCTGTTGGCGGGACGGTTGGGAGAGGCGGGAGTGGAAGTCCTTATCGTCGATGACAAAGAAGAACTTCATACGCCTGACGCGGTTTTCCCAAACAATTGGGTTTCATTCCACCACGACGGCACGGTTGTGCTGTACCCTATGTTGGCGCCGAGCCGGAGACCGGAGCGACGCCGTGACATTATCGAGAAGCTCCAAAATAGCGGATTCCGCGTTTCGCGCGTGATCGACCTGACGCGCCACGAAGACCAGGGCAGATTCCTCGAAGGAACGGGAAGCGTTGTGTTCGACCATATTGATCACATCGGGTACGCAAACATCTCGCCGCGTACCGATGTCAATGTCTTGAAAGAAGTTTGCGATACGCTGAGTTACAAGCCGGTGACATTTCAGGCGAGCTCCGAAAACGATGATCCTATCTTTCACACAGACATGGTCATGAGTCTCGGTGATCGGTTTGCCATTTTCTGTAGCGAGTCCATTGCCGACTCTGCCGAACGTAAACGCGTTCTGGAGAGCCTGAAGAGCACGGGCCGCGAAATCATATCGATTGATCGCAAGCAGGTCGAACAATTCACTGGTAACGTGCTTCAGCTGCAAACAAAAGATGGGAGGAGCGTCCTGGCGATTTCAACCGCCGCATGTCTCTCCTTGCGTCCCGACCAACGTGACGCAATTCAGAAATTCGCCGAGATCGTGGAATCACCCTTGCCGGTATTTGAAGGAATTGGGCGCGGCAGCGCCCGCTGCATGATGGCGGACGTGCATCTGCCGAGAAGATGAGGGGAGTTTTGCACAGAAACTCCCCCTCCTCAGCTGAGGAGGGGAGCTTCTTCGCCCTCTCACTTTGTCTGGAAATCCTTTGCCCTCGAATTACGATTTAGTATGCGATATCACGCGTTGGCCTGCGATTACGACGGGACGATTGCCTGGGATGGAGAAGTTAGCGAGCGCACTATCCACGCGCTCGAAGAGGTCCGCAAGTCCGGGCGCAAACTGATACTCGTTACCGGACGAGAGCTTGACGATCTGATGAAAGTCTTTCCGCGCCTCGACCTCTTCGATCGCGTGGTGGCGGAGAACGGTGCACTACTTTATCGGCCGGCGACACGCGAAGAACGCCTGCTGGCTGAACGGCCGCCGGACGAATTCTGGCAGGAATTGATCAAACGGGGTGCCGAGCGTGTATCCGTCGGCCGCGTGATTGTGGCCACATGGCGTCCACACGAAACAACCGCGGTCGAACTCATCCGCGATCTCGGCTTGGAGCTGCAGGTGATCTTTAACAAGGGCGCCGTGATGATCCTGCCCTCCGGCGTCAACAAGGCAACGGGGCTGAATGTCGCGTTGGCCGAATTGGGGTTGTCTCCGCACAACGTTGTCGGAGCAGGCGATGCAGAGAATGACCATGCGTTTCTTGCATTGTGTGAGTGCTCCGTCGCGGTCGCAAATGCTCTCGACACCTTGAAGCAGCGGGTGGATTGGGTGACGAACCAAGGCCATGGCGACGGTGCCGTTGAATTGAGCCAGGCTTTGATCGCCACCGACCTTAGTTTTCTCGAAGATCGGCTGCACCACAAACTCGTTTTGGGAAAGCGTGCCGGAGGCGAGGACGTGTGGATCGACCCATACGGCAAAAACGTCCTCATCACGGGCAGTTCCGGTTCTGGAAAGTCGACGCTTGCCTTGGGGTTTCTCGAACGGCTGGAGGAGCAGGGATACCAATTTGTCATCGTCGATCCGGAGGGAGATTTCTCAACATTTCATGCCGGAGTTGTACTCGGCGATGATCAACGCGCGCCGAGTGTATCCGAAGTGCTCGACGTGCTTTCCAAACCCGATCAAAACGCCATTGTTAATTTGATCGGACTGCCGCTGAATGAGAGACCAAAATTTTTCGAGGCACTGTTTCCACGCATTCAAGAGATGCGGGCGAGTACCGGCCGGCCTCATTGGATTGCCGTTGACGAATCCCATCACGTATTGCCGTTTTCGTGGGAAGCTGCGGGCCTAACCGTCTCGCAAAAGATGTACGGTCTCATGCTGATCACTCTCGAGCCGGACAGAGTGGCGCCGGCGATTTTGTCTTCCGTCGATGTCCTGATCGCCGTCGGCGATGATCCAGCGGGCATGTTGAGCAATTTCAGCAAGACCGTCGGCGAAAAGCCGCCTGTTTTGGACGCGGTGAAATTACAACCCGGAGAGGCTGTCGCGTGGTTGCGCGATTCGGCAGAGCCTCCTTTTCGTTTCCAGACCGTTCCGCCTCGAGCGGAGCGGCGTAGGCACCGTCGAAAATACGCTGAAGGTGAACTGCGCCCGGATCTTTGCTTTTATTTCCGTGGACTGGAAGGCAAGCTCAATTTGAAGGCCCAGAATCTCGCAATGTTCTTGCAAATCGCCGACGGTGTGGATGACGAAACCTGGCTTTTTCATCTGAAAAATGGGGACATTTCGCGTTGGTTCCGCAATGTGATCAAAGACCCGGAGCTAGGCTTGCAGGCGGAATTGATGGAGCGCGGCGACGTGGATGCCGACGAGAGCCGCAAACGCATCCGGTTGGAAATCGAAGAAAGGTATATTCTCGCGGCGTAGAGATAATTCTGTGTCTGACACAGAATTATCACTTCAGAAGTAACCGCCGGCTCGTTCCATAATCGGCCATTCGCCCTCGACGACGTCTCCCCGGACGCAAAAGAAACGGTCGTATAAATTCACCGTCGGATCGCAATGCGGAACGATGAATCGTAATTTTTCTCCCAATCGAACGTCACGGCTAGGATTCTCCAGCACGAGCCGGCCGTGTTCATCCCCGGCGAACTCGTAGCGGGCGCCTGTCAATTCTAAGGGTTCTGGACCGAAGGGCCGGTCGCTTGAAAACGCCTTGAGTCCAGCGTCGACGATAGCCTTCTTGTTGGAGCGATGGATCACCGCGGAGAGCACAAACAAGGAGGGAGAAAAGTCTTCATAGACGTCTCCGTCCCGTCCACCAATTCGCCGATATTCGACATCCATGAAGACGTACGATCCCGATTGCAATTCCGTCAGTCCGTCGATTTCAGGATCGATGTTGTAGGTTCCGGTGCTGGCGCCGGTTACCAGTTCGATGTTGTGCCCATCTTTTTCCAGCAATTTTCGCGTTTCGATTGCTCGCTCGAGCGCCCGTTTCGAACTGGCCCGGCGCTCTTCAAAACCCGCGACATGGGCCACGTGGCCCGCATATGCACAGATGCCGTGGAGCTCGAGATTTTTCGCCTTCGCAATCTGTCGTACCAGGCTCAAGACGGGCGGACCGGGCTGGACACCGGTTCGATTTTGACCAATATCGAGATCGATCAATACACGAATTTGGAGCCCGGCATCACTGGCCGCCATCTGCAGTTCGTCGACATTTCGACAGTCGTCGGCCACCACCATCGTATCCGGCGCTTGCCGGATGATGCTTATTAGCCGCGAGATTTTCGGCTCGCCGACCATCTCACCCGTGATCAAAAGTCCCCGAACTCGGCCGCGCACCATCACCTCGGCCTCCGCAATTGTTGCCACGCAGATGCCCACCGCGCCTTTTTCGAGCTGCCGCCGGGCGATGTTTACGCATTTGTGCGTCTTCGCGTGGGGGCGCAAACCAATGCCACGCTCATTTGTAAAACGGCTCATTTTGTCGAGATTGGATTCAAAGGAATCCAGATCGACGACCAGACACGGGGTGGGAAGTTCATGGATTTTTTTCATGAAGCCGCAGTGTAGCACCGGCTCGATCCACAAACTTTGTGGAATTCCGCCGTTAAAAATGGTTTTAAAACCGCCTGTAAGAGGCGGCTTACTGACGCTTTATCAGCGACATAAGCGCAGATCCACCACCGCGGCGATTTTTCAGATTTTGGGCAGAGTGATTGCTACCAGTCAGGTCGGGTGGAGTTGCGAATTTCGAGAAAGGAGCAGTACATGAGTTTTCGGTCTACGGCTAACCATGTAGCGCCATTGCTCGCGTTATTCGCAACAGTTTCCCTCGCTTGTTATGGGCAGCGAAAAACCGTTCCGAGCGTTCCGACCAATTCCGCATCTCATGTGGCGGCAGAGATGACGAGCGGCAAGTTAAATCCCGCGGACAGCAAAGTCGGCGATGCGGTGGAAATAACGCTCAAAGAGGACGTTCGATCGAACGGCGAAATCATTCTAAAAAAAGACGCGACCATCACGGGCGTCATTCGCAACGTCAAACAGGCTGTAACCAAAAACGAATGGAAAGGCCAAGCTCAATCGATGATTGAGATCGAATGGCTCATGCCGCCAATTCATGCACGCGGAGTTCAGAGTTTATCTTTCGCGCTTGACTCGGTGACACCAATCAATTCCGGTTACGAACAGAGGAATTCGAATGCTTCGTTGGTTGCGCGCCCGGTCCGTAACAGTGGTGCATTGCTCGAGACGGCTACTAATGGGACGGCTGGACCGAGCGCTTCAATAGCGGTGAGCGGACGGCCGAACGCGGCTCTTCTGAGCATGCCCTCGGTCATTGGTGTCGATCAGCAGACTAGCGCCGGCATTGAAAGCGCGCTTGGTCGTTCAGCATCCGGCCAACTGTTTCGAGTTGGGCATAGTCAATTCGTCGACCTGTATTCCCATCTCAGTAACGACACGGTGATCACGTCGCCGGGCAGCACGTTTGAAATCTCCCGCGGCGCTCAAATGGAAATGCTGGTTGGAGTGAATAGGAAGTAAACAATGCGTATCAAATACACGTCTCTGCACAGCGTCATTGGCGGTAACTCAGCCGCTCCGTGGGTGGGTAACGGTCTCGCGGAACGATTGAAGCTGGAAGCAATGGAACGTGAAACCGGCAAAAAGCACGGCCGAACGGATCGGAAGAGGAAAGGTGAACGTGCCCTGGGATGGCTGCGCCGGAGCCGTTGAGGAGTAAACAGTGAAACGCATTTTTTATCTCTTATTTTTAGTGACATTGACATCCGGTCTGGTTGGCTGTTCGCATGAGCCGTCCACGACCAACGCGGATTCGACAAGCAAGTCTTTTTCGGTTTTGGACAATCTGCGTTCCGAAACAAAACCTGAACCGGAACCGAAAATCGTAATCCCGGCCGGGACTCGTCTTCGGGTGGCGCTGACCGACACGGTCAGTTCCGATAAGAGCCGCCCCGGAGATTCTTTCATGGCCAGTCTGGCGGAACCGGTCGTCATTGACGGCAAAACGGCGCTGGAAAAGGGAACGAAGGTTCGAGGCATGGTCGTCGATGCCAAAGGGTCCGGCCGCGTTAAAGGCCGTGCAAGCATTCAGCTGACGCTGACGGAAATCGTCCGTCCGGATAAATCGCTCAGAATTTCTACCAAACCGTACAGTGCGGTTGCGGAATCGACCAAGACACGTGATGCCGCTGTGATCGGCGGCGGCGCCGGAATCGGAGCTGCGATAGGCGCGATTGCGGGTGGCGGAAAGGGCGCGTTGATTGGAGCTGCCGTTGGCGGCGGCGCGGGCACCGGAACCGTTCTCGCAACGAAGGGTAAAGAGATCCACTATTCGCCGGAAACGCGAATCCCCTTTACCCTCGCGCATTCGATTGAAATCTAGGTTTCCCTTTGTCCCTGTCCTGTCTTAAACGGGCTGACAGCCAACCGAGAGGGGTTGTCAGCCCTCTTTTTTTCAATCCTTGAATTCCAGCGACCGCCAGCAGTACCAACTCGCTACGCTTGCATAAGGCCGCCACGGGAGAGCAATCCGATGGCTGGTTTCTTTGTCCGGCAGGTCGACTAATCCGTAAAGGCTGCGGATGGCGCTGCGCACGCCGAGATCGTCGTGAGGGAAAACGTCGAGCCGCCCTAACGAAAAGATCAAGAACATCTGCGCTGTCCAGACACCGATTCCTTTAACTTGGACCAGAGCGTCGATGACTCCGTCGTCCGTCATGCGCGCGAGTCGATCGAGCTGTAATTGGCCGCTCCGGACGCGCTCTGCCAGATCCAGCAAATAGACGGATTTTTGAGGCGAAACGCCAATCTTCCTCAACTGTCGCGGATTCAATCGAATCAAGGTTTCGGCGGAGATTTTGTCGGGTGCGAGGTATTCCTCCAGCCTCGCCCGGATGGAGGCGGCAGCCTTGCCCGAGATTTGCTGTGCCAGGATGGATGACACGAGCGAATAGAAACGATCCCGCCGCAGCTTAAGCCGGAACGGCCCCGCTTTGCGGATAACCGCGCGCATCACCGGATCCACCCGACGGAGATGCCGCAGCGCGAGCCCAATCTTTTCGTTGTCCATGCCGCTAAAGTTCAAACCACTACAGTATAATTTCTCCTTTTATGTCTGCTCAATCGCATGCTTCCAGTAGTACATCCCGAGCCCAATTCCGCCGTTTAATGGTTCTCATCGCCGTAGCGACCGTCGATATGGTTGGCGGAGCAATGGTTTTTCCGCTGATTCCTTTTTACGCGCTGAAACTCCATGCTTCTCCCACGACGATTGGAATGATCATCGCATCCTTCTTCGTCGCTCAATTGATCTCCGCCCCTTTCTGGGGCCGCGTATCCGATCACTATGGGCGCCGTCCGGCTCTGCTCATCGGCCTCAGTGCCTCCGCGGCGGCATTCACCGTCTTCGGTTTCGCAAACGCCATTTGGTTGTTGTTTACATGCCGGATCGTACAGGGACTCGGCGGCGGCACGACTGGCGTGGTTCAGGCTTATATCGGCGATACTGTCCCTTCGGAAGATCGGGCGAGATCGCTCGGATGGCTCTCAGCGGGGACAAACCTCGGGACCATGCTTGGACCAGTGATCGGTTCGTTTGCGACGTACTGGGGCCAACAATGGCCGGGCGTTCTGGCCGCATCCCTGTGTGTGACGAACGCTCTTTTCGCGTGGAAATGGCTTCCGGAATCGAAACAGCCCCACACGCAAGGGCGAGCGCGTAAACCGGTCTGGCATGGCGTATGGATGGTGCTGCGTAATCCCACCGGCAGTGTTCAACGCCTCACACTGATCTATGCGGTAGCCATGCTTGCCTTCTCCTCCCTGTCGTCGGTGCTCGCGCTGTATCTGAGTGCCGAGTTTGGAATTACGGAGAAGACGATCGGATACGTTTTCTTGTATGTCGGGATGTTCTCGGTCTTGATGCGCTCTGCGCTCATTGGCCCAATCGTCGATCGTATCGGAGAGCCCTGGTCGATTCGTGTCGGCGCCGCAACGCTGATCGTCGGGCTATTGGCGTACCCCTTGGCGCCGAATCTTTGGTCCCTTGCGTTCATTGTGCCGCTCGTGCCAATCGGAACATCGTTGCTTTTCCCTGCCACAACGGCGCTGATGTCGCATTATTCACCGAAGACGGAGCTAGGTACCACGATGGGGATTGCGCAGACATTTGCGGGAATTTCGCGCGTCATCGCCCCGCTGCTCTCGACCACCCTATTCCAGCGAGTCAGCCATGGGATGCCGTTTTATTTCGCTGCGACATTCGTCGGCTTGGTGGGCCTGCTGGCTTTTCAAGTCGAGCGCGAGGCGGCTCCTGAGCCTGTCCGTGTGGTAGACTGAGCCGGTGAGGTGAAATCGTGCCATTGCCAAATTTTGTGTGTTACAACGGGCGCGTCGTTCCTTACTCTGAGGTGAAATTCGGCGTGCTCACGCACGCCTTGAATTACGGAACCGCTGTCTTCGGCGGTCTTCGCGCTTATTGGAATGAGGACGAGAAGCAGCTCTTCGTTTTCAGACCGCGTGATCATTTTCGGCGTTTCTTGCAGTCCGCAAGCCTTTTGTGCATGAACCTGAGGACTTCCGGCGACGATCTGGTAAAGGGCCTCATCGAGTTGATCCGGACCGAAGGACATGAGGAAGATCTTTACATCCGGCCCCTGGCTTTCTATTCGGATGAAATCATCGGTGTTCGCCTTCATGATTTGACGGCAGAAGTATCGATTGTGGCGCTGCCGTTCGGCACCTATAACAAGAACGAAGAGAGTATGCACGTCACCATCTCCTCCTGGCGGCGTGTGGACGACAACACGATTCCGGCGCGCGGCAAGATCGCGGGCGCTTATGTGAACTCTGCTTTCATCAAGACGGATGCCGTCCGCGCCGGTTTCGATGAAGCTATCGTTTTGAATGCGGACGGGCACATTTCCGAAGGATCGGCAGCGAATTTCGTCATGCTTCGCAATGGAGTATTCGCCACGCCGCCCATTACAGCCAACGTCCTGGAAGGGATCACGCGGCGAACCGTCATTCAACTCATTCGCGACGAGCTGAAGATGGAAGTTCAGGAGCGTGAAATCGACCGGACGGAGATTTATCTCGCCGACGAAGCATTCTATTGCGGCACCGGCGCGCAGATCAGCGCCATCACTGAAGTCGATCATCGCCCAGTCGGAACGGGCAAACTGGGAGACGCAACAGCCCGCCTAAGGAAACTCTATTTTGATATCGTTCGGGGCAAGGTGCCGAAATATCGCGAGTGGTGCCATCCCGTCTACGAAATCAATCAAAGGCGCACGTCCAAAGAACGCACCCAGGTGACGGTGAAATAGAGGAATGCCCTCTCCCGAACGGGAGAGGGCATAAAAGAGCGGCTAAAATGATAATGGTCGTTGCAGCTCTGCTCGCTTGACCCGACCCTTTCGGAACGCCTCGAATCGATGCCCAACCCGAGACAGCAGCCAGAAGGAGCGACCAGCCCTTTAGGTTTTCCCTCAAGGGCGCCAACCAGCGATTGGTTTCGACCGATCAGCTCCGGCTTCCTAGTCTGACGAACAAAGCTGTTAACCCCATCCGTCTGTCTTCTGCCGGTGTTCAAACTCACATGAACCACAACGACCGAGGCACACTTTGCCAGAACAAAATGAGCGCGTCAACAATATTTTTTTCACTCTGAAAAATAAATTTTCGATCGTATTTCTGAAAACTCTTGTCACTTTTTTCGTTGAGTGCGCTACCGCAACTGACGTGGGTTCTGGCCGGGGTGTAGGTTGTGAATAACGTTACCTTGTCGTGAACAGTCTTACAAACATTTTTCATGTCGGGCTTACAATAAACAGCGTGAAACGGTATTGGTGGTGTTCAGCGCCTTTCTTGATTTGCTTCACCGTCGCTCTCCTCGCGGCGCAGGGCACGCCCACGCCGCAAATTGATGTGTCGCCGGCGCGCGCAAGATCCGGCGACGCCGTTTATTTGATGGGAAGCGGCTTCACTCCGAATCGCACGGTGATGTCCCACCTTGTCCGGCCTGATGGAACTGAATACAACCCGCTTCGCTTCCGTACGAATGATCGTGGTGAATTCTTCCACAAAATCGATACCACCATGCTTGACCGAGGCACCTTTCAGTTGTGGGCCGAAGACGAAACATCGCAAGTCAAATCCAACCGGGCTCAATTCACCGTCGAGGAATAGCGCAAGAACGCAGGAGGGAAATGTTATTCTCAACCTTCGATGCTGACGCATATCGCCGTCTTTCTGATTACGCTTTCCGGACTCATTTTCGAGATTGGCCTCACTCGCATCTATTCCGCGACAATCTGGTATCACTATGCGTTTGTCGCGATATCCGTCGCTCTGCTCGGTTGGGGATTGGGCGGCGTTATATTGCATTTTTTGCGACGCTTTCTCATTCCGACGATTGAGGAAGCGGCGCTTCTCGTCGTCTTTTATGCCGCAGGAATCGTTGTTTGTCTGTGGCTGATCGTCGCGTTCCCGTTTCGCCTGGAGCGCCTTCCACTCTATTTCGTCGCGCCGTTGATACCGTTTCTGCTCGCAGGAATGGCATTGTCGATGATTTTTCATTTGCACCGCGAAATTGCTTCGTCGCTGTATTTCGCCGATTTGATCGGTGCATCGCTCGGCGCGCTGGCTGTCACATTTCTTCTTGAAAGCTTCGGTTCCGAATCCACGCTGTTGCTCGTTACGGCCGCCCCACTGATCGCAGCCGCTCTCTTGTCGCGCCGGTTTCGAATGGTTTCTATAGTCTTGGCTCTGATCGCCGTCGGCGCTGCGGTATCCAATGAAAGGCTGCCTCTGTTTCGCGTCGCACCCGGTGCATTGAAGGCGATGCAGCGGCAGATGCGAGAAAACACTGCCGCGCATGTGACGCAAACCGGCTGGAACGCCTATTCGCGGATCGACGCAGTCGAAGGTTTTCCGCCGCCTAATCTTGCACGGCTGTATATCGACTCCGATGCCTGGACGAATGCCCAGGAATGGGATGGGAAGATCGAGAGTATTCGGGATGTGCGTAATTGGTATCGCGCGTTACCGTTTCGGTTGGTCTCCAATCCGGATACCCTTGTCATCGGTCCCG
>JACXTT010011021.1_pt1 | contig 12128 bp, 4 predicted proteins | sample 9270951 | NCBI WGS metagenome assembly JACXTT01 (sample SAMN15532306, study PRJNA645909) | rock metagenome | isolation source: weathered quartz diorite | place: Puerto Rico | collected 2017-06-21 | reverse complement strand
TCTAACACATAGCGTACCCCAAGCTCCTGGCTGATCTGCTCCACCTTCACTGCTTGACCCTTGTAGGTGAAAACGGAGTGCCGGGCGATGACAAAGAGGCCGGAGAGTTTGGACAGGTCGGTGATCAGGGTCTCGGTCAGTCCGTCGCTAAAGTATTCCTGTCCGGGATCACCGCTCATGTTGGTAAAGGGCAGCACGGCAATCGAAGGTTTGTCGGGCAACGACAACGCTTCTGGAGTGATGAGTGATGAGTGATGAGTGAAGAACGAAACAGAAAAGCCATGACTCCGACGACAATAAGGAGACTCGCAGCAATCAGTATGGTGCGGAGACGAAGAGCGTAGCCCCCCTTGTTTTCAACTTTTGCATTTCGCCTTTCCGACTCCTTGACGTTCCCCTCATCCTGGCCCTCTCCCACGAGGGGAGAGGAGACTGCTACTCGGTAGACGCGCACCGGCTCGGCAATGTTCTTAACCGTCTGCTCGCCCAGGTGCCGGTAGTCTAAGGCCAGCTTGTTTTTAACCTGGTCGTAGACTGTTCCTGAGATGCAGATTCCGCCCCCTTCAGCCAGACTCTCCACCCGCGCCGCAATGTTGACCCCATCTCCGTAGAGTCGCTCTCCTTCCACAATGACATCGCCCACGTTGATACCAATACGAAACTCCATCTTCCGAGAGTCCGCCAGCTCTATATTCTTAGCTTTTAACTCGGGTTGAATCTCTACTGCGCACTGCACCGCATCGACTGCGCTGGCAAACTCTGCCAACAGATTGTCACCCGGTGCATCCACCACTCGGCCATGGTGTTGGCTAATGAGTGTGGCCATTACCTCGCGGTAAGTAGTCAAGGTTCGGATAGTCGCTACCTCATCTTCCCCCATGAGGCGACTGTAGCCTTTGACATCTGCACTTAGGATCGCCGCCAACTTGCGCTGCAGCACCCCTGTCGGAGGGGGTTGCTCGATGGCGGGGACGCCGGGAAGAGATTGAGCGTTTGTCGTCGACAGTAGCGTGAAGGCCGGGTCGCCATAGAGCAGGTAACCGGCCCAGCTTAAGTTCTGCCACCCGCTCTGACTGATCACTGCTTGGCGGGCTATGCTTAGCGCCTCTCCTATACTCTGTCTTGCTGTCAGACCGCGATAGAAGGCCGCCGCAAAGAGAAAACTCTCTTCATCAGGCACCGCCCAAAAGGTCCCAATATAGTTGCTCACCCCCGCCAGCAAAAACGCACTGCCAATGCCAAACGCCTGCCCTTCATACTGATAGCTTCCCTGCCAGGCGGCCGTGGCCCCCGCCTGGCATGAGTTGGAAAACACCAACAGAGGGGGATGGCCAAGCTTACTCAGCTCCCCAGCAGTCAGCATCCCTTCGTGCAGTACCCACCCGCTGTAGCTAGGGAGCTGAGGATCATACTGACTGTGTCCGGCAAAGTGCACCACCTCGTGGGCCTCCAGGGCCGCCAACAGCGGTACCCGACGCACCTCCCTGCCACCTAACAGAGAGACTTCCACCCCTTTGATCCCTCCCAATAACTCGCAGAGCTGCTCAGCCTCTTTACTTGCCTGCGGCAGGGTTTCAGTAGGATCGGCAATCACCAGCACACGCAGTGCTCCCTGCCTTCTGAGGGTTGTTCTTGAGCTGGGTAGCGGCGAGCTGGTAATGACTTGGCGACCCACGCGAAACTTGGTCGCCAGAAACTGCTCACCGTCGTAACACAACTCCCACGGCGCCTGGACGAGGGATTCATCTATGCGCAGATAGAGTTCACAGGGCTCGGCCGTGCGCAGCCGCCGGCGGGCAGGCTCGGTCAACAGATGGGAAAAGAGCACACCACCGAACCGCTGTAGCTCTTGCACCACCGCGAGCCCTGCGCCTTGGCTGTAGCCTGGAGCGGCGATGCTCCGAACCTCGGCGATGAGCTCCCCTAAAAAGACGTCGTCCACACGAGTCTCACTGCGCGGAATAAGAGATCCCATCTCCGCCAGGTCGATGATATTGGTGTCGCCTTTCCGCAAGATAGTGAGAGAGATCGATGACGGTTGCGCCATGACCGCTATGGCTCCCTACTTTCATTGAGAGGTTCCAAGTTTCGTTCGGATGCTGTCATCTATACCACAGCCGAACAGTTCATAACACTCTGCGTTTGTGGGCCAAGTGCACGCTTCCGGCGAGACCCATGCCTCTAGTGGTCACGAGGAAGACCCTTCAACGGCCCCCTTCGCCCAGCCGGTCCAAAGATTGATCCGATTTCTCGCGACGCGGGGTCTTCTCCAACAGAAACAGACCTGCTGGGCAGGAGCAGCAAAGCTCTGACGCCCGCTGGGAACGAACAACTTTCAGCAAGGAGGACATTCGTATGTGGAACTTCTTACCCCCCTCTGGAGTCGCGACCACGGTCGTGGATTTCACCAGCGATCTCTCACTACTGTTGACCGGGTTGGTAGGGATTGTGTGGTTATCCGTTGGGATGCTTGCCTGGATGGCGGCACTATCTCGTTCAGCGCTCCATGCCTACGGCGGACAGAACGCCAGCCTTTGTAGACTATCAGGCGGCGGCCTAACCATATAGGCTCTCGGTGCATGACTCCCGACACGCAGAGCAGGAGCGAAGACGGACAGTGACTCTAGTCACAGAGATGGTGAACTGCCGTGAACCATGTGCGCTAGCGGAGTGTCAGCGAAGCGAGTACCTTGCTTGGTCTGGTTCATGCCGCGCAGTTGTGACATCATCGAGGGTGCTCGGCTCCCTTTTCCAGGAGAAGGGAAGGCGCTGATGGCACATTCTATCCACCGATAGCAGCGCGTGCCTTCTTGTCCTTCCTCGCCTCTTAATTGGGGTGTCGGTTCATTACCGATCACGTGAAGGCAAGATCATGTTTAAACCGTTTCCCGGACAGATCAATTATCCCGAAATGGAGCTACGCATCCTGCGCTTTTGGCAGGAGCGGCGCATCTTTGCAAAACTGCAAGCGCAAAACGCTGGAGGTCCGCGCTGGTCGTTCATTGACGGACCCATTACCGCTAACAATCCTATGGGCGTCCATCATGCGTGGGGCCGCACTTATAAAGATATCTACTGCCGGTACAAGGCGATGCAGGGCTACGCACAACGCTGCCAGAACGGCTTCGACTGTCAGGGGTTGTGGCTTGAAGTCGAAGTGGAAAAACAATTAGGGTTTAACTCTAAACAAGACATCGTGCGGTTCGGCCTCGACAATTTCTCCCGCGCCTGCCGCGCTCGCGTGGAGGAATACGCCGAGCGCATTACCCGGCAGTCCATCCGCCTCGGGCAGTGGATGTGCTGGGACAATGATAAAGGCGCTCCCACATCTTACTTCACGATGGATGACAACAACATTGAGCACATCTGGTACTTCCTCAAAAAGTGTGAAGAGAAAGGCTGGCTCTATATCGGTCATCGGGTCATGCCCTGGTGCTGGCGCTGCGGCACTTCCCTCAGTCAGCATGAGTTGATCGATTCGTACCAAGAACAAATCGATCCATCAGTGTACTTGCGCTGCCCCATTAAAGGGTATGACAGAGAGTATTTCCTGGTGTGGACGACAACGCCATGGACACTGACCTCTAACACGGCTTTGGCCATTCACCCGGAGATGGACTACACTAGAGTACGGCTCAACGGCGATATCTACTATCTTATCACCACACGCACTGAGGCTGTACTCCCCGAGAACGCTGAGCGGTTGGGAACGGTCAAAGGCAAGGAGTTGGTAGGCTTAAACTATACTGGTCCTTTTGAGGAACTACCTGCGCAGGCGCATGTTTACCGTCGGACCATTCCCTGGGAGGCGATCTCTACGGAAGAGGGAACCGGCATCGTCCACATCGCTCTGGGCTGTGGCGCCGAAGATTTTGAACTAGGCAAGCAGGTGGGTTTGGACACGCTTGTGCCGATCGATGAGAATGGCTACTTCCTGGAGGGCTTCGGCCAGCTGACCGGCAAGCACGTCACAGAGTCGGCGGCTCTCATTCGCGAGGACTTACAGGGAAAGGGCTTCCTGTTCGCCTGGGACAAGTATGCTCACCGCTACCCGATGTGTTGGCGCTGCAAAACCCCCCTCGTGTTTCGCCTCGTCGATGAGTGGTTCATCTCGTGCGCTGAAGTGCGTACCCCGATGAAGCGTGAGGCAAGCACGATCCAATGGCTTCCCGAATACAGTGGCAGCCTGATGCAGAACTGGTTAGACAACATGGGCGACTGGTGTATCTCGCGTCGTCGCTTCTGGGGGCTCCCTCTTCCCTTCTACCTCTGCAGCGTGTGTCACCACCGCACGGTTATTGGCGCGAAAGCCGAGTTGCGCGAGCGAGCGCTCAACCCGGAAGCCGTTGATATGCTCCCGGAACTGCATCGCCCTTGGGTTGACGATGTAAAAATCTCTTGCCCGCAGTGTGGAGCCGCCGTAGAACGCGTTCCGGAAGTTGGAGATTGCTGGCTTGACGCTGGTATCGTGCCGTATGCCACCTTGAACTACTTACCGGACCACCTTGGTCTCCACGACGCCATGCGCTCTACCCGCTCCGAGGAGGGAACGGAGGGTGGGCAGTCAGCTTGGCGGCGTTGGTGTCCTGCGGACTTCATCACGGAGATGCGCGAGCAAGTGCGGTTATGGTTTTACTCCATGCTCTTTATGTCGGTGACGCTGGAGGACAAGGCCCCGTACCGAACCGTCCTTACCTACGAAGAGATGCGCGATGAAAACAACAACCCGTTTAGTAAAAGCGGTGGGAATGCCATTCCCTTCGACAAAGCGGCAGAGGAGATGGGGGCAGATCCTATGCGCTGGCTCTATGCAACAGCGCCCGTTCACCAAGTCTTCCGCTTCGGTTATGGCCCCGCCAAGGACGTGAAGCGTCGGCTGCTGACGTTGTGGAACTGCTGCAAGTTTTTTGTTGAGTATGCCAATTTAGATAGACCGACCCTTACTTGGGAGTCCGGGATCAAGGAACAGGGAGCCGCATCTGAACTGGATCGTTGGATTTTGGCGCGCCTGCAGCAGCTCGTGGCGCTGTGCAACGAGCGCTTGGAGCATTTCGATGCGGCGGCCGTGACACGAGAAGTGGAGAGGTTTATTGACGACCTGTCTACGTGGTACGTCCGACAGAGCCGGCGTCGCTTCTGGAAGAGCGACGATGACGCCGACAAGGCGGCTGCGTATCAGACTCTCTACGATGTGTTGGTGACGCTCACGATGCTTCTTGCGCCAATTCTACCCTTCACGGCGGAGGAGCTGTACCAGAACCTGGTACGTTCGCTGGACGCCAATGCGCCCGAAAGTGTTCACCTCTGTGCGTATCCACGATTGAACTCCGCATGGCAAAACGAGCAACTTATCTACGACGTCGCTACACTGCGGCGGGTGGTGTCGCTGGCACTGTCGGCGCGCAACGCGGCAAACGTAAAGGTGCGCCAGCCGCTGCCCCGCCTGCTGGTGAAGTCGGCCAACACACGCGAACGTGAGGTGCTCGTACAGATGCAGGCTCAGGTGCTCCACGAGCTGAACGTCAAACAGGTGGAGTTCATCGAAGACGAGTCCGCGTTGCAAAGTTTTGTGATCAAGCCCAACTTCACCAAATTAGGGCCGAAGTTCGGCAAACGGCTGCCGCAACTCCAGCAGGCGTTGTCGTCCGTCGACGCCCAGGAAGTGGGGATGAAAGTTGGAGCGGGCGAACTGTTCGAACTGAACATTGACGGCGAACGTGTCGCCCTCGCGCCTGACGACCTGATTGTGGAACGTACGCCGACGGTGGGTTTGGCGGTCGCATCGGAGAACGGCACTATCGTGGCCCTGGATACGATAGTCACCCGCGAACTGCAACACGAAGGCATGGCGCGAGACTTCGTGCGCTACGTCCAAGACCTACGTAAGAGGGCGGCCTTCAATGTCTCCGACCGCATCGTTGTGTACTACCACGCTGATGGTGAAGCGGCAAACGCGGTCGCGCGGCACGCCGCATATATCCGACAAGAAACACTGGCCGATGCTCTTTTCACCAGCGAGGACGCCGCCAGCGGGATCTCCGCTACGCTTACTCTGGGGGAACGGCCCGTACGTATTACCGTTGTACGCATTGAGGTGACCAGGGGGATAGAAAAGGATGTTATTGCGTAATTCTCTGGAGTCTCTCCGACCGGGGGGACATGACCGCTGATCGTTGATCGTGGAAAGCTCATCTTACTTCAGCCCCGCCTTGCGCAAGGCGGCAAGATTGCGCTCTGCCAGCGCCGGATCTTTGTAGGGAACCCTCTGCTTCGCAGCCTCCAGAGAGAAATCTGGACTGAGCCGCAGGACCTCTGCTACCTCGGCCCGCACCTCTTCCTCTCGGCCTAACTCGCTATAGACAACAGCCAGATACACATGGGTCAGCAAATAGTTGGGGTTGAGGGGCAGGGCTTTCTGCAGCGCGTCCAATGCTTCTGCCTGCCGTCCTGTCAGGTAATAAGCTCCGCCTATGAGGGATAAGAGGGAGACCGGGAAACGGGGGTTGAGCTGCAGCGCCTTCTCCAGTACCCCAAGGGCTTCCTCCGGCCGCCCCGTATAGACCAGAATAGCCGCCAGCGTTGCGTAGTTATCGCCACCGTTAGGATCAAGAGCGATGGCCCGCTCTGCCTCGACAAGGGCGCGCTCAGGCTGTTTTTTCAGTAGATAGACTTGCCCCAAGAGGTTGTGGGCCTGTGGTAGAGAGTCATCTAGGGAAACAGCCCTGCGCGCTTGTGTCAAAGCTTGCTCTAGCGTTTGTGGGTCCTGACTCCACAGATTGACCCACCCGAAAAGGTGAGTATACCCCAGCGTTGTGTGCGCCGCGGCAAACTGTGGGTCCAGTGTAACCGCTTGCTCCCATAGTCGTTGGGCTTCAGCGTTCGCGTCTTTGGTAAAACGAAAAAAATAGTTGAATCCGCCCACAAAATAGGCGCGAGCCTTGAGGTTCTCCGTGAGGGAACGCTTAAAGGCATGCTCGATTTCTTTCTTTGGCGCTGTCATGCGTAAAAGCTGCAAGGGGAAATTAGGACTGATCCGCTGGACTTCGGCCTCTTCTGCCCGGGCTTCCGCTACCCGACCTAACTCGTTGTAGATACGCGCCAGGTACGCGTGGGCATACAAATAATTCGGGTTACGCGTGAGGGCGCGTTGCTGGGCGGCAATCGCCTCTTCATAGCGCCCTAACTCGTGGTAGGCCCAGCCTAAAACGCTTGAAGAATAAACGGCGGACTCCGGGTCGAGACGCATCGCTTTCTCCACCAGACCCAGGGCTTCCTCGGGCCGCTCCGCTATCAGCAGAATCACTGCCAACTTGGCATGGCAGTCGGCGCAGTTCGGATCAAGAGCGATCGCCCGCTCCCCCTCAGTCAAGCCCTGTTCGGACTGCCCTTTCTGCGCATAGATAATCCCTAACAAGGAGTGAGCCTCAGCCAGGGAGTCGTTTAAGGTAATGGCTTTTTGTGTTAACTCAAGCGCCTGATCCAACGCTCGAGAATCCACGCTCCATTGCCAATCCCATTCTCTTTCATACGTTGACCCCAACGCCATATACGCTGAGGCAAACTGCGGATCGAGTGCGACCGCCCGCCTGAACATCTGCTGCGCTTGCGCCTCCGCGTCTTTCGTGAAACGTCTGACATGTTCCATGCCGCGCAAATAGTAGTCATAGGCTTCCAGATTGTCGGTAGGGACTTGCCCAACACGGCCTTGCTCTCCTGCGGTCAGCTTCACCTGCAAGGCGTCTACGACCTTCTGCGTGATCTCATCCTGTAGGGCAAAAATATCTTTCAGTTCCCGATCATAGCGCTCAGCCCACAGGTGATGCCCTGTGGTCGCGTCTACCAACTGTGCGTTGATCCGCACCCACGTGTCGGCCTTCTGCACGCTACCCTCCACCACATACCGCACCCCCAGCTCCTGGCTCACCTGCTGATGCTTAATGGCTTTGCCCTTGTAGGCAAAGGTGGAGTTGCGTGCGATGACAAAGAGGCCCCCCAGCTTGGAGAGGTCGGTGATAAGAGTGTCGGTCATGCCGTCGCTGAAATACTCCTGTTCCGGATCGCTACTCATGTTGACGAAGGGCAGCACCGCAACAGAAGGCTTGAGAGGCAATGGCAACGCTCCCGGCGTGACAAGTGATGAAGGATGAGTAATGAATGGAGAGCGAAACAGAAGGATCACGACTCCGGCGACAATGAGTAGCCCGGCAGCAACCAGTACGGTGCGGAGACGAAGAGCGTAGCCCCCCTTGTTTTCAACTTTTGCATTTCGCCTTTCCGACTCCTTGCTGTTCCTCTCACCCTGGCTCCTTCGACTAGGCTCAGGACAGGCTTCTCCCCCAAGGGGCGAGGAAATTTCTGCCGCTATCCGATACACCCGCACCGGCTCAGCAATGTTCTTGACTGTCTGCTCCCCCAGGTATTCATATCCCAAGGCCAGTTTGTTTTTGACTTGGTCATAGACCGTTCCCGAGAGGCAAATCCCTCCGCCTTCAGCCAGACTCTCCACCCGCGCTGCAATGTTCACTCCGTCACCATAAAGCCGCTCGGCTTCGACGATTACGTCGCCCACGTTAATGCCGATGCGAAACTCCATCTTCCGAGAGCCCGGCAGGTCCACATTCTTGACTTTTAACTCATGTTGAATCTCTACAGCGCACTGCACCGCATCGACTGCACTGGCAAACTCCGCCAGCAGATTATCGCCCGGCGCATCCACCACTCGGCCGTGGTGTTGACTAATGAGCGTCGCCATTACCTCGCGGTAGGCAGTCAGGGTACGGATGGTCATTCCTTCATCCTCACCCATCAAGCGACTGTAGCCCTTCACGTCGGCGCTGAGGATCGCCGCCAGCTTACGCTGCATTACTTGAGCCCGCTGAGAGGGTGCAGTGGGAGAGGCAAGAGAAAGAGGGCGGGCGTTGGTCACCGGCAACAAGGTAAAGGCTGGGTCACCATACAACATGTAACTGGCCCAGGTCAGGCTTTGCCAGCCGCACTGCGTGATGAGTGTCTGGCGCGCCTGAAGCAGCGCCTTGCCTATGCTCTGCCCCGCCGTGAGACTGTAGTAGAAGGCCGTGGCAAAGGCAGCGCTCTCTTCGTCATGCGCGACCCAGAAGGTCCCGATATAGTTTTTGACCCCCGCTAGCAGAAACGCGCTGCCGATGCCAAACGCTTGTTCGTCGTAATTGGAGCTCGCTCCCCAGGCGACGGTTGCCCCCGCTTGGCAGGAATTCGAGAATACCAGTAACGGTGGCTGGGTAAGCCGCCCTAGTTCTTCTACGGTCACCACGTCTTCGTGCAATTGCCATCCGCTACGGCTCGGGGTGCGAAGATCATACTGACTGTGCCCGGCAAAGTGCACGATGTTATGGGATTGCAGCGCCGCCAGGAGCGGCGCCTTGCGTACCTCACTCCCACCCATCAATGTCACTGCTACTCCTGGCGTTTCGCTGAAGAAGTGACAAAGCCGTTCAGTCTCAGCCTCCGCTTGCGGTAAGGTCTCGGTTGGGTCAGCGATCAACAGCACTCGTAAAGGGCTCCATTCCTGGCGAGCAGTGCTCGCACTACGCACGGGAGCACTGGTAATGACTTGGCGGCCGAGGCGAAACTTCAGCGCTAAAAACTGCTCTCCGTCGTAACACAGCTCCCAAGGCACATGGACTAGTTGTTCATCCAAACGCAGATACAAGTCACAGGGCTCTGTGGTGCGCAGCCGATGACGCACCGGCTCGGTCAATAAATGTGAGAAAATCAGCTCCCCTATCCGCTGTAACTCCTGGATGACTGCAGGGCTTTCGCCTCGGCCAAAGCCTGGCGCGGCTATGCCCGCGACCTCGGCGACTAGTTCGTGCAGAAACGCCTCGCTCACACGGGTTTCACTGCGGGGAATGAGCACCCCCCTTTCCGCCAAATCAATAATGTTGACCTCACCTTGACGCAAAATGGTGAGAGAGACCGGTAGCGCCATGACCTATAGAGCTTCCTTTTCCCCGTGAGCACTTTTGGTCTTAGTCCCAAATCACTACTGCTCATACCACGAAGGCGCACTCTTCAGAAGGTCTAGAGAGCTGCGCCATACGCTACACCCCTCAACGATCCTCAATCAATGGCTAAGGCTCGCACCGCTTGCGTATCCAAACCGTGATCCGATTTGTCGCGATCAAGAGTCTTATCTAGCGCAAACACCACAGACCACGGACCCACCAACAGACTCAGCTCAGAAGTGAAAGGGGGTGAGGGTCATGTAAAGAAAATCACTAGGAGTTTGGAAAGGGGCTCCTTGCGACCCGGACGAAGGAACCACCCCTGGGTTCTTCAGCTTTGTGCGGACGGCAAGGAATAGAGTTACTTCCATCAGTTTGTGAAGAACCCACATCCCTTAGGGGAGGAAATGAACACATGAAAACGACAAGCAAAACTGTTGTTTCGATGGCGCTCTGCGTCTTGACGCTTATGAGCACCGCTTCCTTTATACACGCGAGCGATGACTTCTTTTCACAAGCCAGCGACAGTAGTAAGTCTGGGGCGGCCACGGTTGACGAGTTGGTTATGAAAGCGCTGACCCATGGCGCGGTCCGTGTCATTGTGGGTCTTGGCGCCGGCTTCCAACCGGAAGGAGAGATCCCCACGAACGATCTCCGAAACCAGCGGAATGCGACGGCGCGGGCACAGGAGGATGTGCTTAACCGGTTGGCCTCCCATCCTGTGACTCATGTCAAGCGGTTCAAGTACGTTCCTTACATGGCTATGGAAGTGGACGTCGCAGCATTGACGCAACTCAGGAACGACCCTTCTATCACCAGTATCCAGGAGGATGTGCCCGTGCCGCCAGCCCTCGCAGAAAGTGTCCCGCTGATTCACGCGAATGATGCGTGGGCGAGTGGGTTCACGGGCTCGGGCCAGGTGATCGCTATCTTAGACACTGGGGTCGACAAGGCCCATGAGTTTCTCAGAGGTAAAGTGGTCTCGGAAGCCTGTTTCTCGACCACCAGTACGGCTAGTAATTCAACCACGGTATGTCCGAACGGGTCGGAGGAGCAGATAGGTACAGGCGCCGGAGTGAATTGCAATGTGATAAACGTAAACGGGAATGCTTGTAATCATGGCACCCATGTTGCGGGCATTGCCGCAGGGGCCAATTCTTCTCAAGGCTTTAACGGGGTTGCCAAAGGCGCCAAGATCATCTCGATTCAAGTCTTTTCTCGGTTCGAGGATGGGAATGGCAAAATTGCTTGTGATGGCAAGCCCAGTCCGTGTGTGAAGAGCTTTACATCCGATGTAATGTTTGGCTTGGATCAGGTGTTTGCATTACGCAATACGTACAATATTGCAGCGGTGAACTTGAGCCTTGGTGGCGGGAAGTTTACCAGCGCTTGCGACACTGACCCGACAAAGTCGAGGATTGACAAACTGCGCTCAGTTGGCATAGCCACAGTCATCGCTTCCGGAAACGACGGCCTCACTAATGCACTTGGTGCGCCTGCCTGCATCTCCACAGCGATCAGTGTGGGCTCAACGCAGGATGGATCGCTTGGCACGACGAGAGATAGAGTTTCGGGGTTCTCCGACAGCGCCTCTTTTCTCAACTTATTAGCCCCAGGAGAATGGATCAACTCATCGGTTCCGGGTGTGGCGACATACACCAACATGAGGGGAACTTCGATGGCGGCGCCACACGTAGCTGGCGCTTGGGCTATACTGAAGTCAGTTAAACCAACCGCATCCATTGATAGAGTTTTGTCGGCTTTAGCTTTAACGGGGAAACTGGTGCAGGATGGACGGAACGGTATTACCAAGCCGCGCATCGAAGTAGGCCGGGCGGCGGATGCTCTCCAAGGACGAGGGGGTCTGTGGGTGGGGCTTTCTCAGTTAGCCAACAACGTCTGGTCTTTTAATTCCAGCGAGTGGGCTTTGTGGAATACCGACCCCAACATCAAGGAGCTGACGGGGGACTTCAATGGTGACGGCAAAGCCGACGTGATGAAGTTCGATGTGCCCTCTTCAGGGGTCGACCAATTAGGTCTATGGGTGGGGCTTTCCGACGGCACGAAGTTTAATACGAGCCAGTGGGCCACCTGGGACACCTACCGGGATATGAAAGTACTGGTGGGCGACTTCAATGGTGATGG
>JACXTT010011020.1_pt1 | contig 12130 bp, 8 predicted proteins | sample 9270951 | NCBI WGS metagenome assembly JACXTT01 (sample SAMN15532306, study PRJNA645909) | rock metagenome | isolation source: weathered quartz diorite | place: Puerto Rico | collected 2017-06-21 | reverse complement strand
GTCAGCAAACTGAGCGGCTTCGATCACCACCCAGACATCTTCGCGGAAACGCGAAAACCCGTTCGCAGTCCCTACGATATGATCCTCTGCGATTGGCGCATTGAAAACACGGCTGGGGCCAAACTCCTGCTGCATACCTTTGGTGACGTTGAAGACCCCGCCCTTTTCCTTTGAGGCCACGTCCTGCCCCCAAAGGAAGGTGTTCGGATTCCTGCGAAACTCCAGCCTAAGAGTTTCGTTAATCGCCTCGCGCAAGGTGATGGGCGCGCCGCTGTCGCTGAGGATCAACGCTGCTGGCGCAACCTTCGACTCCTCAGGAAGCACGAAAAAAGTCGCGGTACCGGGATCGGGATCAGGGGCCGCTTCCGCTTTTTCGGCGGCCTCAGCAACATGGGCCTTGTTTTCTTCCTCGATCGCGAGCAGCGTCAACTCTTCCACGTCTTCCACGTTGAGCAGGTGCAGACGGAGCCGCTCGTAGGGGTCATAGGTGCGCATTTCAGCGAGTTCTTGTTCGCTTCGGTACAACTCGTGGCGATCAGAGTTCGAATGGGCGTTGATGCGCTCGCAAAAGGCATGGACGAGCACGGGTCCGTCGCCGCTATGCACGGTATCCGTCGCTCGGCGGATCGCCTTGACCGAGTCGAACGGATTGGTGCCATCACAGTTAATGATTGTTAGATTGCGAAGCCCGCGAAAATTCTCAGACACGATGGGGTTGGCGGTCTGCTCCGCGACCGGTACAGAAATGCCGTAGCCGTTGTTTTGCACCACGAAAATCACGGGCAGTTGCTCGCGACTGGCGCCGTTCAACGCTTCAAAGACGTAGCCTTCAGAGCAAGACGATTCTCCCTGGCTGGAAAACACAATCGAATCTGCGTCGTAGTACTTGACCGCGCGTCCCAGCCCGGCTGCGTGCTGGGCGTGATTGCCGGTTGCCGACGAAACGTTCCAAATCCCGATCGAGATCTTCGCGAAGTGATTGCTCATGTGCCGGCCGCCTGAAGCAACATCGGCAGCCTTTGACAGACCGTTCAAGATGATTTCGTAGGGAGTTATGCCAGCCGCGAGACACATGAGCATATCGCGGTAATACGGAAACAAATAGTCTTTGTTAGGTCGGAACGCGGCTCCGACTGCGATCTGAATGCCATCGTGACCGGCGTGAGACGCGTGATATGACCAGCCCTTTGCCTGTCTCAAATAGTTCCTCGCCTTGTCGTCAAGCAACCTCCCAAGGTGGATTAGCCTGTACCATTCAAGTTGTTTCTCGATTTCGACCGTCCCTGGCGCGTCAGCCAGCGGCTTGTAAGCGATCTCTCCCACTTGTTCTGCGCTCATTCTTTCAGTTCCTCTCACTGGTCTTTCCCTGCGGCTCAAGTGCCGCTTTCCTGTTCAAGTCCTGCTCGCAATTGTTCGCACACGGCGAAAGTTAGCCGGGAGCCCATGGTCAGGTATTTTCGTGTGGCCGCAAATTTTCAACATAGCAAAAAAAGAATTGGAGGACAACCGTTGTTCACGATGGGTAGTGTGTCAGTTTGAGAAGTTCAGAGTACAAACTTTAGCGTGCTTGTTTCGTTCCGCGGGATCATTGAGAGCAAGCTAAGGCTTGTACTCTGAACCTCAGACTGACCCCACTCCACAATGACTAAGAATCGAAGCGCGGCGGAGTTTATCGCATTGATGTACGAAGCGAGGCTCGAAGCTGGAAATGGGGGTTATGCAAGATTTGTTGTGAAAATGATCGAAGTGAGATTCCTTGACAGAGCGAAAGTTGATCTCGTACCATTTCAACGCAATTCAATATGGGGCTGTAGCTCAGTTGGCAGAGCGCGTGGCTCGCATTCACGAGGCCAGGGGTTCGAATCCCCTCAGCTCCATTAGCCTTATCTCTTTAGGTAACTGTTTGCCAGCAACGTTGACAGCAACCCGCAACTCGAATCGCCTTTGGATGCGGCCTTGACCCACTATTCCAGGTGTGAGAGTCCGCACTTCCTTCGGAGAGCGCTTACGCATGCGATCCGAAAGAATCTGAATTCAGTAGCAGCTGGTGTTGATTTGACTCCTTCGACATCGACCTTGGAGCTTTGCGTTACTCATCGTAATGACCAGGGCAAGCGCTTGGCGACCCCTCGCGGCTTGCATGTGCGTTTTTTTAGTTGGGTCGACGGAGATTGGCTGGCAGGGTGATAAGGTTGCTGGCCCGGAGTGGGCGCGTACTAGCCGCAAAGGCTCTAAGACTCAAAAGGGCACTGAGAAAGCCTTGGTGAATCTTCGCGTCTTCGAATCTTTTGGCGATTTCGGAGGTTTGATTTAAGTGATGATCCGATTGCGGAGTGCCTTGCTTACGGCTTCGTTCTTGGAGTGGACGTGCAGTTTTTCGTAGATACTGCGGATATAGTTGCGGACGGTGTTGATACTGACATTCATCTGTCCGGCGGCGTTCTGATAACTGTACCCTTCAGATAACAGCTTCAGCAGGCGAATCTCCTGTAGGGTAAGTTGCTCCTCAATGACTTCTGGCGGGGCGGTCTTTTGAAACAGACTGACTACTTTTCGTGCGATTTCCGGAGACATCGGGGCTCCGCCCTCGTGGGCTTCTTTTATGGCGTCTAACAACTTTGCGGGTGGGGTCTTCTTCAACATGTATCCATTTGCGCCGTTGCAGATGGATTCAAAGACCTTATCTTGCTCGGCGTAAACGGTAAGCATCAGTATCTGCATGCCTGGGAATTGCTCGCGGAAGACCTTGACCCCCTCGGAGCCGAGCATTCCTGGCAAATGAATATCCAGAAGCATTACATCGATCGCATCCCCACCGAGCAGCCGCAGCGCCTCTTCAACTGAACCAAATGCTCGGGAACAGCGATAGCCGGGCGTGCTGTCAATCAATATTCTGAGTCCATCGCGAAGGTGGGAATCGTCTTCCACGATGGCGACGCGGATTGTTTCGCTCACTTGTCTCTCACTTATCTGTTGCATTGAGTAATCTCTCAAACCCGATGTTATGCGGCTTGACGCCCCGCCACAAGAGCATATTTATGCGTCTTATCAAGCCGAGTGGCCTCTTAAGGGCATCACTAGGGTCAACTGAGTTCCCCGTCCGGGAGATGAGGCGATGTCTAATTGCCCTCCGAGCTCTAGTGCTCGCGATTGCATATTCCTCAACCCGTTTCCTCCGCGTCCATTCATTGGAGTGCCATCGTCAAGCTGACTGGCGAACCCGCGTCCGTCGTCACGGATCGACGCCACTAGCCGATCGTGCGAGAGCGCGATCTCGAGCGACACTGTCCGGCATCCCGAGTGACGCGCGACGTTATTGATTGCCTCCTTAAAGATCAGATAAAGATGGCGACGTTGCTCGGGTGGCAATTTGATCTTGCCTATCTCCTCGGACGCCTTGAACTCCCAGTCGATTCCTCCGGCCTCCAATACATCCGATGCGAATTGTCTTATCCTGGAGGCGACATTATTCAAATCGTCCTTGCGCGGATCGATCGACCAAACAATGTCGCTCATCGAGTCGACGAGTCCGCGGGCTGAGTCCGCGATATCAGTGAGCATATCGACGGATTCCCTATGATCCGCCTGGGTCTGTCGTTTTACTACCTCGCTCAGGACCGCCATTCGAGACAACCCCGCACCGATGTCGTCATGCAGATCAGTCGCAATTCGCGTGCGAACCCGCTCGATCTCCAGGAGCCGCGCCAGGCGATAGCGAAACGCGGCATAAGCCGTCAGCGCTATTATCGTCAGCGAGATTGTGACGAACCACCAGCGAAGCCAGATCGGCGACAGAATTCTGAACGAAACACTCGCCGGAGTCTCACTGACAATAACTCCTCCCGCGATGGCTCGGACGAGGAATCGATAAGACCCTGGCGGAAGGCTGGGATAGGTCACTCTGCGCTGATCCGTAGGAGGGCTCCAATCCGCACCATCGAATTTGTATTGATAACTGATGTTCTCCCCAGCCTGTAAGCCGAGCCCAACGAAATCGATTTCTACGTTGTTCTGGCCAGGGCTCAAGTCAGATAGAGTTATTTGAGATGAGCCCAGCTCGGATACGGGTTGTGGATCGCCCGACAACTGCACCGTCGTTATTAATACTGCTGGTGGCGATGCAGGCGGATCCGGGCGCGGGATTAGGCGAGACAGGCCCGAAAATGTCCCAAACCACAATGAACCTTCGCCATCCCGATGGGACACGTACACATAGCTGTTTGAGAGTCCATCGGCGGTCGTGTAACGGGTTATGTTCCCGCTCTCGATGTCAAGACGGTTCACTCCCTGCCCAGTCCCGATGTAAATCCTTCCCCATTGATCTTCGGTCACGCAGGTGGATTGATTGCTCGAAAGGCCTTGAGCGACCGAGTATCTGACGAAACTCGGATGATCAGCCGCCGGATCGTCTGAGCGACCCACACCCCCTTCATCGGTCGCCATCCAAAGACGTTTTGCGTGATCCAGGTACAGCGCCCTGATCAGCCCTCGAGGGGATGGGAAGGCATCGGTAAGATTCGTGAAACGGCCCGACGAGTAACGCACCAGCCCACCGTCATAGTAGCCTATCCAAACACTGCCTGACGCGTCCTCACAGAAAGCAGTGGGTGAAGCTCCAGGAAGGCCATCGGCCACAGAATAGACGTGGAGCTTTTCGGTCGAACGTTCCCATCGGATCGTAGTAGGCTCGGGCCTCCCGAGGACGCCGATCCAAATGTCTCCGCGCGAGTCCTCAAAGATGCGGAATACCTCGTTGCCAGGCAATCCCTCTCGGGTGGTGTAAATAACATCCGGCCGCAAGTGTGCAAGTTCTTCAATCGCGTTGAGTTTGCGGTACCGCACCAGTCCCTGCGCCGACGCGATCCACCATTCACCGAGGTGATCGCGCAAGATAATCTGGTTCCAATTCCATCCCCAGAATGTTTGGCCGGGAGGCAGGGCAATTTGAATGCGTTTGAATTTTTCCCCGTCAAATTTGTCTATGAAGCCCGGCTTACCGATTACACAGGTCTTGCCGTCCCGGTCCTCAAACACCGCTCGGACGCGGGCTCTGTTGAAACCATCCGTTTCATTGTAACTTCTCAGACCGCTCAATGTGAGTCTCATCGCGCCGCTGGTTTCAGTGCCTAGCCAGAGATTACCGTCTCTGTCTTCGGCTATTGTGGATATGTCCGCGTCGCTCAAACCATTTGCGACGGCATAGCTTCGAAATCTTCCTCCTCTGACATCCGGCAAGAACTCGGCCAACCCTCCGGTAGTGGAAATCAGTCTTCCCCCGATTCCGGTCCAGAGTCTGCCGTCTGACGTTTGGAATAATGAAAAGATTGCATCACTCGCCAGTCCGTCCCGAGTTGTGTACAAGCGCGCTACCACCGATTTGTGAGGTTTTGGGTCAGCGATGAGTCGATACAATCCCTTCCACGTTCCGACCCAGATAATCCCGTCGCGGTCTGCGATCATCGTATGAAAGCTCGAAGCCACAGGCAAGCCCTCGGCGTCGGCATATCGCTCAACACCACCGTCCGGCCGCTGCCGGTAAACAGCGAGTCCCCCGAGCACCCACAACGAGCCTTGTCGATCCTCAACTATCGTCGACACGCCGTCGGTTGCCGGGATGATATCTGTGGGAGTGATGATCCAGTCGCCTTCGACCTTTTCGAGCCGGCACAGACCTATATTCGTACCGCACCAAACAACACCCTGTCGGTCTTCAAAAAGGACCGCAACCGCCGTCACTCGTTTCTCTCTTGTCGTGTAAACCACAAATCGTTTCTTTGCTTCGGCGCCTTTGTCTGACGGGAAAGGATTGGGATCAAATCGGCACAGCCCTTCATTGGTTGCAACCCAGTAAACCCCGCTGCGCGTTTCAAGGAAATCATTTACATATCTGCTGGGAAGCCCCTGATCGATCCCGTAATTCTTAAACTGATATCCATCGAAGCGAGACAACCCCTCGATAGTGCAGAACCAAAGAAAGCCCTTTGAGTCCTGCATGATTCGGCTGATGTAATCGCGTGGAAGCCCGTCTGTAGTAGTATAGGTTTTTATAGGCAGGCGCTCGGAATGAACGCTGCTTGCGAATATGAACACGAGGAGCGCAATTTGAATGACCCTTGTCGTTCGCTTTGGTCTTGCCAAAACAAATTCCTCCCGAGGGTTCCCGGCCTAAGGCTTCCCGATGCTATTGCGGGTAGACTTGCAAGTCAAGATGTGCTTTGAGACAGCGGACCGGTGCGCCCTGTATTCTCCAGGCGCTAGTTGTTGTTTGGATATACAGCCGCAACCCATACCGCGCCACCCGGTAGCTTTCTTAGGTCAGATTGCCGGTCTGCACCGCTGAACGGAGCTCCGAGGTCAGGAATCCGGCGGCCGCCGCCGCTGTTACTTGGCTCAGGGCCGCCCCGAAGAATCCCACGTTCCCAACTTTGCTGGAACTGACCGGCTTTGTTTTGCTTTTTGTTTCAACCCGTTGTGCATTCGCATCGAGGGGTTGCCAAGCTCTACCTTCCGCCAGCCGCCCGCTACGTTGGCTGTCGGCATTGTCATGACTTAACATACCGCAGCTGCCAGCGGAGCGATATTCGATCTCTGCTTTCCTCAACTCACTACGGAAGCCCGATGCGCCGCAGCAGCTCCGCAAAGCGCAGATCTGAGCGAAGACTGTAAAACCGTGGGTCCGGCTTGAGGCTGAAGAACAACCACGGAGATCGTGCCTCATAAGCCTTTTGCAACCACTTTGTTACTCCCTGCTCCGCTGCCGATCCCTTCCGGCCAAACGAGCGGGCATCTCGCGATAAAGACACCTCCGATCGTGTCGCAGAAGGAGTGGGAGGCTGCGCGCCAGCAGCTCCTCGTCATGGAGAAGGCCTTCACCCCGCTCCCGTGATGCGCTGGCCGCCGAGCGTCGACGGATGCCGTGGATGGCGATGGAGAAGAAGTATGAGTTTGACGGGCCCAAGGGTAAGGTAGCCTGCTCGACCTGTTCGAAGGCCGCAGGCAGTTGATCGTCTGTCGCGCCTTCTTCGAGCCGGGGGGGTTCGAGATTAATCAGTGCGCCTACTTGGTCGGCAACTGTGACGCGACATCCGAAGGGCAACGAATGAAATAACTCTTGAACATATACCGGAGAATCGTACAATGGGCCGCGTAGCCCGGCCCTCATCGCCAACAGAGCCTCTTCCAAAACACAACCCCTTGGCCCTTGTAAACTAACTCCCGCCCCGAACCCCAGACAGAGGAACTAGGCGATGAATAAAACTGGTGTGACTATCTGTGGACCAAGAAACGTGCTCTGCTCCCTTACCCTCGTTCTAATAGTTGTTATGTTGGCAAACGGTCAGCAGAAACCGACGGCGATCTGGGCGGATGTAGACTTGAGCAAAACCGAATCTACGAAAGCCGCTAAGCCCATACAACCGCTTGCACTTGATCCGAAAAAGGGAAAGAGCATCTGGCGTGAGCCAGCGTGGTATGTCGCTCTGGGCGGCTCCGCACTGGATATCGCTGGAAGCATCGCCACTATTGACGGCAAGCGTACTAGCGAAGGCAATCCGCTTTTCAGGCGTACTGATGGTAAGGTGGCGTTGACGCGGGCGCTTCCGTTAACGGCTGTCTCTCTGTTTGCGCAATACAAAGGCTACAAGAATCCCAAATACCGGAAGATGGCGATGGCGGCAATGTTGGCCACAGGTATCCTCCGCGGGGCGTTTGGCGGCGCCAGGGGATTCGCGATGCGCTGAGCATCCGGTCTCGTCCTATCTTCTTTAGCGCTGTCGCGGTTGCATACGAGTCGAGCCGTGCATCGCACTCACTAAGAGATGCGCATCTATTTGCGAAACACTCTGCAGGCATTTTAATCTGCTCGCGGCCAAGTATTGCAGCGCGACTTCTCTGCTCTTGGCGACAGGGTGCGGGTGCGCGTATCACCTCAAGCTGGTTGCATGCCGGTGACCCCGCCGGCTCAGGTAAATGGAGCCCACCGGAGTTATTGCCGCAACACTTGGACCAGTAGACTGGCTCGTCCCTTCCAGCTCGGCGGTGTCCTCAACAACCTCCGGTGAGGAGCCAGACGTTGAGTGTTACTGTTCAGCACATGGAGAAATAACACTGTTTAGAAACTCTAAGACCAGAGCAGAACGAATGTATCCCTCCGGCCGCTCCTTCGTATGAGGCGGTTCTCTCCGTTGAATCGCGAGCGACCTCGGTGCGCGGATTTTCCAGCATTGATGCAGTCTTCCCCGCTTGACTCTTGCCGGTTGGTCTCAAACTGCGCCGCGAAAATGTCCTCATAGCAGTTGAGCAAAATCAACAATTCAGTGGTCATTCGCTCAGAAGCTTTTGAGGCATTCCCCCGCAAGGATGAGTACGTCAGTCTGACCTCCTCCGCCGTTCTAGGCCGTGGTGGCAGGCATCCGATTGTGTGCGGTTTTGTAACGCGGCCTACGTCCCTGCCCACATCACGGTTGTAGCCTCGGCGTGTCTTCGCCTTTTGAACCCGCCTATCTTCAGCTCGTATTCGGGGAATAGATTCCCCAACCGGAAAGAACGTCTCAACGATTCTAGTAGCTCGGTTGAATCAATCGTAGCGCAACAGACTCCGAGGTCTCTTTCTCGGAAGGGCACCTCATTTGCCAGATTGGTTTCGACGGTAGCTATACACACGTCGGCAGTGGATGCCCCTCTGTCTTTAGCGCCAAGTTCTCGCCACGAGCTCGCGAGCAACAGCACCAGAGCCTCAACCAAAATTGGAGATTGAGATATCCATGAAGAAGAGAACCGAAGCTGCATTCGTCGTGTTGTTGGTTTTAGCGACGGCTGCATCGATTGCGTTCCCCGGAAACGTTCGAGCGGCGCCGCAAGACAACGATCGCGGCGCTCGCCCACAAGGCAATACAATAGCGCTAGCGGGTTCATTCGTTCCAGGTCGAGTCCTGGTGCGGTTCCGCCCCGATATCTTGGCTATCGGTGTTCCTGATTCGATAATCGAGGCCGGCGCTCGAGACAAAGGAGAGCTGGATGGTACGGGCGTTCATGTCCTCGAAATGCCAATCGATGGCGACGAAGAAGCGATGGTGAGGGCTTTACAGTCGCGCTCGGACGTTGAGTTCGCAGAGTTGGACCGTCTGATTTCGCCAGCGGAGGTGATCCCTAATGACCCCTGGTATCGAAACTGGGAGTGGCATCTTCAAAAGATCCAGGCTCCGGCTGCGTGGTCGATCAACTCGGGCAGCAGCAATGTTGTAGTGGCGATCCTCGACACTGGAGTGGATGGTGAGCACGAAGATCTAACCTCGAAGATGGTGCCCGGTTGGAACATCTATAACAATAACTCTGATACTAGAGATGTGAACGGTCACGGTACTCTGGTTGCTGGAACCAGCGCCGCATCGAGTAACAATGGAATGGGCGTTGCTTCGGTAGCGTGGGGATGCCGCATAATGCCCGTACGCATCAGCGACTCAACCGGGTACGCTGCTTTTTCCAACATGGCGAGTGGCCTGACATGGGCCGCCGACCACGGCGCTCGCGTGGCAAATCTGAGCTATCGGGCATCTACTAGCTCGACCGTCGCTAGCGCCGCGCAGTATTTCCAAAGCAAGGGCGGGGTAGTCACCGTCGCAGCCGGTAACGAGGGCGCGTTCGAGCCGTCACCGGATAATCCTTATGTTCTGACCGTCAGTGGTACTGACGCGAACGATTTGTTGTACGCCTGGTCCAACACCGGTAATAACGTAGACCTCGCGGCCCCCGGATCCGTATACACAACTGTAAACGGAGGCGGTTACTCGGCAGCGTCAGGAACCTCAGTTGCCGCTCCCATCGTCGCCGCTATTGCTGCCCTCGTGTTGTCCGCGAACCCCGCTCTCACGGGCGACGATGTGCAAACGCTATTGAAGCAATCATCAGATGATTTGGGGCCGGCGGGATGGGATACCGGCTTCGGGTGGGGGCGGGTCAACGCCGCGCGGGCAGTGGCGATGGCGTCCTCTGGCGCCGTCGATAATACGCCGCCAACGGTAAATATTTTGGCACCAGCACCGGGGGCCAATGTGTCTGGAAGCGTCGCGGTTCAGGTCGCAGCAAGTGACAATGTGGGTGTAAGTTCGGTGAGCCTTAGTATGGATGGAGTGTTGATCGCGACCGACAGCGCTGCTCCGTGGAACTTCGCATGGAATACTACCGCCGCCGCTAACGGCACACACACGCTGTCAGCCACCGGACTTGACGCAGCGGGTAACACATCGAGTGTTTACGTCTCGGTTACCGTCAGCAATTTCTTTGACACGACTCCGCCGACAATCAGCATCCTGTCACCAACAAACGGCGCAAGAGTGTCGAACACTGTCAACGTTTTGGTCAACGCTTCCGATCAAGTGGGTGTGGTTAGGGTTGAGTTGTATGTGGACGGAGCCTTGACTGCAACCTCGACGACGACGCCGTTCTCAACCAGGTGGAACGCTAGGAAGGCCAGGGCCGGGACACATTCACTTCAATGCAAAGCGTATGACTCGGCAAATAACGCAGGAATCTCGGCGATCTGCAACGTTTACAAGTGAAGGTCTCCGGACAGCTTTGAGCTAGCGGTCACTGACGACCTGCAGGAGGTCTCCACTTGGAGACCTCCTGCCATCAGCTTGAAGGTGACTGCTGCGCGCACTGCTGATCAGGCACCGCACCCTCAATTCGGAAACGTAGCTGCGCATGGGGTTGGTGATACCACGAGACCACCGTTATTCAAGGCATCCAGGCAATTCTTTAAGGTCTCCTGGGCAGCGCGGTTCGGATCTCCGGAGGGCGTAGATCCGTTCGCGCACAGCGAAGTTTTGGCGGCGATGGTCAGGTCATTGATTGTTTTATTGGAACACAAGTCAAACGCATTACCGTTCACAGACCCGAATGCGACGTTGAGCTTCATCGCGGCCAATTGCGCCGAGAGCATGTTGGCCATGTTCTTCGCATTTGCGCCCAACAGCCAGTTTCGAAAACTCGCGTAAGCGGAGGCGAAGTTACCGCCCGGAACCTGATAGATACTCCCATCCGCATTCCGCAGGCAGCACCCATTGAGCAGAGTTCGCCAAGCCGGATCATTGGCCTTGAGAATCGCCTGACCATTCTTGTTGCTCCAGAAACCGAGTGTGAGCCCGCCGCTGGAGACTTTGCAATAGTTGCCAAAACTTACCTGGTTGGCGCCCAACACCACGGTTATGCTAACGCTGCCTGGTGTTGAGTGAATCCAGTTGGATTGGGCGGGTGTTCCCTCTGAAATTGTGTGAGGGCCAGTCTCAACATTCGCCCAAGAGACGCAGCCGGTCACATCGGTAAGGAGAGTTGCCTGATTAGGAGTTGCTGCCCCAAGTGGGTTGATGGTTATGGGCCAGTCTTTCAAAGGCAAATCACTTCCGTCAAACACTCCGTTTGCGTTCGTGTCATAATACTTGCAAGCAGTAACGGTTCCCGCGGGCGACGCCCCACACTGAGCGTCTGGAGCCAATCCGAGGAGCCATGGATTAAAGTTCCCAAGTACTACATTCCCGCTTACCACGTCGCCGGTGCCGGCCGGATTGGCGGGATTCGTCGGGCCACACGAACAACCCCAATAATTGCACGTGGCAAAATCCGCAGGACCAGTCAGTGCCGGGTCGTCCACAAACAATCCTGCCTCCGCGAATCCGAAGATGTTATTAAGATGGATGGTAACATTCACATTCGAGACCAGCGGCTCGGTGAAGCTACCGATCCGAATCCCTCGCTTCGCGCCAGTCTCAATATTATTCCGCAGAATCGAGAGATCGTTGACGGCGCCAAAGATCCCGATACCAACGCTCGTGCCGCCATCAGTCGGAACGGTGGCATTGGTGATCGTATTATCCGTCACAGTAGATGACCCGGTATTGTAAAAGTAAATTCCGCGGCCGCAGGAATCGATCACGTTATTCGTAATCGTGATGTCGGAGTCCTGATTGACGAGGTCCTGGCTGCTAAAGCCGATGCCGGCGTTGTTCTCGTTGACGAACCTGTTGCTATCGATTAGCACATGGGACACTTTTCCGCCCACGAATTGATCGGTATAGATGCCTGTGCCAAAGGCCGAGCCATTCCCAGGGTTGTTATTCTTGAACAGATTGCGCTT
>JACXTT010011019.1_pt1 | contig 12131 bp, 8 predicted proteins | sample 9270951 | NCBI WGS metagenome assembly JACXTT01 (sample SAMN15532306, study PRJNA645909) | rock metagenome | isolation source: weathered quartz diorite | place: Puerto Rico | collected 2017-06-21 | reverse complement strand
GGCGGCGGTGACCGGCGACGACGAGGACAACCTCGTCATCTGCCAGATGGCGAAGCACCACTTCGACGTGCCCCGAACCATTGCCCGGGTCAACAACCCGAAGAACGAGGAGCTCTTCCGGCACCTCGGCGTTGACGAGATCATCAGCCCGACGCGGATGGTCCTCGGCTCGATCGAGCAGGATATCCCCGTCCACGAGCTGCTCCACCTCGCCGCGCTCGACAACGAGCTCGAGATCATCGAGGCGCAGCTCCAGGCCGATTCTCCGGCAGTCGGCCGGACCCCGTCACAGCTCGTGATCCCGGAGGCATGCTCGCTGTTCGCCGTGGTGCGCAATGGGGTGGCCACGCCGCTTCGCTCCGACACCGTGCTTCAGGAGGGCGACAAGGTCATCGCCATCGGCCGCGCCGACTGCGAGCGGATGCTCCACGAGCAGCTCATCGGCGACGTGGAGGCGGCCGAAACCGCCTGCTGATCCACACGCGCCGGGACCCCCCACGCGCCGGCACCCCGCCGCGCCGGGACCCCGCACGCGCCGGGACCCCGCACGCGCCGGCACCCCGCACGCGCCGGGACCCTAACCCCGATCGATGTTCACCAGATGAGCATTTTCGGGTCAACAATGAGGTCAATGCTTCGCGCTCGGCCGCTGGACGCCGCCGTATGGTCGTGAATGCTCATGTGCTGAACAACGAGGCCGACAAGCCGCGGTTATCGACCGGCTCCGCAGGCCGAGGAAGGCCTTCCGGCCCCACGTTGCCCAGGATTTGATCATCTAGCGATCACGGCATGCGGCAACGTCCGGGCCGGACCACCTGGCGACCGAAACGCACAGAACCGCCGCCATCGACACGGCCGCGCGGTGTGTCCAAGGATTCACAAATCGAAATAGCAAGCTCTCTTGACAACGCCATTGATAGGTTTCTAGGATTTGCACATGACGTTCCGCCGGCCTGATCAGGACCCGACGCGACCCGTCTACGTGATCAGCGTGGCGGCGAGCATCCTGAGCGTGCATCCGCGAACGCTGCGGATCTACGAGGAAGAGGGCCTGGTCTGCCCGGCCCGGACGCCGACCAACATCCGGCTCTATTCGGAGCAGGACGTCCGGCGGATCATGTGGATCCGCCACCTGACCCAGAACCTCGGGGTCAATCTCGCGGGCGTCCGGATTCTGTTCGAGCTGGAGGAACGCCTCGGAACCCGGATCCTGGAACGCCTCTACAGCGAAGGAACGACCGCAGCACCAACCGAAGAGCGTGCCGGAGGACCTGCCGAGGCACCCAACGAGGCCGCTCCGACGACCGAGGCGGCCGCGTCGGCCGCCGAAGCCTGAACCCACCAACCCACGCGTAGCCGCGAACCCCGCGAACCTGAACCGTTAGGAGAACCGATGCCGAAGCGAGCGTCCACCGCGGACGACGAGCGAACAATCACCATCACGGAGCTGCCGCTCGTCGCGCTTCGGGAGACGGTGATCTTCCCCGAGATGATCGTCCCGCTGCAGGTGGGACGAGAGAAGAGCGTGGCGGCCCTCAACGCTGCGGTCGCCGAGGGCGGCCGGATCGCGCTGGTCACCCAGCGCCAGGCCGACCAGGAGGACATCTCCGACCCGGCGCAGCTGTTTGCCGTCGGCACCGTGGCCAAGATCGCCCAGGTCGTCCAGCTCCAGGACGGCACGGTACGCGCGATCATCCAGGGCCAGGCGCGGATGCGCCTCCACGGCTTCGCCCAGACCGATCCGTTCATCCGGGCGCGCATCGAGGAGCTCACCGAGCAGCCGTCGACCGACGTCGAGGTGCAGGCGCTGATGCGGTCGGTGCAGGCCCAGGTCGAGCAGTACGTCCAGGCCGGCGCCCCTGTCCCGCCGGAGGCCGCGGTCGCGGCGCGCAACATCACCGAGCCGGGCTTGCTCGCCGACATGACGGCGTACTCGCCGGACATGACGACGGAGCAGCGCCAGGAGCTGCTTGAGACGATCGACGTCGCCGAGCGGCTCAAGATCGCCTCGGCCTTTCTCGCCCACCAGATCGAGGTCCACGAGCTCAAGGGCCGGATCCAGTCCGAGGTCAAGTCCGAGATGGACAAGACCCAGCGGGAATACATCCTCCGCGAGCAGATGAAGGCGATCCAGCGCGAGCTGGGTGAGGAGGACCCGCAGCAGGCCGAGACCAACGAGCTGCGCGAGAAGGTCGAGAAGGCGGGCATGCCCGAGGAGGTCAAGGCCCGCGCGCTCAAGGAAGTCGAGCGCATGAGCCGGATCCCGTCCGCCTCGCCCGAGGTCGGCGTTATCCGGACCTACGTCGACTGGCTCGTCAGCCTGCCGTGGAACGTGACCACGGACGACCGCTACGACATCAAGGAGGCGGCCAAGATCCTCGACGAGGACCACTACGGCCTCGAGAAGATCAAGGAGCGCATCCTCGAGTACCTCGCGGTCCGCTCCCTCGCGGAGACGATCCGCAGCCCGATCCTGGCCCTCATCGGCCCGCCCGGCGTGGGCAAGACGTCGCTCGGCAAGAGCGTCGCGCGCGCCATGGGTCGCAAGTTCGTTCGGATGAGCCTCGGCGGCATCCACGACGAGGCCGAGATCCGCGGCCACCGGCGCACCTACATCGGGGCGCTGCCCGGCCGCATCATCCAGAACATCAAGACCGCGGGGACCAACAACCCCGTGTTCATGCTCGACGAGATCGACAAGGTTGGCATGGACTTCCGGGGCGACCCATCGTCGGCCCTCCTCGAGGTCCTCGACCCAGAGCAGAACAACACGTTCCAGGACAACTACCTGGAGGTGCCGTTCGACCTCAGCAGGGTGCTGTTCGTCGCCACCGGCAACCTCATCGACCCCATCCCGATGGCCCTCCGCGACCGGATGGAGATCATCCAGCTGCCGGGCTACACCCAGCAGGAGAAGATCGAGATCGGGAAGCGGTTCCTCGTCCCCAAGCAGATGCAGAACCACGGCCTCAAGGCCGCCAACATCGAGATCACCGACGAGGCCATGACCGAGCTCGTCCAGGCCTACACCAAGGAGGCCGGCGTCCGGAACCTCGAGCGTGAACTCGCGAACATCATGCGCAAGGTCGCGCGAACCGTGGCCGAGGGCCGCAAGCGCAAGACCGTCGTCGACCGCAAGAAGATCTTCGAGTACCTGGGGCCGCCGCGGTTCGAGTACGGCGAGCTCGAGGCCGAGGACCAGACCGGTTCGGCGATGGGCCTGGTGGTCACCGAGGTCGGTGGCGACGTTCTCGCCATCGAGGTCACCAGGATGGACGGCAAGGAGGACTTCATCCTCACCGGCCAGCTCGGCGAGGTGATGCGCGAGTCGGCGCGAGCCGGCCTGTCCTGGATCCGCAGCCACGCGAATGAGCTCGGCATCCCGCGCGAGACGTTCGAGAAGCAGACCCTGCACATCCACGTCCCGGCCGGCGCCATCCCCAAGGACGGCCCCTCGGCGGGCATCACGATGGCCACGGCGATGGTCTCGGCGTTCACCAACGTCCCGGTCCGCAAGGACCTCGCGATGACCGGCGAGATCACGCTGCGGGGCAGGGTCCTGCCGATCGGCGGACTCAAGTCCAAGATCCTCGCCGCCCACCTCGCGGGCGCCAAGATGGTGATCATCCCGAAGAAGAACGAGAAGGACCTGCGCGACGTCCCCGACGAGATCCGCAAGGGCATCAAGATCGTGACGGTCGAGTCGATGGACCAGGTCCTCGACACGGCCCTGCGCCGCCGGCCGAAGCCGCTGCCGGCGGCCGCAGCGCCCAAGCAGGGCAAGGACGGCGAGCGCGAGGAGGCGCCAGCGGCGCCGCTTCGGCGCCCGAACAACTTCCCGCCGGACCAGCCCACCGTGGTGGTCCAGGGTTAACAGGAGCTATGGCGAATCGAGATCGATCCCGACGCCCTGGAGTGCGCGCCCTGGCGCGCTCTCAGAGGGCCGAGGCGACGCCCCGCTAGCCATCGGCCCGAGGACTCGCCAATGGCGCAGCAACCGGAGTTCCAGGACTACTACAAGACCCTCGGCGTCCCGAGGACCGCGACCCAGGCCGAGATCAAGAAGGCCTTTCGCAAGCTTGCCCGCGAGTCACATCCCGACAAGCACGCCGGCGACAAGACGGCGGAAAAGCGGTTCAAGGAGATCAACGAGGCCAATGCGGTTCTCTCGGACCCTGGCAAACGCGCCAAGTACGACCAGTTCGGGCGCGACTGGGAGGCCTACGCCCGCGCCGGCGCGGCGGCGGGCGGGGCCTCCGGCGGTCGTGACCCGTTCGGGCCGGGTGGACCGTTCGCGGGCTACTCGTTCCGAACCGGCAACGCCGCCGGCCCCGGTGGCGTCCGCTACGAGTTCCGGACGACCGGCGACCCCGGCGCGTTCTCGGACTTCTTCCACATGATGTTCGGCGACGAGTCGGCCGCTGCCGGCGAGCCGGAGGTCTTCAGCACCGGCGACGGCGAGTCCATCGACGACCTGCTCGCACGCCTGGGCATGGCCGGCACGGCCGGCGGGACCGGCCGCCGCCGGGCGAACGTCGGCGGCACGAGCCGCGGTGGTCAGGCCCTGCGGCGCGAGCCGATCGAGGTCACCGCCGAGCTCTCGCTCGAGGAGGCGTTCCACGGCACGAGCCGGATCGTCGAGCTCGAGGGTCGTCGGCTCGAGGTCACGATCCCGCGCGGCGCCGGCACCGGCAGTCGCATCCGGCTGACCGGCAAGGGCCCCGGCGGCGCGGACCTCATCGTCGTCACGAGGCTCAAGGCCCACAGGACGTTCACCCGCAAGGGCGACGACCTGGAGCGGGAGGTTCCGGTCACGCTGCGTGAGGCGCTGCTTGGGGGTGAGATTCCGGTGGTGACCCTGAAGGGCCGCGTCCTGCTGACGGTGCCCGCGGGCACCCAGAACGGCCGGACGTTTCGACTGAAGGGGCAGGGCATGCCCCGCTTCAAGGGCGATGGCTCGGGCGACCTGTACGTCCGCATCCGCCTCGTCCTGCCAACCAATCTCGACGAGAAGGCCGCGACCGCCGCCGGGAGATTCCTGGACCTGGTCGCCCAGCCCGATCCTCGAACCTGAGCAGAGAAACCGACATGCAACTCGACCAATTCACCGAGAAGGCCCAGGAGGCCATCGTTGCCGCCCAGCAGCTTGCCGAGCGGCTGCAGAGCCCGCTGCTCGACGCGGAGCACATCCTGTCCGCGCTCATCGAGCCCGACGACGGCGTGCCCGCCGAGACGCTCCGGCGGCTCGGCGTCGACCTGCCCGCCTTCCGCGGCGAGCTCGCCGCGGTCCTTGCCAAGCGCGCCCGCATCCAGGGCGGCTCGCTGACCCTCGACCCGCGCGCGAAGCGGGTGATCGAGCGCGCCCAGGAGGAGGCGCGGAGGCTCGGCGACGAATACACCTCGACCGAGCACATGCTGCTCGGCACCGCCGAGGTCGGCGGCGAGGGCCAGAAGCTGCTCGAGCGCCACAGCGCGGGCAGGGAACAGCTGCTGACCGCGCTCCAGTCGGTGCGCGGCGGCCAGCGTGTCACCTCGCCGAACCCCGAGGGCACGTACCAGGCGCTCGAGAAGTACGGTCGCGACCTCACCGCCGAGGCGCGCGCCGGCAAGCTCGACCCGGTGATCGGGCGCGACGACGAGGTCCGCCGGGTGATGCAGGTCCTCTCGCGCCGGACGAAGAACAACCCGGTGCTGATCGGCGAGCCCGGCGTCGGCAAGACCGCCATCGTCGAGGGTCTCGCCCAGCGCATCGTGCGCGGCGACGTCCCCGAGTCGCTCAAGGACAAGCGCGTCGTCGCGCTGGACCTGGGCGCGCTGATCGCCGGCGCCAAGTTCCGTGGCGAGTTCGAGGAGCGCCTCAAGGCCGTCCTCAAGGAGATCAAGGACTCCGACGGCGGGGTCATCCTGTTCATCGACGAGTTGCATACCGTGGTCGGCGCCGGTGCGGCCGAGGGCGCGATGGACGCCTCCAACCTGCTCAAGCCGATGCTGGCCCGGGGCGAGCTGCACACCATCGGCGCGACCACCCTCGACGAGTACCGCAAGCACATCGAGAAGGACGCGGCGCTGGAGCGGCGCTTCCAGCAGGTCTTCGTCGACCAGCCGACCGTCGAGGAGACGATCTCGATCCTGCGCGGCCTGCGCGAGCGCTACGAGGTCCATCACGGCGTGCGGATCACCGATTCCGCGCTGGTCGCCGCGGCGACCCTCTCGGACCGCTACATCACCGAGCGCTTCCTGCCCGACAAGGCGATCGACCTCGTCGACGAGGCGGCGTCGCGCCTGCGCATGGAGATCGACTCGATGCCGCTCGAGCTCGACGAGCTCGAGCGCCGGCGCATCCAGCTCGAGATCGAGCGCGAGGCGCTGCGCAAGGAGAGCGACGACGCGTCCAAGGCGCGGCTGGGGGCCCTCGAGAAGGAGCTCGCCGAGATCGCCGAGGAAGCCGGCGCGATGAAGCAGCGCTGGGAGGCCGAGAAGGGCGCCATCCAGGCGATCCGGGCGACGAAGTCCGAGCTCGAGGGGCTGCAGGTCCAGATCGAGCAGGCCGAACGCGAGGCCAACTACGAGCGTGCGGCGCAGCTGAAGTACGGCACGCAGCGCGAGCTCCAGGATCGCCTCGTTCAGGAGGAGGCGGCGATGGCCGCGCTCCAGGGCCCCAATGCCCTGCTGAAGGAAGAGGTCACCGCGGACGAGATCGCGGACATCGTCTCGAAGTGGACGGGCATACCCGTCACCCGGCTCATGGAGGGCGAGCTCGCCAAGCTCGTCCACATGGAGGAGCGGCTCCACGACCGCGTCATCGGCCAGGACGAGGCGATCGAGGCCGTGTCGGACGCGGTCCGCCGGGCCAGGGCGGGGCTCAAGGACCCGCGGCGGCCCATCGGCTCGTTCCTCTTCCTGGGGCCGACCGGCGTCGGCAAGACCGAGCTGGCCCGGGCCCTCGCCGCGTTCCTGTTCGATGACGAGCACGCCCTCGTCCGCATCGACATGAGCGAGTACATGGAGAAGTTCTCGGTGTCGCGCCTCGTCGGCGCCCCGCCGGGCTACGTCGGCTACGAGGAAGGCGGCCAGCTCACCGAGGCGGTCCGCCGCCGGCCGTACCAGGTCGTCCTGCTCGATGAGATCGAGAAGGCGCACCCGGATGTGTTCAACGTCCTGCTGCACGTGCTCGACGACGGGCGGCTGACCGACGGCCAGGGCAGGACGGTCGACTTCAAGAACACGCTCGTGATCATGACCAGCAACGTGGGCTCGCAGGTGATCGCCGCGTCCGGCGTCCGCCCGGGGGACGCCGAGGCCTACGAGGCCATGAAGCGCCAGGTCACGGACGCCCTCCGCCTGCAGTTCCGGCCCGAGTTCCTCAACCGCGTCGACGAGGTGATCGTGTTCCACGCGCTGACCGAGGCGGACCTGGCCGCGATCGTGGAGCTGCTCGTCGCCGACCTGCAGCGCCGCCTCGCAACCCAGGACCTCACGCTCGAGCTCACGCCCGCGGCGCGGTCGCTCATCGCCCGCGAGGGCACCGACCCGACCTTCGGGGCGCGGCCGCTCAAGCGGACGATCCAGCGCCTGGTCGAGAACCCGCTCGCGCGGGCGCTCATCGAGGGCCGCTTCAAGCCGGGCCAGACGATCTCGGTCGACGCGGATCCGTTGGGCACCACGCTGGTGTTCTCGGCGGACGGCGAGGCCGTCGTCGCCGACGCCTCGGACCGACGCGACGCCCGGCGGCTGGCGTCGGACGAGGAGCCCGTCGGCGCCGGCGCTGGCGCGGGTAGCTCGAAGCGACGTCGCTCGGTGCTCGATCTGCCTGACACCGAGCCCGAGCGCGGAGACGGTGGCTCCCGCCCGAACTGACGAGCAAGCTCGGCGCCCAGGGTTGTGGCACTGGTCGAGCGATCTCGCGAAGCTCCCGTGAACCGCCACACGCCCCCACGGCCGCCGTCTTCCGAGTACACGTGCGGAGGTAGGGTGCGGAGGCTCGTCCTGCTCACGACACTCGCTGTGGTTGCGCTCTGCGCGTGCCAGCCCACCGTGATCGTGCCTGTGCCGTCGCGCTCCTCAGCCCGGGCGCCGACGCCGGTCCCCGCCAGTTCGTCGTCCGTGCCGGCTCTCGACCTGGCGCCGGTCGACCTTGCCGGCCTCACCGACGCCGATCATGGTTGGGTTCTCACACGCGGCGCGCTGTTGCTCACCGACGACGGCGGCTCGACCTGGCACATGGGCACGGTGCCCACGGTGGAGACCGGTCGCGGGGTCCTCGGTGTCGCGTTTGCCGACGCGAACGCGGGCTGGCTGGGCACGCTCGACTCGAACGACCCGCGGGCGAGCTCCTGGGACATGTGGCGCACAGCTGATGGAGCCCGGACGTGGACACGGGTCCGCGTGCCATTCGGAACGAACGAGGCAGACACGATGGGTTCGATCTCGTTCAGCGTCTTGGACCGTCAACACGTCCTCGCCATGGTTCAGGGCGGCATGCCCAACGGCTATACCGGCGACCTGTACACCACCGCGGACGGCGGGGAGACGTGGACCCTCGTCGGCAGCCGTCGCGACACCGGGATCACGGGGCCCATAGGCTTCGCCACCCAGCAAAGCGGCGTTGTGAGCGGCGGCGCCGCGGAGGATCGCGTCTTCGTCACGGCCGATGGCGGTCGAACGTGGTCAAGAGCGTTCATTCCGAACGCCCGGGGGACGGGGGTCCAGGTCCGGGAGGCCGCCACATTCTGGAGCGGCACCGATGGCGGACTCTTCGTCATCGACGGGGACCAGGACGGGAACACTGTCGCGCTCGTCGTGGTCACGACCCGTGACGGCGGCAGCTCATGGGCGATCTCCGGGACCATCCTCCAACCGAGCACGCCTCGGAACGACTACGTGACTGCCCTTCGCACGCCGGCCGAATGGACGGTGTGGCTAACCGCCACGACGTTTGACCGAACGGTCGACGGAGGCGTGACATGGACCGAGCTGACCTCCAGAGGTCTGCCGGAAACACCGGACAGCCTGCGGATGCCGACGGAGACAAGGGGATGGGCCCTCGTCCCGGGCCGATGTGAGGGCGGCCTCTCGTTCTGTGAGCGCTTGTTCAGCACGTCGGACGGCGGGCTGACGTGGAACGCCCTGAACCCCGGCTAGGTGGATGCGGCACGTACGCCGGTCCTCCCTCGGTCGCGCAAGAATTCCTCGTCTCTCGAATTCGAGGTCAACGTCCGTTTGTGAATCCAGGCACCGGCCGCCGGGCATGAGATACACCAACGTCGTCGAGCGGCTGCGCTCGCTGCCCGCGGTGCTGCCCGCGCCGCCCGAGGCGCTCGTCCCCATTCGGCTCGACGGGGAGGCGTGGAAGCTGCCGGCCGAGGGCGCGGCGACCGCGCGCCCGGCGGGCGTGCTCGTGCTGATCGCGCCTGACGAGGCCGGCGAGGCCCGTGTCGTCCTCATCGAGCGGGCGAGCTATGACGGCCACCACTCGGGCGAGGTCTCGTTCCCCGGCGGCGCCGCCGAGGCCGACGATGCAGACCTCGCGGCGACGGCGCTGCGCGAGGCGGCCGAGGAGATCGGTCTGGAGGCGGACGCCATCGGTCTGCGGGTGATCGGCGAGCTCGAGCCGTTCTGGATCCCGGTCAGCAACTTCCTGGTAACGCCGATCGTGGCGCTCGCCGAGCGGCTGCAGGCCTGGCGGCCCGACCCGCGGGAGGTCGCCCGGGTGGTCGAGGCGCCGATCGCGGCGTTCCTACCGGACGCGCAGATCACGACCATCGAGCGGGAAGTGCGGGAGTGGCGCATCCGCTACGGCGCGTACACGCTCGAGGATCTCGGTGACGGCCCCGCCGTGTGGGGCGCGACCGCGCGCATCCTCGGCCAGCTCGGCGCGGTCCTCGGCGGAACGCCGGTCCTCGGCGCGACGAGCTCGCCGTGTCCGGGCATGCCCGACTGACGTGCTGCGCCTCGACGTCGCCGTCGTCGGGTTCGTCATCTTCACCCTCATCGCGCCGCTCGGCGGCGGCTACCTCGGCGCCTGGCTCGTCGACGCCACGGCGAGCCGGCCGATCGTCGCCGTCCTCGGTGGCGGAACGGACCCGGGAGCGATCGCGGCGGCGCTCGGGTCGGCCCTCGCGCTCGCCGTGACGCTGCGATTCACGGCCGGCGCCGTGCTCGATTCGTTCGTCGGCGCGTGGCCGGAGAACCAGGCCCTCCTCACCAATCCCGGCGACCGGCTCATGAACCTCGGCAGCAGGTACCGGAACAAGGAGGGCGACGAGATCGACGAGGAGGGTCCGGTCGGGCTCGGCGGTGCCGTCGGCTGGGTCGGCTCGGCCCTTGGAGCGATCCTGCTCGCCGGGATGTCGATCGCGGCTTGGCCGCCCGGCGACCCCGGCCCGCTCGAGCGCATCGGCTCAACGGCGGGGTCGGCGATCGACTGGATCGCGGCCGGCTTCCCCGTGGTCGCCCGGATCATCGTGGCCTCGATCGTCGGGGTTCTCGCCGGCGCGGCGTGGTCGACGTTCGGCGGGCCCGCGGCGCGGATGGAGGCGCTCGAAGACGACGTCGCCAAGGAGCTCGACGATCTGAGCATCGTCGACGCCCCGGGACCCGACGCCGCTGCTCCCGGCGCGCTCCCTCGTTGAGGCGGTCCGAGGGCTGAGCGCGGGTCCTACCCTGAGGCCCCGCCACCGCCCTTCGAGGACCGCCCGATGCAGAAGATCCTGAACGACCCTGAGCCGTTCGTCGACGAGATGCTGGAGGGTATCCTCGCGGCGCATCCGGACCAGCTCCGGCGGCCATCGCGGCGGGCCGTCGTGCGGGCCGACGCGCCCGTCGCGAACAAGGTCGGCATCGCCACCGGGGGCGGCTCGGGCCACCTGCCCGTGTTCATGGGCTACGTCGGGCGCGGGCTGATCGACGGCGCGGCGATCGGCAACGTCTTCGCCTCGCCCTCGAGCGACGACATGCTCGACGTCACCCGGGCGATCTCGGCCGGCAGGGGGGTGCTGTACCTGTACGGCAACTATGGCGGCGACCGGCTGAACTTCGACCTCGCCGCGGAGCTGGCAGCGGACGAGGGCATCGAGGTCCGGACGATCCTCGGCGCGGACGACGTCGCGTCGGCGCCGCCCGAGCGGGCGAGCGCGCGGCGCGGGATCGCCGGGATCTTCTTCCTGTACAAGGTCGCGGGCGCGGCGGCGGCGGCTGGCGCCTCGCTGGACGAGGTGGTCGCGGTGACCGAGCGGGCCGCCGCCGGGACGCGGACGATGGGCGTCGCCCTGTCGCCGTGCACGATCCCGGCTGCCGGGGTGCCGACGTTCGAGCTGCCCGCTGGCCAGATGGAGATTGGCATGGGCATCCACGGCGAGCCGGGGGTGCGGCGCGGGCCTCTCGAGAGCGCCGACGCCATCGCCCACGAGCTGACCACGACGATCCTCGCCGACCTGCCCTACCGCCGCGGGGACGAGGTGGGCGTGCTGGTCAACGGCCTCGGCGCGACGCCCAGGGAGGAGCTGTACATCCTGTACCGCTCCGTCGCGGGCATCCTCGGCGGCGAGGGCATCCGAGTCCACCGGGTCTGGGCCGGCGAGTACGCGACGTCGCTCGAGATGGCGGGTGCCTCGTTGACGCTGATCCGCCTCGACGACGAGCTGCGCGACCTCCTGGATGCTCCCGCGGAGACGCCGTTCTTCGTGCAGGCATGAGCGGCGCCGGGGTCGCCACTGTTCTGGTCGCGGTGGCGACGCGGCTCCGGGAGTCGCGCGACGAGCTCAACGCGCTCGACGGCGTGGCTGGCGACGGCGACCTCGGGCTGACGGTCACGAACGCCTGCCGCGCGCTCCTCGAGCTCGCGCCGAGCCTCGCCGAGCTGTCCGAGGCAGACGCGATCCGCCGCTGCGGCACCGAGATCGCGCGCAAGGCGCCCTCCACCGGGGGAACGCTCGTCGCCTTCGCGCTGATGGCCGCCGCCAGGGCGGAGGTCGACTCAGAGGCGCCGGCCGCGGAACGGATCGCCGGCTACCTGGAGGCCGCGGCCGGCTCGATCGCGCAGCGCGGCCAGGTCTCGCCGGGCGACCGAACGATGCTGGACGCGCTCGCACCAGCAGCGACGGCGGCGCGTGCTGTGGCCTCGGCCGGTGACG
>JACXTT010011018.1_pt1 | contig 12131 bp, 12 predicted proteins | sample 9270951 | NCBI WGS metagenome assembly JACXTT01 (sample SAMN15532306, study PRJNA645909) | rock metagenome | isolation source: weathered quartz diorite | place: Puerto Rico | collected 2017-06-21 | reverse complement strand
TACAGAAGTGAATTCCGACTCCAACATCAAGACGGCTCGTGGCGTATCTTCGACTGCGTAGGGAAAAATCTTCTTGAGAATCCGTCTGTGAATGGGATTGTTGTGAACGCTCGCGACATTACCGCACGCACGCAGGCGGAAGAAGCGTTGCGACAAGCATACAAGGAATTAGAGAGACGCGTTGAAGAGCGCACCGCTGAACTGGCAAAAACCAACGAACTGCTTCGGCAGGAAGTCGCTGAGCGGCAGCGGGGGGCGGAGGCGTTGCGCCGCAGCGAAGAGCATTTTCGCTTGCTCATTGAAAATGCGCTCGACATCATCATTCTCTTGAACAATGACGGGACGGTCCGCTACCAAAGCCCTTCTGCTGAGCGAGGGCTTGGACATCGACAGGAAGAAGCGCTCGGCCAGAGCGGTTTTGCGTTCATTCATCCAGAAGATCTGCCCCACGTGATGACTGCCTTTGCTGACACCTTCCAACATCCGGGCATCATGCCGCCCATAGAGATGCGAGTGATGCACGCCGACGGCTCGTGGCACGACATTGAAGCCCTGGGCAACAACTTGCTGAACAATCCGACGGTAGAAGGCATTATTATCAATGTCCGCGACATTACTGAGCGGAAGCGGATGGAGAGAGAATTGCTCGAAGCGAAAGAGAGGGCCGAGGCGGCGAACTATGCCAAGAGTGAGTTCCTCGCCACGATGTCTCACGAGTTGCGTACTCCTCTTAATGTTATCTTGGGATATACGGAACTTCTCCGCGAGGGGACCTTTGGTCGCCTTAGTGAAGAGCAAGTCCGTCCACTGCATCGGGTAGAGAGCAACGCGCGCGAACTACTCGATCTCATTACTGTCGTGTTGGACGTGAGCAGACTTGAAGCGGGGCGGCTTCCGGTCGTCGTCAAAGAGATACAGTTGCCTATTATGCTCAAGGAGTTAGAAGCAGAGACCCGAGAAGCATATCAACGCTCGGGGCTCCACTTTCAATGGGAGATAGGGGAAGGATTTACACCCATCCACACGGACCCAGAAAAGCTGAAAGTTGTGCTGCGGAATCTCATTGGGAATGCGGTCAAATTTACCCCGCAGGGAAGTATTACCGTAAAAGCGTTTCCTCAGAACGGCGGCGTAGAAATACAAGTGAGTGACACTGGAATTGGAATTCCGTCGGAAGCCGTAGCCGTCATCTTCGAGCCTTTTCGCCAAGTCGAGAGCGCCGCGACATCTCGGCAGAGCGGGGCCGGGTTAGGGCTGCATATTGTCAAACGCTTACTAGAATTGCTGGGTGGGACAGTTTCTGTGGAGAGTGAAGTGGGACGCGGTTCGACGTTTCGTGTGTGGGCGCCTGGAGAAAGTCCCTCCTTTCTCGATGGTTCACCTACGAGGAAGGGCTGACCCGGGCGACGGCTGACTGAGGCCACTGACGGTCACCCATCTGGATACAATTGCTCCAACTGCGCCAGCAAATCTTCCTGGCTGCCAGGAGGAGGACCAGCAGGAGCCTCTGCCTGTAACTCTTCTGCTGACGATGTTGCCCGCTCGGCAGGTAGAGCACTCTTCAAGCGCGCGATTTCCTCATCTCGTTCAGCCAGCCGCCGTCGAAGTTCATGGACAAGAGCCACTAATTCGTCGAGGCTCAGAGCCGTTGGATCAATCTCTGTGCTCATGCGTGTTCTTTCAGCATGTCGCTGCTGGGTTTTCAACCTGAGCGGAATTTGCCCAGCGGCTTTGACAGAGAGGAAAGGGATTGGTACTCCGTATCGCCATGGATACAAGGCTTCGGCAAGCGGTGGATGTCGCTGTCGCGACAGTGTGGGGAATGGCTGCAGGCGTAAACCGTGTCGTCTCGTTAACTGGAGATGCTTCAAGCCGCAGTTATGCGCGCTTACATCTGGAGGGACCATGCCCGCCAACGGCGGTGATAATGATCCTTTCTGGCAGTGGACTTTCGGTGTCATCTGACGAACTCGCTGTTTTTACCGAGCCGTTGAAGGAATTGCCTTTTGTCAATGTGTACCGTTTTCTTCTGCCTTTAGGCGTCCGAGTTCCACAAATTTATCACGACGGCAGCCGGGAAGGATTTCTCCTGTTGGAAGATGTGGGTGATACCCCGTTGCGAGAGGCGGCCCAGGGTCAATCTTCGCAAGAAGTTGAACGTCTCTATCGTCAAGCGATTGATCAGCTCGTCCTCTTCCAAGTAGAGGGAACGCGACGGCGCGATGATACGTGTATTGCTTTTCAACAGCGGTTCGATCAGCGCCTCTTCCTCTGGGAGTTTGAACACTTCATCGAATGGGGTCTGGAAAAGCGTGAAGGGGAATCGCTGTCAGCAGCAGAGGGCGAGGAATTCCGCGCCGCGTTCGAGCAGATATCTTCTCGTCTCGATCGTGCGACTGCGGTGCTCAATCATCGTGATTACCACAGCTGGACTCTTTTCATCCATAATGATGAAATACGGGTAATCGACTTTCAGGACGCGCTTCTCGCCCCCGCGCCATATGATCTGGAGACGTTGCTCAATGACCGCGACACCCCGACCATTATCACGCCAACGCTTGAGCAGGCGTTGGTCGAGTACTATCACCAAGTGTGGACCGATCGTGGCGGCGACGCCCTTTCCAGCGATCGTTTATGGGAAGAATACAACCTCTGTCTCTTACAGAAAGCTTGCAAAGTGGTTGGCCGTTTCTATTTCCTTGAATTGGAGAAGGGCAAGACAGGCTACAGTCGGTACATCCCGCCGACATTAGCGACGATCCGCCGCGTCGTTGCGCGCCTTCCCCAATATCGGCGATTGCAAGATCTGATTACCGCTCATTTTCCTGAATAACTTATGCGCGCCATGATTCTTGCCGCTGGCTTTGGCACAAGATTACAACCGCTTACCAACACTGTTCCTAAAGCGCTCGTACCTGTGGCGGGCCGACCGTTGATTGAGTACGGTCTGTTATTCCTGCGATCCCAAGGCGTCACCGAGGTGGTGATTAACCTACATCATCTCGGCGAAAAAATCCGCACGGCTTTAGGCGACGGTAGTCTCTATGGCATGCAAATTTTTTATTCTGTAGAAGAGAATCTCTTAGAGACCGGCGGCGGCGTCAAGAACGCCCAGCCGTTATTGGATGGCGATACTTTTGTGGTGGTGAATTGCGACGCCATTTTTGATCTTGATCTGCAAGAGGTCCTGCGTTTTCATCGTCAACAACAAGCAACGGCCACGCTCGTCCTGCGTCCAGATCCTGAGGCGGCGGCTTATGGTCTCGTGGAAACGGATAGGCGCGGGCGCATCCGCCGCTTGCGGGGGAACCCACCTGAGGTGAGTGAGCCACTCTCCGCGTACATGTTTACGGGATTGCAGATTTTAGAGCCGAGAGTTTTCGATTTCATGCCGGAGCTACGACCGTTCGGCACTACGAAAGAAACATACCCACGCATGATAGCAGAGGACGCGCCGATCTACGGCTTCGTGCACACCGGACCCTGGCTGGTAGTTGATGATGAAGCCGGCGTACGGCAGGCAACCCAGGAACTACTCTCCGGTCGGATACGGCTCTCTTACTTACGCCCGTGAGCGCTGCTCAACAATGTCAACAAAATTTTGCAGACAACGTTCAGCTTCTGAGGATTCACGGACGGTGGAGAGTAACCATTCGCGCAACGGATCGATGCATGGGTTCCAGCGGGGAAACGACTCCGGCGGCAAGCTGTCGACTAACGCATAAATCATGTTTTTGACAATGGTCGGGGTAAATTCTGGATGGAATTGCGTCCCCCAAATGTTGTCGCCCAGGCGGAAAGATTGATACGACCAATGATCATTCCGCGCCAATGGTATAGCGCCCGATGGGAGTTCTGTGACAACATCGCCATGACTCATGTGGGCGGAAAAAGTATGCGGCAGCGTTGAGAATAAGGGGTCAGATTTCCCCTCTTCTGTCAACGTAAGCGCCACGGTGCCAAGTTCCCAGCCATGCCGGCATTTTTCGACGCGACCGCCGAACGTCTGTGCAAGCAGCTGATGACCGAAGCAGACGCCATACAAAGGCACGGAACGATCCGCCGCGCGTCGAAGAAAATCCTCACTCTGGGTGATCCACTCTTTGCTATCGTAGGTGGACGCCGGTGACCCGGTAATAATAATCCCGGACCAGTCCAGCTCAGGCAACGCCTCTTTCCGTGCATCGACCACGAAAAATCGCTCATCGCCCAAGATGTTCAAGAATGCCCGTTCATAAGGTCCCAGGTCTGTGAAGACCCGTCTTGGCAGTTCTCCAGTTTTGAGAATAAGGATTGGTTTCATAGGTTCGCCTGAGAAGAAGAGTTGCGTCTAATCGTTCGCAGAGCACTCATGTGAAGAATTGCTATAGCCATCATATGTTTATGTTGTCCGTTGCTTTAGTAGTTCACTTCCTGGGGGTCCGTCCGATCCGAATTCGACCAGGTTGCACGACCACGAAGCAACCGAACAACTGTTCACCTTTGTTATTGACCAACGTCACCACTGCGGTTGGTAAAGTTGCGCGCACATTTCCTGGGAAACGAATGAGGATAACACCGCTCGCTGCCTGTGCATTTGCGTAGACAAGTTCGCCAAAGTCTTTATCCTCGGTCAGAAGAATCCGACGCTCACGGACCGCAAGATCGATAATCGCAGCGTCCTCTGCTCGCGGGGAAATCTCAAGAATGGCTGTGACATCATGCCCAGCGGTCCGGAGAGCACGGACCACTGTAAAATCGCAACCTTCGTCAGCGACGAATCGCATTCCTCAATCCTGAGCCAGAGATTCATGAGAGATGAAAAGCGTTTCTTCATGCGCTAAGGTATCTGCGGCGTAACCAAGGGCTGCGCGAATGTCTTCTTGTGTCAGTCGTGGATATGCCTCTAGAAGATCTGCTTCCGTAGCGCCTTCACTGAGCTTGCGCACGATCATTTCGACGGTAAGGCGTGTGCCACAAATGACAGGTTTACCCATCATGACTTTTGGGTTCATTTCGATGCGGTCTGTCCTCATTGCTTTACTCCTCCAGAATTCTCTAGATATGTAGTTTAGCGCAAAGAGACGCTCCCTTGGTAGCTCCTCATGGTTTCTTCTATTGTAGACAGTTTATGGATTTACCTCTCGCGCGCGCTGGCAGCAGTTTGACTTTAAGAGATACAGCTCAGCTTTCCAGAAACGCTCGCTAATTTTGTTCACCAGCCTCAGTGCCTCGGACACAGCGTCTAACCCTTCTTCGGCCTGCCCCATTCTTTTATATGCCTCTGAGGTGAGGCAGAGGGTAAGCCATATTGATCTCTCAAAAACCGACTCGTTTTCAACGAACCCACAGCGTTGAAAAGCCGCTTTGGGCCGTTGTGCCGGCTCCTTTACTACCACCAAATCCATACGTTGATACTCCCAATCCGATAGCGCAGTCATTAGTTGTTGCCCATGCATAACCGTTCGAGCCATGTCTAACTGTCCCTAGTCTCGCTTGGGCTCTTGCTACCTGTCCATTGTCGCTCTTGGCTCCATCATCAAGAGGATAGTTCTCTTCATCGTTGATTCGTATCCGGGGATTAGGTTCTCCTACAAGCTTCTTGCACACGTTCCAGATGTCATCCCGTCGACTGGATACATAAGTAAAGAGTTGCGGGTCAAGGATGACTCTAAGCTCTCGTTTCTTTGAGTTGCTAAAGACAGATAGCAAATTGTCTGCAGAAAGAAGAGCTATCATCTTATTATTATTTATAGGGTCTAATACTCGAATTTGCGTAAATGAGACTCGTTCAAAGGAGGGGTATCTTGCTTCGCCGCTCATCAAATCGAAGTCTGTGTCATTGAAGTTTGCATTCTGTGCAGTCCAACTTGGGCTATTGTATTGCCAATAACTAGTGTCCTTTTGGACCTTTGCAACAAGCGTCCAGCCTCCACCATCGGTAGTCATGTCGCAGTATGCTTCATACGTCGAATTATCACCGCGTTTAAGTTGCTTGGGTCCATCTTTGGTAGACGAGTTGTCGTCTTTTATTTCTTGACAGCTTCCAAACAATCGAGTCGATGGTGCTTGGTGTGAGGAAGATGGAGATGGATTGCTATTTGTCACTTGAGAGCTATTTGCTACTTGGGTAATGGCAAAGCCAAACATTGATGCACCTGTGAAGAGAAGGAGGAACACAAAGAGACGCACCCACACCTGTGCATCCTTGAAGTAAACGAGTGCAACTGTTGCGATTACGAGGACCATCAACGCGAAAGCCCCGAGCGAAGTCTTTCCAGCTTCTCCAATGATGCCCGGCCAGTTCTCTATGTTCATTCCTCAGCCTCCAAATTGATAGTCTCACGAACTACGATAAACAATTGAACGTGTAGAATATCTTACTTGTGTCGCGAATACATGAGGAGATAGGCGAAGGGTCAAACGATTGTATCGATGGCGTGAAGCCTGGCTACCTGTGTTACTCACTGGCTCTTGCCCTTTCTTTCTGTCTACTGAATAGAGAAGAGGGTCCCGAGGAGGAAGCGTGGTATGGCAGAGAATGAACATCTGGAGCAACTGCAGAAGGGAGTAATTGCTTGGAATACTTGGAGGAAAGGGAATCCTGATATCAGACCGGACCTCTCTAATGCAGATTTGACCGACTCTATCTTTGATAATATCGACTTTTCACACGCTGACCTACGCGGAGCCATCTTGAAACGCGCCCAACTCCGGGGGGCGAATTTGACGGAAGCAAACCTACAAGGCTCCACCTTGTGTGACGCTCAGCTCCAAGATGCGACCCTTCACAAAGCACACCTCTTAAAGACGACACTCCGAGAGGCAGTCTTGAAAAACGCGACGCTTACTGAAGTCACTGGCATGTTGCCTAAGCAGCTCGCTGGGACCGACGTGACGGGTGCACAATTACCCGAGGGAGTTGGCAAATTCGAAGCGCTCGTCAACGTCAAAGACCTCTCGGATAGTGCGCAAAAGTTGTTTCTCGCCATCTTGGGCGGCTGTGCGTATTCTGTCCTCACCATCGCGAACACCACGGATGCACGGCTATTGCCAAACTCATCGACCTCGCCTCTGCCTATCATTCAAACAGAGGTGCCTATTGCTTCTTTCTACTTGGTTGCCCCGCTCGTCCTGTTGGCTATTTACAGTTACTTTCACCTATATCTACAACGGTTGTGGGAAGGCTTAGCAGACCTGCCAGCGTTTTTTCCTGATGGCCGGTCGCTTGACAAAGTAGCATCCTCGTGGCTGCTCAATAGTCTAGTCTGCTCGCACTTCACGCTTTTGAAGTTTCGTGACCATCGTCCTCATCTTTATTATCTTCAGAAATGGAGCATTATTTTTCTTGCCTGGTGGGCTGTCCCCGTGACCATCCTGTCATTCTGGCTGAGATACCTGCGGAGACATGACTGGCAGGGAACAGGTTGGCATATCGCGTTGGTCGTAGGCTCCTTCTGGTTTGGAATTCTCCTCTATCGACTGACTTGCACCACACTACGCGGGAGAAAAAAGATCTCTGTTTTCAAAATCTACAAACTTATTGCCTACGCTTTCGGAGTTATCCTCACCGGATGTGCTTTCTATCTCTTGTCCCTTGGCCCAATCGAGGGAGATCCGAAACCTTTTCCTTGGGGAAAACAAATAGCACATGGCAAGCTTTACTACGTGTTCTCTTGGATGGATGGATATGAATTCAGATGGGAACCTTGCTGCTCATTTTTGGAAAAGCACTGGCTACCCAAGTATAACAACCACTTATGGATGCCGAATGTCTTTACGCCCTTTGGCTACAATACATGCGCAGACCTTCGTGAAGCCGAGGTTGCTGCCCGACCAGAGAAATGGAGCGGGGATACCGAAAAGCTCAAAGAGGAGCTTGCAATGGTGAAAATGGTGCATCTCAAGGGAATGAATCTGCGGTGTGCCCGGGCGACGAAAGCCTTTCTCGTCAAGGCCGACCTTGACGACGCAGACTTGCGGGGTGCGGACCTGCGAGAGGCCCAACTCCAAGGGGCAAGGTTGAACAAAAACACCAAGCTCCAGCAAGCGTCTTTAGGGGCTGTGAATCTTCAAGGACTTGACTTGCAAGAGGCTCAGCTCGGGGGGGCAGACTTGGAAAACGCTCTCCTTCAAGGGGTGGACTTGGGAGGTTCCGATCTCCAAGGTGCTCACTTGGTAAATACCCATCTTGAGGGCGCTAATTTGATTTGTGCCTACCTCAAAGCGGCGGAATTAGTAGGTGCCCAGCTTCAGGGGGCAGTCTTGGCAGGTGCTCAGCTCCAGGAAGCGCATTTACAAAATGCCCAACTTCAGGGCACAGTCTTCTACGACGCTGCTGGTGGGGTCTGCCAGCGGGAGGCAAACCTCCAGAAGGCGAATTTGCAGGATGCCGACTTCACCTTAAGCGACCTGCGACTTAAAGTTGACCTGCAAAAGGTGGTGGTTTGGCAACAGATATCAAACGAAAAATACATCCTTTTTCCTGGAAGTCTTGAGCAGATCTACAATCCTCCAAGCCCGACGATCAAGAACACACTCTGTGATAACAGCTTTTTCTGGCGTGAGGGTTGTTTCACAGAAACTCGTATCGCAGACTACGATACCGAGTTAGCTAAAAGCCTGGGAGAACTTGCCTGTGCGGACAAGTATGTTGCGCGCGGTATTGCCAACCGTGCAACGAAAGTTCACCGCAGGTCACCTAACCGCAAGTTGGGGTCACTCCTAGCCGAGAAGTTGCTTGACTCCAAGTGTGAAGGAGGAGCAGCTTTGTCATCTGACCTGAAGAAAGAACTTGATAAGATAAAGAATGAATACGGGAAGGTTCAAATTTTTCAGAAAACTCAACAGCGATAGCAGAAGAAAGTTTTCTTTAACATAATTCTCGTTCTGGCATTAATTGGCGTCACTCACGAGGCAAGTTCAGTGTGAGGAACTGGGGCTAAGGGGAACTTAAACCTTGCAACTCGGCGCCTAGAGCTAGCACAGCACCCGTCCAAACGAGAAACCGCCCTTCCTCATCGGCGGCAATCCGTTTGGCGCCGATGAGTTCTTCCTTGAGGTCTTCGAGGTACTTGTCATCCAGGTCAAACCGCCGCTTTAGGCCCCGATACGAGACGCGCTTCTCTCGCTGCAGCAGTTCTTGGGTCTTCTCAATCACCTCGTCGAACGTCATACCCCGACCTCTTGGCCGTTCTCCTTACTCTACCGTTCCCGATGATCTCGTTGCTGTCCCGGTGCTTTAGGATGAGCATACGGATGTGGGCGGCTTGTATCAATATTGAACGGCACGGCGGCCAAGCGTTGCAAACTGTCTTTATAGACCGCAACTAAACGATCCTCTCCGGCGTAATCGAATGGGTCTTGCAGCCGCTTCTCAATCTCTCCACTTCGTTCAGGTTGATTCTCCAGATACCAACGGGTGGTCTTCGCCAGCGCTTCGACTGGTGAATAAAGATCACGATATCCTAACTGACTCTTGATTTTGGTGAGATCCACCACGCGATGGTGCGAGGTTTCCTGCAGCGACATGGGCCTCGCCGGAATCGCCACCGCGTCTGGCATGCCGATAATTTCCCACTTGTGGTCCATCGTCTTGGCGATAACTTCAACTACTTGCCGGAGTGTGAGAGTTTGTTCGTCGCCGCAATTGTAAATTTGGCCAGCGGAGGCTTCTGGCTTGTCGACAGAGAGGAGCACGGCGTGCGCCAGGTTTTCTGCGTACCCGTGCGTGCTGAGCGCTAAGCCGCCTTCAGGCACGATGATGAATGGCCGTTTATCGAGAATGCGTCGGATGATGCACCATTCACGCGGCACTAATTGATAGGGTCCATACACATACGGATACCGAAAATACGCAGCGGTGGGATGGGCCTCTAACACCGCCTGTTCGGTCGTAGCAATCAAATAGGCGAACCGCAGCTCTTCTTCACTATCCACCACTGGCGCGCTCTCAGGAAGCGGGACCAGCACCCCTGTGGGAAAGTTCCGCGACGGATCCATATAGCCGCGATAAGACGCCACGCCGCCGACCCCGACAAAGCGGCCAATTTTCCCAACCAGCGCCTCGGCCACAAACCGGATACGCCCGTAGGTCACCACCGCCAAATCAAATGTCCGATTCCCTAGCGCTTCATCGATGGTCTCGCGAAAATGCGGATCGCCGTGAATATGCTCTACCTCAGGCGGAATTTCGGGAATCTCGTGCGTGCCTCGATGGAACATGGCGACCTGATAGCCGCGTTTTAAAAGACCATTGACGATATAGGGTCCTGTCGGTCCAGTGCCTCCTACAACTAATGCTTTCATAAGCCTCCCCATGTGTGTGTAGCGAAATTCATGAACGTGGAATGATCGGCAAAATCAGATGCGACGGATAGCGATGGTCGTGAAAAATCGTCTGCCGCGCTGTCTGCAGTTCAGCGTCAACGCCAAAATCATGGCCGGTGTTGGGATTGCGATCGTAGCGCGGGAAGTTGCTCGAAGAGACTTCCAGTCGTAACTGATGCCCCGCTTTGAAGACGTGACTCGTCGCCCATAGATCGATGGCGTATTCATACACCTGTCCTGGCGTGATCAGCGTGGGCGAAGTCAGCGACTCGCGGAAGCGCGCACGCATCACTCCTTCAACGATATTCTGGGCATATCCATCCGGACGGACATCTACGACCTTGGCGGTAAAATCGGTGTCAGGAGCCGAAGACGCGGCAAAGAGCCGCAACGACACTGGCCCGGTCACTTCCATGTCGCTAGTCAGGAGATCGCTGGTGTAGACCAGTACGTCTTCACGTTCTTCCACTTTTCGTTGATCAAGTACGCCCATCGCCAAAGCGAGAGTGGTGCCGCCGCGCGTGGGTACGGGGTCGTTGGGGTCGTAGACGTAGCGATCGACCTGTTCTTCTGCCGGAGCTGCGAGAGACAATTGTCCGTCTCCGCGCAGACTATTGGCCTTGCCGCCGCTGTGGAGATAGACCTTCGTGTGTTGCGTGCGCGCGAGCGGCCACTCGTTTTCATCGCGCCAACGATTGTCGCCCATGACAAACAAACGGATCGGCGCTTCCTCAAGGATGCTTGTCTGTACGCCTTTAAGGAAATGATCGAACCAGCGCAGTTGAATATCGTGCAGTTCGATTACCGCCTCGGGGCCGAAGTCGATGTCGCCCGTGCCTTTGGACGTCGGAACGGCGTACGGCAGCAAATGTCCCCAGGGTCCCATGATCAATTTCTGGCTGCGTCGCGCTTCTGCCGTCATGGCCCGCTCGCGCAGTCCGGTAAACATTGTCAAAGTATCGTACTGAAAGACGTCGTACCACGAGCCAATATGCAGCATGGGTGTATTGATATTGTAAAACTGTCGCCGCAGGTCGGTCGCGTACCAATAGGAGCCATTGGTCCAGTGCTGGAGCAGGTCGGCGAAATAGGGCGCGCTATCTTTGAGGCGTTCACCCCAATCGCGCAAAGGAAGATGGCGATAGACTTCTCGCTTCAGCGGCGACATGGGAATGTCTGGATACGACACATAGCTATCGAGTGTGGCGCGTTGCTGTTCGTAGAGCCCTTTGCGTTCTAAGGTGTTGCGTCCCATTGAGGTGAAATAGGCCAGCATCCAGCCCAACTCGAACACGCCGCGTCGGTAGACGCAATCTTCAAAATAGGTGACCGGTCCTGAAACCGGACCCATCGCTTTCAGATGGGGCGGTCGTTGTGGTGCGGCTAGATACTGTACGAGGCCCATGTAAGATTGCCCGACAGTGCCCACATTACCGTCAGACCAGGGTAAACGCGCCGCCCATTCTATAGTGTCGTAGCCGTCGTTGGCTTCATGGATGAATGGATAGAATTCGCCTCCTGAGCTGTAGCGGCCGCGCGTGTCTTGCACAACTACCACATACCCATGCGACGGAAAGTAATCCTTTTCCGTCAACGCCATGTCGGCGTTTTTGTCATACGGCGTGCGCACGACCAAGACTGGGAATCGACCATCCGCATCTGGGCGATAGATGTCTGAGTATAGCGTGACGCCATCGCGCGTACGCATGGGCAGGTCTTTTTCGACAATGACTCGATGACTAGGTGTGCTTCCTAATGTCGTTGCCATAATCCCCCTCCTACAATTGGCGTCCTACCCTAGCATAGGTCATGCGTCAGGAAAA
>JACXTT010011017.1_pt1 | contig 12133 bp, 9 predicted proteins | sample 9270951 | NCBI WGS metagenome assembly JACXTT01 (sample SAMN15532306, study PRJNA645909) | rock metagenome | isolation source: weathered quartz diorite | place: Puerto Rico | collected 2017-06-21 | reverse complement strand
GCGGGTAAAAATCTCTGAGGCTTGAAATGCAGCCCGGATGGGCCAATCGCATTCGCGGACAATCACGAATATCCCTGGCAGGCAGCGCTGGGCACCCATCCCTATCTCGGGATTAAGGTAAAGTCGGTGCATTGTTTTTCTATTGACGGTTTCATACATTTTCGTATCTCTTCCGTTCATCTTCATCTTATGAAACAGACTGCTGATGTGATCGCTGCGATTGCGACCCCGGTTGCCGAGGGAGGACTCGCGGTAGTACGCATAAGCGGATCGAACGCAATAGAGGTTGCGGATGCGTCATTTCGGGGGGGATCTGTTCTTAAAGTCGCGAAGTCCCACACCATTCATCTTGGAAGTATTGTTGACTCTCGTGGACGTAAGATCGACCACGTCCTGGTTAGCGTATTTCGCGCCCCTAATTCATATACCGGGGAAGATTCGGTGGAGGTTAGTTGTCACGGTGGGGTATTCATCTCGAAAAGAATCCTAGAATGCCTGCTCTCGTCGGGTGCTCGACTAGCAGACCCCGGTGAATTCACAATGCGGGCATATCTGAATGGAAAGATGGACCTCGCACAGGCCGAGGCGATCAGTGATCTTATTCGTTCTCAATCAGAATCCGCTCGCAGAATTACCTTAGACCAGATCGATGGTATACTATCACACCGAATAGCTCGACTTCGGTCGGCCCTCCTCAAGGTGAGCACTTGGCTTGAACTGGAAATTGATTTTGGTGAAGAAGAATACTCACAGAATTCGCGGGAAGAAATACTCAGAATACTTGGGGAGGTCACAACCATCGTCAGAAAAATGATCGCGTCTTACCGGACTGGCAGGACTGTTTTACTTGGAGCAAAAGTGGCTCTAATAGGATCACCCAATGTGGGTAAGTCTAGTGTTTTCAATCATTTAATAGATAGAAACCGTGCAATTGTCACGAGGGTGCCTGGCACCACGAGGGACGTGCTCGAGGAAGAGATGGTTGTCAATGGGTTACTATTCTACTTGCTGGACACCGCGGGAATCAGAGATGGTGCAGATATTGTCGAAGCTGAGGGAATACGAAGATCAGAAGAGCAGATTGCTCGCTCACATATAATCATAAATATCAAGGATTTATCATGCGATACCGATATAAATGATTCATCCCACACTGAGAAAATCCTACAGAATCACTATAAGATGGGGAGGGTAATTGATGTCCTTAACAAGATTGATCTAATAGATTTTACGATGCACACGCGACTGAGATTGGGTTCCGAAAATGATAGTATCCTAGTTTCAGCGGTCTCCGGGTTCGGGATGGATTATCTGCGCAACATCATTGCCGAGAGGACGATTCAAGTCATGCCATCGGTGGGTTTGGAAAGCCCCGTTGTCTTTAATCTACGACATGTCGAATGCCTCAGGAGATCACTTGAGAAACTCGTCAATGCAACCGAGGGCTTGCGTAATGAGCTGAGCCCTGAGTTTGTTGCGAGCGAACTGCGCTCATCAATCATTGATTTGGAGTGTATTATTGGTGTAATTAGTTCAGATGAATTACTTGCAGATATATTCTCAAGTTTCTGTGTTGGCAAGTGATGGTAGAGTTTCACGTGAAACAGCCATGATTGCAGAATGAGGGACTCCTACGACGTAGTGGTAGTTGGGGCCGGTCATGCCGGAATTGAAGCTTGCTTGGCTACGGCACGTATGAACTGCCAAACCTTATTGATCACTCTCTCTAAAGCCGCAATTGGAAGAATGTCCTGCAATCCTGCGATCGGGGGGGCTGCTAAAGGGCATCTAGTCAGGGAAATTGATGCTTTGGGAGGTGAAATGGCTAAAGTTGCAGATGCGACTGGAATTCACTTTAGTATGCTCAATCGATCTAAAGGACCGGCCGTGTGGTCTCCGCGATCTCAGAATGACAGGGAATGGTATGCGTCTGAAGCGACGAAGATTGTCTGTCGTCAACACAATCTAGATATCCTTGAGGATTCTGTCAAAGACATAGTAACATCATTCCGCTCTCCGTTGCCAAGCATTTCTGGTTTGATTACAGAAACCGGCAGGAGGATTGCATGCCGCTGTCTCATACTCTGCACCGGGACATTTCTGCGGGGCATAATGCATTGTGGACTCAAGAATCTCTCAGGAGGGCGTTATGGTGAATCGACTAGTTCTGATCTCACCTTGTGTTTAATGCGGCTGGGCTTTGTCAGTGGAAGGATGAAAACTGGAACTCCTCCACGACTAGATTTGAGAACCGTGGCGTTCGACGAGCTCGAGTGCCAGAAGAGTGACTTTTCTCCGCAGCCATTTTCGTTCGAAAATGAGCGAATTGATAATCCATTAATGGATATGTATACGACCCGCACGAACGCCTATACGCATCATGAGTTACGAAAGGGATTTTCAATGTCCCCAATGTTTTGTGGAAGAATAAAGGGCGTTGGACCAAGATACTGTCCTTCAATAGAGGACAAGATAGTGAGGTTCTCAGACCGGAATTCTCACCAATTGTTCATCGAGCCTGAGGGTTATAATACCTCTGTTGCATATCTAAACGGCTTCTCTACAAGTTTGCCTTCAGAGATACAAATCCGAGCCCTTCGTACTGTCCCTGGTTTGCAGAATGCTGCTGTTCTCCGGACAGGTTACGCAGTTGAATATGATTTCTTTCCGGCAAATCAGCTCAAACACACTCTCGAAACGAAGCTAGTGGATGGGCTCTATTTTGCAGGCCAAATAAACGGCACGTCGGGGTATGAGGAAGCCGCCGCACAAGGGCTGCTGGCCGGTATCAACGTGGCCCTGAAGTTAAGGGATGAAGATCCATTGATTCTGCAGCGGTCGGAAGCTTATATTGGTGTACTCATAGATGACCTGATTACGAGGTGGCCGGACGAGCCTTACCGAATCTTCACCTCTAGAGCCGAGCACCGTTTGTTACTACGTCAAGATAACGCCGACATCCGTCTGATGGGTCATGGCCATAGGATTGGCCTCGTATCGGCAAAGACGCATTCCAGACTAAGGGCGAAGAAGGACTTAATCGCCAAGGGGTCTGCATTTCTCATATCTTACGCTCAGTCTCCCGATAACGAGATCAGGGATTACTTCGAATCACTAGATTTACCATCCCTATCCCATAGAGAACCCTTGGTCCAGGTTTTGCGGCGGCCTAAAGTTCGCCTAGATGAGCTATTCAAGCTTGGCTCCATATCACAACAAGCATTCGTAATGGAGCTAATGAATCTAAAATCAGAATCAATGCGCAACGAGGTGATTACTCAAATTGAGACCGCCATAAAATACGAGGGATATATTACTAGGCAAGAAGAGGACGTGGAGAGACTCGAGAAAGATGAAGCAAAGTTGATTCCTTCCGATTTTGACTATGGCTCGATAAGGTCCCTCTCGAGCGAGGCGAAGGAAAAGCTGCAAAAGGTTAAGCCAATCTCTATGGGCCAAGCATCTAGAATCTCAGGTGTTACACCAGCGGATCTTTCGATCATTGTGGCCCACCTCAGAAAAAGTACGAACACTTTGGATTGAGATACCAGCGATAAGTTGTGTAATAACAATAATATATGTCAAATCGATGCCGAAATGTCTGTGGATAAGACCTTGCTGCGAGAACGCCTCCGAGCAAACGGTCTCACCATACGACCAGACGACCTTGAAAAACTCAACCTTTTCGTCACGAACATTTTAGTATGGAATGGGAGAATTAATCTCATTTCTCGAAGAGACGAAGGAAATGTTTGGTCGAAACATGTCCTAATTTCTCTGTCTTTTCTCTGTCAAAGAAGGCTTGCGAGCGGGTCACGAATTGCAGATATCGGAAGCGGCGGCGGATTTCCAGCAATTCCCCTCGCTATCCTCCACCCAAATATCAGATTCTTTTTAATCGATTCCATACAGAAAAAAATACGAGCGCTAGAATCCATCGTTAGGGAACTCGAGCTCACAAACATTTCCACAATCTGCGCCCGCGCTGAAACGCTGAGTTTATCGCCTGACTATCACCATAGGTTTCATTATGTTACGTGCCGGGGGGTCGGGTCGATTGTGGAGGTTTTCGCGCTCTCAAAGGGATTGCTTGTCCCAATTGAACGAGATTTAGACATAAATGATTCTAGAGATTCTAGAGCAGTGATCGATCCCGGATCAATTCTTGCATTCAAGGGCGGCGACATACGAGCTGAACTACGGAAGGCAACCGAAAGATTTCATCCCCGTTGTATTGAAGTCCTTCCACTCCAACTACCCCGTGAGAGCTCACTTGATCTTCTGAATAAATACCTCATAATCCTACACCCCTAGGAAACACCATAATGTTGAAGCGTACTCCCCTCTTTGACGAGCTCACACGATTATCCACCGAAAAGATAAACCCACGAACTCGCCGCATTGACACCTCGAGTATCACAGGCATCCTCAAGTTGATAAACGCCGAGGACAAGACGGTCGCTTTTCTTGTAGAAGATCAGATTCCATCGATCACAAACGCGGTGAAAATAATCGTCGCAGCATTCAGGCGGGGTGGAAGGCTATTCTATGTCGGAGCAGGGACAAGTGGCCGCCTTGGTGTTTTGGATGCTTCGGAGTGCCCCCCTACTTATGGAACTACTCCAGATATGGTGCAAGGCCTAATAGCCGGAGGGAAAGATGCTGTCTTTCAGTCGATTGAAGGCGCGGAAGATAATGACGCAAATGGGGTACGAGTCATCAGGAAACATCGGATCGGTAAGCGTGATGTTGTATGCGGGATCGCAGCAAGTATTCGAACCCCGTTTGTCTTGGGGGCAATTCGTGAAGCAAAGCGTCGGGGGGCAAGGATTGTCCTAATTACAGCAAATCCTATTCGAAGAGTTCGTGATGATGAACTCGCCAAAGTTATAAGTTTGGTCGACATCTCGATTTGCGCAGACGTTGGGGCCGAAGCGATCATGGGCTCAACGCGTATGAAGGCGGGAACTGCACACAAACTCATTCTCAATATGCTAACTACAGCTGCAATGATCCGGCTCGGTAAGGTATACCAGAACCTGATGGTCGATTTAAAGATGCAGAATCACAAGCTCGAGGAGAGGGCGAAAAGAATTGTGATGTTGGCCACTGGAGTTAATTATGATCTAGCTGCCTTATATCTTCGACGCGCAGGGGGTCATGTGAAAACTGCCGTCGTGATGATCAAAGCCAAGGTTTCTGCTTCTCAGGCGCGTTCGGTTCTTAGAAAATCCGGAGGATTTGTTCGAAAAGCCCTTGCCATTGCACGTAAGTGTTGAGTAATAAGAACCAGACTGCCAGATCTCATGATAAATCGGTAGTACTCAGCTGCATTGCGCTTGTGGATGGTCTCTCTCGGCCGTAACTCGTATTCCGCGAAATTGACTCTATGCTAGTAAACATCACGGGAAGGATAAGTTCGAGACGGGGTGTGAAAGAGATATTCAACTGACGGTTTCAAAAGGTACCTAATCAATGGTGGGAACTATGTTGGGCCCTTTCTCAGTAAGGAGCGTCCCCACTGATGATATGGGTGACCCAATCTTCTCTGACTAGACTCGACTTTTCTCTAACTTAAACTTTAGCTGATCAATCATAGCCTTTTGCCTTGTGTCCGACTTCATCCAATCTTCGACCGTCTGATAGGCATGGATAACGGTGCTGTGATCTCTTCCGCCAAAATGAAGACCGATCGTCTTCAACGATGAGTTGGTGAGTTCTTTGCACAGATACATTGCGATTTGCCTTGCGGCGACAATTTCCTGCTTTCGAGTCTTGGCTCTGATCAAATCTTCGGGTATCCCAATATGCTCGCATACGGTCCGCTGAATTTGGTCGATCGTTATATGCGTCCGAACCTCTCCCATTATCACACGGACCGCATCTTTTGCGAGTCCGATGTCAATCGCGCGATTTTCCAGTGACGACCGAGCCAATAAGCCGATCAAGCAACCTTCAAGTTCACGAATGTTGGAAGTAATATTTGAGGCGATGAATTCCAGCACGTCCGGGGCTAGTTCTACTCCTTCGGTACTACTTTTGCTTCTGAGTATCGCAATCCGAGTCTCGAGATCCGGGACTTGGATATCAGCGGTGAGACCCCACTGAAATCTTGAAATTAGCCGTTCATTTAGCCCGCTCAATTCCTTCGGCGGACGGTCGCACGACAAAACAATCTGTTTGCCCAATTGATGTAGTGCATTAAACGTATGAAAGAAAATGTCCTGGGTCTTTTCTTTTCCAGTGAAAAACTGGATGTCATCTACAATTAATAGGTCTACACCTCGATAATAGTTAGAGAACTCTGGCACTTTATCCTTTTGGATAGCATCCACGAAATCAATAGTAAATTTCTCGCTGGAAACATAAAGTACCCGACGCTCGATTCCAGAGCGCAATGAATGATTTCCAATGGCGTGAATAAGATGGGTCTTTCCTAATCCCACTCCGCCATAAATAACAAGCGGATTGAAGGAGGTACCGCCTGGATTGTTCGCAACCGCGAGGGCAGCAGCCCGAGCGAATTGATTACTCTCACCCTTAATGAAACTATCAAAAGTATAGCGCGAGTTCAGTAGCGGCCCTGTGGTATGATGTGGGCTATTTGGTGGAGTTGCTGATTTCACCCTTTGGGGGGGGTGCGGATCACTAGAATCTCGTGGCCCATTGTCTGCCAGAGCTTCGACGTATCCCTTCGGTTTAGCATTACTATTGCCTCGGTCGTCTGCTGCAATGGAATAATCAACAACCATCCCCCTGCCTGTGACGTCTAGAAGCACTCCTTCGATCAAAGACACGTAGTGTTCTTCGAGCCAGTCACAAAAAAACTGACTTGGAACCTGTAACAACAATCGTTCCCTCTCGAGTCCAATCGGCATGATAGGCTCGAACCAAGTCTTGAAACATTGGGATTTGACTCGAGTCTTGATCACTAATAGGCACCGCGACCAGATTGTGGCGGCAATTGGCGGTGAAATGGTGTCCAGTCTGTCTATCGTCTGGTGAATGAAGTAGTCACCGTGTGAGTTACTCTCTGGCATAGTCGCTTTTCTTAGATAATGCATGTGTTGAATATGGGATCCGAAAAATACCTTCGCCAAGACTTAGTCTACATCTCGACACCTTGGGATCGCAAGTAAGGAGCTGGGACATAATACTCTTACCTTGGGTCACTTCTCGCTTTAGAAAGCCATTTCTGTAATATATGGCCTGGCAAACAAGGTAGCTATTTAGAAAACTTTTGCACAAGTTGTTCACCTCCCGCGAGAGCTACGACACTGACATGATACGAACTTTTCATCGCGATGGCAAGCCTTGTAACACTTCCTCGCAATTCTGCTTGTATTTATCAGCCCTTTTATTTATACTATTCCTGAAAGTATTCTGATTTGAACTGGTTCAATTCGACAGCACTCCATTCGCCGGTCAGCGTCGGAACGAATTCTCCACTCGGATAACCCATGAACCGAACATATCATCCTAGCCAAAGAAAACGGAAAAACAGACATGGATTTCGATCCAGGATGAAATCTAAGGCCGGTCGTAAGGTTTTGGCACGGAGGCGGTCAAAAGGGAGAGGTAAACTCTCAGTCAGCGATGAGAAGTAAATGTCCCTCCTAATACGTGCACTCCTCACTTGGAAAGAATGAAATCCTTAGAGGTCGAAGGCGATTTCGCACTGTCGTCCGGCATGGCAGTCGGCTAGAAGCTAAACATCTTCGATGCCTTTACCTCGCGGAAGAACCTACAAGATGCTCCATCTCTTCGAGGCTTGTGTTCGGAATTACGCTTTCGAGATCTATCACGAGCGCGGTTCACAGGAATCGGGTTAAGCGATTAATCAGGGAATCCTTCAGAAGGAACAAGGCTCTGCTTCATCAGGCGACCGGGTCTGAGCATTTTCTCCTACTCTTTTCCGTTTCATCCCCTCACCACCACCACTCGATGCCGCCAACATTGCAAGAGGTGGATGTTGATATGCGTTGGATTCTGCTTTCGATAATTCTCAGAGACCGTTTATGAGAGCAGTTCTGATTGGCGCAATCAAGTTATACCAAAAAGTGCTGTCTTCAATACTCGTCACTGATAGGTGCAGATTCTACCCAAGCTGTTCCTACTATGCCATCGAAGCGATCGGTTGTCATGGCTTCATCAAAGCAATTTTGTTAGTACTGAGAAGGACTTTCAGCTGCCACAACTTTAATTCAGGAGGATATGATCCTGTACCATAAGGTCGCTTTTTCATTTTTACATATTTGAAAGCATTCGCATGGACCGCAACACGGTACTCGGCTTTGTCCTGATTGGTTTGGTTCTCATGATCTGGATGTACTTTAACGCACCCACAGCGGCACCACCACAACTCCCCAGAGACTCAATTGCTACGTCAAAGGCTGATAGCGTGGGTATTGGCCTAGCTGAGCGATCGAGGACCCGTTTGGCGGACACTTCACAAAGCTTGGGCAAGTATTTTTCACAGCTGAAGTTGGGCAGGGAAAGAATAATCACTATCGAAACCAATCAATATCGTGCAGAAATATCAACACGCGGTGGAAGTATACGATCTTGGATTCTCAAGAGGTATCAAACGTGGAATCAATATCCCGTTGATTTGATTAACAGCAATAATGACGGCGATTTCCATCTCATGTTCTATACCTCCGATGGAAAACTGATTAATACGAAGAATTTGTACTTTGAGTCTTCCGTGTCGAACTCCGATCTCATCAAAGTTCCGACCGCAGACTCGGTTAGACTCGATTTTGTGATGAATGTAACCCCTCAGAGCAAGCTCATAAAGTCATTCATATTCTATGGAAATACCTATTCGTTTGATGCAGCATTCAGATTTGAAAATCTGGACAGTGTCCTGTCAAATTTCACCTACTACATCCTGTGGGACTCTGGCATCCGCTATCAGGAACGAAACAGTGTGCATGAATCGAGCTTCGCAAAAGCTGCAGGTTACGCAGGGGGGGAATTAACAGAGGTCGATGCAAACAAGCTTAACGAGGTGGCTAAGCAGAATATCTCGGGTAGAGTCATGTGGGTCGCAACAAGGAATAAATACTTTGCAATCGCGATTATCCCCCGAGAAAAGGAAAGCGAAGGTGCATATTTGGAGGGTATTCGTACATCACTTCCTGACCAGGGAGTCATGGAAGCGTATAAAATCTCCCTGAAGATGCCCTTCACCGGGAAACCTACTGAGACTGACCGCGTTACAGTATTCCTTGGCCCCCTGGATTTTGATGTGGTTCGGGGATACAATGCTCAACTCGAAAAGATCATGAGTTTGGGAGCCGCCTGGATAATCCGACCAATCTCTGAGAACATTATCATTCCGTTATTTAGGATATTGCACCACTTCATTCCAAATTATGGAATAGTGTTGATTGTATTCTCGGTCATTGTAAAGATTGCATTGTATCCATTGACCAAGACCAGCATGCGATCCATGCAGAAAATGCAGGCGCTGCAGCCGATGATGAATGAAATAAGAGAAAAGTTTAAGGACGATCCGCAGCGTATGAATCAACAGATTATGCGGCTTTATAAAGAATACGGTGTGAATCCTGCGGGTGGCTGTCTTCCTACCCTCTTACAATTACCGATACTATACGCGTTATGGGCTGTATTCAGCTCAACTATTGAATTAAGACAGGCACCCTTTACATGGTGGATTAAAGATCTATCCATCCCGGACGCCATTGGACACTTTCCGTTTAGGATTCCCTTGTTCGGGATTGAAGAAATCAGTGGACTTGCTGTCTTGATGGGAATAACGATGTTTGTTCAGCAGAGAATGTCCATCAGAGACCCGCGGCAGCAAGCCATGGTTTGGGTAATGCCAGTTCTTCTTACTCTAATGTTTAACGGTTTTCCATCAGGGTTAAATCTTTACTATTTTGTTTTCAATGTTCTATCCATAAGTCAGCAGTACTGGATTAACAAGCAGCACAAAAATGATCCCCTCAGGAAAATAGTTCCGGAAAAATCTGCAGGGGGCTTCATCACAAAACTTGCGAGAAACATGTCAAAGAAAAATAGAATAAATTGATGTCTAAACGGTTCGAAACCATCTGCGATGCCAGTGATAACCAGGATGAACAAAACTATGCCATCCAGCAAATTCTCCAGAACCGGCGATTTCACGCACATTTCGCTTTGCCGTAAATATCCACCCTGCAAATGAGTCAGCGGTAGATACTCAGCTGCATCGTGAAACTCCCCTATCTCTAGAGCACGTAATCCCTTTCCTCTGATTGCTGACAGATAGGGTATGGAGTTTACCCCTTGCCTGAGACAGTGTTTTTGAGTATTGAGGTGGACATCCCGAAGGAGGGAATGTCCCATGCCAAAGGAGCAGAAGCGGTTTTCACGAGAGTTTAAGATCAAGGTAGTTGAAGCCTATGAATCGGGAGTCTCAGCCGTAGAGCTCTCCCGTCAGTTCGAGATTCATCCGAATGTGACCTACGCATGGGCTCGTGAATATCGTCGGGATGGAGTCAATGCGTTTGGCTCGGGAGAGCCAGAGCAAGATTCTTCTCGTGCCAATGAGCAACGCCTGGCTGAACTGGGACGCATGATCGGGCGCCTGGCGATGGAGAACGAGTTTTTAAAAAAAGCCTTGATGAATGCAAAAAGCATTTTGTCAAAGGGGAATCCCGGGCCTACGAAACCGTGATGCATCCCCTGATCGAACAACCCTCTGACAAGCTCCCGATGCAGCGGCTGTGTCACCTGGCCGGTGTGCCACGCGCAAGCTCTTACCGGTACCTTGCGCCATCAATTTCGGAGTCCCCGGATCCGGATGCGGACCTTGTCCGGGAGATTCGATCCATATGCGAGGAGATGCCCCGTTATGGCAGCCCCCGCGTGACCCGCGAACTCCGCCGAAGAGGCTATCTGGTGAACCATAAACGCGTTATCCGCCTCATGAAGAGGGAAAAGCTGCAGTGTCGAAGAAGGAAACGGTTCGTCCGCACCACCGACTCGAATCATAACTTCCGCATCTTCCCAAACCTCGCCAAGGACATGGTCCTGAACGCTCCTAATCAGCTTTGGAGAGCCGATATCACGTATATACGGCTCCTTTGTGAGTTTGCGTATCTGGCAGTGATCCTGGATGCGTTCAGCCGCCGCGTCGTGGGCTGGGCCCTTTCATGCCACATCGATGCCGCACTGACCGTATCAGCCCTGCGAATGGCGATCGAGCGCAGGGACGTCCAGCTGGGACTCGTCCATCACTCGGACCAAGGAGTGCAATATGCTTGTGGCGAGTACGCCCAGCTGCTTCAAAAACACAACATTGCCATCAGCATGAGTCGAAAAGGGAATCCGTACGACAATGCGATGGCCGAATCATTCATGAAAACCCTAAAAGCCGAGGAGGTCTCTCTGAACGAGTACACGACGATCTCCGAGGCGAACGGCAACATCGAGCGTTTTATCGAAATCATGTACAACAAAAAACGGCTTCATTCCTCCCTCGAGTACTGCACACCGGAGGAATATGAAGCTCATATCCGTGACAAGAAATCCACCTTAGCTATTCCCAAAACTGTCTCAGCAACGGGGTAAAGACCACAAAGGCAAGGATGAGCTACGTTTACTTAAGTGAACTTTGTGCTAGTCACGTGTTGGGTTAATTATTTAGTGGGCTTTGAAGATCTTAATGGGGCGGTTAGGTAGAAGCGCAAGTCCTGGCATAGAGTGAAAATTACGCGACCTGTGATCAACCAGAGTCTTGTACCGATCGGAGCGAAAACCCTAGCCAATGGAAGCGCCTCCAGCAAAAATCGTGAATAAGATTTCTTAGCAATATACGGCATCCCGCTGTATATGCATAAGCTATCAACAAATAACTGTGTCCAAAGGAGTAATTCAGTACTCAGTTTTGCACGTTTTGCCTCTTGCTAACATATCTACAAGCCTAATTATAAGTCTTAAGCTAAATCTTATATTAGTTTTATATAAGTATAGAGGTTAACTTGAGTTTCGCGGAGAAACTTGAGTTATCTTCAAAAGGTGTGTAAATATTTGATTGCTACCTGCGGGTAGAAATAAAAGCGGCGTATCCGTACCTTAGGAAAAATAGTTCGCCAAAACTCATTAACCTAAGGAGATACGC
>JACXTT010011016.1_pt1 | contig 12134 bp, 9 predicted proteins | sample 9270951 | NCBI WGS metagenome assembly JACXTT01 (sample SAMN15532306, study PRJNA645909) | rock metagenome | isolation source: weathered quartz diorite | place: Puerto Rico | collected 2017-06-21 | reverse complement strand
CTCGGTGCCGCCGGTCATGCCGCTGATCACCACCGGCGCCTTGAGCGACTTGCCGAGCAACGGGGTGGTCAGGTCGACTTCGTCAAAATGGCGATCCGGCAGCGCGTCGTGCACCAGCCAGACTTCGTTGAGCAAGGTGCCCTTGTTGCGAAACTCGACTTCGCCCGACGCGCATAGCGCGATGTGGTCGGCTTTGCGCTTGTTGATTCCCTTGGGCGAATTTTCGTTGTCGGCTGACATGTTTTCCTTATCTGATCGCGCGCGGATGCAGTGCACGGCCCATGCCCCGGCCAGTCACCCACCCTGTGGATTCTAATCGTTAAGGATTTCGCAGCGGTTTCCGGCCTACGGGGACTTATTAACACCCCCCCGGCGTGCGATCCAGTGTATGTTGCGTGCGAAAGCGCACGCGCAAGTGTGCCACTTGACACGCTTTTACAGGTGTCGTCAGGCTGTGGTCGAACCTTGGAATCCGGCGCACCCGATACCACCCGCATGATCCTGTACGCGGCAGCCCGCGTGCTCGGCTGTGGCTCCGTGCAGCTCACCATGGCTGATGACGACCGGCGCTCGCTGGTCTTCACCACTTCGATCACCAACAAAGACCTGCCGCGCCTGGTGGAAGTGGAGAACGAGCTCGGTTTTCCGCTCGAAGGCGCGCGCATGCCGCTGGCGGCCACCGACAGCTTGATCGTGCGCTGTTATCGCGAAGCGCGCGTCATCATCACCCACGACGTAGCCGAGTTGGCCGGCGGCATCTTGCCGCCCGACACGGTGGAGGCGATCCGCCAGACCATCGGGCCGCGAACCTTTGCCGCGGTGCCGGTGGCCGCGCGCGCGGGCGTGCTGGGGGCGTTGCTGTTCGAGAAGCCGGATGAGTCGGGATTCTCTCCGGATGAGCGCGATCTGCTGGTTGCCTATGCCGATCGCGTCGGCGCGGATCTCGAGTCGCAGGCGCTGTCGGCGGATGTGGCGCGCCTCGAGAAGCTCGAGCCGGGCGCGGGCCACGCGCCGATCTTGTACGTCTGCGATCCGCAGCTCAAGGTGCTCACCGGCGCGGAGGCCGGGCGCTCGCTGGCCGAGGTGCTCGGAGTCCCCGACGGCCCGCTGCGCGATGCGCTGGCGCTGCAAAACGGCGGCGGCGCCATCAAGGGCGAGGCACAGGTCACGGTCTCGTTGCGCTCGGGCGGCAAGCAGCTCCGGCTGACTCTGGGGCGCGGGCCGGTGTCGCTGGTGCTGGCGGCGGCCGAGGATCTGACCGAGAGCGAGCGCTTGCGTCGCGAGGCCGCGCGTGCGCGCGAGCATTTGGCGAAAGTGATGCGCTCGGTCGACGACGCGATCTTGACCCTCGACGCGGATGGCCTGGTGGTGAGCGCCAACGATGCGGCTGCGACCGCGTTTGGTTGGCCGCTCGACGAGCTGCGCGGGCGCGAGATCTTGTCGATGTGTGCCGACGAGCGCGGCCGCCGCAAGGTGGGCGACATGAAGTCGCGCTTGCGGAGCTCGGGCTTCGCGGAGGGTGAGCTGAGGCTCAAGCGGCGCAACCGCACCAGCTTCGTCGCCGATGTCTCGGCGCTGTTGCTGGCCGACGATGAAGAGCGCCCGGCCGGCGTGCTGTGGCGCGTGCAGGACACCACCGAGCGGCGCAAGAGCGACGCTGAGCGCAAGCGCTTGCGCGAACGCCTGTTGCACACCGAGCGACTGTCGGCGCTGGGCGAGATGGCCGCGCGCATCGCGCACGAGGTGCGCAATCCGCTGGTGTCCATCGGCGCCGCCGCGCAGGTGGTGGCCGAGGAGCTCGGCCATGCCAGCCCCGTCGGTGGCGAGGTGCAGGCCATCGTGCGCGAGGTGCGCCGCCTCGACGCCATCGTCACCGACTTCTTGCGCTTCGCCCGCCCGCGCCGCGCCGATCGCCGCAGCGTCGATCTCGCGCAGGTGGTGCAAGAGAGCGCCTCGCTGGTGCGCGCCAAGGCGCCGCAGCACGAGCTGAAAGTCTTGATCGAGCCGCCGATCGTCGCGCGAGCGGATCCGGACGCCATCAAGCAGGTGCTGCTCAACGTGCTGCTCAACGCGGTCGAGGCCACCGCGTCGGGGCTGGTCGAGTGCGAAGCGCGCGCCATCGATGAAATGGTCGAAGTCACCATCGCCGACCGCGGCCCCGGTGTGCCCGCGCCCCAACGCGGCCGGGTCTTCGATCCCTTCTTCTCCACCAAGACCCGCGGCACCGGCCTCGGCCTCTCGGTCTCCAAGCAAATCGTCGACGAGCACCAGGGCCGCATCCGCCTGCTGCCGCGACGCGGCGGCGGCACGCGCGTTGTGATCGTGCTGCCGATCGGGTAGAAGGGGAACCCCGTGCGCGAATTCACCACCCTGATCGTCGACGACGAAGAGACCTATGCGCTCGGGCTCAAGAAGCTGCTGAGCCGGCGCGGGGTGCAGGCCGATGTCGCCGGGACGTTCAAGGATGGACTCGAGCGCGCGCGCAAGCGCCGCTACGACCTGGTGATCCTCGATTACATGCTCCCCGACGGCAACGGGCTCGATCTGATCACGCCGATCCGCGCGCTGCGTCCGGCGCCGACGGTGTTGATGATGACCGCCTACGGCACCATCGAGAACGCGGTCGAGGCGATGCGCCGCGGCGCGATGGACTATGTGACCAAGTCGACCGAGCTGCCGGCGATCGTCGAGCGCGTGGTCGATGCGCAGAAGGTGGCGCACAAGCGCGCCGAAGTGGAAGCGGGCGGCGCGGCCGATCCGCTGCTGTTGCCGGGATTGATCGGCGAATCCGCGCTGATGCGCGAGACGCGCCAGCGCATCGCCGAGGTGGCGCGCGCGCCCGAGACCACCGTGTTGCTCACCGGCGAGAGCGGCACCGGCAAGGGTGTGGCGGCGCGCGCCATTCACACGCTGTCGCCGCGCAAGGATGAGCCGTTCGTAGCCATCGATTGCGTGGCGCTGCCGCCGACGCTGGCCGAGAGCGAGCTGTTCGGCCACGAGAAGGGCGCATTCACCGGCGCCGAGCAGAAGAAGCCCGGCCGTCTCGAGGTGGCCGGCAGGGGCACCGTGCTGCTCGACGAAGTGGGCGACATGGATCCCGCGCTCCAGGGCAAGCTGCTGCGCGTGCTCGAGGAGCGCACCTTCGAGCGCGTCGGTGGAGTGAAGCCGATCGAGATGAACGCGCGCGTCATCTCGGCGTCGCACCGCGACCTGGGCGCGCTGGTCGAAGAAGACCAGTTCCGCCTCGATCTCTATCACCGTCTGTCGGTGTTCCCGATCGCCATCGCGCCTTTGCGCGCGCGCGGCGAGGACGTGGTGCAGCTCGCGGACCATTTCATCACCGACTACGCGTCGCGCATGAGCAAGACCCTGGCCCGCGTCACCGGCGAGACCCGCGAGATCCTGCTCGCCTACGACTGGCCAGGCAATGTGCGCGAGCTCAAGAACGTGATCGAGCGCGCGGTGATCCTGGCCACCGGCGGGCAGATCGTGCCCGACCTGCTGCCCGAGCGCATGCGCGAGGCGCCGCGCGAGCGCCGGCCGCTCAAGCTCGGTTGGCCGGGCGCCTCGTCGACGGGCCTGATGCTCGAGTTCCGCCCGGGCATCGACACGCTGGACGATTTCGAGAAGCGCTTGTTGGAAGAAGCGCTCAAGATGGCCGGTGGCAAGAAGAGCAAGGCGGCCGAGATCCTCGGCATCAGCCGATTCGCGCTGCTCAGGCGCGTGGAGAAGTTCGGACTATGAGTACCTTTGATCTGGAGAAATATCTCGCGGAGCGGCGCGAGCGCGTCGAGGCGTCACTGGCGCGTCACCTGGATGCCTGTACCGGCGCGCCGGCCACTCTGCGCGAGGCGATGGCCTACAGCCTGCTCGCCGGCGGCAAGCGGCTGCGGCCGCTGTTGGCGCTGGCCGCCTGCGAAGCGGTCGGTGGGCGCGAAGACGATGCGATGGATGCCGGCTGCGCGGTCGAGTTCATCCACACCTACTCGCTGATCCACGACGATCTGCCGGCGATGGACGATGATGATTTTCGCCGCGGGCGTGCGACATCGCACAAAAAGTACGGCGAAGCGGTGGCCATCCTGGCCGGCGATGCGCTGTGCGCCGAGGCCTTCCGTGTGGCTGCCAGCCAGCGCAAGGGACGCGAGGCGCAGGTGGCCGACGTGGTGTTCGAGCTGGCGCGCGCCTCGGGCGCGGTCGGCATGGTCGGCGGCCAGGTGATCGACATCGAGGCCACCGGCAAGAAGATCGATCAGTCGCACCTGGAGACCTTGCACCGCGCCAAGACCGGCGAGCTGCTGCTGGCGGCGATCCGCGCTGGCGCGCGCATGGGCGGCGCGACCGACGATCAGATGGAACGGCTGACCACCTACGGCCGCGCGCTCGGCCTGGCCTTCCAGATCGTCGACGATGTGCTCGACATCACGGCCGATCTGGCCACGCTCGGCAAGGATCCGGGATCCGACCGCGAGGCCGGCAAGACCACCTTCGTCGATCTGCTCGGCGTCGACGGCGCCCGCGCCCGCGCCCGCCAGGTGATGCAGGAAGGCATCGATGCGCTGGCTCCTTTCGGCGCGCGTGCCGAGGCCCTGCGTGCGCTGGGACGCTACACGGTCGAGCGCGATCGGTAGTACAATCACTTCTCGTGCGGCGACTGGGGATCGCAATCGGGCTTCTGTGGGCGGTGCTCGCCTGTACTCCGCAACCCGCCAAACCGCGTGACGTCTCTGCCGGAGGGACCTTCTCCGGCGTGACCGATGGCGCGCCGTTCGAGCGCGCGTTCCGCTTCGCGCCCGGCGACGGAGCGGTCAGCCAGAACCTGCTCACCAAGGAGTTCGTCACCATCGCCGGCGAGCTCACCGACGGGCGCCTGGTCATGCCGCAAGTGCCGGGCGGCCCTTACTACTTCAAGACCGCCACCGACTTCGTGCTCACCTCCGAAGCCTCGATCGACACCTCGCTGTCGCGGCTCGGCCGGGACGACCGTTTGATTGCGGCGGCCAACACCAACCTGATGCTCAACATCACCGGGCTGACCTCGTGGGGCGCTCGCGACGCGCTGTTGGTCTACTCGACCGGCGCCAACGCCTACCACTTCGGCTTCGAGCAGCTCGGGCCGGTTCCCTCGTCGGGCGCGACCACCATCATGGGCACCTACAGCTGGTCGAACGCGTTTTTGCACCCGGTGGTGCAGGCGAGCAAGGGCGATCAGATCGCCTTCATCCAGATGGGCACGCGCACGCTCTCGAGCAGCAGCTTCACCGGCACTCCGCCCCCCTACGTGGCCGCCATCAACGTGCTCAAACCCACGCTCAACATCGCCAGCGGCGGCACCACCAGCATCGCCGGCACCATGACCCGGCTGTCGCTCGAGACCCACAGCATCACCGTGGCGCTGCCCGAGTTCGAAGCGCTCGAGCGCGACGTCAATCCCAACGTCGAAGCCATTTTTCACCAGATCGACATCACCGCCGATCCGCCCGGCACCACCACCTTCGACGTGGCCTCGCCCGATTTGATGTTCTCGAGCATCAGCGTGACCAATGCGACCACCTTGATCGCCGCTTTCAGCTACGGCAACCCGATGCCGAGCAACTACACCGAGACCGCGCTGGTCCAGGCCGCCTACGACTTGAGCTTCACCGCCTCGGGCGCCGCGCCCGAGAGTTTCCGCGGCGTCATCGGGCACTTCGTCACGGTAACCGATATGGAGAACGGCACTCAGCGGCCGCGGCTGAGCCCGCCGCGCGCGGTCAAGATAGCGGGTCGCGCCGCCACCGCGTCGCTCAGCGGAGTCGGGCTGACCCCCGAGCTCGCCTGGGACGGACCGTCGATCGGCACGCCGCGCGGCTACGTCATCGACGTGTTCGCGATCAACAACACCGCCGGCAAGACCACCTTCGACGGCACCGGCCGCGTGCTGGTGCGCGATCGCAAGGCCACCTTGCCCCCGGGCCTGCTCTCAGAAGGCAGGCCGCACGTCATCCGCGTGCGCGCCATCGACACCGGCTTCGACTCCGACAAGGCGCCGTATCGCTCCAAGCTGCCGGTGCTGATCGCCGATACGGTGACCGGAGCGGTCACACCTTGAAGTAGATGATCAGGGTGATCACCACCGCCCACAGCACGATGTTGGCCATGAACAGCAGATCGCGCAGCATCGCGTCGGTGGGCGAGTCGGCGTTGTCCTTGCGCGTGACCAGCCAGCCGAAGCGCAACAGGCCGAAGAGGACGAACGGCGCGGTGAAGATCATGCGTTCGGTGTGGAAGAACTCGCGCGTGTGCTCGGCGAGCGTGTAGGCCACGTAGGCTGCGAAGGCTGCGGCCCCGGTCAGGTAGAGCGCCGCGCGCAGCAAGGTCGGGTTGTAGCTGGCCAGCACGCTGCGCTGCTTCTCGGCGCGCTCGCCGGCGGAGTAGAGCTCGTGCGCGCGCTTGCCGAAGCCGAGGAAGCTGGCGAGCAGCCCGGTGCAGATCAGCAGATAGGGCGAGGTCCACACCCGCACTGCCATCGCGCCGGCGAGCACGCGCAAAAGGAAGCCGCCCGAGAGACACAGCACGTCGAGGTAGACCACCCGCTTGAGCGCCAGCGAGTAGGCCACATTGAGAGTCAGGTAGCCCGCGCCGACCAGCGCAAAGTTGAGATCGAGCACTGCGCCCAATGCCAGCGCACCCGCGGCCAGCACCGCGGCGGCGATCTTGGCGGTGCCCACCGAGAGCCGCCCCGACGCGATCGGTCGCTTGGATTTTCGCGGATGCGCGCGATCTTTTTCCAGATCGATGATGTCGTTCCACAGGTAGACCGCCGACGATAGCGCACAGAACAGCGCCACCGCGGCGGCCGCGCGCGCGGCCTGGGGCAGATCGTTGAGCCGCTTGGCGAACACCAGCGGCGCCGCCACGAACAGATTCTTCATCACCCATTGTTTCGGGCGGGCAGCCTCCAGCAGCGGGAACAAGATGGTTCGGATTATGGGGGCAGCGGTGGTGCTTCGCCAAGCGGAGGAGCGATGGGCGCTTCGGCCGCCGGCTTGTTGCTGATCTTGGCGCCCGATTCCTTGGGCACCACCACCAGCTGCGGCAGGTAGGTCACCAGCATCAGGGTGACCGCCATCAGCAGGATGAATGGAATCACCGCGCGGTACAGCTCGGTGATCGGCTTGTCGAAGCGGAAGGCGGCGATGAACAGGTTGAGGCCCGCCGGCGGCAAGAGATAGCCGATCTCCAGGTTGAGCAGGAAGATCACGCCCAGGTGATAGGGATCGATGTGGAACTGCGCGGCGGCGGGGACGATCAGCGGGACCACCACCACGATCGCCGAGAAGATGTCCATCAAGCAGCCGACCAGCAGCAACAGAACATTCAGCACCATCAAGAACGCGGTCGGCGAGTGCACGAACTTGGACATCCACACGAACAGCCGCTCGGGGATGCCCGAGTCGACGAAGAAGGCAGTCAAGATGGTGGCCGCGGCGATCTTCATGAAGATGGCGCCGACCAGGGTCATCGACTCGCGCGAGACTCCGAACAAGTCCTTCTTGATCGAGATGTCCTTGTAGACGAACACCTCGATGACGAAGACATAGAGCGCGGTGAGCGCGGCGACCTCGGGGATGGTCGCCAGTCCCTTGGCCATCAGCAAGATGATGGCGAACGGGATCGGCAGCTCCCACTTGGCCTCCCAGAAGGCCTTGCCGAACTTGCGGAAGTCGAGCTTGGAGCGCGGCACCTTGGAGCGCCAGCCTTCGAAGATGCAGTAGACCGACAGGATGCAGAGCAGCACGAGGCCGGGCACGATGCCGGCGAACAGGAACTTCTCGATCGAGAAGTCGACCGGCGCGGCCGCGTCGCCCGCGTGGCCGGCGGTGAGCGCGAAGATGATGCCGTAGACGATCAGCGGCAGCGACGGTGGGAACAACAGGCCCACCGCGCCCGAACCGGTCACCACTTCGACCGAGAAGCGCTTGGTGTAACCCGACTTCTCGAGCTCGGGCAGAAGCAACCCGCCGAGCGCGACGATGGTGACGCCGGACGCGCCAGTGAATACGGTGAAGAAGGCGCACGTCCACAGAGTCATGAGGGCCAGCCCGCCCGGGATCCAACCGAGCAGGGCCTCGGCCATGCGTACCAGGCGCTGCGCGGTCTTGGCGCGCGCCATGAGATAACCGGCGAAGGTGAACAGCGGGATGGTCGACAGCGAGACCGCTTCGGCGCCGGCCAGGCGATAGACGTCGGCGAGCGCGCCGGCCAGCGTGGTGCCCGAGCCGTGCAAGCCCGCCAGGCCGACCGCGCCGAGCACGCAGAACAACGGCAGGCCGATGATGGCCAGCGCGATGATGCCGGACATCTGGAACATCATGGCGTGTCCTCGACGGGAGCCGGCGCGGCCTCACCGTGCGAGGCCTCGGCGATCCATTCGGGCGGCGGCGTGCGGCGCGAGATGATCCAGCCCAGGTCGAGCAGGAGCTGCACGAAGAAGTGGAAGGCCACCGTGGCGTAGCCGATGACCATGATCATCGCGCCGCGCGCCGGAGTGAACAGCTGGCCGGCCTGCGACGCCTCGCCCGCTTCTTCCAGGGTGACTACGTAGAAGCCCCAGCCCGCGGTGACGAACAGGATGACGATGCCCAGCGCAGCGACGGTGGTGAGCACGCGCAGCATCATCCGCTTGCGCGGCGCCAGCATGCGGGTCACCGCGTCGATGCGGATGTGACGGCCGGTGTAGGTGGCGTAGGCGCCGCCGAGGAAGCCGAGCAAGAACACCGAGTGGCGGATGACACCGTCGGTCCAGCCTGGCGTACGGAAGAACGGGATGTGGTGCATCACCAGGTTGCGCTCGACGAACTGCCAGCAGGCCAGGAACACCACCGACAACAGGCAGAAGCCGATGCCGATGCCCTCGGCCACCGCCAGCCACTGCGACAGCCTGGCCAGCGCGCGTAACGGCGCCGGCCACTCGGGCGGAGCAAACTGGTGAGGCCGCGCCGGCACTTCACCGTCGAGACGCACCGAGACCAGCGCGCCGCGCTTGCCTGCTCCCTTCGATCCGCCCTCGGCCGTCGACATCTCTCGCTTACTTCTTGGCGCGGAACTCGGCGATCAGCTTCTCGACCTTGTCGCGGAACTCGTGCGTGTAGACCGCCTGCGGCGGCTGCTCAAGCTTGGGACGGATGGCCTTGGCCTGCTCCTCGAACTGAGCCACCATCTCCTTGGGAGAGTCGACCACCTGCAGGCCGGCCTGCTTCATCGAGGTGAGCGCCTTGGCCTTGTCCTCGCGGATCTGCTTTAGCCGCTTGGCCTCGAGATCCTTGCTGTCGGCCAGCACCACCTTCTGCAGCTCGGGCGACAGCTTGTCGAACTCCTTCTTGAGCATCACCGTGGCGCCGATCGCCTGGGTGATGTGCATCGAGGTCATGAACTTGACCTTGGTGTACCACTGCAGCGCCAGCGTCGACAGCGGTGAGCCGTAGCACGCGTTGATCAGGCCGGTCTGCAGCGAAGGCAGCACGTCGGGGACTCCCAGCGGCACGCCGTTGGCGCCCAGCTGCGAGAACAGCATGCGCACCAGCGGATCGTCGACCCAGGCCCACAGCTTGGTCTGCGACAGGTCGGCCTTCGACTTGAGCGGGATGTTGGAGAAGATGTGCACCGGGCCGACGTCGCCCCAGGCGAGGAACACGTAGCCCTTGTCCTCGAACTTCTTGCGGATGTCGTGGTCCAGCTTGCCGCGCGCGTAGTCCAGCTCCTCGTAGCTCTGCACCAGCAGCGGCAGCTCGAGCACGCGCACTTCGCTCTGAATCAGGCCCAGGCCAATCGAGGTGACCGCCGCGGCGTTGATTTGCCCCAGGCGCATCTTGCGGACCGCGTCACGCTCGTCGCCGGCCACTCCGCCCGCGTAGAACTTGACCTTGATCTTGCCCGCCGAGTGCTCCTCGATCGCCTTGCCCCAGCCGTGGAACAAGTTCATCCACGACGAGCCCTCGGGCGCCAGGGTCGCCACCTTGATGGTGTGCTCCTGCGCGCTCGCCGGGGTCGCGGCGAATGCCAGAGCAAGTGCTGCGAAAGCTAGCGAACGCTTCATGAAGTTTGGTCTCCTTGGAAGCTGGGACTGCCGGTCGGCTAAAAATATTCTTCAGCGCGCGACAGGTAGCGCTTGGCGCGGCGCTTGGCGATCTCGTTGGCCAGGCGGTACTCCGGGAACACGGTCGACGGAGTCTCGATCACTTCCTTGAGCATCTTCTCGAACAGCGGGCGATCCTGCACCACCATGGCGTAGTAGCGGGCCATCATGACGCGCGGCAGAAGGTACTTGCCGCCCGAGGCCGCGATCGACTCCTCGAAGTATTTCTTGGCCGCGTCGGGATCGCCGCCCATCGCCTTGCCTTGCGAGGCGTACACGGTGCCGAGCAGCATCGGCGGGCCGCCGTTGAACATCTGCGGGTCGAGCTGGTAGGCGCGCTTGACCAGCGCGATCGCCTTGGGCAAGTCGACCACTCGGGCCACGTCGTTGCGGTTCAGGTTGATCGCCGAGCCGAGCGACAGGCCGGCGAAGAACAGGCCCGCGGCCGAGTCCTTGTCGAGCTTCTTGGCCGCGGCCTCGGTCGAGGCCACGTCCTTGTTGAACGCGTCTCGGAAGTGTTTGTCGTCGAGCGCGATCAACCTGAGCGCGAAGTCGAGCGCCCGATCGTAGAGGCCGGTGGCGCGCGCCACCAGCTTCTCGCGCTTGACCTGGTGCTGCGGATCGTCGGGGATGTCCTCGAGATCGTCCTCGAGGAAGCCGAAGGTGTACTCGATGTAGCCGCGGGCGCACACCTCGAGCAGGATGCGGTTGTCAGGATCGGCCGAGAGGAAACCCTCGGCGGTCTTGAGCTGACCGGGTGACGCATCGCGCGCCAACTCGGGATCGGACTCCGAGTTGAAGTTGTGCGAAGCGATCTTCACCACCGGGGCGGTCATACCCACGGTCATGCCGACGCAGCCTGGAAGGCCCATCGCTGCAAGTGCTGCGAATACGTATGGAATCTTCATGGTCCCGCAACGTAACGTGAGGTGCCTCGAGCGGTCAAGCTGCTATGCTGAAAGGCCGATGCTCCGACTCCTTCTGCTACTGCTGGCGGCGCCCCTGGCGCACGCCGAGCATTATAATGATGAGATCGCCCTCCGGCGGGCCCGGTTCGAGAAAGAGGGTGCCCGGCCGCAGGCGGTAGTGCCTCTGTTGGGCATGTTGGACGCCTGGGAGTTGGTGCCCGACCGCTCGTCGCTGGTGCGCTTCGTCGACGACGCCGCGGCCAGCACCAAAGCCCGTCCCGACGTGCGCGGGCGCGCCATCTACCTGCGCAGCCTGATGCTCGATCGCCAGGGCAAGCGCGACGAGGGTGACCAGGTACGCGCCGGCTTGGGGCTGGTGACCCATTTTCAGGTGATCGGCCCATTCGATAATGAAGGGCGCGCGGGCCACGCGCAGAAGTTCGCGCCCGAGAGCGAGCGCGGCTTCGATGCCGCGGCGCAGTATGAAGGCAAGGAGCGCAAGGTCGGTTGGCGCGTGCTGCCCGAGGTGGCGGTGGCCGGGGTGGTGCCGCTCGATTCGGTGCTGCGGCCCGACAGTCAGGTGACCGCGTATGCGACGGTGGCGGTGCGCGCGGCGCAGGCCGGGCCGGCGGCGGTACGGGTCGGCTCGAGCGGAGCGATCAAGGTGTGGATGGGCGGCGTGCTGGCGGTCGATCATGACGTCTATCGGCCGGCGCGGTTCGATCAAGACGTGGGCGCGGTGCAGTTGCGCGCGGGGTGGAATCGGCTGCTGGTCAAGGTATCGGCGGGCGAGACCGGCGGCTTCAGCATGTATGTGCGGCTCACCCGTCCCGACGGCTCGCCGCTCGACGGTTTGACCTTCTCGACCGAGGCAAAAGATCTCGCCGCTGCTGGCGCGGGCTCGCCCGTGCGTGGCGCGGTGGCCGATCTGGGACGCGAGCTGGCGCAGGCCGCTCAGTCGAGACCGCGTGATGCGCAGGCTCAATCGGATCTGGGCATCTACCTGCACCACGTGGCGCCCGAGGATCCCGAGCAGCACCGGGCGGCCGCGGTGCTGGCGCGCGCGGCCCAGCTCCAGCCCACTGCCGAGGCGTACTCGCGGCTGGCGC
>JACXTT010011015.1_pt1 | contig 12134 bp, 11 predicted proteins | sample 9270951 | NCBI WGS metagenome assembly JACXTT01 (sample SAMN15532306, study PRJNA645909) | rock metagenome | isolation source: weathered quartz diorite | place: Puerto Rico | collected 2017-06-21 | reverse complement strand
CGGCGGCGCGAAGCCTCGCCGATGCCCCAGGCGTCGTCTCGGCCGTGACCGCGGAGAACGCCGGCCGAACCGCGGCCAGCTTCGATTGGATCGTGGACGTGCAGTTGCCGGATCCGGCGGCGGCCCGGGCGCTGCTGGACGGCCCGCAGTACGCCGGCGCGATGGGCATCATCGCGCCGGCCACCAAGCACGAATGGACGGCGCGGGTCACCCACGTCATGCGCGGGTACTAGCGTGACGATCTCACCCGTGTTGCGGCGCGTCGTCCTGTGGCGGTGGAACGAGCGCGCCACCCCGGAACACCGGCTGCGGGCGAAGGAGGGCCTCGCCTACATCAGCTACGCGAGCCGCGTCGACGCCGTGGACTTCGGCGAAGACCTCGGCCTGTCCGGGGCAGCGAACTATGAGCTCGCGCTGCTCCGGGATCACCGCGACAAGGCGTCCTGGGACGCATACAACGACGACCCGCACCATTACCGCGTCGGCGGGTTTATCGACACGATCACGCACGAAGAGCTGACAGCCCGGGCCGACTACGTCTACACAGGGCCGGCGTCGGCCCAGGGCCGGGTACGCCATCTGGCGCTCTACTCCTGGCGTGAGGGCGTCGACGTTCCCAGCAAGCGGCACGCGCGGCGGGCGCTCGTCGCCTTGCACGCCGACTGCGATGCGATTCTTGCGCTCGAGGTCGCCGACGACCTGGGCTGGGCGAAAATGGGGCGGGCCGACCTCGTGCTCGAGGTGCACTGCGCCGACGAACGCGGCGCCCAGGCGTTCCTCGCGCATCCGGCATACCGCGAGGCCGGCGCGCTGCTCGACGGACTCACGCGCAAGGAACGCTCCGCCGTCATCCAGCATCGGATGAAATCCGGGTGAGCCCCGCCCGACCGGGACGGTGGGCCGGCGCGATGAGGCCGACGGGCGTCCAGGCGAAGCGCTACGGACCGCGCATGATGTGCGACACGCGCGCCGTCCACTCGTACTTCGTCGCGGCGGCGACCGCTTCCATCGCGCGGGCGTAATGCGGACTGCCCAGAAGCCGGTCCGCAGCGTCGCGATCTGGAACCTGCACGTCCATGATCCAGTCGTAGTCGCTGACCATCCGGCCGACGTTGTGGCCGAGCGTAACGGCCTCCACGCCCGGCGCGTCCGCGAGGCGGCGAGCGGCGCCGAGGGCCCGCCGCTTTGCATCCTCCGGCACGCCGTCGGCCCACACAAACATCGCCACGTGCTTGACGTGTCCCCGCCTGGTCGGCGCCTCGCCGTCGAAGTACCAGTCCACCCGTGCCGTGAACTCGTCCCACGAGACCGCGCCGTTGAACAGCGAGGCTGCTTGGTGGGCGGGGTGCGGGCTGTACTGCCGGTAGCCGTCCCAGTCGTCGAAGTCGAGGTGGAGGGCGACGTCGTAGTTGGCCGGAGGGCCGTTCGCTCCGCGCCGCCAGACCGGCGTCGCCTCGAACGGCGGCGGGTCGTCGAATCGGCGCGAGCCGCCGAAGAGATCCTCGCCGTAATCGCCCGACCTCACCATCGGGCACTCCGTCCGCAGGTAGGCCAGACCCTGCAGCATTTCCGCCTGCAGCGCCGGCGTGGTCGAGTCGCGCAGCCGCCAGATCACGGAGTGGCGAAGCATCCCGGTGGTATTTCGTGACGCTGGGCGGCGCAGCCTGCGTGCAGCGCCGAGAAGCCGGCGTCGATGACATCGTTGCGAGCCGGCGGGCGGGGAGGCGGCCCGTAGCCATCGAAGGGAGAGATCGCACGATACCGTAAGAACGGCGAGGAGGGAGCCACGTGCCACTGGGATGGGGAATCATAGGAACCGGCGGTTTTGCCGGCAGCGCCACGGCGCCGGCGATCAAGGCGCTCGGCGCGGAGGGTTCGCTCATCGCGGCGGTCAGCCGCGACCGTGGGCGCGCCGACGCGTTTGCGGCCCAGCATGGGGCCAGGCGCGCGTACACCGATTACGCCGACCTGCTGAACGACCGCGAGGTGGAGATCATCTACATCTCCACGCCGAACGCGCAACACGCCGAGCAGGCGCTTGCCGCGGCCCGGGCCGGCAAGCACGTCCTCTGCGAGAAGCCGCTGGCGACCAGCGTCGCCGACGCGCGCAGCGTCGTCGAGGCGTTCGAGTCGGCGGGCCTCAAGCTCGGCACGCACTTCCAGACCCGCCACCACACGGCCTTTGCCGAAACAAAGCGCCTGCTCGACCGGCGGACAATCGGAGAGGTGATCCTCATCCAGATCGAGGTCAGCTCCGGCGCCAACCAGCTGCGGAGCTGGCGCGCGGATCCCGCCCTGGCGGGGCTCGGGTCGATCAACAACATCGCGGTGCATCCGTTCGATCTGCTCCGGTACCTGCTCGGATCCGAAGTCCGGGAGGTGGCGGCGATGACCGACGTCGGCCGGTCCGCCGACCTCGAACGCATGGTGCTGGCGCTGCTGCGATTTCAAAACGGCACGATGGCCTACGTCAACGCGAACCAGCGCGTCGCCCATTTCCAGCCGGACATCGACGTCTACGGCACCGAGGGGCGGATCATCGGCATCGACTGCACACGGCCGTTCCGGGAGGGCGAGTTGCGGGTCCTGACGGCGGCCGGCGAGCAGGTCACGAAGCACTCCAGCAAGGACGCCGTCGCCCGGTCGGTTCGAGCCTTCAACGACGCGGTCCGGGACGACCGCGAGCCCAACCCGTCCGGCCTCGACGGCCTGCGCAGCGCTCAGCTGACGGAGGCGGTGGTTCGGTCCGCCCGCGAGGGCCGGCTGGTCGAGGTGACCTATTGAGAGCCCGGCGCTTCGGCCGAGGCGGGGTGGGGCACCCGGAGGCTCATCGTCACCGCGAACTGGGATGCTGAGCAGCCGGGCAGTCCTGCGCACGTTTGAGTACGATGGGGTCCGGCTGCTCCCCAGCCGGTGGCGGGACCAGACCCGCCGGGCGCGCGAGATATACTACGCCATGTCGAATGACGACATCCTGAAGGGGTTTCGGCGCGCCGCGGGGCTCCCGGCACCCGGGCACGACATGCGGGGGTGGTGCTCCCAGACCAGCGGGTGCATCTTCGGCCAGCTCCTGAGCGGCATGGCCCGCATGAGTCGGGCGACCGAAGACGCGGCGCTCCGGGACAAGGCGCTAGCCCTCTTCGAGGCGTGGCAGCAGACGATCGGTCCCGACGGAGACGCTCGGATGCGGGTGTACGACTGGGAGAAGCTCGCCTGCGGCCTCGTCGACCTGCACGTGTACGCCGGCAGCCGTGACGCGCTCGCGGTGCTGGAGCGCACGATGAACTCGGCCGTCCGGGCGTTCGATCGGTCAAGGCGGCCGGCGGACAGCTTCGATTTTCAGGGCGGCGGACCCCAGAAGACGACGGAATGGTATACGCTTCCCGAAAACTTGTACCGTGCGTACCTGGCGAGCGGGAACCCCGCGTTCAAAGAGTTCGCCGAGGTGTGGCTCTACGACGAGTACTGGAATAGGTTTGCGGAGACCCCGAATCCAGGCGACGTCGTGCCCGTGCATGCCTACAGTCACGTCAATTCGTTCAGCAGCGCCGCGATGGCCTACGCCGTTACGGGCGACCCGCGGTACCTCCGCATCTGCACGAACGCCTACGATTTTCTTCAGCAGACCCAGTGCTACGCCACCGGCGGCTTCGGGCCGGACGAGCGGCTGATGCCCCCGGACGGCGCGCTCGGACGGTCACTCGAACTCTACGCCGGCCACGCCGAGATTCCGTGCGGGTCGTGGGCGGCGTTCAAGCTCTCACGGTACCTCGTGTCGTTCACGGGCGAGGCCCGCTTCGGCGATTGGATCGAGACGCTCCTCTACAACGGCATCGGCGCGGCGCTCGATACGGAGCCGGACGGGAGGACCTTCTACTACGGAGACTACCGCCTCTCGAGCGGGATCAAGCAGTACTACTGGCACGAGTGGCCTTGCTGCTCGGGCACGTACTGGCAGACGGTTGCCGATTATCACAACGTGATCTATTTTGCGGACCCCAGCACCCTCTACGTGAACCTCTTTGTCCCTTCAGAAGTGACGTGGCAGCGCGGCGCGGAACGCGTTGTGCTGAAACAGGAGACGGCCTATCCGGAAGCCGAGACCACGACGCTCTCGTTCGAGATGGATCGCCCGGTCCGGCTGGTCCTGGCCTTTCGGGTGCCGGGCTGGTCGACCGGCGTGCGCGCCGACGTGAACGCTTCGCCGATCGCCGTCTCGGCCGCGCCGGGCGGGTGGGCCAGGATCGAGCGCGAATGGAACCCTAAGGACCGGGTCACGATCACGATCCCCATGGCTCTCCGGACGCAGGCGATCGATCCGCAGCATCCGAATCGCGTCGCCATCCTATGGGGTCCCGTCGTGCTCGCGCAGGATGAGGCCTGCTGCCGGCGGCCGCTGGCGCTGGATCGGGCCACGACGCTCGAGGACCGACTAGTGCGAGAGGGGCCGCTGCGCTTTCGAATCTTGAACACGGTCCCGGAGCGCCACACGCGCTTCCTTCAGCCCTTCTATGCGTTTCCCGCGTTCTGGCCGTACTGGCTGTACTTCGACCTCGAGGCACCTCCCTTGTACTGATCCCGATCGGCAGGGCCCCCCGAGGCCGGTCTTGGCGCGCCCTGCCGGCCTGTCGGCCACGACCGGCTTCTCGGGCAGAGGAATGGCCGCGAAGGGAGGAGAACCCCTCTCGCCGTACTTACGTACATTCAGTGACCGGATATCGCACGATCGGGGATACGCCGCCTTTCACAACTTCGGCCACCCGTGGGGGGCCAAGGGGGAGTAGACAAATGACACGGGCTCTGGGCGCGCGCTCCGGCAAGCGGATCAGCCGTCGAAAACTTCTGACTGCGGCGGGGGCTGGGGTCGCCGGCGCCGCGTTGCTCCGGATGGCGCCATGGGAGGCCGAGGCGGCCCCGGCACAGATCAAAGGGACGACCCTCCGGATCCTCAGTTGGAACCACTTTGTCCCCGACTATGACACGTATTTTGACAAGTTTGCCGCGGACTGGGGCAAAGAGAACGGCGTGACGGTGCGCGTGGACCACAACCCGCAGCTCCAGTTGCCGGCCCGCATCGCCTCCGAGGCGGCCGCGGGGGCCGGCCACGACATTTTCCTCTTCCAGGGACAGATCCTGCTGACGCTCTACGCCCGCCAGTTGGTCGACGTCACCGACCTCGCGGATCGGCTGGGCAAGAAGTATAGCGGCTGGCTGCTGTCGGCGAGGAACCTGGCCGTGGTCGACAACCGTTGGTATGGCGTTCCCGACTTCTACATCACCATCCCGATGCTCTACCGAACGGACCTGCTCAAGGAAGCCGGCATCACCCAAGTCCCGGATACCTGGGATGGGTGGCGGGCGTTTGGCCGCACAATGAAGCCCAAGGGCCACCAGGCCGGCATGGCGGTCTCCCACTGCAACGACGCCAATCACAACTGGCGGGCGGTCCTCTACGACTTCGGCGTCAAGGAAACCGACCCCTCAGGCAGGGAGATCCTGTGGGACTCGAAGGAGCTGCGGGAGGGGATGCGGTACAGCAAGGCGCTGTGGGAGGAGACCATGACCTCCGAGGTCTTCTCCTGGGATGACGCCTCCGACAACCGGCTCCTTGACTCCAGTGTGGCCTGCTGGATCCACGATGCGATCTCCGCGATGCGGTCCATCCAGGGACCCAACCCGGCGTTGTACGCCAAGGTCGAGATCGCAAACGAGCCCCTAGGGCCCAGGGGACGATTCAACGTCGTCGACTCGAACGTCCACTCCATCTGGAAGTTCTCGAAGAACATCCCCGCGGCGATAGAGTTTCTCGAGTTCTATGGGAGCCACGTCAAGGAGAACAGCATCGCCAGCAAGGGGTACAACATGCCGTTCCTGCGCGACGCGTACAAGAAGCCGATGCCCGTCCTGGGCGAGGATCCCAAGTTTAACGTATTACAAGACTGGAACACGGTGGCGAGGTTCTTTGGATTCCCCGGGCCGGTCACGGCGCCTGCCGCGGAAGTGCTGGCGACGTACGTCGTCCCCGACATGATGGCCCGGTACTTCCGCAGTGGCGACCTCGAGGGATCCGCCAAGTGGGGGCTGGACCAGATTCAGGGCATCTACGCCAAGTACAAGTAGGCGTCGTGCGGCAAAGGCGCCTTCTCGGGGCGATCCCGGGACGGTCGGACATACCGGCCTGACCCCAAGCGGCCACCGGCGCCAACATGGCCAACGTTGAGTTGGTTACAGGCGTATCCGTCGCCAGGCGCGGGGGGGTCCTGCGCCAGCGCCTGAGGTTTGGTTACACGCTGCTGGCCCCGGCGGTCATCTTCATGGCTGTGCTCGTCGGGGCGCCGTTCTTCTTCTCGCTGTATCTCAGCGTCAGCGACGCCTCGGTCGGGAGTCCCGTGGCCCGGTACGTCGGTCTCCAGAATTTTCTGGCGGTGTTTCACGACAGCGTCTTTCGTCTGTCCCTGCGAAACACCGTCGTCTTTACGGTGATCGCCGGGATCTTCAAGGCCCTGCTGGGGACCCTGATGGCCTTCTTGCTCGTCCAGGAGTTCCGCGCGAAGAAACTGATCCGATCGCTGGTCGTTCTCCCGTGGACGCTACCCATCACGATCAGCGTGCTCTCGTGGAGATGGATGCTCGATTCCCAGTTCAGCGCGGTCAACTGGGTCGGCACCCACCTGCACCTGATCCACGGGTGGCCGAACTGGCTGGGGGAGCCGGGGCTCGCCGTGACGTCCGTGATCGCCGTCAACGTGTGGCGCGGGTTTCCCTTCGCCGCGATCGTGCTGGTCGCCGGCATGTCGGCGGTCCCGTTGGAGATTCTTGACTCGGCGAAAGTGGACGGGGCGAATTTCTTTCTCCGGTTCCACTACGTCATCGTGCCGATCATCGCGCCGATCCTCTTCGTCGGCCTCCTGTTCGACACGGTCTTTACACTGTCGGATCTCAGCATTGTCTACCTGTTGACGAGCGGAGGGCCCGAGGGCTTCACCGAGATCCTGCCGACCCGAGCGCTCGAGGTTGGGATCCAGGCCGGCGCGCTGGGGCGGGGGGCGGCGATCTCTCTCGTGCTGTTCCCGATCCTCCTGCCCATCGTGTACGTTCTGCTGCGCACGCTGAGGAGGCGCGAGGCGCTGTGACCGGGGTCGAGGCGCTTTCCGACCGGGCCCCCACCGTCGCCGCCACCGCGCGGCGCGTTCAGATGCGGGACCTGCGCCGCCGCCTGCTTGTCTACGCGGGGCTGACGCCCTTCATTTTGATCGCCGTGTTCCCGGTGTACTGGATGGCCATTACCGCCTTCAAGACCGATAGCGACCTTGTCAACCCGGCGGTCTTTCCGTTCTGGTTCCATCAGGCGCCGACCCTGCAGCACTTCACGTATCTCTTCCAGCACACCTATTACGGAAGCTGGCTTTACAACACGATGGTCATCGCCTTCGGGGTGTCGGTGATCACGCTGGCCGCGGCCGTCCCGGCGGGGTACGCGCTGGCGCGGCTCGGCCTGCCGGGCGCCGAAAACATGGGCATCGGCATCTTCCTCGGATACCTCATCCCGCCGATCCTCTTGTTCATCCCCCTCTCCCGCCTGGTGAGTCTCTCCCACCTCATCGAGACCAAGTGGGCCCTCGTCCTGGTGTACCCCACGTTCACGATCCCGTACTGTACCTGGTTGCTGAGCGGATTCTTCAAGACCGTCCCGGCCGAGATCGAGGAAGCGGCGCAGGTCGACGGGTGTGGACGGTTGAGCGCGCTGATCCGCGTCGTGCTCCCCGTGAGCCTGGCCGGCATCCTCACCGCGGTGATTTTCGCGTTCACGCTCTCCATGCAGGATTTCTTGTACGCGCTCGTGTATGTCGCGGTTTCTGACCAGAAGCCGGTGCCCCTGGGCGTGGCCACGGACCTGATTCGTGGGGACGTCTACTTTTGGGGGTCGCTGATGGCGGGGGCATTATTCGTGGGCGTCCCCGTGGCGATTCTCTACAGTTTCTTTCTGGACCAGTTCATCTCGGGGATCACGGGCGCCGCCATCAAATAGCCGCCTGGCGTGATCCGACCGCTACGCTCCCTCGATCATGGCCGCGGTCAACCCGCGGACGAACGCGCCCGCGAAGATGCCGTGGATCGGCACCACGGTCAGCGCGGCCATGTTGACGCCGGCGACCACGGTGAGGTCCTCTAGGCCGACATCCATGCCGGAGAGGCCGGCCGCTAGGGTCTGATGGGCCTGATTGGGCAGGAAGAGTGTCGCGAACATCATATCGCTGCTGATGGTGCCCAGGGCGAAGATTCCAGCGGCGACGATCACCGGCCAGCTCATCGGCAGCACGATGCTCAAGAACGCGGTCCACCGGCTGGCGCCCTCGATGTACGCGGATTCCTCGACCTCCGGGGAGAGCCGCTGGAAGTATGCGGAGAGGAGCCAAACGCAAAAGGGCAGCGTCAGCATCGGGTAGACGAGGATGAGCGCCGCGAGGCTGTTGTCCAGCCCAAGCTTGAGCACAAACTGGTACATCGGCAAGAACAGCAGGGTCTGCGGGAGGAGGTAGGTGGCGAAGAGCGCGCGCCGCCACCACCGCCAGCCCGGCGGGCGCAGGCGGCCGATCGCGTAGGCCGCCATCAGGCCCGCGGTCAGGGTGACGGCGATCGTGGACGCAAAGACGATCGCGGTGTTCTTGATCCAGACCAGGTAGGGCACTGTGGGGACGGTCAGTTCGCCCCGCACCCACTCCGACGGTTCGAAGAGGTTCAGGTACCATTCGAAGTTCGGGTGGCGGACAAAGAACGGGTTGCCGTGGATGTCTTCCTGCGCAGTCTTGAGGGACAGGATCGTCATCATATAGATCGGGAAGAGGCTGTAAATCGCCAGGAGCAGGACGAGCGTGCCGTGCGTGAGCGCTGCTCGGGGCCGCGTCCCGCTCATGGGAAGCTGTCTTCCAACGGCTCGAACAGCCGGAAGCATGCGAGGAGGATCAGCAGGAGGACCGGTAAGGGGATGAAGGAAAGGGCCAGCGCCTTGCCCCATTGCCCGCCGAGCATCGCGTAGTGGATCGCCTGGGTCCAGATGATCGGGTACACGACGCGGCCGCCCGTCATCGTCCAGACGTTTCCCAGGTCACCGACGGCGCTGGTCAGAGACAGGAACGCCGCGAGGGCCAGGAACGGCTTGAGCAGCGGGACGATGACCATCCAGAAGTTCCGCCACACGCTTTTCACCTCGAGGACGGCGTAGTCAAAGAGATCCTGCGGGATCCCGTTGAGCGCGGCGAGGAGAAAGATCGCTGTGAACGAACCGCCGCGCCAGATATTGAACAGGATCAAGCTCAGGAACCCCCACGCCCCCTCCCCCACATGGCTGTCAAAGAACAGCCGGAGGTCGACCATGAGGGGGCCGTACGCTGTATGTAGCGGTGGTGTCATGTACCAGTACCAGGAGATGATGCCGGCCCCGGCGGGGTACGCCCATGGAAGGAACGCCGCCAGATAGACAAGCGGGCGGCCCGGGAACGGCCGGTAGAGCACCAGCGCCATGGCGATTCCCACGACCAGTTTCAGCACCGCGGTCACAGCGATGTATCCGGCGGTGTTGGCGGCCGCGAGCCAGAACGCCGCGCTTCGGAGAAACTCGAAGTAGTTGCGGAGCCCAATGAAGTCCGCGACTTGTAGGCGGGGCGAAAAATTGGTCAGGCTGAACCATACCTGCCAGATCAGGGGGTAGCTCTGCAGGCCCAGGACCAGCACCACCGCGGGGGCGAGGAGGAGGTAGGCCAGAAGCACCTCGCGCTTGCGAGAGTGCATGCTCCCGCCGCGGGCGGGAATGGTCGCCCTGGTGCCGGCTCCTATGGCGACGGCATTGGACACAGCGAAGTTCTTCCCGGCGAGGGCCGGAATTCCTGGCCGCAGGTGCGTCAGCGGCCTCGGTGATCGCAGCGGTCATCCAGCGGACATCTCTCAAGGGATTGCGAACACAAAGGCGAAGTACGCTTCCCCGATGATTGTGGTTGAAGCGGATCGGTTGATCGACGGCGTGGGCGATCACCCGCGCAGTCAGGGGCACGTAGTGATCGACGGCGACCGCATCGTCTCCGTGGGCGACCATGCTGCGACGCCAGGCCTCCACGCTGGCGAGCCCCACGCGATGGCCGGCCGGCCCGCCATCACCCTTTCGCTGCCCGGGTGCACGCTATTGCCCGGCCTGATCGACTTCCATTCGCACCTCGGCATCGACACCCGTCGCAGCCACCTCGACGCGCAAATCCGGGTGCCGCCGCCCGAATACACCGCCGCCGGGGTCGGCCGGATGCTCGACGATCTCCGCGCGGGCGTGACGGCGATGCGGTTGTGCGGCGATCGGCACGGAATCGATCTCGCTCTTCGCCGCGCCACCGCTGAGGGGAGCGTCATCGGCCCGCGCCTCGTCGTGGCCGGGCGCGCGATTCGCTCGCCTCGATGTGCAGGCGGCGCCGTGGCCTCGGTGTTCACCGATGCCACCGATGAGATCGAACGCACCGTCCGCGAAAATCTGGACCTCGGCGTGTACTTCATCCAGTTGTTTGTGTCGGACGGCGTGGGGAACCCCACGGTCGAGCCCACGACCTGCTACTACGGCGAAACCCACGTCGCCGCGGCGGCCCGCCGGGCGCACGAGGCCGGGCGCCCTGTCGCCGCACACATCCTGGGCGGGCCCGGCGTCGGGGCCGCGCTGGGTGGGGGCCTTGATGTCATCGAGCACGGGTGGTTCCTGACCGACCGCGACCTGGATCTCGTTGGACGCTATGGGGCGCTCGTGACACTGACGACCGGCGTGCTCTGCGGGCCGCGGGTGCGCGCGTTTGACCGCTCAGCGGACGCGGCGCGATTTCAGCGTCTGTCGGCACAGGCGCTGGAGACGACGCGAAAGATCATCGCGCGCGGGCTCCGGATTGTCGTGGGCACCGATGCGCTGCACGGCTGCCTGGCCGACGAAGTCGCGTGGCTCGTCACGCTCGGCGAGACGCCGATGCGCGCGATCCAGGCGGCGACGGCTTGGCCCGCCGCGGCGCTTGGGCTTGGAGATGTCGTGGGGACCCTTGCGCCGGGGAAGGTCGCGGATGTGATCGCCGTCGAGGGGGATCCACTCCAAGATATCTCGGCGCTGGGCCGGGTCCGCCTGGTGGTGAGCCGGGGACGCGTCGTCCACTTGCAACCTGGAGGGGAGCCGTCATGACAAAAGTCGGTGTCATCGGCCTCGGGGAAATGGGACTCCCGATGGCACGGAATCTGGTCGCGCGCGGTTTTGAGGTCACGGGTTACGACGTGCGGCCGGAAGCCTGCCAGGCGCTTGTGGCCTCGGGGGGGACAGCGGCCCGTTCCGCCGGGGACGCGGCACGGGATCGGGACAACGTCGTGGTGATGGTCCGGACGGCGGCTCAGGCCGAATATGTCATCCTCGGCGAGGGTGGGGTGATCCGCCTGGCGCGACCGGGCGCGACGCTGATCGTCATGAGCACCGTCGGAGTGAAGTGCATGCGCCGCCTAGGGGACGCTGCCCGCGAGCGAGGCCTAGGATTCCTGGACGCGCCCGTGAGCGGCGGCCGGGCCAGGGCGGAGGCTGGCACCCTCACCGTCATCGTCGGTGGGTCGGCGCAGGCCCTGGCGGCGTGCCGCCCGGTGCTTGGCGCCGTCGGTTCGCAAATCGAACACGTCGGGGACGTGGGGGCGGGGACGGCCGTCAAGATGGCCAATCAGGTGCTCCTGACCATCAGCCTCCTCGCCGCACGGGAGGCAGCGGATCTTGCGCACGGCGAGAGGGTGTCAACGGAACGGCTCTGGGAAGTGATTCGGACCTGCACGGGGACGACGTGGGTGGTTGAGAACTGGCCCGTCGCATCGACGTGGATCGATGACTACCGCCGCGGAACCTCCCTCGATATCTTGGTCAAGGACATGGGGCTGGCGCTGGACCTCGTCCGCGACCGGCACCTGCCGGCCCGGCTCCTCCCCCTGGCCGGAGAAATGATCAAGGAGCTCGTAGACAGTCTTGCCAGGAGGAGTGCGTAGCGCGTTGACCCGGTCTGGCGCCCGATGGCGCCGGAGCGCCCCGGCGGTGAGGCGGTGCGCGGTGGGTCGCCGGGGCGCTCGGGGGGGTACGCTTGGTGCGGACG
>JACXTT010011014.1_pt1 | contig 12134 bp, 12 predicted proteins | sample 9270951 | NCBI WGS metagenome assembly JACXTT01 (sample SAMN15532306, study PRJNA645909) | rock metagenome | isolation source: weathered quartz diorite | place: Puerto Rico | collected 2017-06-21 | reverse complement strand
CCGCTCCCCCCGCCAGGGCGCCCCCCGGTAGGCCGCCTGCGAGGATCTTGGCCAGCGCTGTGAGGTCCGGCTCGACGCCGAGCAGTGCCTGGGCGCCGCCCGGCGACCAGCGAAAGCCGGTCACGACCTCGTCGAAGACGAGCAGCGTCCCCACCTCGCGCGTCCGCTCACGAAGCACGCTCACGAAGTCCGGAGGCATGGGCACCGTCCCCCAGGCGGCTCCGGCAGGCTCCAGGATCACGGCCGCGACGTCGCCGGCGGCGAGCTCGCGCTCGACGGCCTCCAGGTCGGGGGGGACGACCGTGACCGCGGCCGCGACTCCGTCGGGGATCGACGGCGTGACGGGGCGCTCGTACGGCGGATCGACGCCGAACGCGGCGTAGTCGTGCCAGCCGTGGAAGTGGCCCTCCAGCTTGACGACGCGCTGTCTGCGGCTGTGCGCCCGTGCGACCTGGAGCGCGAGCAGGGTCGCCTCGGTGCCGCTCGAGGTGAAGCGCACGAGTTCGGCAGCCGGGAGGAGCGCGATCACCTGCTCCGCCCACTCCCGCTCCAGCTCGTGGCTGCCGCCCGCGTGGAGCACCGTCCCGGCCTGCTCGCGCAGCGCCTCGACGACCGGTGGATGGGAGTGGCCGAAGAGCAGCGAGCCGTGACCCATCACGTAGCAGACGAGCTCGTGGCCGTCGGCGTCCCATTTCCGCGCACCCGCTGCGCGGACGATCGTCGGCGGAAAGGGGTCCGGGCGGCGGACGTCATGCGTGACGCCGCTCGGCAAAAGCGAGCATGCACGCTCGTGCGATGCACGCGAGCGGGGGTTCTCGTCGACCCAGCGCTGGACGAGAGTCACGCGAGCTCGGCCGGATCGACGGCCCTGCCTCCTTCGAGCAGGGACCGTTCGCACGCCAGCGCCGTCCGTAACGTTTCGAGCGCGTTACGCGGCGTGCAGAACACCCGGTTCGGATCGTTCGCACGAGCGGCATCGACGAAGCGGGTGACCGAGCGCTCGAACGGATGGACGTGCATCGCCGTCTCGATCTCGCTGTCGCGCGAGCGGCCGGTGAGCTTGAACCACGGATCGAGCTCGAGGTGCAGCGTCGCCTCGCCGGCGACGACGTCGAGCGAGTAGAGCCCAGGAAGGCCGTCGCGGGTCCAGGCGAGCGCGACCGTACCCACCGCACCGCCGGCGAAGCCGAGCGTGAGAGCGGCCGCATCCTCGATGTTTCCTCGCTCACCCTCGCCCTGCGCAAGCATGACGTCAGAGGCCGTAGCCTGCGCGCTCACGACCTCGCCGGCGACGGCGCGCAGGAGATCGATCTGATGGCTGCCGCGCTCGAGGATATTGCCGCCGCCGCCCGACCTGTCGATGAACCACGGTCGCGACGCGGTCGGCCCGATCGAGACACCGGAGAGAAGAGCGATCTGCTGCCCGGAGATCGCCTCGCGCAGCGTTTCGAGCGCCTCGGTGGCGTGCCACTGGTAGCCGATCGCGCAGACAGCTCCGGTTCGCTCCCACGCCGACACGATCGCCTCGGCGTCGGCGATCGTCCTCGCGATCGGCTTCTCGAGGTACACGGGCAAACCTCGCTCGAAGGCCGCGATCGCGGGCGCCGCGTGGTGGAGCGGCGGTGTCGAGACCCAGAGCGCGTCCAGTTCCTCCTGCTCGAGGAGCGCGGTCCAGTCGGCGTAGATCTTCGCCTCGCCGCGCGCGAGCTTCTCCGCCCGCTCGCGGTCGACATCACACACGGCGACGAGCGTGTGCCCGAGGTTCCGGAGCACAGCGCGGTGATCCTCGGCGATCCAGCCCGCGCCGACGATGGCGATCCGGAGCGCGCTGTCGTTCGCCACGCGCCTACTCTACGCGGACGTCAGCCGGCGGACGATCTCGGCAAACGCGTCGTCGGCGCGCGTGTGCAGCTCCGGTGTGGTGAGGAGCTGGACCGGGTGTGGGATCATCACCATCCGGTACTCGGGCATCCCCAGCAGCCGCGACTGCTCGAGCGCTTCGTCGACGAACGGCGTCGTGCCGACCGCTGCGGTCGGGATCCCGCGCCGCTCGAGGCGCACCACGTCGTGCACACTGCACGACACGCAGGACCCTCAGTCGGCCAGCCCTTCGACGGCGAGGTCGCCGTGGATGGCCACCCCCTCGATCACCTCCGTCGACGCCGGTCTGGAGAAGATCTCCTTGGCGATGCGGAACGTCTTCGCGCCGTGCTCGTTCAGGAGCACCTCCACGCGGTCGAGGAACTCGGCGCCGCGCGCCTTGGTGATGTCGAGCAGCACGACCCGGCTGCCGGACAGGTCGGCCGGGCGTTGCGCGAATGCGACCGGCTCCTGTGCACGGTCGTCGAGCGGGCTCACGTACTCCATTGCACCTCCCTGGTCACGGGCCTGGACTTCATGCCGTCGCACGGACCGAACACGGCCGAGAACCGCCCCGCGTCGCCGCCCGCGACGACGAGCACGATCTTCCCGGGCTCCGTCCACTTGTGCACGAGCTCGTCGTCGGCCGCATCCTTGACGAACGGCGTCGTCTCGCCTCGCCGCAGCTCACCGGCCGTGCGCTGCACGGCTTCGAACATCGCTTCCCGGAGACGTGCCTTGCTCCAGCCGGCCGCCGCGAACAGCGACGCGTGCTCGGGGCAGATCACGAAGAGCGAGGTGTCGTCCATCGGCCACCAGAACGGGCTCCAGTGACCGGCCGCGGCCCAGGCCAGCGTCGAGGCGAGCTCTTCCGGCGAGCGGCTGCGGTGGTCCGAGATCGAGAGCGGGGCGTCGCCTGCAACCACCGTCACGGTCGTGGCGTCGGCGTCGAAGCCGCGCTCGACGTGCAGCGGCTCCCAGGGGCTCGCCTCCTCGTTCTCGGCGAAGCAGCAGGAGAGCTTGCCGGGGTTGCCGAGCGTGGCGCGATCGAGGCCGCCCGGTCGTGCACCACCCGTCAGCGTGAGCACGAGCCGCAGCGCGCGGCCGATCGTCGCGTTGGCCCGGTTGCCCGGCCCGAGCGCGCCCATGCCGCCGTTGAGACCGGAGGTCTCGCGGCCGGGGCCGTTCACGACGACGATCGGGCCCGCGGGCTGCGTGGTGACGGCCACGCCGTGTGCGTTGAAGCCCGCGTCCAGCGCTGCCTCGACTCCGGCAACGACGATCGGGAAGTAGGCGGGCCGGCAGCCGGCGAGCACGGCGCAGGCGGCGATCCGCTCGAGCGTCGCCTCGCCGTGTGCCGGCGGCACCGGGCCGAGCGACCGTGCCGGGTCGCGGCCGGCAAGCATCTCATCGACGCGCTCCGGCGTCGGCGGCACCACCGGCAGCCCATCCGTCCACCCGCGCTCGAACATGTCCTCGAGCGCGCCGAGACCGCCGGACACTGCCTCGTACGTCCAGCGCGCGCCGCACCCAGGCTTGCTCCGCGGCTCGCCGGGTAGCGCCTCCCCGAGGAGTGACGAATAGCCGTCGGCATCCCACCCGACGACGGAGCCGACCACGTCACCCCCGTCGTCGATTCGGATTGCGGTCGGCACGGTCTCCACGGCGAACGCTCTGGAGACGTCGTACGGGGCGCTTTCGGCCAGGACCGTCGAGCGGACGCCGGTGCGCCGGGCGAGTCGCGCCGCATCCTCGGGCGTCTCCTCGAAGACGTAGACGATCCGGGCGGCGTCGTCGAGACCGGCAAGGCGCCGGAGCGTCATGCTGGACGTCGGGCAGTCGGCGTGCGCGAAGACGAGGATCAGCGGGCCGTCCTGCAGGAGCTCGTCCAGCGAGGCGGGCGGGCCGTCGATCCGGGGTAGCGTGAACCCGGGCGCGGTGGTGGGCATGCTCGTCATAGGCTACGCGCGTGATGCATGGTCGCCTCGCCGGTCGCACCGCCGTCGTCACCGGAGGCGCCTCGGGCCTCGGCCGTGCGATCGCACTGCGCTTCGCGGACGAGGGCGCACATGTCATCGTCGGCGACCTCCGGCAGGACCCGCGGGAGGGCGGGGCGCCGATCGTCGAGGTGCTCGGCGAGCGGGGCGTCTTCCTCGATGCCGACGCCTCGCGGTGGGACGACGTCGACCGCCTCGTCTCGGCTGCGGTGGAGCACTCGGGCCGTCTCGATGTGATGGTCTGCAACGCGGGCATCGCCGGGCGGCACTCGAAAGGGCTGCTCGAGACGACCGAGGAGGACTGGGACGCGATCATGGCGGTCAACCTCGGCGGGGTGTTTCTCGGCTGCAAGCGAGCGGTCTCGCAGATGCTTCCCCAGGAGCCGGTCGAGGAGGTTCGCGGCCGGGTGATCGTGATCTCGTCGCAGCACGGGATGATCGGGCCGCCTGATCACGTCGCGTATGCCGCGAGCAAGGGCGGTCTGGTCAACCTCGTGCACCAGCTCGCGGTCGACTTCGGGCCCAGGGGTGTGCTCGTCAACGCCGTCGCGCCGGGGAAGATCCTCACCGGCAACCCGGAGGGCATGCGACCCGAGCTGCTCGAGTACTCGCATGTGCGGACGCCGTTCCACCGCCTCGGGCGCCCAGACGACGTCGCGGGTGCTGCGCTCTTCCTCGCCTCGGACGATGCCCGCTACGTGAGCGGGATCAACTTGTTGGTGGACGGGGGTTGGATGGCGTACTAGGGGTCAGATCGGACCCGACTTGAGGTCAGGACACGTCCTGACCCCTGGGCAGCGTCGCCCCCAAAGCTCCCAGAGCCTGCTCCAGCTCCTCTGCCCACGTCCCGTCGTCGAGCAGCACGAGCTCGTGACCGGTGCGCTCGTACTCGGCGATCTGCTCGGCCGCCAGCTCCAGCCAGTCGCGCGCCGTAGCGGCATCGAGCTCCGCCGGCGGCAGCTGCACGACCCCCCAGCCGCCATCGCGAAGCTCGTCGAGTCGCGTCTCCAGCAGCGAGTCCGCGACCACCGCAACCTTCCGAGAGCGTGGATCGTCTGTCAGGTCTCGGCTCCGTCCAGGAGCGCCACGAGCCTGGCGTGCTCCTCGTCGGGGTCGTAGTCGGGGAACCAGTGGCGGATGCCGGTTCGGCGGGGCATGGGCAGGCCGCGCTCCTCGAGCTCCGCGGCTAGCTCCTCGAGAAAGATGCCGTCGCCGCGGGTGAGCACGGTCGTGTCGTCCCCGATGTTCGGCTCGCCGCGCCAGGATGGGGCGGAGGGAGCGAAGTCGATGCCCATCGTGGGGCTCGAGTCGATCCCGATCAGGACGACGGCGTCGCCGCTCGACACGTGCGGCTCCATCGTCGCCGCCACCAGCTTCGCGATCCGGCGGCAGTGCTTGCGGAAGAGCGGAGTGTTCGCCTGTTCCCGCACCCACCAGAAGCGGTTGGCGCCGCCGAAGGCGAGCTCGGGGCAGGGCATCTGGCGGATCGTCCACCCACGCTCGCGAAGGAGATCGACGACCGGCTCCCACATGCCGGGCCGCTTCGCGCCGCCGATCACCTTCGCGTTCTGGTTGAGCAGGCAGTGCGCGACGAACGCGACCTTGGCCACGTCAGCCGCCGAAGTCGAGCAGCACCTTGCCGAGCTTGCCCCGCGAGGCGAGCCGGTCGAAGGCTGCAGCGGCCTCGTCTGCAGGGAAGACGTGGTCGACGAGCGTGACGATGCGTCCGCTGGCGAGGTGCGGCACGACCTCCCGCGCGAACGCCTGCACCGCCGCCGCCTTCTCCTCGAGCGGCCGCACCCGCAATCCGGTGCCGATCACCCGAGCCCGCCTGCCCATCAGCTTTCGCAGCGCGATCGGCGCGGTGTCGCCGGCACCGGTACCGACGATGACGATTCGCCCCTTCAGTGCCAGAGCGTCGAGATCGGGCTCGAGGTTGGGCGCGCCGACGAGCTCCAGCACGACATCTGCGCCGCCCCGTGCGCGTGCCTCGGCGACGAGATCCTCGGGGTCGACGACGTCGGCGCCGAGCGCGGCGACGCGGTCGCGCAGCACGGGGTCGCGCACCGTCCCGAGCACCCGGGCGCCTGCCGCGGCGGCGATCTGGATCCCCGCCGTGCCGACGCCGCCGTTGGCGCCGTTGACGAGGAGGAGCTCGCCGGGGCGGAGGCCCGCCTGAGTCAGCACCGCGTCGTGCGCGGTGATGAACGCCTCCGGCACCGATGCAGCCTGCTGGTCGTCGAGGCGGTCGGGAACAGCCACGACGTGGCGCTCGTGCACGACCACGCGGTCGGCGAGACCGCCGCCGCCCACGATCCCGAACACCCGCTGCCCGACCTCGAAGCCCCGCGCTTCCGGCCCGAGCGCAGTTACGGTTCCCGCGACCTCGAGGCCGGGGACGTCCGGCGGGGAGCCCGGGGGCGCCGGGTAGTTGCCCGCGCGCTGCGACAGGTCGGCCGGGTTGAGGCCCGCGTAGCGGGCGGAGACCAGGAGCTCGCCCCCCAAGGGCTCGGGGTCGGGCCGCTCCTCGAGCCGCACGACCTCGTTGCCGCCCGCCCCGGTGAAGACGACCGCTCGCACCTAGAGCTTCTCGGCGTAGTCCTGGTACTCGGGCCGCACGCGGCTGTCGGTGCCGAAGAACGCGTGCTTGGACATGTCGGCCGTGTACCGGCTCGCAGGTGGCGTGCGCCCGAGCGCCTCCGCAACGGCGCGAATGTGATGCGGACCGGCGCCGCAGCAGACGCCGAGGTACGAGACGCCCATGGCGTGAGCCTGTCGAGTGAACTCCTCGATCTCGTAGCGCGAGCAGGTGAACGGGTCGAGCGCGACCGGGAAAGGGCGTCCGTTCGGGAAGTCGCTCCACGCAGGATCCTGCAGCGACTGGAACGTCGGCTGCTCCGCGGTCGTGCGGTAGGGGACCGGCAGCGCGGCGACGTACGTCTGCACACGCTCCCGGATCCGCTCGAGCAGCGGCAGCATCGTCCACGGGCCGCGGCCGCAGTTGAGCCCGACGACGTCGGCACCCGCCTCCTCGAGCCGCCTGCATGCCTCCTCGGGCGTCCAGTCCTCCTGCGTGATCCCGTCCTGGTGGATGGACATGGTCACCACCGACGGGAGCCCGGTCGCCTTGATCGCCTCGAGTGCGATCAGCGCCTCCTCGCCGTACGAGAAGGTCTCGGCGATGACCATGTCGACGCCGGCGTCGACCGCCCAGGCCAGCTGCTCGTCGAACATTGCCCGCACCTCGCGGCGTGACTCGTCGGTCGGGACGAAGATGTTCGTGTTGCAGATGTTCCCGGCGACGAGCGCCCCGGTCTCGCCCGCGACCCGGCTTGCGATGTCGAGGGCGGCGCGGTTGATCGTCTCGAGGTCGTCCTCCCGGTCGATCATCCGCAGCTTCTCGCGGTGGGCGTAGTAGGTGAACGCCTCGACGACGTCCGACCCGGCGTGGACGAACTCGCGGTGCAGCCCGGCGACCAGGTCGGGGTGCTCGAGGACGACCTCGGGGACGAACGCGCCCGCCTGCAGGTACCCGCGGCGCTCGAATTCGAACAGATAACCCTCCGCGCAGACGACCGGGCCCTGGGCGAGCCGCTCCAGAAGGCCTTGCTTCGGGGACTCGACAGCTTCGGGCACGCGGGCCTCCTGGATCGGAACTGGCTGGGCGCCGTTAGCCTACCCGCCTATGTCGTCTCCGCCGACCGGCACAGAAGGCGCCGCTGCCGTGCTCGACGCTGTCGTCGTCGGCGCCGGCATCGGTGGTCTGGCTGCCGCGTGGCACCTCCGCGACCGGAACATTCTCGTGCTCGAGAGCGCCGACCGGATCGGCGGCCGCATCCGCTCGGAGCCGCGGGGCCCGTACTGGCTCAACCTCGGCGCGCACGTCTTTGGCGGTCCCAGCACCGCAACCGGGCGCCTCGTCGAGGAGGTGGGCTGCGAGCTCGCGCCCGTGCCCGGCCACCTCGTCGCGCTCGAGCTCAACGGCAAGATCCTTGTCGGCGGCCGGCCGGAGCTCTATCCCTTCCGGCTGCCGCTCTCCCTGCGTGAGCGCGTCGCCCTGATCACGACCGGCGCCAGGTTGAAGCTCGCCGTGCGGCGGTACGCCCGGCTCTCGCGTCCTCGTCCGGGCGAGTCGCTCGCCGAGACGCGACAGCGCATCCTCGGCTATGGCGACGACCGCACCTTCGCGGAGTGGCTCGGCGACGTGCCGGGTGACGCGGCCGCGCTCTTCCGCGCCACGGTGATCCGGTCGACCGCGGAGCTGGAAGAGATCTCGATGGGTCACGGCGCCGGCTACTTCGCGCTTGTCTGGAGCACCGGCGAAGGGCTGTCGAACAACATCGTCGGCGGCGCCGGCGTTCTGATCGATCGCATCCGTGACGCACTCGGCGAGCGGCTGCGGCTGGGAGCAGAGGCGCAGGAGGTTGCGGACGAAGGCGATCACGTCAGGCTTCGCTTCACGCACGGCGGCATCGACACCGAGGTCGCCGCACGGCATGTGGTGGTGGCCACCAAGGCCTTCGACGCCGCCCGGATCGTGACGTCGCTGCCGTCCGACACACGTTCGGCGCTGGACGCGATCCCGTACGGGCCGACGGTCGTGATGGCGATCCTCACCGGCGAGGAAGGGCCGATGCCCTGGGACGGCCTCTACGCCCTGGCTACGCCGAAGCGCGCGTTCACGATGCTTTTCAACATCGTCAACGTGCTCCGTCCACGGTCGGCCGGGCGCGAGCCGGGCGGCAGCCTGATGGTCTACCGCAGCGGGCATGCTGCGCTCGAGATGTTCGAGCAGCCGGACGAGGTCGTGACGCAGGCATTCCTCGACGATCTGTACGCGATCTATCCGCAGACGCGAGGTCTCGTGCGGGAGACGATCCTGCTGAAGCTGCCGCGCATGCTCCCGTACGTCGCGCCCGGGCGGGCGGCGATCCAACCTGCGCTCGAGCGCGAGCTCGGCCGCGTCCACCTGGCCGGCGACTATCTGGGCGGCACCTACACCGAGACCGCGATCGCGAGTGGGGAAGAGGCCGCGCGTGCGATTCGCTCAGCGCTCGCCTAGCGTCGCCACGAGCTCGCGCGCGCGTTCGACGTCGTCCGACAGGGTGCGGTCGTCGTCGACGGCAGGAATGCGCTCGCAGAGCAGGTCGAGAACGGCCGCGAGGGCGGGCGCCGACGGCCGCCGCTCCCGTAGGAACGCCGCCTGGCGCAGGGCGACGAGCTCGTAGGCGAGCGCGGACTCGAGCGCGTCGAGCGAGCGTTCCAGCCGCTCGGCCGAGAGGAACGTGAACGCCTGTACATCCTCCTGGCCGGCCGACGTGTCGAGCGCGTGGACGGACGCTGGGGCGGCGAGCAGCCTCGCCTCGGCCGCGAGCCCGACGACGGCCTTGTGCAGCGCCACGACGCCTGCGTGACGCCCGGGGTGGACGGCGAGCTGCTCGGGAAGGTGCGAGAACCGGCTGTCGAGCAGGCGGTGCAGCCGCTTCTCGACGAGGTTGAGGACGTGCGCAGCGGCGATTCCGAGCGTGTCCATGAGAAGTGCCGGTGCGGCAGCGTGAAAGCCGCCGGTGGGATACAAGCCGGCAGGCTCTCCGTCGCCTGCCGCGAGGACGAGCGGCGAGTCCGTTACCGCGCCGAGCCGCTGCTCGAGCTCCTGCTCGAGCCGCTCGAGGGCCGCGAGCGCCGCGCTGTGCACCTGCGGCACGACGCGGAACGACACGGGCGGCTGCGAGGTGTCGTCCGTGGCGTCCTCGCCGTCGAGCAACGCCTTCAGCCGAGCGCAGATCCTCACCTGGGCCGCATCCCGGGACAGCTCGCCGACCCGCGGGTCATACGGTCGCGACGAGCCGCTCGTCAGCGCGAGTGCGAGTGCGGCAGTCGTCGTGGCGCTGTCGACGAGGCCGTGAAAGCGCTCGCCGAGCTCGAGCCCGAAAGCCGTCGCGAACGGCGAGCCGTTGACGAGCGCAAGCCCCTCCTTCGCGCCGAGCTCGAACGGCATGACGCCGCGCGCGGCCAGCGCGCTTGCCGCGGGCCCCTCGCGGACGTGTCCCTCTCCGATGAACGTCTGAAAGAGGTGCGCCAGCGGCGAGATCTCGCCGGCCGCACCGTACGGACCGCGCGGCACGAGCGGGTCCCAGCCGTCGTTGAGACGCGCGGCCAGGAAGGTACAGAGCTCCGTGCTCACGCCGACCAGCCCGCTCAGGAACGCGTTGAGTCGCAGGAGCATCACCCCCCGCACGACGACCGCGTCGATGGGCGCTCCGATTCCCGCGGCGCGGGCGGTGACGAGTGCCCGCTGCAGACCCGCCTGGTCGGCCGGTGCGACCTCGGCGCCGCGGAGGTAGCCGAGACCGGTGGTGACGCCGTAGGCCGGAGTGCCCGCGGCGAGGAGGTCGAGGAGGAGCGTGCGCCCCGTGGCGACGCGCTCGAGCGCCGTTTCGGCGAGCTCCACCGTTTCGCCCGCGACGACCCGGCGGTAGGTCGCGAGATCGAGCGTTTCGGGTCGGTCGAGGACGACGGTCATCGATATGCCAGTCGCTGTCCCAGGCCCCGCTCGACGGCACGCCGGTAGATGAGCGCGGCGAACGTGACGTCGGTCGTGGCGAGGCCGCGGTGCCAGAAGAGAATCCGTTCGCCGTCGTGCTCCCGGCCCGGCTTCGCGCCCACGACGACGTCCGCGAGCTCGGCGTGAAGCGTCTCGGCTGTGAGGATGCCCGCGCGGATGTGCGGCCGGAGCGCGCCGAAGCCGTCGTCGGGCTCGCACTGGCCCCAGTCGTCGACGACCACCTTGTCCACGTGATCGATGACGTCAAGCTCGAGCGCGCTCATGGTTCCGTACGGCACGAGCAGCGTGCAGGACTCCAGCCACTCGGTGCGCACGATCGGCTCCGGACGGCTCAGGCGGGTCGCCTCGACGACGATGTCGGCGCCCTCGACCGCCTCGCGCACCGTCTCGACGACACGGACCGGCCGGCCGAGCGCCTGCTCCAGCTCGAGCCCGAAGGCCCGGCGCGACTCCTCGCGCCGGCTCGTGACGCGGATCTCGTCGAACGTGAAAAGACCCGCCAGCATCGTCACGTTGGCAAAGGCCGTGCCGCGCGCCCCCACGTGACCGAGCACCCTCGACTCCGGGCGCGCCAGCTCGCGCGCGCCGACCGCCGTCAACCCGCCCGTGCGGCGCTCGGTGATCCCTGTGGCGTCGACGATCGCCGCCGGTACACCGGTGCGCGGGTCGTACAGCGTGATCAGCGCCAGCTCGGACGGCAGACCCTGGCGGTAGTTGTCGACGTAGTCGCCGACCACCTTGACGCCCGTGAATACCGACGGCCAGACCGTTGCCCGAAGCAGGTTGAAGTGCCCGGGGAAGGACGGGTCGGGCACATGGTGAACCCGCGGGTCGAGCGTCACCCGGCCTTCGCCCTGCGCGCGCAGTGCCTCATCCACCGCTTCGAGCACGTCTGCGTCCCCGATCTCGAGCGCCTCGACGTCGTGACCGGAGACGAAGAGGATCTCGAGCCCGTCGCCGGGCCGGCTCAAGGGCGGAACGTGCCGAACGCCGGCAGCCAGCTCGCGAGCTCCGAGAGCTTCCGGCCCTTCGTCTGGAGGTCCGCCACGAGCAGCTCTCGCCGGTCCGGGTTCATGCGGGAGCTCGGAACGCACGTCGTCAGCGCCGCCAGCGTGGCGCCCTCGGCGTTCACAACCGGCACCGACGCGGCATAGAGGCCGACGGCGGTCTCGTCCCAGTTCTCTGCGTAGCCGTTGGTGCGGACGCTCTCGAGGATCTCGAGCAGCTCGGGGAGCCCGTTCAGCCTGCGGCCGGTCGGCGTCACCAGCGGACGGCCGCCGAACAGCGCCGCGATCACGGACTGCGACTGCCCGGCGAGCATGACGCGACCGCTGGCCGAGGCGAAGGCCGGCGTCTTGCTGCCGACGTGCGTCATCAACCGGACGGGGTGCGACGTCTCCTCGATGGCGATGAACAGCGACTCGCCGGCGTCGATCACCGCCAGCGCGATCGTCTCGTCGTGCCGCGTGAGGAACTCCGCTGCCACCGTCCGGAACGCCGTAACGATCGGCAGCTCGCCCGTGCGCGAGCCGAGCCGCAGGGCCCGGATGCCGAGCTCGTAGCGGCCGTCGCGGTCGCGGACGGCCCAGCCGCGCTCGACCAGAACCGAGCAGATGCGATGAATCGTGCTCTTCGCGATGCCCAGGTCACGCGCCAGCTCGGCCAGTGGCAGCGGCCCGCGCGCCGCCAGAAGATCGAGGATGCGGAGTGTC
>JACXTT010011013.1_pt1 | contig 12135 bp, 6 predicted proteins | sample 9270951 | NCBI WGS metagenome assembly JACXTT01 (sample SAMN15532306, study PRJNA645909) | rock metagenome | isolation source: weathered quartz diorite | place: Puerto Rico | collected 2017-06-21 | reverse complement strand
GCTGCCGCCACCGCGACGGTGTGCGAGCTCGCGCCCGGTACAGTAGACCTCGTCCCAGCTTCCGTACGGGCCCGAAACGTCGCCGAGCACGCCGATCCGGATCGAATCTGCCCGAGCCGAGGGCGGGGGCGCCGTGGTCGTCACCCATACAGCGCCGGCACCGACCGCGACATGTGTTGGCACCCGTGGCAGACGTACCCTCCTGGCCACGCTGTCCGTCCTGGGGTCGATTCGAGTAACGGAACGCGCGCTCGAGCTGATTACCCAAACGCCACCGTCTCCGGCTGCGATCCCGTCGATGCCGCCACCGACATGGATGATCGCGGTGATCCGGTCGGCGACCGGATCGATCCGGGCGATCCTGTCGTCGAGCAGCGAGGCGATCCATACGCCTCCCTCTCCGGCAGCGATGCTCCCGGGAACGAACGGGACGCTGACCGAGTCAACGACCTGGCCGACGGCCGGATCCAGCTTCCAGAGCGTTCGACCGAAGGTGTCGCCGACCGTCCAGATTGCACCCTCTCCGACAGCAAGACCGTCAAACGTCTCGTACTGCGAAAGAAAACTCGACGTGTCCGGCGCTACCGGGATCGCGGTGCTTCGGGCGCCGCCACCGACAGCGGACAGATCCACCTGCCCGACGAGGCGCTCCGCAGCATCGGCGAACCAGATGTGCTTGCCCGCGGCAACCGGCACGTTGCCGCCTGCATCGACCCGAACGCGGGTGACGAAGCTCGCCGCCGCTTCTTCGGGATTGATCGAGAGGAGGATGCCTTCGGGCGCGTCGGCCACCATCACCCCGCTGTTTCCCGCTGCAACTGCAGTCGGCGTCCCCTGCGCCGGGATGGTGCTTCGTGCGTTCGTCCGCGCGTCGATGCGCCAGACCGTCCCGTCGGCTGCACTCGTCACCCAGACGTAGCTGCCGGCGGCGGCAACACCACTCGCCGCGCGACCCACCGCCGTCGACCGGGTGACCTCGCTCGAACGGGGATCGATCCGGACGAGCATGTCGGCGCCCGACTCCGACTGCGTGACGCCGGTACCTCGAGTGAGGAAGACGGCGAGTGACGAAATTCCAACCGCCGCAACAAGCGCGGCCGCCACGGCGGGCCAGCGGGCACGCCGCTGCTGCACGAGCCCTAGGGGGCGCTTCGCGCCGCCCGGATCAGTTCCCCGCCCGAGGCGTAACGGTCGCCAGGCTCTTTTGCCAGGGCCTTCCCGAAGACCTCCTCCAGCCTCGGCAGGCTGGGCGGCTCGTCCTCGAGGTGCGCGAACACAACTGCTGTTTCAGACGTACCGGAAAAGGGCGGCCGACCGGCCAACGACTCGTAGAGCACGCAGCCCAGCGAGTAGACGTCGGCACGCCCGTCGAGCTCGTGACCGTGGATCTGCTCAGGAGCGACATAGTCGACGGTGCCGAGCGAGCGGCCCTGGTCTCCGCCCGAGGGTGGATCGGCAAGCCGGCGCGAGAGGCCGAAGTCCGCCAAATAGCAGTGGTCCCGGGAGTCGACGAGGATGTTGGACGGCTTGACATCTCGGTGTACCAGGCCGCGTTCGTGAGCCACGTCGAGCGCGTCTGCAATCTGTCCGAGCAGTGCGAGTGCCCGCTCCGGAGGCAACTTCCCTCCCGCAGCAAGCAGACGTTTCAGATCCGTCCCGTCGACCAGGCGCATCGCGATGTACAGACGACCGTCGGCCTCCCCGGCGTCGTAGATCGGGACAATCGCAGGATGGTCGATCGACGCCGCCTGCCTCGACTCACGCAGGAAGCGGTCGCGAAAACGCGCATCCTCGGCAAGCTCGGGTGCCAGCACTTTCAGCGCCACGCTTCGGTCGAGCGCCAGATCATGCGCCCGGTAGACGACCCCCATCCCGCCTCGTCCCAGCAGGGAATCGACCCGGTAGCCGCCGATCTCAGCGCCCATCGCAACCGAGTCTCCGCCCTCCGCCACATCGCCTCCCTTCTGCTCGACCATACGCCGATCCAGGCCCGACGACCATGGGCCAACGCTGGGTCGAGTTCAGCAGCCGACGCTAAGCACGCCCTAAGAGAGAGGACCGAGCGGCTGCATTCGACGCCGAGATGCGGCGCGAGCTCTCCGGACCTCCCGAGCAGGGCTCCGGCTCAGGCCGGGGTGGCCTGCAGCCGCTCCGCAAGCGGCCGCATGATTCTCACGCCGACCGACGGAGCATGCTCGAGCAGCGCCTTGAAGGCGCGATCGCCGAGGACGAGCAACCGGACTGGGGACGTCGTCACGACAGAGGCGGTGCGCGGCAGGTCGGTGATCAGCGCGATCTCGCCGGCCCAGTCACCCGAGTCGAGTTCGCGCAGCGGCCGCCCGCTCCGCGTGACGCCGACGCTGCCCTCGACGATGGCGAAGAACTCGTGCCCTCGCTCCCCCTCGCGAATGAGCGTCTCGCCGCGCGGAACATCGAGCTCGTCGACGAGCGGCGCCACCGCGGCAAGCTCCCCCTGCGAGCAGCCCGCGAAGAGCGGCAGCTGCCGCAACAGCTCGACCTTCGCGCTGTGCGCACGCACGCTCGACGGGTCCCGGGCCCGGCCGACGACCGAGTGCCGTCGCGGCTCGAGCTCGAGCCAGGTGATCACCCTCGGGTCGCCCTGCACCACCTCGAGCCAGTCGATCGTGGCTGCCTCGCGCGGCCCTGCCGGCGCGACGCCTTCTCGTTCGACCTCGGCCTCCTCGAGCTCACTCACCGTCACCTCCGCCGCCGACACGCGTTTCCAGCACTACGCAGCGGACACGCTCGTCGGATTGCCGCGACAGGGGTCGCCGGATGGGTCGGACGCCGGGCTCAGGCCGGAGTTCGCGAGAGCTCGGTTCGTACACCTCGACGCACTTCCACCCCGAATCCGATTCGAGCTCCCGGCGAAGATGGCGACGGCAGCCTCTAAAGCGTCACCGAGTGGTCACTTCTTTGCCGTCAGTGTGATAGCGGCAAAGCCGTTGCTGGGGGTCGCGGTGAGAGTGTCCGTTCCGCCGTTTTGCGCGTGATGGAGGTTCACCTGCCCACTTGTGGCAGACGACGTCGTGATGGACGCCGGCGAGCCAGACGTGATCGAGAAGGTTCCGTCCGAGTTGGTGAACGTAATCGTGAAGGATGCCGTTGGCGCTGACGGATTCCCAAGCGAGTCCTGCGCCTGGATGTTGAAGGTCATGTCGCCGTTGTTGCCCATTGCAATCGGCTGACCTGAGCACGTCGTGTTGTTGCTCGGGATCGAACAGTTCACGAAAGCGATCTTCGATGCAGGCGCTGCATTGACAGTGATGGCGGCGAAGTTGGCGGTGCGTGTGCCGTCGGTCGCACTGAGGGTTTCTGTTTCAGCCTTGACGAGGGTGATGCCGAAGGTAGCGACACCGCTCGTCCAGGTTGGGCTGGTGGGCAGGATGGGGGTGGCGCCGCTAGGGCTGTTGTTTGCGCCGCTCCAGGCGAGTGTGCCTGAGTAGCTGGTGTCAGTGGCGCCATTCTTGATTGCGGTGATCTTGACGGCTGTGCCGCTCGTGGCGACACCGGCCGTCACGGTGGTCGGCTGGGCAGTGACGGTGAAGCTGACCGAGTTGTCAACGACGGTTGTCGTGATGCTTGCGACGTTGCCGACGTTGTCGGTACCTGTGAGGGTGTAGACGTAACAGAAGCCGGCCGTGATGCCCGCAGGCTGCGTCGTCCCGGAGATCGTCGTGGCCGAGGTGAAGGGCCCTCCCGAACCGAGGGCGCCGCAGGTGCTGCCGGTCAGCGTCTCGGACTGGACCGTGAGCACGCTCGAGGCAAGCCCTGAGCCTCCGTCGCTGTAGTCCGTGCGGCTGTTGATCGCAATGCTGTTGCTGTTGTTGACCGAGCTCGTCGAGCCGCCGGTCGCGGCTGTCCCGTTGACGCTGACCGCCCCGCCCGTCGGTGCTGCAGTGTCGGGCGTGACCGTGAAGCCGGCGATGTTGGTCAGGGTGGCGTTGTTGGTGGCCGTGATGGTCTGAGAACCGGACGCTCCGACCGCGCCCGACCACGCATACGTGGTCGTGAAGGGCGAGCTGCTAACGGTTCCGCCGCCGCTGCTGAAGCCGGTCAGGGCCGGGAAGACCACGTTCTGGATGCCCGACTGGGCGTCGGTCGGGCTGGACGTGACGGTGAAGCCACCGGACTTGCCCGTCTGTGCGTTGATGAAAGCAGTCGTGCCGCTGACGAAGGTGTTGCCGGTTGCAGCCGAGAGCGTCGGAGTCGGTGTCGACGAGGCGGTCGTGTCGACCTTGACAATCGTGACGATACTCGTCGCGTTGCCGACGTTGTCGGTACCGGTGAGCATGTAGCGGTAGCAGTTGGCGGTTGCGATACCGGTACCGATGCTGGTGCCGGAGAGCGTGACGAGGCTGCCAAAGGTGCCGCATGTTCCGCCGGCGACTCCATCGGACGAGCTCAGAGTCGCTGTTTCCCGCGTCAGCGTGCTCGTCGCGAGCCCCGAGCCCGCGTCCGCGTAGTCGGTGCGAGAGAGCGTGTAGCTCGTCGAGGTGCTGTAGCTCGAGGTCCCGCCACCGGTCGCGGCGGTTCCGTTGACCGTCAGCGCGCCCCCCGTCGGCGCTGCAGTGTCGGGCGTGACGGTGAAGCTGTCGGTGTTGGTCAGGGTGGCGTTGTTGGTGGCAGTGATGGTCTGAGAACCGGACGCTCCGACCGCGCTCGACCACGCATACGTGGTCGTGAAGGGCGAGCTGCTGACACTACCGCCGCCGCTGCTGAAGCCGGTCAGGGCCGGGAAGACCACGTTCTGGATGCCGGAGTCGGGGTCGGTCGGGCTGGACATGACGGTGAAACCGCCCGACCTGCCGCTTTGCGGGTTGATGTAGGCGGTGGTACCACTGATGAACGTGTTACCGGTTGCAGCCGAGAGCGTCGGAGTCGGCGCCGATGAGGCGGTCGTGTCGACCTTGACGATGGTCGAGATGCTGGCTGTGTTACCGACGTTGTCGATACCCGTCAGCGTGTAGCGGTAACACGTCGGCCCCGTCAGTGTCTGGGCGATCGGGGTCGCGCGACTCGAGATCGTCGTCGCCGACCCGAACGTGCCGCAGGTGCCGTTAGCGATCCCGTTCGAGGAGGAGAGGGTCGCCTGGTCACGCACCAGCGTCGAGAAGGCCAACCCCGACCCCGCGTCCGTGTAGTCGGTGATCGAGTTGATGCTGAAGCTGCCGCTGCTGCTGTAGCTGGTGGTACCCCCCGTCGCCGCGGCCGTGCCGTCGACGGTCAAGGCGCCGCTGGTCGGATTCGTCGTGTCCGGCGTGACGGTGAACGCACCGGCGGTCGCCGTGCTCAGATTGGCGTTGTTGAAAGACGTGACGGTCTGCGCGCCCGATGCCGTCGCGCCGGCGCCTGACCAGGAATACGTGGTCGTGTAGGGGGAGGTGATGACATTGCCGCCGCCGCCGCTGTAGCCGGTCAGAGCCGGGAAGGTGACCTTCGAGATCCCCGAGTCGTTGTCGGTTGCGGTGGCGCTGATCGTGAAGCCGCCCGACTTGCCCGCCTGCGGGTTGGTAAAGACAGTCGAACCGTTGATAAAGGTGTTCCCGGTCGCGGCCGAGGCCGTCGCGAGAGGCGCCGACGGCCCGGTTGTGTCGACCTTGACGATCGTCGACACCGCGGCCGTGTTGCCGACGTTGTCGACACCCGTCAGCGTGTACCGGTAGCAGGTCGGACCCGTCAGCGTCTGCGTGATCGGGGTCGAACGGCTCGAGACTGTGCTCGCGCTGCCAAATGTTCCACAAGTGCCGTCCACGATCCCGTTCGAGGACGACAACGTCGCCTGGTCACGCACCAGCGTCGAGGACGCCAGCCCCGACCCGGAGTCCGTGTAATCGGTGATCGCCGAGATCGTGTAGGTCCCTGCGTTGTTGTAGCTCGTCGAGCCGCCACCGGTCGCTGCCGTCCCGTTGACGGTCAGAGCACCGCCCGTGGGTGGGTTCTTGTCCTGGGAGACTGTGAAGCCGCCGGTGGTGGTCAGGTTGGCGTTGTCGTACGCCGTCACCGTCTGCGCGCCCGGAGTACCCGCCGTCGAGTTCCAGCTGTAGGCGGCCGAGTACGGCGACGAGGTCACATCCGCGCCCCCGCCCGAGAAGCCCGTTCCCAGGGCGGGAAAGCTGACCTTCAGGATCCCGGAGTCGTTGTCCGTCGGGCTGGCCGTCACTGTGAAGCTGCCCGAGTTCGAGCCTTGCGGGTTGACATACACCGTCGTGCCATTGATGAATGTCTGCCCGCTCACATTCGAGAACGCCAACGTCGGCAGCGCCGGAGCCGTCGTGTCTACCTTCACGATCGTCGAGATGCTGATCGTGTTGCCGACGTTGTCGATACCAGTCAGCGTGTACAGGTAACAGCCATTCGACATCCCGTTCTGGGTCGGCTTGCCCGCGATTGGCGTCGCCGAGCCGAAACTGCCGCACACCCCGGCAACAATCCCGTCCGAGGAGGAGAGCGTCGCGGATTGCCGCGTGAGGGTCGATGACGCGAGACCGGACCCGGCATCCGTGTAGTCGGTGCGAGTCCCGATCGAGAAGCCGCCCGTCGAGTTGTAGCTCGACGTTCCCCCACCCGTTGCCGCGGTCCCGTTCACGGTCAAGGCGCCGCCGCTCGGGGCGGTCGAATCGTTGGTGAGCGTGAACACCGCCGCGCTCGAGTTGCTCGCGACGTCAAAGCCGGTGGCCGTTTCAGTTGGCGCGCTCGTCTCACCGCTGCTCCAACTGAACGCATTCGAGACGTACGGGGGACCGCTTGTCACGCTCGAGGACGCGAAGGTGAAGGTCCCAGAGCTGCCGCTCAAGACCGCGTAGCCCGTCGAGGCGGGACCGGAGAGCGGATCGGTGAGCGCGTTCGACAGCTTGAACGATCCTGCTGTCGAACCCTGGTAGTAGAGCGTCGTCCCGCTCAGCAGCGAGCCGCCACCAGACTTGTTCGTCAACGAGAAGCCGTTTGTCGGAGCGACGGTGTCGATCTTCACCGACTGCGTCACCGTCGACGATGAGTTGCCCACCGCGTCCATGCCGAAGAACTTGACCGTCGTCGTGCCCTGGCTGGAGATGTTGAAGGGACCGCTATAGGTGACCGCTGTCAGCGAGCTGGTCGGGTCGCTGCCGTCGGTCGTGTACTTGATCGCTCCCGCTCCCGCGCTCGGCGCCGGGTCGGTCTCGCTCAACGTCACCTGCACCGGCGTTGCGTTGTTCCAGCCGGCGCCGTTGGCCGCCGGGCTCAACGATGCGGAAACAGTGGGGCTGACGGTGTCGATCACGACCGCCGCGCTCGCAGACGATGGGAAGTAGCTCGCGTCCCCAACGGCGTTGACCGTGTGGCCCCCCTCGCCCGAGCTCGACGGGATCTGCAGGTTCGTGACGGAGGCGCTGCCGTCATTCGCCACGCTCGCGGGCGAGCCCGTGATCGTCGTCGTGCTGTCGACCTTGTAGGTCACGCCTTCGGCCTTCGCGAAGCCCGTGATGGCGCCGGTCGCGTGGGTGACGCCCGAGCTGAACGCTGCGGCGCCGAAGGGCGAACCGTCCACCGAGAATGTCTCAGGCCCGACGGTGACGGTGCCGCTCAGGGGGCTTTCCGGGCCCTGCCAGTTCGCGCCGATGACCGGCGTGATCGTGTACTTCCACGAGCCCGGAGGCACCGCGGCTTCCGTGCAGGTCAGCGCTGCGACCGTCCCGGCACACGTGCTGAACGGGTTGATGTCCGGGAGACCGCCACCTGACGGGTACCGCTGGACGAGATAGCCGTCGACCGCGTGCCCGTTCGACAGCGTCGATGCACCCCAGCTGACGGTCACCTCGCGACCGTTCGCAGTGGATGCGGCACTCGGCGTGTTGCCGGCGTTGACGCTTGCCGCCAGCGATCCGCCGGCGCTCGGGGCAGATGCGGAGACCGTCCAGAACGCATAGGCGCCCACGGCGACCAGAGCCACAACACCCGCCGCCGCAAGCGCGACCAGTCGTCTCCGCGACCAGTGCCGGTGGCGCGTCGGGTCCTCCCCCGATCGACCCAACGCGCGCGCCGGCGTGTTCTCGGGCAGCAAGGAGCTCCCGAGACTCTCGGACGGCACTGAGCCTCCGAGATCGATCCCCCGTGGCGGTTCGGCGGCCCACGAGGACACGATGTTCAGCAACCAGGCAACGCCGGTGATCGCCGCGATGACGGCGCCGAGGCCTCCGGCGAGAATGCGGCTCGCGCGCCTCATCCCGTCGCCTGCCCGTTGGTGAAGGAAATGGTGACCTGAATGCCCCTGCAGCCGTTCTGGTTCGTGCCGGTGTCGGCCATGTGCAGCCGCGGCCAGCTCGACTGCGGCACGCCGAGATCTGCGAGCGACGTGGGAACGCTGCCGCCGGGAATCGGCCCGACCGGCCCTGTAAAGGGCTGCGACACGGTCACCGCCGCGAGGGCCAGCGGGCAGGGGGCCGCATTCGTGCCCGTCACGGTGATGTCGAGGCTGTTGATCGTGATCGGCGAGCTGTTCGGGTTCGTGAAGACCAGATTCAGCTTCGCGTCAGGTCCGCCCGGATAGAGCAGGCCGGTTGGGCTCTGGACGCCGATTGTGAAGGGCAGCCCGGTGCTGCTCTGCACCTTCCACTTGTAGGTGGCGACGTCGGAGACGTTCCCGGCCCGGTCGACTGCGACCACGCTGAACTGGTGCTGGCCGTTGTTGGTGGCCTGCACCGTGTAGCTGTAGGGGCTCGAGCAGCCGAAGTACGACCCGTTCTCCTTGCTGCACAGGTACCCCGCGACACCGGTGCCAGTGCCCGGGGCACCGGGGTCCCCCGAGCTCCAGGCGAAGGTCGCCGAGGAGCTCGGGGCCGGATCGGGCGGCGTCTGCGAGAAGGCCGGATTGGTGGGCGGGACGGTGTCGACGAAGAACGTCCACGAGCTCCCCGGGCCCTGGTTACCGGCGGTGTCGGTCGCCTTGACCGTGAAGACGTGCTGGCCCTGAACGAGCGAGCTGTAGCCGGACGGCGAGATGCAGCCGGCGTAGGGGCCGGCGTCCAGCTTGCACTGGTACGAGACCGTGTCGGAGCCGTTGTCGAACACGAACGTGGCGTTGGTGGACGACCAGCCGATCGGCGGCCACGCGAACGGCGCAAACGTGATCGTGGGTGCGTCGGGCGCCTTCTTGTCGATCGTGTAGGACTGCCCGGTCACCGGCAGGCCGGTGAGCGCGTTGCCGGCGGCGTCGACGATCCCTCCCGCGCTCGTCGCCTTGAGCTGCAAGGTGCCGTTCGGGCCACTCGTGCTCGTGCCGGTCGACGCGGTGACCGCATAGCTCGCGCCGGAGCCGGTGGCAGCCGCAATCGCCGGCGAGCCCGTGACGTTCGACGCCACGAGCGAGAAGTTGCTGCCGCTGGGCACCACGCCCGTCACCGGCTCGCTGAACGTCACCGTCCAGTGCACGTTTGCCGCGTTCGTGGGCGACGGATCGGCGCGGTTGATCGAGACGACGGTCGGTGCTGTGCGGTCGATCGAGTAGACCTGACCCGTGAAGTTGCCGTTGCCGTTGCCCGCGCCGCCGAGCTTGTTGCCGACACCGTCCTGGATCGAGTCGTTGTCGACCAGGTTCAGACCGAGCATCCCCGAGCCGGTGCCCGTCGAGGCCGTCAGCGTGTAGGGACCAGGGCCGGAGCCCGTGACACCGGTGATCGCGGGCGAGCCGCCGAGACCGCCCTTGACGAGAGCGAAGTCGGTGCTGTCGACGCCCGTCACCGGCTTCGAGAACATCACGGTCCACTGCACGGAGCCCGCGTTCGTGGGCGATGCATCCGCCCGGTTGATCGACGACACCAGCGGTGGTGTGCGGTCGACCGTGTACGTCGGGCCGGTTGCGTTGCCGTTGCCGCTCCCGGCGCCGCCGAGGGGGTTGCCGACCGAGTCCTTGATCGAGTCGTTGTCGACGACATCGAGGCCGAGCGTCCCCGAGCCCGACCCCGTGCTCGCGGTGACCGTGTACGTCGCGCCCGAACCCGAGACAGCCGAGACCGAAGGACTCGTCAACCCGGTGTTCGCGAGCGCGAAGTCGCCCGTGTCGACACCGGTGACGGACTCGCTGAAGACGACCGTCCACTGCACCGAGCCTGCTGCCGTCGAACTCGCGCCGACACGCGTGATCGACTGCACCGTCGGCGGCGTGCGGTCGAAGGTGTACTGCTGCGCGGCGGGCGCGCTGAAGTTGCCGTTGCCGGCACCGCTGCCACCGAGATTGTTCCCCGCCGAGTCTGCGATCGAGTCGTTGTCGACGAGGTTCAGACCGAGCGTGCCCGAGCCGCTGCCGCTGTTCACGGTCACGGTGTACGTCGACCCCGAGCCCGCGACCGGGGCGATCGACGTGCCCGAGACTCCGCCGCCGTTCGCCGGTGAGAAGTCGCCGCTGTCGACGCCGGTCACGTTCTCCGAGAACTTGACGGTCCACTGCACGGGCCCGGTCGTGTTCGTCGGCGACGAGCCCACCCGCGTCATCGAGCTCACCGCGGGTGCCGTCAGGTCGATCACCCAGCTGTACGACGTGGTGCTCGACTTCGAGCCCGACACCGCCTTCACCTGGAACTGATGCGAACCCGCTGCCAGAGGGCCCGGGTAGCTCTTGCTGCCCGAAGTGCCGGGGCCGCCGCACGCGGCGAACGAGCTCCCGTCCAGCGAGCACTGGAAGGAGACCGACTGCGAGTCCGTGTACGTGAACGACGCCGAGATCTGATTCGTCGGATTCGCCGGCTTGGCGGTGATCGACGGCGCCGGCAGGCTCGAGTCCGCCAGCGCCATCCCCACCCAGACAAGCGCAGCGACCAAGGCCGCCCCCACGACGGCCCTCGCCACCACGCTTGTCAGACCGCCGCGCATCAGCTCGGCGTCGCCTGCAGGTAGACGGTGAACGACGCGCCCTGGCACGCGTTCGCCGCCGAGGTGCTCATCGTCACGGCGCTGACGAGATCGATCGGGAACGCCGGCGCGCTCGCCGGCACGTCCCAGCCGCTACCGCCGTTGTTCTGCGTGCCGAGCGCCGACGTGAAGGACAGGGCCGACACATCGCATCCCGGATGACCGGCGTCGGCGCTGAACCCGTTCGTGCCCTGCGCGGTGTTCAGCGACAAACGGCCGATCTTGACCTGGAATGCGTTCGGGTTGCGCACCGTCAACTTCACATCGGAGGTGCCGCCCGGATACAGCTGGGTCGTGGGCGTCGAGGCGCTGAGCTCGACCTCCTGGGGCGAGCCCACAGTCGCGCTACCCCTGCCGGAGCCGGGCGCCGTGTAGTAGCCGAGCGCACTGCCGGCAACCACGAGCGCGGCGACCACCGCCGCGATCAGCTTGCCCCGTCTCCCACTCAACAACCGCCGCAACACCCCGACCAGACTCCCTCTCCTCGACGGACCTGAAATGACCTGGACCTACTGCTTGCGTGTTTCGGTGAGCCGCTGGAGGGGCCGGCCGAAACCCACCCCTCCACCGAGGTGTTGCGACTAGCTGGCCGAGTAGTAGAGCGGGACGGTCGCCAACTTGCAGTTGTCCTGATTGGCGCCGCTGTCGATCATCCGGATGTACACCGTGTGCGTTGCGCTGTCTGCACCACCAGCGAGGTTGGCCGCGATGGCCGTGTCCGTCACCGAGGTGCCAGCGGCTGCCCACGTCGAGTTGTCCAGCGAGAGCTGGAAATCGTCCTGCGTGCACGCCGGATTGCCACCGCCCGTCACCGACCACGCCGAACCGTTCGAGTTCGCCACCGAGATGACGACCTGGATCAGGTTCTGATGACCCGTGCTTGGGTTGTGGACCTTGTAGTCCTCGGAGGCCACCGCGCTGGTGTCGCCGGGGTACAGCGGCCCGCCCAGGTCGTTGCTTGTCGGAACCGTGAAGGCCGTCGACGTACCGACGGTTGCCTGCCCCGAGCCGGTGCCCGAGGACGTGAAGTACGCATACGCGCCAACTGCGAGGCCGACGGCCACGACAGCGGCGCCAAGGAGGATCAGAGTCCTCTTCTTGAGCCTCATTTCCCATCTCCCTGTTTCCGAGGTTGACGACGCGCCGCTAGGGGCGGCTCAGCCCCGTTGGCGTGGATCGAAAGTCAGAGGCATCACCGGACGTCCCCCTCGTCCGTCGTTGCCGCAGTGC
>JACXTT010011012.1_pt1 | contig 12135 bp, 11 predicted proteins | sample 9270951 | NCBI WGS metagenome assembly JACXTT01 (sample SAMN15532306, study PRJNA645909) | rock metagenome | isolation source: weathered quartz diorite | place: Puerto Rico | collected 2017-06-21 | reverse complement strand
GGTGTGTTTTTGAGGGATTTCACCACAAAAAGGAGTTTAGATTTCGTTGAGTTGAACGAAACGGGGTTTCTCCAGATCGATGACGGAGCGTTCGGATCGTCGGGTTGAATCGTCGCCAGCAGATTGCTAGCTTCGCCTGACAGGCTGTGCTGCGCGTCGCCGTAGTGAATTTGCGAGTTCTTGATTTCGACGTGCGCAGTCGAGTATGCAAACAGGATTCGCTGGTTTGGTTCGGGTGGGGGCACATGTATGTTCCGGAAGTTCGAGCGGCCCTGCGAATCGAACGTAACCCACAGCTCAAGACCTTCGATTCGCAAATCTTTGAGATTAATGTTGCGGCGAAGATTCAACGCGTAGAGATCCTCGATCCGAATCGTCGCCAGGATGCGGTCGATCTTGCCGAGCTTCTCGCCGCTCTGGGCGTCGTAGAGTTCGACGCCGAGCATCTCAACCGTCTGCGGAGAAAGTGAGGTGTGGAAGTCGCGAATCTCGGCGCGCACGCCATACTTCGCAAACGTGTCTTTCACCTGACTCGCGATGTAGCGATCCGCGTAGCCGAGCCGATACGACAGCAGCGCCACCAGGACGAGCGCGATTAACGCGCATGTCAGACCGATGCCGGCGATGATCGCGTTGCGGCGCGTCAGGAAACGACGGCGTTTGCGCGCCGACTGTGACGACACGCCCGGTGGTGGTGCTTGATTGTCCTGTTGATTCTCTTCAGGCATCGATCACGCCCGAGCGTTGCACGTAATTACAGACGTGGCTCTCGAAAGTCAGTCAAATTCTTTTTGAGGGAAGAGCCCGAAAATGCAGATGCTAGAGGCTAGATGTCGGATGTCAGTATCGCGTTGCTAACATCTCACATCTGACCTCTAACATCTGCTCTGTTTGTAAACTGAAAGCGGGGGAAATTCAACTCTTAACAGCGGTTAGAGGCTAGAGATTAGAGGTTGGAGAATGAAACGCATACACTTCCCGCGCTTGAATATTTTGTTTTCTCCATTTCTGGATGAGAGTTCCAATCTCTAACCTCTAACCTCTAGCCTCGTATCGATCGCACCGCGGCTTTCATCATTAACGGCGGGAGAACCCAGCGGCACATTGCCGACCACTTCCAACTCAAAGCCTTCGAGGGCAGTCACCTTAGGAGGATGATTCGTAAGCAGGAGAATGCGCCGCAGGCCCAACTCGTGGAGGATTTGCGCGCCTACGCCGTAATCTCGATTCAGTCCATAACCGGTTTCGGCGCTGGCTTCTCGCTTAGTCACGCCGCGCTCTTGCATAACTGCATAGGTGCGCAACTGGTGAATTAGATCAAGGCCGTGCTCACTCTGGCGAAGATAAAGCACCACGCCTTGCCCGGCTTCGGCAATTTTTTCCAGAGCGCGTCGAAGCTGCCACCCGGTATCATCAATCGTCGAGCCGAACATGTCGCAAGTTACGTTCTCGCTGTGCACGCGCACCATTACCGGCTCATCCGTGCGCACATCGCCCATCACCATCGCCAGATGCACGTCACCATTGATTGTGTTCTCGAAGGCAATCGCGCGGAACTTTCCATAGACGGTGGGCAGATCGGTTTCGACAGCGCGGCGAACCAAAACTTCTTTCGTGATGCGATAGCGAACTAGATCGGCAACGCTGATAATCTTCAAGCCGTGCACGCTGGCGAATTCGCGCAGTTGCGGCAAGCGGGCCATCGTGCCGTCCTCGTTCATGATTTCGCAGATGACGCCCGCGGGATACAGACCGGCAATCCGGGCGATTTCGACGGCGGCTTCAGTTTGCCCCGGCCGCACGAGAACGCCGCCCTTCTTCGCGCGCAAAGGAAACACATGGCCGGGTCGTGCCAGGTCGCTCGGCTTGGTGCGGGGATCAACTGCCGTCAGAATTGTGGTCGCCCGATCCGCTGCCGAGATACCCGTCGTCACGCCGCGTCTTGCTTCAATTGACACCGTGAACGCCGTTCCGAGGCGCGACGTGTTGTCCGCTACCTGCGGCGACAAATGCAGTTCGTCGCAACGCTCTTCGGTCAACGGCAGGCAAATCAATCCGCGCGCATGCCGCGCCATAAAGTTGATTTTTTCCGGCGTGATCATCTCAGCCGCGCAAACCAGATCGCCTTCGTTCTCGCGGTCTTCATCGTCCACGATGATGATCATCCGCCCTTCGCGAAGGTCGGCAGCGGCGTCGGAAATGGAAGCAAATGGCATTTGAAATCTTGCGATTTGAAATCGGAAATTCGAATTGAAATATATGTTACCGCGCGCGTGACAGTTTGGCGACTCAGGCCGAAGGACGTCCTCCTTTGGGCGTGTCCGAGAGGATTCGTTCGATGTACTTGGCGATGACATCTGCCTCTAAATTCACCGCATCGCCGGGTTTCATTTGGGAAAAGTTGGTGACTTCAAATGTCTTCGGAATCACCGCGATTTCAAAGAATTCATCGGTGAGATTCGCAATCGTCAGACTAATGCCTTCGACGGCGACCGAGCCCTTGAAGACGAGATACCGGGAAATCTCTTTCGGGTAGGCGAAACGAAAAGTCCACGACTCGCCGTGATCTTCCGAGCCCAGAAAGGTCCCGCGTGCATCGACGTGCCCCTGCACGATGTGTCCGCCGAGGCGTGTCGCCGGCGTCGCCGCGCGCTCGAGATTCACGGACGAACCTTTCTGCAAACTACCGAGCGTCGATCGAAATAGGGTTTCCTTGGAAACGTCAGCGCGGAACGAATCCGGCTTCACGTCAAGCGCCGTCAGGCACACGCCGTTAACTGAAATCGAATCGCCGTCACGCGATCCGTCGGTTACTGTGTGCGCCGCGATAATTATGCGCGCATCTTCGCCGCGCGCTTGGATTGAGCGCACGCGGCCAAGCTCTTCAATGATGCCAGTGAACATAGGTACTGAGGCGGCTCGGTACTGATCTCGCGTCAGCGTAAGAGCCAGAATGCGAGCAGGATTACGACACCGACCGAGGGCAGGCCGATTGAAAGTATGACGAGCCAAATCGCTTCGCGTTTGAAATTGAAATCAAGCATTTTCATGCCGCTGTTCGCTCCCGCACAACCATCATCATCTTCGCGAATACATCGTCAATTACCATTCCGGTTGAGTCGACAATTATCGCATCTTCAGCTGCGATCAAAGGCGAATCTTCGCGAGTTGTATCGCGCCGATCCCGTTCGGTTATGTCCGCCAGGGTCTGTTCGTAGGTCGCGGTCGGATTGACTTCACGCTCTTCGGCCAGGCGCCGTTCTGCTCGTTCTCTGATATCTGCATCAAGATAAAACTTCACATCAGCGTCGGGAAAGACGACCGTGCCGATGTCGCGCCCGTTCATTACAGCCCCACGCTTCCCGAGCTCGCGTTGACGCCGCACCATCGCTCGGCGCACGGCTGGAATGGTCGAGACGATCGATGACACATGCGTCACATCTTCCGCGCGAATCCGATCGGTCACGTCTTTTCCGTTAAGCGACACTCGCAACGCATCCGGATCGCCACCCAAATCAATATCGATTCGCTCCGCGAGCGATCCGACCGAGACATCGTCACTCTCATTCACGGTCGATTCAATTACCGCCAGGGCGACCGCGCGATACATCGATCCAGTGTCGATGTAAAGCAACCCCAACTCACGCGCCAGCATTCGCCCGAGGGTCGATTTGCCGGAACCTGAGGGGCCGTCAATTGCAATAATCAACGGATGAGCCATTCCATATCACTTTGCGTCGGGCGGCGCCGCGTTGCTGTTTCCGTTCAGGAATCGATCGAACCAATAGAGCTGCCAATTCAAACTCTCAACCAGATGCTTTGGTTCGCCCGTGCGCGTCAAGTTGTGATTCTCGCGCGGAAAGAAAACGATCTCAGTATTCACTCCGTAATGCTTTAGGGCGCGAAACCATTGCTCGCCCTGCTCGATCGGCACGCGATAGTCATTGTCCGAATGCAGAATCAAAGTCGGCGTTTTTACCTTGCTCGCGTACTTCAAAGGCGAGCGGTCCCAATACAAATCCGTCTTCTGAAAAATGTCTCCGCCGAAATCCGCTGAGTGGCCGTAGGCGCCGTCGCGGGTGCCGTCATCGGAAATGAAGTTCGACAGACTGCGCAGCGTGACCGCGGCTTTGAAGCGATCGGTGTGGCCCACGATCCAGTTCGTCATGAATCCACCATAGCTGCCGCCGGTCACGCCCATGCGCTCCTGATCGATCCACGAATATTTTTTCAGCGCCGCATCCAGACCATTCATGATGTCGAGATAATCCTTGCCGCCCCATTCGCCGACGATGCCGCGCTCGAACTTCTGTCCATAGCCGGTTGAGCCGCGCGGATTCGTAAACAGGACCGCATAGCCTTTGGCGGCGTACACCTGAAATTCGTGATACCAGTCGACGCCATACTGGCCGGCCGGCCCACCGTGAATGCTGAGCACCAGCGGATATTTCTTGCCTTCCTGCCAGCCGATCGGCTTCACCAAGAAGCCATCGACGTCCCAATCGTCCGCGCTCTTGTAAGTAAACCGCTCAACGTCAGCCCATCGAATTTGTTTCCACAGAGCTTCATTGAGGTTCGTCAGCTTGCGTTCGTTTTTCCCATTCAAATCAGCAACGTAGAGATCGTCGAGATGTTTGAAGTCATTCGCGAGATAAACCATCTTACTGCTGCTGAAATTGAAATCGACATTGCGCACAGCGCGCGGACCACTGGTTAACTGGGCAACCGACTTCGAAGAAACGTCGACGCGAAAAAGATGGTTCTCGCCTTTGACTCCGGTTTCAAAATAGAGCGACTTGCCGTCGTCCGACCATTCCAACTGCCCGGGAATCAAATCGAGTCCGTTCGCCGCGAGCGTCGAAGGCGATCCGCCGGTCGCAGGCGCCAGCCAAATCTTTGGGTGATCGCGATCGTGAAGCTCCCCGGTGAAGGCGATCCATTTCCCATCCGGGGACCAGCGTGGTTGATTGTCGGCTTCATCATGATCGGAAATCTTTGTGAGCGTGCCAGTCCCGTCGGCATTAATGACCCAAACGTCGGTGTTCCGGTTCTCGTCGTACTCTTTGCCGGTCCGATTAGAAACAAACGCGAGGCGCTTGCCGTCGAGTGACCACTGCGGATCACTGTCGTTCCAATCATTGCCTTCGGTAATTTGCTTCGCATTGCCGCTCTTCACGTCGACCACCCAAAGGTGCGTGCGCCGATCGTCGAACCAACCCGTGTCGTTGAATTTGTAAGAAGTATTTTTGTAGTGACGCACGTCACTGCGATCTTTAGGATCGCCGGTGCGACTGTCTGAAGGACCGACGCGGCTGACGACTACCAATCGTGATCCGTCCGGTGACCAACGAAACAGGCTCGCGCCGTTCTTTAGATTCGTGATGCGCCTGGCCTCGCCGCCATCCATCGACAAAACGTAGATCTGACTGCGCGGCGGTTCCGCGGTTGCGCCAGTCGTTGCTGCTGGTGCACTTGCATCCGGCCGCGAAGAAAGAAACGCGATCGATTTTCCGTCGGGGCTCCATCGGGGCGCGTTGGAAGACTGCGGCGAAGTCGTGAATTGCCAGGGCGCGCGACTCCCGTCCGTCGCCACCATCCAAATTGAAGAGTTGCGGCGGTTCTGCGCGCGATCGATTTTCGTTACGACAAAGGCAACCAACTTTCCGTCGGGCGAAATGTTCGGATCGCTTGCAAACTCAAAGGCAAAGTAATCTTCGGGCGTGACGCCGCGCAGGTTCTGCGCCATCGTGCTAAGAGAAGAAACAAGCAGCGCACATACAAATATGAGCGCAACCGATACGCGAGACATCTTCATCATCTATCTCCCAATTGATTGATTAAGCGGGTGCAAGAAACTTCGTCGACGCAAAGCCGCTTACCTGCTGGCCTTGAAACTTAGTTTTCACTTCGAGAAATCCATTCACGGGTTGGCCGGTCACCGCCGTTACGCTTTGACCGTTCGGCAGTCTGGCTTTGATGTTCGCGTCAGGATTGTTCGGATCGATTTGCGGCTGGCTGCGCAAATTCAACACGCTTGCGGTCACTTTGAAGTTGAGTGCGCTGGTGGTGGTTGAAGAACTCGTCGACGCCGGCACGCCGTCACCGTGCACCGTCTTTGACGTTTGAATATATGCGAAGACTTGCTCGCCATAATAAGGGCCAATGACGTTACCGTTTTTGTCGCGCGGCGCATAACCCTGCTTCAATCCCTTCGCCGGATTAAAACCGCCCGTGTTGTAAGCGATTGCGATGTGGCAGAGCTCTTCGTCCGAAAGCGGCGATTTGTTCTGCAGCCCAATCTTTTTGCGGCCCGCATCCAGTTCAGCGATCGCTTTCTTCAAACATTCATCGAAATTCGCGTAGCGTTTTTTCAAGAAGTAGTCAGGCTCCTCCTTGAAGAACTGAAGGTCGAATTGAAAAATGCCATACCCGTGACAGAACTTGTTGGGGTTCGTGGCGGCGCTCTTGTAACTCGAAATAAACTCCGCCATGTCAACGAGCGCTTGCCGCGCCAGATCGAACATTGCCTGGCCGTTCGTAAAAGCAACAAGTTCGGCCTTGTTCTTTGGGAAGGCTTTGCGCCCCGTGCCCTTCGCGGCATTGAAGTCGATCGTGTCACCCACGCATAACTCAAGAATGCGATCGACACTCAGGTTCTGCTTGCGCAGGATCGGCCACACCTCTCCAGTCTCCTGACAAGCCAAAGCCGTCAAGAGATCGAGTGTGTAAGGCGTGCCAGCGATCGCGGCATTGATCTTCGTTTGAAAATTCGTCTTGAACCAGCGCATGTCATCAGCGGTTGGCATGTTTCCTCCTATGGGTGAGAGCGGCGTTCAATGGCGAAGCGAGGGTGAGAGTTCCCAAGGTTACGAACTAGATCTATCAGCAAGTGATTTGAACGCGCGGCAAGATATCAGCACGCGGTGGAATCTACAAGAATTTCAGAGGACGCAAAATGTATATTCGACGCCGCAATCACAACTCATCGAACATCTCTTCGTCGAAGTAGCACCAGCCCCACTCTTCGCCCGGCTGAAATGATTTGATGATCGGGTGTTGGGTGCTCTGAAAGTGTTTGGTCGCGTGCTTGTTCTTGGAAGAGTCGCAGCAGCCGACGTGGCCGCACGTCATGCAGAGCCGCAGGTGAACCCAGGTGTCGCCGATTTTCAGGCAGTCTTCACAGCCGTCGGCGCTGGGCGTGACTTCACGAATTTGATCGAGATGAGTGCAGTTCATGATGGTTAGAATGACCTATCCGCAGATTACGCAGATTTCACGGATAAGACAAAGCAATTGAGATGAGCCTTAAGTCGCTCTCGTATTTCCGATCTGCGCAACTTGTGTAATCTGCGGATGAATCTCTTCAAATCAAACTCTTGATCCATCCACCATCAACCGGGATCGAAGTCCCGGTGATGTAGCTCGCGCGTTCGGAGACCAGGAAGGCGGCTAACGCCGCGAACTCGCGCGGCTCGCCGATGCGATGCATCGGAATCTCTTTTTCCCAACGCTCGATGAAATCAGCGGGAGTAATCCCCTGCTTCGCGGACATCATCTGGGCCAATTCTTCAACTCGTTCGGTGCGCGTGTAACCGGGCATGATGTTGTTGACGGTGATCCCAAATGGCGCGACCTCGTTGGCGAGCGTCCGCGCGAATCCCGTAACTGCCGCGCGCAAGCTATTCGACAGGATCAGATTCTCGACGGGCTGCTTCACGGCGATGGACGTTACGTTGAGGATTCTCCCCCAACGACGCTCTTTCATTCCGGGAAGAACTTGCCGCGCGAGTTCGACCGAACTGTGAAGCAAAAGCTTCGTGGCGGCTTCCCACTGATCGAGCCCGAAGCTTTCGAATGCTCCGGCTGGTGGGCCGCCGGAGTTGGTTACCAGGATGTCGATGCGTCCGCATCGATCGATCGCAAACTCCGTCAGTCGCTTTACATCTTCCCGATTTGAAACGTCCGCCGCCATCGCGAGAACTTTCGCGCCAGATGATGAAGCGATCTCCTCCGCGGCTCGATTGATCTTGGCTTCGCTACGCGAACAGATAATTAGCTGCGCGCCTTCTGCCGCGAGCTCCTCGGCGACCGCGCGACCCAGTCCGCGGCTGGCGGCGGCGACGAGAGCAACTCTGTTTTTAAAACCTAAATCCATAAGAGAATTATCCGCAGATTACGCAGATTTCACAGATTAAGGAAAACCCATTTAGTTGAATTGAATTTTCCATGTGCGTAATCTTTGTAATCTGCGGACTATTTCTTTTGCCTCAGGTAGTCATCCGTCTTGTCCAACCAATCCTGTCGCGGCGGGCTGAAGATATCTACGTCGAGCGTATCTTCCAATGCTTCTGCTTTGTGCGGCACGTGTGATGGGATGTGCAGCACCTCTCCCGCCAACACATCGATCACTTTCGATTCGTCGGCGCCGATCCAAAATCGCAGACCACCCTCCAATATGTAAGTAATCTGCTCGTTCTCGTGCGAGTGACGAGGAACGACGCAGCCTTTCTTCAGGTACACGTGCGCCAGCATCATCCGATCGCCCGTAATCAGCTTGCGCGACAGCACATTTGATAGAGGCTCCTCTTCAATCTCATGCCAACGATAATGGGTTACAGTGCGCGGCTCCATCGCATTTCTCCGGTTAAAAAAGTGTCAGAAGGCCAACCAAATTACTCTATGCCGCACGGGGAAGTAAACGGAACTCTTTGCCGCAGCAGGCGTTGCACAATTTGAGACTGAACAATCAAGGGTCACATGTTATGCTCTCGGCAGTCTCCAGTTTTAGTAACCAAACAGACGCCAAAGCCGTCTAATAAACAGCAAAACCACCGAAATCTTCCCGTTCGGTCTCTAAAGGACGAAAGAAATGCTCATGAAGAAGTTATTGCCGGTCGTGACTCTGTTGGCCTGTGTCAGTTTCGTAGTGGCGCAGGATGTGACGTCCCAAACCGCGACGGCCCAGCCTTCTCCGGATGCACAACAGCAACAAGAAGAAAAGGCCAAGCTCGAAAAGAAAGCGATCACTTTGCTGGAGCAGATTGTGTCTGAGTCGCAGGGGCTGAAGCTGCCCGAAAACAAGATTCGCGTCAACATTGTCGCGGGAGACTTGCTTTGGGAAAAGAACGCTGCGCGCGCACGGGGACTTTTGAGTGATGCCGGGGCGATGATTGCTCAGGTGGCGGTCGATCTCGATCGGACTGATCGTGACGAGATACAAACTTTCAATCAGTTACGACAGGAACTGGTTCTCACCGCCGGTCGGCACGACGGCGAGCTGGCTTATCAGCTCTTGCGATCGACGCAACAGCCGCAGCAGGCAACTAACCCGAACGCTATGGCCGGTCCGAGTAATCGTCGCATTATGATCGATCAGACTGACACTCTCGAGCAGCGTTTGCTGAGCGTGATCGCCACAAGCGATCCTAAGTTTGCCTACCAAAAAGCGATGGAGTCGCTCGACAAGGGGGAATTCCCCGCCGGCATAGGCAACATCCTCGGGCAACTACAAACGAAGGATGAAGAAGCGTACAAGAAACTGACCGATAAGACGATGAGTCATCTTGGTTCCGACAGTCTGTTGTCGAATCGTCAGGCGACCAGTCTTACGATCGCGTTGCTCTTCTCTGGGCCACGTCCAGGCAACACCGCAACCACGACACCAACACCGAGTCAGGCGCAAGCCAATTTGAACAGTCGTCAGGCGACCCCGGTTCTTCCCGAAACGGCGTATCACGACCTGATGGAAAACGCCGTGAGCGCCGCTTTGTCGGTAACTTCGATGGGGCCCATCGGGAACCCACAGCGCGGCGGCGGTGCCCAACGCATCATGCGCGGTCCGCAAACGCAAGCGCAGCAGACCCAACCCGACGACACGCAGGTACGCCAGAACAATGCGCGCACGCTCCTGTTCTCACTCCAGACGATGCTGCCACAGATCGATCAGTATCTTCCCGAGCGCGCCGCGGCGGTGCGACAGAAGTTTACCGACCTTGGCATAAATAACAACCAACTAGCGAACATGGGCAATCAGATACGCGCAATGCAGCAAGGAAACAGCGATGCCCTAATCACGGCAGCGAGCACTGCCCCAGCCCCGATGCAGGCGCGTATGTATCAGCAAGCGGCTCAACGCGCGATTGAGGAAGGCAACATCGATCGCGCGATCGACATTGCGAATAACCATCTGGATGAGAACGGGAAGGCAGCGATCATGCAGGCCGTTGATTTCAAGAAGCTGACGACTACCGCATCGCCGGAAAAACTGAGCGAGATCCGGCAGAAGCTGGCCGCGCTACCATCGGATACGGATCGCGTCAAGTACTTGATCGACCTGGCGAACGCTACGCAGAAGGACAATCCAAAACTTGCCTCGCAATTTTTGGAAGACGCGCGCCGCCTGGTTTCAAAACGCGCATTGAACTATCGCGACTTTGAAGATCAGTTGAAAGTTGCTGACGCTTACGCCGCAGTTGATCCGAAGCGCAGCTTTGAAATCATCGATGCGGGCATTGCTGAGATAAACGAGCTGTTGAATGCCGCGACGGTTTTGAATGGTTTTGAAGTCGAGATTTTCCGTGACGGCGAGTTGTCGTCGCGCAGTGATAGCGACCTGGTGCGCATGGTTGCGCGATTTGGTTCGCAAATCGCGGCGCTCGCCAAGGTCGATTTCGATGGCGCGCGTGCGTCGGCCGATAAATTCCAAATGCCCGAAGCCCGCATGACTGCGCGATTGTCGATCGTGCAGAACGCTCTCGGCGCGCCAGTCACTAACGTCAACAATCGAAATCAAAACTTTCAGTTTTCGTTCATTCGGTAGGGATTAGCTGGTTGGGTTTAGGGTGTAGTATTGCCGAACTGCTCGTCCGAGTCTCGGGAGTTTTGCCGCATAACCTCAGAAATCGAGAGATAAGAATAAACCGGGAGGTTGGTTGGATTTCGCCTACACCCTACACCCTACAACCTATCTCCTACATCCTCGATTTCAGCGCGTGTAACTTCTCAGCGGTAATCCTCAACACCACCGGAATCTGCTGATCCCAATATTGCCAACTGTGATTACCCGGCAGCTCACGATACTCGTGGGGGATCTTCTTCTCCAAAAACAATTCTGAAAGTTCGCGGTTAGGTAGGAAGTGCTGCGCCGCGTCCTCTGTCCCACAGTCAAAGTAAAAGTAAGGGAGCACCGCCACGCGCGCTGCTGACAGGCCTCGCACGATCTCGAAAACGTCATTCGCTTTACGCGTTCCGCTTGCCGGCGGGCCGAACGTTTTCAAGAACGGTTCGAGATTCGAACCACCCATTTCTTTCTCAGTGTAACGGGTCACGCCGAACGCGCCGCTCATCGATCCCGCGAAGGCGAACGTCGCCGGATATTTCAGGCCATACTTAATAGCGCCATAGCCGCCCATCGACAGTCCCGCGATCGCCCGGCCGTATCGTGATTGAATCGTGCGGTAGCGTTTATCAACATCGGGCATCAACTCTTTGATGATATAGGTTTCGTACTTGTCATTAATTCCCGCCGCGCCGTCGATGTACCAACTGTCGTTGCCTTCCGGCATCACTATGATCATTCGATACTGAGCCGCGTAGTCGGCGACGTTCGTGCGCGTCAGCCAGTCTGTGTAGTGACCCTGCCAACCGTGCAGCAGATACAAGACTGGATAACGACTTGTTGTCGACGCTCGATAGCCGGCTGGAAGAATTACGTTGTAAGGCAACGTGGCATTGATGAGCTTGCTCTGAAGCTGGACCGTTTCGACTGAGGCGCGTTGCGCACAGACAGTCACAGACGCGGCGAAGCTCATCGCGAGCAAAGCGCAAACAAATGCAGAATGTCTGGTGGTTACTGCTCGCTTCATTTTTCCGCCAACCATGACTGATAGATTTGTTTCTGCTGATCATTCGGATTTGGTACCGCGACTATGCGATACGGCACGTCCGCGCGGCCGCCTAACTTAATATCGAATGAACGCAGATCGTCGTTGCGAAAGACTGTGATACGAACTGTGTCACCCGGCTTCTTTGAAGCGACCCACTCATCAAATTTCTCTTTGTTAACTCGATGACCGTCGACTGCGATAATCTGGTCTTTGGCGTTCAAGCCTTGTTCATAAGCAGGACTGCCCGCTC
>JACXTT010011011.1_pt1 | contig 12135 bp, 8 predicted proteins | sample 9270951 | NCBI WGS metagenome assembly JACXTT01 (sample SAMN15532306, study PRJNA645909) | rock metagenome | isolation source: weathered quartz diorite | place: Puerto Rico | collected 2017-06-21 | reverse complement strand
GTCGAACCCTTCGCCGTTGGGGGGGGGCCGAAAGTGGGACGAATGGGCCCGACCGAACTCGTAGAAGTCGGTCACGAGGTCGTAGTAGTCGTGCACCATCTTGGTGTAGTTGGTTTTGCGCGTCTCGACGGTGCCGGCATGGAAACCGAGATACTCATCGGCGGTGGCGTGCACCTGATCTTCGGGGAGAGACGTCTTGACGAGGTCGACGAGGGTCAGCGAGTCCATGGCGTCGGGTTCTACCGCGGGGTGTGACGGAAGTCTATAGTTTCATTGACACGTCTATGTAACATCGCAGTTAAGCAAATGGATTTAGGGGCTTACTATCGTCTGTCTGGCTGACACTTTATCGCGGCGGCGACGATCGGCTTGGCCCAGTCGGGCGTTTCGTGCACCGAGCAGCCGCCGGTGATGCGCCCTTTTTCCATCAGCAGGATCAGGATCGGCCGCGGCACCGGATCGGCCTCGGCGCTGTTGTCGTAGAGGCGCAGCTCGGTCAGCCGAGGCAACAGGTCGATCAAGTTGAGCCGGCCGGTGTCGTAACGACGGCGAATGTCGCTCTCCGGAATGTCGTGGCCGCCGGCGGCGACTCGCGCGCGTACGCGGGTGATGTGCAGCTCGGGGCTGCTCAGGCCGGCGTACCACATGCGCACCTCGAGACCGGCGAGCAGCGCGCGGCGTAACAGGTTGACGATGGTGTTGCCGCCCAGCGTGGTCTCGAGCGCGAAACGGCCGCGCTCCTCGATGGTGCGCTCGAGCAGCCGCTTGCCTTCGAGCCACGCCTGGCCGTTGGCGTCGAATTGGCTCAGCTCGGGATTGAGCGCGAGGATCTGCTTGGCGACTTCGTCGGGATTGAAGTGCTCGGTGCCGGCGCGTCGCAAGAGCGCTCCACCGATGCTGCTCTTGCCGCACCCGTTGGTGCCGGCGAGCACGTAGATACAGGCGGAAGAGTCAGCCACGCTTGCGTGCGGTCGCGACTACCGCCGCGCGACCCATCTCCTCGGGGGTCGCGTCGAAAGCGGCGCGCATCGCCCGACCCGCCTCGGGCGTCTGCATGCGCTGATACATGGCGTCGAACTCGGCGCGCAGCTCGTCGAGCTTCGGCTCCTGACGCCCGGCCAACGCCTCGTACTCGTCGAGCGATAGCAGCACCGCCTTGGGCGCCTCGTGCTTGGTGATGACTACCGCACCCTCGGCAATCGCCGCGTCGAGCACTCGACCGAATTCGTTCTTGGCGTCGGTCGCCGTGAACGACGAAGCAGCTACCGTCTCTCCGTGGCGGTTACGGAAGCGCATGATTCAAGTATAGCCATTTTGGCTGGTTTGGCCAGTTTGGCTATTATATGACGTAAGTACCTGTGATGGCAGGGTAAAATAGATGGTGGTACCAGCCCCGACCTGGCTCTCGGCCCAGATGCTGCCCCCCTGGGCCTCGATGATGCCCTTGGCGATGAACAGACCGAGGCCGCGTCCCTTGCTGGCGGTCTCCTTGGCCTGCCAGTAGCGCTGGAACAGATTGCGCAGCACCGGGGCGGCGATGCCGGGGCCGCTGTCGCGGACCGCGAAGCGCGTGCGAGCACCGTCGGGCGCGGCCGACAACATGAGACTGCCGCCGCGGGGCGTGAACTTGATCGCGTTGCCGGTCAGGTTGGCCATCACCTGCAGTACGCGCTGGCGATCGCACACGACACACAGGTCGCTGGGCGGAGCTTTGACCTGGACCTGCAGGGCCTTCTCGCGCGCCACCGTCGCGATGGCCTCGGCCGCGTCGTTGAGCAGCTCGCGCACGCCGTGCTCACGGGTGTCGATCGACAGGTGGCCGGCCTCGATACTGGAGAGATCGAGCAGGTCGTTGGCCAGCCGATCCATGTTCAACGCCGAGCGGCGGATGGCGTCGAGCCGCTGCTGGAAACGATCGTGATCGAGGGGCCACTTCTGGAGCAACAGATCGATGCTCATGAGGATGGTGCCGAGCGGATTCTTGAGATCGTGCGAGACGATCGACAGCACGTCCTCGCGCGCGCGGATCGCCTTGTGCGCTTCTTCGTAGAGGCGTGCGTTGTCGAGCGCCATGGCGGTGCGCGCGGCCAGATCCTGCGCGAACGCCAGGTCCTGCCGGGCATAGCGCCGGCCCGAATATCGGTTGGCGAAGGTGAGCACGCCGCGCGCGCGGCCGCGGGCCACCATCGGCACCCACATGATCGAGTGCGCGCCGATGTCGTCCGCCAGCGACTGGTGGCGCAGACCATCGATGGCGGCGGCCAACGCTTGCGGCACGCACTCGGCGAGCAGCACCGGGTGCGCCGAGCGCAAACTCTCGGCCAGTGGACTGTCGCCCTCGACCGGCGGCGCCGCGCGCTTGAGGCTGGCGGCGAGCTGCGCGCCCAGCGGTCCGCCGCAGGAGACCGCTATCCGCTCGAGGCCGCCGCTGTGCTCGACCGCGTCGACGATGCACAGGTCGGCGAACAGCGGCACCACCATGGCGGCCACCTGCGCGAAGGTGAGCCGATAGTCGAACGATGCGCTCAGCAGCTCGCTCGCCTGCGACAACAGGCGCAGCCGCGACTGATCGGTGAGCACGGTGCGGCAGCCGCTGACCCGGCCGTGCGGGTCGTAAAGTGGCGCGCTCACCAACTGCAGCGCGGTGGCGGACTCGCGGCCGTTGAAGGTCAGCTCGACGGTCACCCGCTCGCGCGCGTTCAAGCAGCGCTCCAGGTGCGCCCGCAGCAGGTGGCGGTCTTCTTGCACCACCAGCGACGAGAGGGAACGGCCGATCAGCGCCGCGCGCTCGCTACCCAGCAGCGCGGCCGCGGTCAGGTTGGCCTCGCGGATGTGGCCGCCCGAGTCGAGCGCGCAGTAGCCGACCGGCGCGAAGTCGTAGAGATCGGCGTAGCGGTTGCGCGACTCTTCGAGCAGTTGCTGGGTCTCGCGCAGCTCGCGGTTCTGCATCTCCAGCTCGAGCTGGTGCACCTGCAGCTCGTGGATCAACCGTTCGGGCTCGGTCATGACCCCTCCTCGAAGGAAAGCAGGATGAGGGTCGACTCCTCGGACATGGGCGGGATCCGACTGCCGCTCACCAGTACCTTCTTCTCTCCAATGTGGGCCGGAAACTGACGAAAGGCAGTACCGGCTTGCGCGGCAGCCTCGATCAGCGCCAGCAGCGTGGCGTCGACTGCTCGCAGCGTCTCCTCGACGGCGAACACCTGAAAGGTCTTCTGAAAGCGCTCGTTGAGCCACAGTACGCGCAGCTTGCGATCGATGATCATCAACGGGTGATCGATGACTCCGAGAAACGCGTTGGCGTACTCGGCGACGCTGCGATCGAGCTCGGTGGAGCGTTTGCGCGCCTCGATGTCCACCAGCACGATCACCGCCCCGTTGATCGCATGATCGAGCGTGCGGTAGGGCGTGATGTGCAGCATGTAGCGGCGATCGTCGGAGCAGCGCACCTCGGTCTGCACCGGAACCAGCCGCTCGATCACCTCCTTGGCCAACTCCTCGACGCGCTGACCCTTGACGAAGGCATTGAGCAGGCTGACCGAGCGCCCCAGGTCCCCGGCCACCATGTTGATCAGCTTCTCGGCCATGTGGGTGTAGCGGCGGATGCGCAGATCCATGCCGATGATCACCACCGCGTTGCCGATGCCGCTGAGCACGTTGTGCAGGTCATCGTTCGACTGCTGCAGCTCGCCCATGCGGCTCTGCAGCTCGTCGTTGACCGTGGTCAGCTCCTCGTTGGCCGACTGCAGCTCATCCTTCGAGGTCTCGAGCTCCTCGTTGGTGCTCTGCAGCTCTTCGTTGGAAGATTGCAGCTCCTCGTTCGATGACTTGAGCTCCTCGTTCGAGCTCTCCAATTCCTCGACGGTGCTCTGAAGATATTCCTTGGTGACCATCAGGTCGCGCTCGAGATCGGCCACCCGCTGCGCCTGAATCTCGGCCGCGTCGGCGGCAGGGCCGGTCAGCGGCGGCAGGTCGACCGGCACCTGGTCGAGCTCGCGGAACAGCACCAGCAGGCACGAGCTGTTGGTCTCCGGATCGGGGATGGTGAACACCTCGATGCGGACGCGGGTCAGCTTGCCCTCGTGGGTGAGCGAGGACTCGACCGACACCGGCTGCCGCGTGGTCTGCGCCTCGTGGACCGCGCGACGTAGATCGACGTGCAGCTCCTGGCGCGCCAGGCGCAGGATGTTGAGGCTGGCCGCGCCCGGCGCAGGCTCGAGGTACGGGCCGGTCTGCCCGCGGAAGTGCAGCACCTCCAGGTCCTGGTTGATCACCACGCCCGGTGGCGCGTAGATCTCGAGCAGCTTGCGATCGGCCAGCGAGGCCACGTTGATGCTGGGACGATAGGAGCGCGGCGGCACCAGCACCTCCGGCACGTGTGCGCCGTAGCCGAGATCGAACGCGGCCACCGAGGCCACGTGCTTCTTGGCGTAGAGCTTGTTCGTGCGATCGACCAGCGAGAACAAGTCGGACGAGTCGCCCACGGTCTCGGAGGTGCCGAGCATCAGGTAGCCGGTGGGCGCGAGCGCATAGTGCAGGATATTGAGCACCTTCTTCTGCGCGGCCGGCTGGAGATAGATCAACAGATTGCGGCAGCTCACCAGGTCGAGACGCGAGAACGGCGCGTCGCGGGTGATGTTCTGCACCGAGAACACCACCATGTCGCGGATGCGGCGGCACACCTGGAACTCGTCGTCCTTCTTGACGAAGAAACGGTGCAGGCGCTCGGGCGAGACGTCGAGCGCGATGTTCTGCGGGTAGATGCCGCGCCGCGCATGCTGGATCGACGCCTCGTCGACGTCGGTGCCGAAGATCTGGATGCGGTAGTCCTGCGCCCTGTCCTCCAGGTACTCGAGCAGGCAGATGGCCAGCGAATAGGCCTCTTCGCCGGTGGCGCAGGCCGGCACCCAGATGCGGATCTGCGAGCCTTGCTGCTTGTGGTCCATGAGGCGTGGCAAGATCTTGGTCTTCACCGCATCGTATGGATCGTGATCGCGAAAGAACGCGGTCACGCTGATCAACATGTCCTTGTAGAGCCGGCGCTGCTCGTCGGGATCGTCCTCGATCAGCCGGAGGTAGTCCTCGAAGCGCTCGATCTTGTGCAGCGCCATGCGGCGCTCGGTGCGGCGGTCGAGCGTGCTCGGTTTGTAGTAGGTCAGGTCGTTGGAGAACGCGTTGCGCATCATCAGCACCAGCTTGCTGAAGCTCTCCTGGTGCTGCGGCGACGGACCCCTGGGCTGAGCGAGGTACGGATGCCGCGAGATGGTGGCCAGCTCCTCGGCGATCTGGTCGGGGGGCAGGAACGAATCGACCCAGCCAGCATCGATGGCATTGCGCGGCATGCCGTCGTATTTCGCGGTCGCAGGATCTTGCGCAAAGGTGATGCCGCCCGCGGCCTTGATCGCCTTGAGACCGAAGGTACCGTCGCTGCCGGTGCCCGAGAGCACGATGCCGATCGAACGGGAGCCCTGATCGTCGGCGAGCGAGCGGAAGAAGTAGTCGATCGGCAGACGCATCCCGCGGGCGACGGCCGGCGGCATCACGTGCAGCACACCCTGCAGGATCGCCAGCTCGGCGTTCGGCGGGATGACATAGACCTGGTTGGCCTCGACCTTCATGCCGTCCTCGGCCGGACGCACCTGGAGGTTACTGACGCGACCGAGCAGCTCGGGCAGTACCGACTCGTGCTGCGGCGCCAGGTGCTGCACCACCACGAAGGCCATGCTGTCGACCTGGACATTCTTGAGCAATGCCCCCAACGCCTCCAAACCACCCGCGGAGGCGCCGACGCCGACAATGAACAGTTTCGAGGCGGTGTCTTGGGCGGTGTTGTCGTCGTCCGCCATGGCGACAAGATAGGACTTTTTTGCCGTCGTGTCAGGCATGTTGACTTACTGCGTCGCAGGGGTTAAATCGTCGCTAGCACTCGGGGGGGACTGTGGTGGTGAAGGGGCGTGGAGATGATGGACCGAGAGCCGGAAGACCTTTCCAAAACAGAGCTGCTGCGCGAGCTCGAGCGGCTCAAACGCATCGAGCATCAGTTCATCGCGGGCGCCACCACACACGACCCGGACCGGCTGATCCATGACCTGCAGGTCCACCAGGTCGAGCTCGAGATGCAGAATCTGGCGTTGCGCGAGGCGCAGCGCGAGCTCGAGCATTCACGCAGCCGCTACGCGGATCTCTACGATTTCGCGCCCATCGGCTATTGCACCATCGATGTCCATGGCTGCGTAGAGCAGATCAACCTCACCGGCGCGCTGATGCTCGGCCGGGAGCGGCAGCATCTCATCGGCAAGCCGTTGGCCTCGCTGGGGTCTTTGCTCGACCACGACTTCCTGCAAGACCATCTGGGTGACTGCTTTCGCCTCAAGGCGCGGGTGAGCACCGAGCTGCGCTTCTCGAACGGTCCCGGAGTCATGACCGTATTGCAGATGGTGAGCACGCCGGCGCGCGATGCCGACGGGGTCGTCAGGAGCTGCCGCAGCGCTTTGATCGACATCTCGCCGGCCAAGCACCTCGAGACCCGCCTCCGGTTCCTGGCCGACATCGGCGAGTGGCTGACCACCCTGCTCGATTCGCAACGAACGCTGGCCTCGGTGGCGCGCTTGTCGGTACCGCTGTTGGGCGACCTGTGCATCGTCGACGTGCTCGAGGAGGACGGCTCGGTCAAACGGGTCGAGGCCGCGTTCGCCAACCCGAACCGCGAGACCCACCTCAAGGCCGAGTTGATGCGCGTCGCGCCACGCCCCAACGCCGACACGCCGCAAGCACGCGTGCTGGCGTCGGGCGAGCCGATCCACCTGCCGGCGGCCGAGTCGGTCGAGTCGGTGGCCACCGATCACGAATATGGCCGCGTGATGCGGATGATCGGATTGCGCTCGCTGTTGGTGGTGCCGCTCGCGTCCCGGGGACGCGTGCTGGGAACGTTGACTCTGGCGTTCTGCGAATCGGAGCGGCGCTACAGCCCATCGGACCTGGCATTCGCCGGGGAAGTCGCGCGCCGCGTGGCGCTGGCACTCGACAACGCGCAGCTCTATCGCTGCATGCAGCAGGCGGTGCAAGCGCGCGAGCGGCTCCTGGCGGTGGTCTCGCACGATTTGCGCAACCCGCTGACTGCCATCTTGATGATGGCGTCGACCTTGTCCCGCGTACCCGCCGACGAAGATCGTCGTAGTGAATCGCGCCGCGCGCTCGATCGCATCTGCCAATCGGCCAAATCCATGGGCCGCTTGATCGGCGATCTACTGGACGCCGCCAGCCTGGAAGCCGGCCGCTTCTCCATCGAACGCGGCAACCACGCGGTCAACGCCTTGGCGCACGACGCCCTCGAGTCCCTGCAGGCGACCGCGGCCGAGCGCTCGGTACAACTGGTCCTGGAGAGCAACGAGACCTTCCTGGTCTCCTGCGATCGCGACCGCGTGCTGCAGGTGTTCTCCAATTTGATCGGCAACGCCTTCAAATACACCGACCCGGGCGGCACCATCTCGGTGCGCAGCGAGCGGCGCGAAAACGACGTGCTGTTCGAGGTGCGCGACACCGGCCACGGCATCCCGCCCGAGCAGGTGCCCCACCTGTTCGATCGTTTCTGGCAGGTCAAGCGCAGCGCCCACATCGGCAACGGCCTCGGGCTGTCGATCGCCAAGGGCATCATCGATGCGCACGGCGGGAAGATCTGGGCCGAGAGCGAGCTCGAGAAGGGCAGCTCGTTCTTCTTCACCCTGCCGCTGGTTCACGATGCCGGCGAGAACCAGTCGGCGGTCTCGGGCAAGTCGGTGCTGCTGGTCGACGACGATGCCGAGTCCCGTGCCGCGCTCGGCGCCACGCTGACCGATCGCGGTTACCGCGTGTCCACCGCCAGCAACGGAGCCGAGGCGCTCGAGTTCTTGCGCAACTCGCCGCCGCCGATGGTCATCTTCCTCGACCTGGTGATGCCGGTAATGGATGGCTGGACCTTCTTGAGCGAGCGCAACAGCGATCCGCGTCTGCGCGACATCCCGGTGGTGGTGCTGTCGGGCCAGCCCAATGTCGCCGATCAGATCGAGGCCAACAACGCGACCTTCGTCTCCAAGCCGGTGGCGGCCAAGCAGCTCTTGAACGTGCTCGAGCAGACCCACTCGACGCGCAACTGATTAATAGTAGTATGCGGGCCCGATGAAGGACTCGCCGCCGCGTGTTGCGCCCGATCACTTCGGCGGACCCGCGGGCGCGGTCTTGCTCACCGCGCTGCTGCCGCTGATCGTCTGTTACCTGTGGTCGGCGGTGAGCCAGCACGCGGGCTCGCTGTGGTTGCCGCGCTCGCTCGGCGATGTGCGCGCGCTGGTGCCGCTGCCGACCGCGCGCGCCTGCCTGTTCTACGGCGCCTGGCTTTTGTTGCACGCGATCCTCGCGGTGATCGCGCCCGGCAAGATCGTCGAGGGCGCCACGCTGCGCGACGGCAAACGCCTGCCCTACAAGCTCAATGGCCTGGCCGCGCTGCTGCTCTCGCTGGCCGCGCTGGTGGCTCTGTTGGCCAGCGGCACGGTGCGCGCCTCGACCGTCGTCGCCGAGCTGGGCCCGCTGATCACGGTGTCGACTCTGATGATCGCTTCCTTGTCGGTGTGGTTCTACGTCTGGGGCCGGCGCCGCGGCGATCTCGAGCGCTCGACCGGCAACGTGCCCTACGACTTCTTCATGGGCACGGTGCTCAACCCGCGTATCGGCCTGTTCGACTTCAAGTTCTTCTTCGAGTCGCGCATGGGCATGGCCACCTGGGGCGCGCTCGCGGTGGTGCTGCCGTGGGCCGAATTCGAGCGCCTGGGCTCACTATCGACGCCCATGCTGCTCGTCAGCGCCTGCCAGCTCTGGTACATCACCGACTTCTTCATCTTCGAGTCGAACCTGCTCTCGATGCTCGACATCATCTACGAGAACTTCGGCTTCATGCTCGCCTTCGGCTGCGTGGTCTGGATCCCGTTCACCTTCACGCTGCAGCAACAATTCCTGCTCACCCAACCACGCGGCCTCCCGCTTTGGGCCGTCGCCGGCATCGCCATCCTGCACATCGCCGGCTACATCATCTTCCGCGACTCGAACCTGCAAAAACAACGCTTCCGCCGCGATCCCACCAAACCAGTCTGGGGCAAACCACCGCAAACCCTCAAAACCCGCCGCGGCACCGAGCTGCTGCTCTCCGGCTGGTGGGGCCTCTCCCGCCACGCCAACTACATGGGCGATCTCACCATGGCCCTCTCATGGTGCCTCACCTGCGGCTTCACCCACGTCGTGCCCTGGTTCTACTTCATCTACTTCGCGCCGCTGCTGATCAACCGCGAGCGCCGCGATCACGCCTTGTGCAAAGAAAAATACGGCGCCGACTGGGACGAATACTGCAAACGCGTCCCGTCCCGCATCGTCCCCTTCGTCTACTGACAGGGGACGGATCTCGGAATTTCATTATTTTGGCTCGCCTGATTTCGCGGTCTTCGCACGCGTGTCCGTGCCTCGGACAGCAGCCACGGTCCGCGTCCAACGGTAAGTAATCGTTTTCTCGCGAACTTACGGAAAAAATGAAATTCCGAGATCCGTCCCCATCACCTTCCGGAGATGAGGGCGAGGGCGACGCGCATTTCTTCGACCAGGCCCTTGAGCGGGCGCTTGCCGCTGTCGGCGGAGATTTGTTTCTCGAGGGCGGCTTTGCACTCGGTGCAGGACTTGTCGGCGCTCTTGGAGAGTGCGTAGAGCACTGCCACGCGGACGAACTGGTCGGGGTTGGAGACTTGCTTCGACAGATCGGAGAGCGCGGGTTTGCCGACTCGGGCTAGCATGAGCGCGGCCTTTTCGGCCTTCACTCCGTCTTTGCCGCCGAGCAGCTTGACCCAGCAGGCTTGGTCTTTTTTGCATTCCTTGGCGGCGTCGAGGCGCTTTTGCGCGTTCAGGATCGCGTTGCCGACGTCGGTCTCGCCGAGATCGTCGGGCAGCTTCTGGAACGAGATGCCGGCTTGCTCGGCTTCTGCGAGACGCGAGTAGGCGGTGATCGCCGAGGCGGCGACGCCCGCGGCTTCCTGATCGATGGTCTTGCCGGTGATGAACTTGGTCTCGGCGGCGCGCTTCATCGCCGGCAGCGCGGCGGTGTCACCGAGCATGCCGAGCGCCTCGGCCGCGGCGGCCTTGTACTTGGCCGGCTGCTTGCCCTCGAGGTAGCCCTGCAACAGCTTGGACGAGCCCGGGTCGCCGATCATGCCCAGTGCCAGCAGCACCGACTGGTGTCCGGAGACTCCCTTGCCCGCGCCGGCGGCGAGACCTTCGTCCTTCTTCTTGAGCTCGTCGCTGAGCGGACCCACCGCCTTCTTGTTGCGCAGATCGCCCAGCACGATGCTGGTCTTCTGAATGATGATGCCGGGGAAGAACTCGTACTTCTTGGCGTCGGCTTCGAGCTCGGTGTTCTTGCGCTGCATCGCCTGCACCAGCGGATCGACCGCCGGCTCGCCGATGGCCAACAGCGCCGCGCGCGCATCCTGGAAGATGTCCGCGCCACGGCCGGTCATGAACAAGGCGCGCACCAGCGCCGGCGCGCTCTTGGCGTCGGGCAGCTTGATCAGCGACTGCGCCGCCACCGAGTTCAAATAGAAGTCCTGCTCATCCGCCGGAGTCTGCAGCACCTTGACGATCGCCGGCACCGCCTTCTTGTCGCCGATCGCCACCAGCGACTTCATCGACTCCAGCTTGACCACGTTGCAGTTGGACTTGACGCTCAGCGGCTTGGCCAGCGCCTTGGTGAGGGCCTCGACCGCCGACGCATCAGGAGTCTCGCCGAGCGCGTTGGACGCAATCTTCGCCGAGTCGCAACTGTCCTCGGAGTAGTCCATCGCCTCGATCATCACCGGCACCTGGCGCTTGTCCTTGAAGGACTTGATCGCCTTGAGCACCTCGACGTCCTTGGTCTTCTTGTAATAGGCGATGAGCGGCTCGACCGCCTCCGCGTCCTTGAGACGAATCAGTTGCTGAATCGCCTCCTTCCCCTCACGCGGATCGCCCAGTTTCTTGATCCACGTCTTCGGATCTCTCGGATCCGCCACACATCCGACGAGCAAGATTGCCAGCCACCACGCGTGCCGCATCGACGATCCTCCGCCCAAAAAAGGAAAGGCGCCGGAAGGTTAACCCTTCCAGCGCCTTTGAATCAAGAAGTGTTGCCGCTACCCGCCGCCCTTTGATTTTTCGTTGACGGCGAAATTCACGTTCTGATACCCGGCTACCGCGCAGGAGTACATCACCTTCTTGATGACCTTGAAGTCGACCCCCTTGTCGGCTTGCACGATCACCATCCCCGCGAACGGATCGCTCGGGTGGAGCAGCTTGAAGTTGTTCTTCAGAGTCACCAACTGGTCGTGTAGATCCGGGATCTTCCAGTCGGCGGTGTTCTCGGCGTTGAGCTGCTCCGCGTTGGCCACCATGCGCCCGTCGAGCGTCACCGAATCCTTCGAGACCGCGATGATCGGCGCGGCCTCGAGATCCTTGAAGTTCGACGCCTCCGGCAGCGTGATGTTCTTCTGAACGGTCAGAAGCTCACCCGAGGCCGAGAAGGTCTGCAGAAGGAACACGACCAGAATGGTCAACATGTCGACCATCGAGGTCAGGTTGAGCTCGGCGTAGGTCGACTTCTTGCCGTGCCCGCCCGAACGCACGAACTTGAGCGGCGCATAACGCTTGAGTCGCGCGCTCGGCTTTTTGACGAGGTGCTCGTCTTCCGGATGCGTGGCGCCTGCTTTTCCACCGGCCATCATCCACCTCCTTTGTCGGAGAGGCTGACGTCGGGGAACTTGTTCGACAGCACGACGTCCATCGTCTGAATGATCTTGTTGTAGATCACCGCGTCGTCACTCTTGACCGCGATGTCATTCTTGTCCGGATACGCGGTCTTGGCGTCCTTCAACACGTCCGCCAACTTCGCGTAGTCATACTCGTCACCCTTGAGCGGGATCTGAGTGGTCTCGCCGGTCGACTTGGCGAAGGTATAGCCGTCCTTGTCGATGAACAGAGTCAAGTTCACCGTCGGCTCCGGCGGCTTTTCGTCGGTGGAGCCGGCTGCGCCCTGCCCCTTTTGAGTCACGTCCATGCGGGCCAATTGAGTCCACACCGCCGTGATCAGCAGGA
>JACXTT010011010.1_pt1 | contig 12135 bp, 10 predicted proteins | sample 9270951 | NCBI WGS metagenome assembly JACXTT01 (sample SAMN15532306, study PRJNA645909) | rock metagenome | isolation source: weathered quartz diorite | place: Puerto Rico | collected 2017-06-21 | reverse complement strand
CTGGCGGCCATCGAATCGCTGCTCTCAGCGGTGGTCGCCGACGGGATGACGGATGACCGCCACGATTCCAATCAGGAATTGATGGCCCAGGGAATTGCCAACATCGCCAGCCCCTTGTTCGGCGGGATTCCCGCCACCGGCGCCATTGCGCGGACCGCAACGAACATCCGTAGCGGCGCCCGCACGCCGGTCGCTGGAATGACCCACGCTCTCACTTTGCTGGTGATTATTCTGGCGGCGGCGCCACTTGCGAAATTCATCCCCCTGGCCACGTTGAGCGCGGTGCTGATGGTGGTTGGTTATAATATGGGCGAGTGGCACCATTTCACGCGTCTGGCCCGATGGCCCAAGAGCGATTCCGCAGTCTTTCTCGCCAGTTTCGCGCTGACGGTCCTTGTCGACCTGACGGTGGCGGTCCAGGTCGGCATGGTGCTCGCCGCCGTGCTCTTCATCAAACGCATTTCTGAAACCACCCAGATCACGGCGGTGGACGAATCCACCGAAACCGAGGGCCCGCACCATTCATTGATCGGCAAACAGATCCCCGAGGGCGTGATGGTGTACCGCGTGTTCGGCGCGTTCTTCTTCGGCGCGGCGGACAAACTCGAGACCGCGCTGAAACGCGCCCGTCAAGAGCCGGACATTCTGATTTTGCGCATGCGCAAGGTGCTGGCGATCGACGCCACGGGCCTCAATGCCTTGGAAGATCTCCACGAGAAACTTCGGGCCAAGGGAAAACACATGATTTTGAGCGGCCCTCACACGCAGCCGCTTTTCGCGATGGACCGCGCTGGTTTTCTGGACCGGCTGGGTCGGCAAAATGTTTGCGCGCACATCGATGCCGCGCTCGGACGAGCGGGTGAAATTCTTGCCCAAACGGGGTCGAAAGACTCCCGCGGCGGGCATCGACAACCCGCCGACAGCAGCGACCGCTTCGCCCCAGCGAGGAAGTAATGGAAACGCGAGGCTTTCTATGAACCGTTGGGGACACCGCCAGGTTTTGGAGTGCGCCAGTCCTCTGGCGCTTTTACATCTGGCCTCGAAACGGAGAAAAGGGGAGGACTGCCGCAGTCCAAGACGCTACCGCGCGGTCCACAAGGTTCATGGTCCCAATGCGTGCGAAAAAAGCGAAAGGGGGCTTTCCATGAACTTAGAGTGCTGCCGGCATCGTGCCGCCAGACCCATCGGTGTACGCACTGCCGGCAAGAGGCCGGCAGCGCTTAGCGGGACTGTCGGATGAGCCTTCAACCTGACACCTTACTGGTCGCGGCGCTCTGCGGCTATCTCTGCGGCGCCGCAGCCGGGTTGGCGTTCATGCGCCGAGAGGGGTTGGCCAACGTTTTCACATTCGGCGCAGCCTCATTGTCCGGCTTGGCCGGTCTGCTCGCCAGCCTCTCTTTCCTTGCGTGTGGAATCGGGACGCCCGCTCTCCGGAACGAGCTGCTGCCCGGGCTCAATCCTTTTGTCAGGTTTACCATCCGGCTCGATCCGCTCGGCGCGTTTTTCCTGCTCATCGTCTCCTTGCTGGGTTGCGCGCTCTCCATTTACTCGCTCGGCTATGCGAAGGGATTTTTTGGACGCAAGAACGTCGGCGTGCTCGGCGCGTTTTTTAACGCTCTGCTCCTCGCCACGACGCTCGTCTTCGTGGCGGACAACATCTGGCTGTTCCTGATTGCGTGGGAGATCATGGCCCTGACGGCCTATTGCCTGGTGAGCTTCGAGCATGAACAAGCCGAAGCGCGTGATGCCGGCGTGCTCTACTTCATCATGTCACACATCGACGCCGGGTGCGTCATTATGGGCTTCCTGTTGTTGTTTCAGGCCTCTGGCGATTACAGTTTCGACGCCCTGCACGGCGTCGGCGCGAGGATGACGCCCGGCAAACGCGATGCGGCGTTCGTCCTGTTCCTGCTCGGTTTTGGCATCAAGGCGGGCATCGTGCCGCTGCACGTCTGGTTGCCGGTGGCGCATCCGGTCGCGCCCAGCAATGTTTCCGCGCTCATGTCCGGTGTGATTATCAAGACCGGCATCTACGGCCTCGCCAGAGTGTGGTTCGACTTCCTCGGCCCACCGCCGCTTTGGTGGGGCGTGACCGTGCTGTCGGTCGGCACCGTGTCTGCGTTGTTAGGAGTGCTCTATGCGCTGATGGAGCACGACCTCAAACGCCTGCTCGCCTATCACAGCATCGAAAATATCGGCATCATCCTGATGGGTCTTGGAGCGGCCCTGATGTTTCTGCACACGGCTCATCCTGTGCTGGCGACGCTGGCTTTGATTGCGGGGCTGTATCACACCCTCAATCATGCCACGTTCAAAGGACTCTTGTTCCTCGGCGCCGGTGCCGTGCTTCATGCAACGCACACGCGGAACATGGAAGAGATGGGTGGCCTGATCCGGCGGATGCCGCAGACGGCGCTGTGCTTCCTGATGGGCGCCGTCGCCATCTCCGCGCTGCCGCCCTTGAACGGCTTCGTCAGCGAGTGGCTCACGTACCAAGCGCTCCTGCAGGGCTTCGGCACCACGGAGAGTCTTTGGCGCCTGGTGTTCCCCTTAAGCGGGGCGATGTTGGCGCTCACGGGCGCACTGGCCGCGGCCTGCTTTGTAAAAGCCTTTGGCATCACCTTCCTCGCGCAACCGCGCAGCGGCCACGCCGCGCAGGCGCACGAGGTCGCGCCTTCGATGCGCTTGGCCATGGCTGTTCTCGCCGTGGTTTGCGTGCTGCTCGGTCTGTTCCCAACCACCCTGGTCGGACTGCTCGACCCGCTGACGCAGCAACTCACCGGACAACACCTAGGCGCCCGACTTAGTCTAGCCGACGGCTTGGTTCTCGCTTCACTCACTGAGAAGACGGGAACCATCTCGACCTTGGGCATCGTGTTGATTCTGCTCTGTCTGCTGCCAATCCCGCTGGCCCTTTGGGTGGTCCTGGCGCGCAACTCGAAAACGCGATCCGGCCCGACTTGGGACTGCGGCCTGCGTGGCTTGACGCCGCAGATGGAGTACACCGCCACCGGGTTTTCTAAACCGATTCGGATGATTTTTAAGGCCCTGTTTCGGCCCCGCCGCGACGTGCAACGCGAATATGATTTTTCGCCCTACTTTGCGAAGAAACTGCGCTTCGAAAGTCACGTCGAGGAAGTGTTTGCGCAGCGGCTGTACCGGCCGCTGCGCATTTTCATTCTGCGCTCGTCTCGCCGGATTCGCGCGCTCCAGGCGGGCAGCATTCACGCCTACCTGCTCTACATCTTCGTCACTTTGTTGCTGCTGCTGCTGTTCGCCTTATGAACCTCGACCTGCCAGCCATTTTCGCGCAGACGGCGCTGCTCCTGGTGTTGGCGCCTCTGCTGAGCGGCCTGATCAAAAACTGGAAAGCCAAGCTTCAGAACCGGCGCGGCCCGCGTGTCTGGCAGCCGTATTTCGACCTGCTTAAGTTCGTGCGCAAAGACGTGGTCATTTCAGAACATGCGTCGTGGGTTTTTTCGGTCACGCCTTATGCGCAGTTTCTCACGTCGGTGGCCGCCGGGTTGATGGTGCCGATGATCACCGCGCGGGCACCGATGAGCTTGTTCGGTGGCGCGCTGGCGGTAGTCGGTTTACTGGCGTTGGGCCGGTTCTTCCTCGCGCTGGGCGGACTGGACCCGGCGAGCGCGTTTGGCGGCATGGGCAGCAGCCGCGAAATGACCCTCGCCGCCATCGCGGAACCGGCCATGATGCTCGCCATTTTCACCGTCGCCATCACCGCCGGTTCGACCAACCTCAGCCAAATCGTCCTCGCCAGCCAAGGGCCGGGCTGGAAATTCCTGGACCCGTCGCACGCGCTGGCCTTTGCCGCCATGTTCATTGTCCTGCTCGCCGAGACCGGGCGCATCCCGGTGGACAACCCGGCAACGCACCTGGAGCTGACCATGGTTCACGAGGCGATGCTGCTGGAATACTCGGGCCGTTACCTCGCGCTGATCGAATGGGGGGCGTCCGTCAAGCAACTCGTCCTGATGGCGTTGCTGGCCAACATTTTTTTCCCGGCCGGCCTGGCGGTGGACGCGACACCGGCGGCGGTCGGGCTGGGACTGGCTTTTTTCGTCGCAAAACTGACCGTGCTCGCCGGCGCGGTGGTGTTGGTCGAGACCACCAACGCGAAGCTCCGTCTCTTTCGTGTGCCCGATCTGCTGAGCACGGCGTTCATCCTCGCCACACTGGCGCTGGTCTCCACCTTCCTGTTCCGCTGACCCTGCGTTTGCTCTCACTCATTTCCGAACCCCATGAATTCCTCCTCCCCTGAAACCGGTTCGCAACTCATCACGCTGCTCGCATCGTTGATGCTCGTGGTCCAACTCCTGTTGGTCGCGCAACGCATGCTGGTCACGAACATCCGCCTCTTCGCCCTCCAATCGCTTCTCCTGGCCGCCATCGCCAGTGTCGTCGGTTACGCCTACGATGCCGGACACGTTTACGTCGTCGCGGTGCTTACGCTTGTCGGCAAGGTGTTATTTCTCCCCTGGCGGCTCGAACGGCTTGTGCGCCAGATCAAAATCGAACAGGAGATCCAGCCCTTTGTCAACCTGCCCGGGTCCATGCTCATTTGCGGCGCGTTGACCGTGCTCGCGTACGTCGTCGCTCGCCCCATTACCGCGCTCGAACGGCTGGGCAGCAACACGCTCGCCGTCGCCATTGGGCTCCTGTTGACCGGCTTTTTCCTGATGATCAACCGCCGCAAAGCCATCACTCAGGTGCTGGCGCTCCTGACCATGGAAAATGGCGTGATGCTCGCCGCGATCGCGCTGACGACTTATGGCATGCCGTTGGTGGTTGAGATCGGCGTTTTTTTCGACGTGGTGGTGGCGGTCATGGTTCTTGGCATCCTCGTCTTTCGCATCCGCGAAACCTTCGCTTCGATGGACGTGAGCAAGTTGAACGAGCTGAAATGGTGAACCCGTGCTGCTGATCTCCCTAGTCTTCGTGCCAGCGGTCGTCGGGCTGCTCTGCGTGTTCGCCCGACCTCGGGCACTGGTCGAGTCGCTCAACATCGCGGCCTTTCTCAGCGGGCTCCTGCTTGGAGTGAAATTGATCCGCACCGTGCTGTCGAATGACGGAACACCCCTTACCGCCTGCGACGAATTTCTGCGTGCCGACGCGCTGAGCGCGTGGATGGTGTTGCTCATTTCAATCGTGTCGCTGGCCGCCTCGCTTTACGCGGTCCGTTACTTCCGACGGGACCTGGCTGATGCCGCCCTGACCGAAGGGCGTTTTCGGCAGTTCTACGTGCTCACGCCGTTGTTCGCCGCGGGCATGTTGCTCGTCGTGCTGGTCAACAACCTCGGCGTGATGTGGATCGCGGTGGAAGCCATGGCGCTTTCGTCGGTGTTGCTCGTGGCGCTTTACAATCGGAAGAGCTCCCTCGAAGCGGCTTGGAAATACGTCATGCTCGGCGGGTTGGGCCTGGTGCTGGCGCTGTTCGGCACGATCTTCACCTACGCGGCGGCGATTGGAAAGACCGGTGGCGAACGGCTGCCGAGCTTCAACTGGTCCCGGTTGTTGTCGATGGCGCCGCAGCTCGACCACCACTTGATGACGCTCGCGTTTGTCTTCGTGCTGGTCGGCTTCGGCACTAAAGCCGGGCTGGCGCCGATGCATACCTGGCTGCCCGACGCTCATAGCGAGGCGCCGTCGCCGACCAGCGCGATGCTCTCGGGCGTGTCGCTGAAGGTCGCCGTCTATGCGCTCCTGCGTTTCCACATCCTCACCACCGCCTGCCTCGGCTCGGGCTTGAGCCGCAATTTACTGCTCGGTTTCGGACTGTTCTCGATGCTGCTGGCGGGACCGTTCGTCCTGGTGCAGAAAAACCTCAAGCGAATGCTGGCCTACTCCAGCCTGGAACATGTCGGCCTGATCTGCGTGGCTGTGGGGATGAACGCGCCGCTCACCGTGTTCGGGGCCCTGTTGCACATGGGTTACCACGCGCTGACCAAGCCGGTGTTGTTTTTCGCGGCGGGCAACGTCCACCAGCAATTCCACACCCTGGATTTCCGGGAGCTGGGCTGCGGGTTGCTGCGTTCCATGCCTTCGACGGCCCTGTGGCTGGGCCTCGCGGCTGTGGCCGTCAGTGGCCTGCCGCCGTTCGGCTTGTTCGTGAGCGAACTGACCGTGATCGCCGGCGGTTTCACGTCGAACCACCTCTGGGTGAGGGGGTGATGTTGGGGGCGCTCATCTTCGTCTTCTGCGGCGTGCTGAACAAGCTCGCAGGTCTGCTACTCGGCCCGGGCGACGGCTCGCGCCGGTGCGAACCGGCTTCCGCCAGCAACGTCGCAGCGATGAGCCTCGCGCTGGGAACGTTGGCGCTGTTCACGGCCTGGTGGCCCGCTTCACTCCGCCACCTGCTGGAACACGCGTCGAACATCATTCGAGGCTTGCCCTGATGGGAACAATGAAGAACATCTTCGCATTCACTTTCATGCAGCGCACCTCATCCCCTCATCAAATGAAAACACGATCCGCCCCGTTGATTGGTTTGGCCGCCTTTTTAATGTCCATCGCTTCTGCCCAAGACAAAGAAGCCATCAACAAAGACCTGGCTCAACTCCAGGGCGAATGGGTCATGGTGTCCGGGACCGTCGATGGCACTGTCATGCCGGAAGCCACGCGGGATTCCGCCAAGCGCGTCTGCTCAGGAGACGTGACCACGGTGACGCTCGGGTCCCAGCTCCTTATGAAGGCGAAGTTCACGCTCGACCCGTCCAGGAAACCGAAGACAATCGATTACCAGATGATCGACGGACCGACCAAAGGGAAAGAGCAGTTGGGCATTTATGAAATAAATGGAGACACAGTGAAGTCTTGTTTTGGCTCGCCCGGGTCGAAGCGGCCGGCGGATTTCACTAGCAAACCGGGCGATGGGCGCACCTTGTCCGAGTGGAAGCGGAAGAAAACACCCAAGCCGGCGCAGCAGGGGTCGACATCCGGCTCGGCGGGCGGGCTTGGAATCATGAATGCTCGAACTCCTATCATCCTCCGCGTCCTCATCGCTCACTAATGTTACGCTCCGGAGATTTGCCAAAATGACAATGAACTCAGATTTTGAATCCGCCTTCAGTCGGTTGCGGGAAATCCTTGAGAAGCGTTCCGCCGCGCTGACGGTGAAAGCGGATGCGCCCGGCCATTATTCATTGGAGGCCAGCGCGGGTCCGGCCGCGTTACAAGCGTGGGGCGGCCAGCGGAGAAAGCAACGCATCCCGGTCGCCTGGGTCGTGGTGAGCAAAGCGTATGTCAGTTTTCATCTGATGGGGCTTTACGGCAATTCCAGACGGCTCGACGGGATGTCGAAGGAGTTGAAGGCCCGCATGCAAGGCAAGACCTGCTTCAACTTCAAGGCGGTCGATGAAAAACTCTTTCGCGAGCTGGAACAGTTGACGACCGATTCAATCACGGACTTCAGAAAGGCAGGATACATCTCTGAAGAATCATCCAGCACCTGACACGGCGATCGAGATTGCCTGGTGGGAAAGCCTGAACGAAAGGGGCTTCCCATGCTCCTGACGCTGCTCGTGCTCGTTCCCTTGTCGAGCGGCCTCGCTTGCTGGCGATTGCGCGAGCGCGTCGTCGTTGAGCGGCTCAATCTCCTGGCCTTCGCCGTCCTCGCCGTCCTCGCCGCGTGGCTCAGCGCGGATGTCCTCGCCTACGGCACGGTCGAAGCCTACGGCGGGTTTCTACGCGCGGACGCCCTCAGCGCGTTGGTTGTGTGTCTCAGCGCCTTCGTCGCGCTGGCGGCCGGCATTTATGCTGTCGGCTATCTCCGCGAAGAACAACGCTCGGGCGCGATCAACGCGCGCTTGTTGCATCATTATTACGTCCTCACCCCGATTTTTGTCGGCGCCATGACGGCCGTGCCGCTGGTAAACAACCTCGGCCTGCTCTGGGTGGCGATTGAGTCCACCACGCTCGCGTCCGTCTTGCTGGTGCGTTTTTACAATCAGAAGAGCTCTCTCGAAGCGGCGTGGAAATACATCATCATCGGCAGCGCCGGGATCGCGCTGGCCCTGTTTGGCACCGTGCTGACGTATTTTGCCGCCGTGCCGGTGCTCGGCGCACACGCTGAGAATGGCTTCAACTGGTCGGCGCTGATCCGGGTGGCGGACCAATGCCGGCCGGCTGCAATGCGGTTGGCCTTCGTGATGGTGCTTGTGGGCTATGGCACCAAAGCGGGTCTTGCCCCGATGCACACGTGGAAACCCGATGCCTATGCGGAAGCGCCCGTGCCCTCGGCCGCATTGCTGGGTGCCGGGCTTATCAACTGCGCGGTGTATGGCATCATGCGGTTCTACGCCCTCGCTGCGAAAAGTCTCGGCCACGATTACACCGGCAATCTTCTCGTGCTCTTCGGCGTGGCATCCATCCTCATCGCCGCGCCGTTCGTGCTGGTGCAGAGAAACTACCGGCGCCTGCTGGCCTATTCGAGCATCGACCACGCGGGCATCATGGTCGCCGCGCTGGGCTTCGGCGGGAGACTCGGCGCGCTGGGCGCCGTGTTGCACATGCTTTTTCACGCCATGGCGAAACCGCTGATGTTCTTCTGCGCGGGCAACGTGCAACAGCACTATGGCTCGCCCCATTTTCGAACCGTCAGCGGCGTTCTCCAAACACTGCCCTGGACGGGCGGGTTGTTTCTGATCGCCACCTTCGCGGTTACGGGCGTGCCACCGTTCAACTTGTTCCAAAGCGAATTCACGGCTTTGAGCGCTGGCTTCGCCGCGGACCAACTCTGGGCGGCGGGTTTGTTCCTCGCGGGTATTGTCACGATTTTTGCCGGATTCCTCGTCCGCATGTCGAAGCTTTGTCTCGGCAGGCCCGCGCTCCCAACCGCTCGCGGCGTGGAGTGTCCATGGAAGCTCGGCGCGATGCTGCTGGTTGCCGCGCCGGTCATCCTGTTCGGGCTGGTGTTGCCCACCCCACTTTATGAGCTCGCACAGCGCGCCGCGCAGCTGCTGGGAGGAACCGAATGAACCTTCTCCCCTCTCTTCGCCACATCCTTAACGAACTGCGCCAGCGCTTCGGCGCGCAAATCGAACACGCGCACGCGCCGCAACCCAACGAACTTTACCTGCACGCTCGGCTCGAATTGGCTGGCGCACTCTGCTCGGTCTTCTACAAGAAATACCACGGCCGTCTGGCGGGCGTGTTTGCCGAAGACGCTCGGGTCGAGAACGGCGTCTTTTTCATTTACTACCTTTACGCGCTCGACTCGGCGCACGGCTTCGTCCTGGTGCGCGCGCCCGTCCCCAAAGACCAGCCGGAGCTGCCCTCGCTGACGAATGCCATTCACGCCGTCAACTGGCAGGAGCGTGAGATCCAGGATTGGTTCGGCATACGCCTGGTGGGCCACCCCAACCCGCGCCGCTGCGCCTTGCACGACGACTGGCCGGAAGTCTGGCCGTTGCGCAAGGATTTCGATTTGCGCGCGGCACTGCCGCCGTTCAGCGGCCCGCGGCATATATTCCGCGAGGTCGAGGGGGAGGGCGTGTTTCAGGTTCCGGTCGGGCCGGTCCACGCCGGCATCATCGAGCCGGGCCACTTCCTGTTCAGCGTGGCGGGCGAACCCGTGCTCTACTTGCAGCTCCGCTTGTTTTACGTGCACAAGGGCATCGAGAAGCTCTTCGAAAACATGCCCGTCCCGCACGGCGTCCGCCTGGCCGAGAGTATTTCCGGCGATTCCAGCTTCGCGCACGCGACCGCCTTCTGCCATGCCGTCGAGCGGGCGGCCGGAGTCGAAGCGCCGCCACGCGCCCGGGCGCTCCGCGTGCTCTGCCTCGAATTGGAGCGGCTATACAACCACGTCGCGGACATTGGGGCGATTTGCACTGACGTGGCGTTCGTCACGGCTCAAATGCACGCGATGCGACTCAAAGAACGCGTGCTGCGCATCAACGAACACCTGAGCGGCAACCGCTTGTTGCGTGGCATCGCCTGCCTCGGTGGCGTTCGCTTTGATTTCGACGCCGACCAACTCCGCGCGTTGGCCGGGCTCGTGGACACTTTCGAGCGGGATTTCAAGGAACTCGTCGAACTCATCCGCTCCCACTCCGGCACCCGGGAACGGCTCGAAGGCACCGGCGTGCTCAAGCCCGAAGTCGCGCGTGATCTCGGCATCGTTGGCATTGCCGGCCGGGCCTCCGGCTTCGACCACGACCTGCGCCGCGATTTCCCTCACGCCTTCTACGACCAGGTGCAATTCACCGTGCCGACCTTCACCGAAGGCGACGTGCAACGCCGCATGGTCGTGCGCCGGGAAGAACTCGTCCAATCGTTCGCCATTATCCGGCAGGTGCTGGGGAAACTGCCCGACGGCCCCCTGCAAACGAAGATTGCCGAAGTGCCGCCAGACCGCGTGGCGCTGGGTTACGTCGAGGGTTGGCGGGGCGAAATCTTCCACTGGATCCATACCGCGCCCGGCAACCGTCTGGCGCGGTGCAAAGTCAAAGACCCCTCGCTGCAAAACTGGCCGGCGCTCAGCGAAGCCATTTTGGGCAACATTATTCCAGATTTTCCTGTCGTAAACAAAAGTTTCAACCTTTCGTATTCGGGAACCGATCGCTGATTGTGTTTGAAATCCTCCGTCAAAGCTTGAAGACCGGCGTCGTCACCACGCGCTATCCCGAGACGCCGCCGGAAGTCTCCGCCCACGCGCGGGGCCGGCCGGAAATTGGTTGGTCGGACTGGAAAGACGCGCGTCCTGCGGCAGCCATTTGCCCGACCGCAGCGATCTCCATTGAGGAACTGAGCGGCCAGCGCACCGTCCGGCTCGATCTGGCCAGATGCATCTTCTGCGGCCTGTGCGCGGAGGCGGCCCCCGCCATACGCATCACCACCGTTTGCGAATGCGCGGTGACTCTTCGCGACGAGTTGGTGACCAGCGCAGCCTACAGCCTCAGAGCGGACGGCACACACGACCGGTTGGTTTCGCCGCCTTCGGTGACCAAGCCACGATCCCGCGAATTTTCCCCATCGCAACGCGAATCGCTTCAAGGCATTGCCCAACAAATTCAGGCGCGTGCAGGACAGCTGTTCGGCCACTCACTCCACATCCGCCAGGTCGACGCTGGCTCGTGCAACGGGTGCGAAATAGAAATCTTGGCCTTGAAAAGCCCGATCTACGACCTCGAGCTTTTCGGCATACACTTCGTGGCCTCGCCGCGTCACGCGGACTTGTTGTTGGTCACCGGCCCGGTCACGCGCAACATGGAACTGGCGCTGCGCAAGACCTACGATGCCATGCCGGCGCCGCGGCTGGTGGTGGCGGTGGGCGCTTGCGGTTGCAGCGGCGGCATTTTCGGGCAGAACTATGCCAGCCTGGGCGGTGTGGACCGCGTCATCCCGGTGGATGTTTACATTCCGGGCTGTCCGCCAAATCCATTTGCGCTTTTGCACGGCATTCTGCTTGCCACCGGAAGACTGATGGAGCGCCAATCCGGCTCTGAAACGCCAGTGGCGAACCCGGCCGAATCCAGCGACCTCAAATGAACGGCACGCGTGGCATGATGAATGTCACCAGGCGGCATGTATCCCCGGGCAATCTCTGCGCTCCGAAGCGTGTAAATCCGCCTGGCGTGGCGGAGCGGTTTCTTTCTATTCACCCTGACCCTCTCCCTCATGCCTGCGCGGTTAAGAGTGAGGGCCGGGGTGGGAAATGGCGAGACGTCCTCATCCTGCGCATCGCATCGCTCCGGGAATTGACCAAGCCGGCGCGGCTTCTGTCAGCGTCGGAGGTTTCCCTGAAGGCTATGAAATCCTTCCCGCTGCCGGTTTTGTGTTGTCTTATTTCGCTCGTCCTTTTCACCCGCGCCGAGACCTACGACCTGCTTCTCCGCGGCGGACGGGTCGTCGATGGCACGGGAAGTCCGGCCGCTTTTGCGGATGTGGGCGTCAAGAACGGACGAATCGCCGCGATGGGAACGTTGGCTGGCGGGGCCATGACCACGCTCGATGTCTCGGGGCGGATCGTCGCGCCCGGATTCATTGACGTGCATACACACGCCGAGGACATCGAAGATCTTCCGCTCGCCGAGAATTTCCTGCGCATGGGCGTGACCACGCTGGTGCTCGGAAACTGCGGCGGATCGACCCTGAACGTCGCCGAGTTTTTCCGAA
>JACXTT010011009.1_pt1 | contig 12136 bp, 9 predicted proteins | sample 9270951 | NCBI WGS metagenome assembly JACXTT01 (sample SAMN15532306, study PRJNA645909) | rock metagenome | isolation source: weathered quartz diorite | place: Puerto Rico | collected 2017-06-21 | reverse complement strand
AATGGGCGTTGCGGGCGCGGGCAGCCCTCGGTCGTGCGAACTTCAAATTCGTCCGACTGGTTCATTGTATTTCTGCTTTCGCCGAGGCCAGGTCGCCTTTCAACTGCAAGGCGCGGTCGAAGGCGTAGTGAGTTTCCTGATCGCGGCCGTTCTTGCGAAGCAGAAGCTTGTAGTCCTCGATGGCCCCTGCCAGAGCGTTGGGCTGTCCGCTCTTCACCCGGAGCGCGGCCCGAATTGGGAGCGCCTCGCTGTTTTGCGGGTCCTCTTTGAGAATCTGATCGGCCAGTAGCGCAGCCTGGTCAGAATTCCCCTGGGCGAGTGATATCTTCATGATTCGCTCTTGAAATGGAATTTCCTGGCCCTTCCCGGCGTGGAGGCCTTCCTCAAATTGCTGCTTCGCCTCTTCGAGCCTTCCGATGGAATGATAAAAATCTCCGGCTGCCAGGTGAGCCGCGGCAGGACGCGCAGGCCGGGCCAGCATCCGCGTCACTAGGTCGAGCGCCTGATCTTGGCGTCCCAGGCGCCAGTAGAAGCTGGCGAGCTTCGTTACATAGGCAGGTTCGCCAGGGTTGTTGGATATCTTTAACTTTAGAGTGCGCTCGGCTTCATTCGTTCGATTCTGTTGAGAGTAATAGGCGAAGATCGCATCATAAACGTCGCCATCGCCCTTGTGGAGGGCAATGTGTTGCGTCGCTAGTTGCTCCGCTTCCCGGCCGCTTCCGCTCAAGACCAGACTCTCAATTAGACGCACTGTGAGGTTGGCGTCATCGGGACGCTGTTGACGGGCAGCCTTGAAATAGTTCACGGCGTCGGCCGGGCTGTTGCCCAGTAACGCGAGGCTACCCTTGATGCGGAGCGCGGCAGGAGATTTTGGATCTTTCACCAGGATCTCATCAGCCATTCTCAGGGCCGTATCACGCAACTCCGCGGGGCGCGAAGGATCATAAGTCAATCCGGCAATGCACACGTCGGCGAGCGCTATTTTGATGTCGTCGCGAGCCGGTGCCAGACGGCTGGCCTGAACGAGAGCCAGGAACGCCGCGCGCATGTTTTGGAGCTTCTGTTCGGTCAGCCCCAGTCTGTAGTACGCCTCGGTCAGTTGAGAATTGCTTTGAGTCGCTCGACGATAACTAAGCCGTGCCTCGACATAGTTCCCCGAACGATAGGATGCATCTCCGGCGCGAAGAAGGCGGGTGTTCTCGTCGGCGCAAGCGGAAGATAGCAGCAAGGCAGCCAGTGCGCCGAGGAAGCTGCGGAGCGGAGTTGGTTTTGGGCGCCGAAATTTGGCTGAGCACATGTGGTGGTTCGATCTTTGCAGCACTAATCAACACGCCCAGGAAGTCTAAGAGCAATTTTACGGCATCGCCCGAACCGCCGAAAGATGATCACGCGAAAAAGTACTAGTACGAATCCGTATCTTCTTGAGTACTAGTACGATTCAGTCCTAAATGCATCTCGTTTTGGGTGCTTTTCCCGCCTGAAATAGAGTAAGCTAAGGCTCTAACGACTTAGGGAAAAACCTAATAAAAGAGCACATCCAGTCGCTCTTTCCCGAGATTTCTGAGAGTGCGATTGGGGCTCGTCTGGATGGACCAAGGCTGAAGGAGTAGCTGTTTGTTTTTGATATTCACGCTCGGCGGCATATCGATTCTTCTAGCGTTGGTCCTGACTCCGATCGTTCGCGATTATCTCGGAAAGTTCGGTTTCCTGGACCACCCTGACGGCGGGCGCAAGCGACACGTGAATGCGCTTCCACGCGTAGGTGGAATTGCAATCGCGATCTCATATGCAGCAACCTTCGCAATCGCGTTGTGCTTGCCGTTCAGTTATACCTACGTGCTGCATGACGCACTACCGAGTATTATCCGGCTGAGCATGGTGGCTTCAATCGTATTTGTTACCGGCGTTCTGGATGATCTTCTGGGGTTGAAAGCCTGGCAAAAGCTCATCGGCATCGGCGGTGCCGCGTCGTTGGCGTATGGGGCTGGTATTCGAGTGGACGTTCATGTTCTAAGTGGTCTGCCGGCGTGGCCGTGGCTCGGCTTTGCATTAACAGTTTTGTGGCTGGTGGGGTGCACCAACGCCTTTAACCTGATCGATGGCATGGATGGTTTAGCTGCCGGCGTTGGTCTGGTTGCAACGGTCACGATGCTGCTCGCCGCGCTCACGCAAGGAAACCTGCCATTAGCGCTGGCGACGATGCCGCTGGCCGGCTGCCTTCTCGGATTCCTGCGTTACAACTTCAATCCAGCGTCGGTGTTCCTGGGGGACTGCGGAAGTTTGTTGATCGGATTTCTGCTGGGCTGCTACGGAGCACTGTGGAGCGAGAAGTCCGTCACGTTAGTGGCGATGACGGTACCGCTGCTAGCGTTGTCGATCCCCTTGGTGGATGTGGTGCTTTCCATCGCCCGCAGGTATTTGCGCAATCGCCCGATTTTTCAGGGCGACCGTGGTCACATACACCACAAGTTGCTCGAGCGCGGCTTTACTCCCAAAGGAGCCGTACTGATCATCTACAGTTCCTGCGCACTGGTAGCGCTGTTGTCACTACTGGCAAGCGCTCTACGGAACCAATTCAGCGGCTTGATCGTGCTCGTGTTTTGTGGTGCAGCGTGGATCGCAATCCGGCATTTGAACTATGCCGAGTTCACGATGGCAAGCCGGATGTTTTTGGGCGGCAGGTTTCGCCGGATCATCGACGTCGAGACGAGACTCCTGGAATTTGAGACGGCGTTGTCCAAGGTTACCGACCTGGACGATTGCTGGAGCAGAATCGTTGGGGGCACGCGTGAGTTTGGTTTCCAGGGCGTGCGGCTAAGCCTCAACGGCACGGTTTTTGAAGAGTTCGGAGCGAGGAACGGCGGCGCCACCTGGCAGTTGCGGATTCCGCTTCCTGATTCCCAATACGTCAATTTCATCCGTGATCTGAATTCAGAATTGAACCCGCTGATTTTAAGCGCGTTCGTGGGCTCAGTGGAACGCGGCTTGCGGAGTTCCATCACGCGGGGTCTGAAGCGGAGACCGGCGCCGAGCCAAGCGGAAGTCACTCGCAGGCCCGCCGCCCAGCTCTACCATGCGGCCGGCGCGGGGAGCGCAACCGGCGACTGAGCATGTGCGGTTTTGCTGGAGCCATTGGGACGCTGAGCAAGTCGCGCCTGATGGCCCCCCCGTTTCGATTCGCTGACATTTGGCGCAGTTCGATTCTCACGCGTTTGTCAAGACGCGACCGCAGACTAGATTTGCTTCGTGGCCTTTGTTTGATTGTTATGACCATCAATCATCTGCCACCCATGCTGTTGCACACGCTGACCTACGAGACGCTCGGGTACATCACCTCAGCGGAAGGCTTTGTGCTGATCTCCGGCCTTACTGCCGGTTGGGTCTACAGTCGAACGCCCTCGGCACGTATCTGGCTGCGTTGCGGATATATTTATTCAAACTATTGCGTGTTGGTAAGCATACTCTCGATTAAAGAGACCTGGCACGGAACATTATCCTTGAAAGATCTGCTGCTCCGTCTGGCGGGGATGGGCGGAGCGACGCAAGGAGCGGGACTGCTTCTGCTTTACCTGTCGCTCTTTCTCACGCTCCCATTCTTGCTGAAGGCGCTGAAGAACGGCCGGGCCACACTGGTCTCATGCGCCAGCATTGGATTGTGGCTCCTTGGCCAATTGCGGCTCGGGCCTGAAGTCGGCGTGGGCTATCTATTCTCTTGGCAGCTTCTGTTTGTGGCCGGAGTCTGTTTCGGATACAGCCGCTATAGAAATATCGAGATGCCGGGCTTCAGCTCTCTTCGATTGCCTATTATTGCCTCGATCGCTTTCACGATATTCTTTGTCTTGAGGCACCCGATAACCCATCCCCCGCTGCTCCCGCTGGACTGGCAGGTGACCTCAAAGGCCGGGGCGGGATTAGCCAGAGTCGTGAACGTGGGATTGCTGGCCTTCCTGATTGCGCGGATTCCGAAAGCGATCGAAGCGAAATGGATCGAACTGGCCCCATCCCGCGCGCTTCGCTTCCTGGGACGCCACTCGCTGCAAGTATTTGGATGGCAAGCTGTGATCGTTTACTCCGTTAAACCTTACACCGCGCAATGGACTGCTTCCAGTTTGAGCGTGCAACTGCTCATCACCGCAGGGATCGTCTTGTCACTCTTCATCCCGGCCTGCGCGCATCAATGCTTCCAAGCGTTCCAGGATTATTCTCGGGAACGCTTTGTTTTAGAAGGCGCGGCAGGCTGACGGAGCGCAAGCTAAGGTTTAACCGGTTGTCTGTTTCGCTCCAGGCGGCTGCGGCGTTGCTGGAAAACAGCGTTCACCGACGCTGTCTCGGGCCCGGTCAAAAGCGAAGGATCGCAAGCGGGCAGACCTCGCTTGCACGCTTCCACATTGCGCAATCGAAAGGCTGCGCTCGCCGCATTCAAGTCTGTCTCGCTGAGGTCCAGTGGATCGCAGGTGGCCAGACCATTCAGGCAACTCGCGCGGTTTCGCCTCAGCCCTTCCGCACGAACGGCTTTCGCTTCCGCTTCGCGAAGAACCAGCGGATCGCATGCGGATGAGCCGTTGGAACAGCGGTCCAGGTTGCGCCTCAGAGAGGCCACCTGGACAGATGCCGCTTCCCCGGGCGTCAAGCGCAAGGGGTCGCAACTGGACGATCCGCTGAGGCAGCGGTCATAGTTGCGCCGCGCGGCAGCCGCCTGGACGGACTCTCTTCGCGACGGCGCCAGCCGCACCGGGTCGCAGGTGGGCGAACCGCTAAGACACTTCTCGAAATTGCGCCGAGCCACTTCCGCTTGCACCACAGCAGCATCTTTCTTGTTCAGCATGAATGGATTACAGGTAGCGGCTCCGTTCATGCATTTATCTAGATTGCGGCGATAACGGGCAGCCTGGACGGAACTTGCCTCGCTGCTCGACAGGCGGGTAGGATCGCAAAGTGTCGAACCCTCTAAACAGCTGGTCAGGTTACGTTTCTTCGATGCTTCGGAAACTTGTTTCAACTCATCGGGACTCAGGACGGAAATATCGCAATTCGAAAGCCCTCTCAAACAGTTGATGAGATTGCTGACAACCGGAGGCGCCGATTTGCGCTGAGATTGTCCAGGCGCGAATACCGAGAAGAGAACGGCAAGAATGATCGTGCCTCGGATCCGCATACCCTCTTAGTTTCCCTATTTTTCATGGAGATTGCCAGTACTAGTACTTACGAGTACCAAATAGATCTGAAGTTCATTGACAGTTGTCATAAGAATTCGGCATACTCCGGATACGCACTGACATTTGTCAATGAACGGCTCTGGGATCAGGCCGAGTGCGTGTAAGCGTCGCCATTCAGAAACTGGAAGATGGGACTGAAAGGGCGGTAGCTTGTTCAAATCCCGTTTCCGGGATCAAATCTTCTTCAAAATTGGCAACATTGAACCGAGCAGGAGGGATGTGTGGCCGTATTAAAGCCTAGAGAGCGTCTAGTGTACTTCCGAATATCCGAAGACGAGTTTCGTCAATTCGTCAGCGTTTGCGAGCAGGAAGGTGCGCGGAGCGTCTCCGACCTCGCCAGAAGCGCAGTTCAGCGGCTGATTGCCGACGGCGATAAGCAGCGGAACGGCGAGGAGCTCGCCGAAAAAATGCATCGACTCGAGCAATTGATCACTGCAGTTACTGAGCAATTGCGCCTGTTAACAGCTACGCGAGTGCCTGACGCCGGTATGGTTGATGTGGTCGCGAACACGGACGGCTGTATGCCGCTCACGGAGCCAGCCGACGATCGGAGAGAACAATAAACCATGGAAATGCTTTTCGGCGGTAACGGCGACAACAACAACCAGATCGTGCCGTATGGGGAGGGTCTGACGGCGGACGTGCGGCCCGGGTTTTCATCCGCTCCCAATGGAGAGGAACCCAGTCCCTCAATCGATATTGCCAAGCTCATCAAAAGATACTGGTTGCTTCTGCTGGCCTTGATGATCCTCGGGGCGGCCGCCGGCTTCACTTCGGTAGTACTTAGCTCGCCGATGTACAAGGCGCGCTTATTGCTCGAAGTGCAAGGCGGCAGTGAGATCCTGCTTAAGGACAGCATAATGGTGGCTGCCAATTCCGATACGACCGACGTCAACATACAAACCCAGATCAACATATTGCGCGGAGGAAGCTTCCTCAAGCGTGGTGTGGATCGCATGCAGTCGGAGACGGTGCCGTTGGCGCCCACTGGACGTGATTTGTTCTCGCGGCTAAGGCAGCGCCTTCATCCCGCGACGCAAGATCCATTAGAGAACGCCAGGAGGGGCCTCACCGTAGCAGTAGGGACTTTTGATGCACGTCCCATGACTCGGACCAGATTGATCGAGCTCAGTTGTGAATCCACCAGCCCCGACGTTGCTGCTCAGTTTCTGAACGCGATGGCCGCTGAGTTCGCCGAAGACACTTCCCGGTCGCGCATGCAGACGTCGCAAAAAACAAGTGAGTGGTTAGCCCAGCAGATTGAAGAGACAAAGTCCAAAGTTCAGGAATCGGAAGAGCACCTGCGCGACTTTGTGGCAGCTTCGGGGAATGTCTTTGCCGGGCAGGACACCACTTTGGAGGACATGAAACTGGCGCAACTGAAAGGTCACCTGGCGAGCATACAGGCAGACCGGATTGCAAAACAGACGAGATACGAACTGACTTTAAAGAATCCCCCTGAATCGCTTGGGGAAATCTTGGATGATGCGGGCTTGCGATCATATCAGCAACAAATTGGCAATCTCAAGCGAGAGAAAGCCGCGCTCGAAACAACCTACACGCCAAAGCACGAGAAGGTTCGCAAACTGGATGCGCAGCTCGCTTTGCTGGAAAAGACTTATCAGAACGAGGTCGGCAGCGTCGTGAAGCGCATCAAGAACGATTATGATGCTGCTTTGCGGCAAGAGACGCTGCTGGGCGCGGCGTACCACTCCCAGTCGCAGCGTGTAGGAGGGGAGGCCGGCAAAGCAGCGCAATATACTGCTCTCAAGCGCGAGGTAGAAACTCTGCGCCAGATGTATCAATCTCTCCTGATGCAGTCCAATCAGGCCGGTCTAAGCAGTTCGGTGCCGATCAATCCCATCCGAATTGTCGAACCAAGCAATCCGCCGGACGTCCCGTACAAGCCGCAACCGGTATTGAATCTTTCTTTTGGAACCCTGATGGGGCTGGTCATCGCCGCAGGATTCGTGTTCCTACGTGAGCGGCTGGACCATAGCATCAAGTCACCTGTCATGACGCGGCGGCTGCTGAATACGCCCGAATTGGGAGTGATTCCGAACCTGCGCGTCAATGGAAATGGAGCCATCCGGCGCGTATTCCGGAACGGCAAGAATCTTTCGATCGAAGGCTCTGCCGAGGACCCTGCCGCCGCACTCGCAACCTGGCGAACAGGCCCCGCTTTCGTGGCGGAGTCGTTTCGAGGCACGCTGGCTTCGATCCTGAGAAATCAGGCTGGAAAGAAACAAAAAACGATTCTGATCACCAGCGCCGGGCCAGCCGAGGGGAAGACGACCGTCATTCAGAATCTAGGCATCGCCTTAGCCGAAACGGGGGCGAAAGTGGTGTTGGTCGACGCTGATTTCCGCCGGCCGCATCTGCACCACAAGTTTGGCCTGCCCAACGACCAGAGCTTGATCGATCTGATTTCGGAAAACACCCCGCTCGAACAGTACCCCCCCGAGCGGTTCGGTATGCCGACCGGATTTGCGGGGCTCTCGATACTCCCCAACCGTCCGACTCACGACAATGTCTCGAAAGCTCTCTACTCTCCCAGAATGCGCGCGATCTTCGAGATCTTGATCGCGCGTTACGACACCATTCTGGTGGATGCGCCACCCATTCTGCACGTCGCAGATACGAGGATTATGGCGCCCTTAACCGACGCTCTAATTCTGGTATTGCGGTGCGGCGTTACCAACCGAGAGGCTGCGCTCGAAGCGTACCGGCGCATCCAGGAGGACGGCTTATCGCTGCTCGGTACGGTTCTGACCGACTACGATTTGAGCTCCGATCACAAGCGGCAATATTACTACGACTATGGCGAGCAAAGTCGAGCATAACAGCGTGCAATCCACGGCACCAGCGCCACCGCCGGCAGCGTCGGTAATGATAAGTGCTCGAGCGCTCATCATTACGGCGCTGCTTCTGACGGCCTTTTGGCCAATCCTGCGTAACATGTATTCGAGCTGGTTCGACGAATACACGTACATGGAGCACGGGATCCTCGTCGTGCCCGCGGCGGCATACATGGTTTGGACAAAGTGGGACAAGCTCAAAAAAGTCCCGGCCCGGCCTTCGGTCTGGGGGCTGCCATTGCTCGCCTGGGGCGCGCTTCAAGCCATCCTCAGCACTGCGGCCCAATGGGTGTTCGTGAGCCGAACGGCATTCCTGGTTTCGCTGGTCGGCGCAATTGTCACGCAATATGGCTGGCGCATGGTGCGGGAATTGGCCTACCCTCTGGGCACGCTGATACTGATGATCGCGCCTCCCACCTTCATCTTGGAGCGCCTCACTCTGGATTTGCAGTTGCTTGCCAGCCGGCTGGGCGAGTTCAGTTTGGAGGCGGTCGGATATTCAGTGATGCGCGAGGGAAACATTCTCGAGCTAGTGGGAATGAAGCTGTCGGTCGAGGAGGCCTGTAGCGGCATTCGGTCTCTGCTATCGATAATTTTTATGTGCGTGCTCTACAACTTCTTCTTTGTGAGGGGCAATGTCATGCGCACACTCATTTTGGTCGCGGCCGTACCGGTTGCGATTTTAGGCAACGCCGGCCGGATTATTGCGACTGGCATAGCCAGCCAGTACAATCGCGATCTGGTCCAAGGCGCTGCCCATGAAGCATTCGGCTATGTGAGTGTGGTCATTGCGGGAATCGGCTGTGTGGTGGCACATCTGGTGATGTTGTATACGCAAAAAGTCTGGCGGTCCCGTCATGTCTAATATCGTGAAGCTGCTTCGTTCCACAGGTAACGGAGTTTTCCTGGCGATTTGCCTGGTTTTGGTGGTGCAGGCGACCGTATCCAGAATGCTGACCATCGATGAGCGTGACATTCCACTTCCCGGGCTGCACCAGGTCCCCTTCGATCTCGGAACGTGGAAAGCGGCTGGAGAACAAGCGCTTGACAAGAATGTAACGCTCTACCTGAGACCAGATGACTACATTCTGAGGGACTATGTGGATCAGTCCAAGGGAACTTCCATTAACTTGTTCGTGGCCTACTTCAAGTCGCTCCAGAACAATTTTGGTCCGCACTCGCCGCGCATTTGTCTACCGGGCAGTGGATGGTGGGTGCGATCGTCAAAGATAGCATCACTCCGGATACCGGATCGCCAGGAACCCATTCCCGTCAATGAATATCTTCTGGACAAATCCGGCGAGCGCATTCTGGTCCTGTATTGGTACCAGAATAATCGCAACATCTGGGCGGAGGAATTTGAAGCGAAGCTCCGATTGTTGCCGGACTTGATTCGCTACAAGCGAGCCGATGTCAGCCTGGTGAGATTGGTGGCACCTATGCGCAGCAGCGACGTCGCGAATGAATTTTCCACTTCGGTCGAGTTCACCCGGTTGGTTTTTCCGAAATTGGTCGAGCGGTTTGCGACCGGACAATAGATAACAGAGGCGAGTGCGAATCGTTTATCTAAACCCGTGCGGCCGGTTGGGTGGCGCCGAAACCAGCCTTCGCGAGCTGCTGGCAAGTGTTCGTGCGGCTGAACCCGAGTGGGAGCTGTGGCTGGTGCTAGGGGAGGACGGTCCACTGGCGAATCAGGCGCGAGCACTCGGCGTGAAGGTGATCGTGCTGGCATTTCCGCCGGCGCTGGCGAGATTGGGAGACGCCGGGAGTCGCGCGTGGGAAAGGCTGGTGTCGATGTTCAGAGCCGTCTGGGCAACCACCGCATACTCGCGACGCTTGGCTCTAGCAATCCAGTCCATCGATGCGGATATCATCCATAGCAACGGATTCAAGATGCATTTGTTGGGTGCATGGGTCCGGCCACGACATACACCGCTGGTCTGGCATATTCACGATTACGTCCGGTCGCGGCCGCTGGTGAGCCGGCTGTTGCGTTTGTTTAGCAGGGCATGCACGGTAGCAATCACCAATTCCCGGAGCGTGGCGGCGGACTTGAAAGCACTCTTGCCGGATCTGAACATCCTGACGATTTACAACGCGATCGACTTGAAGCGGTTCGCACCTCAAGGAAACAAGCTTGATCTGGATGCCAAGGCGGGACTCCGGGCGGCCGCGCCTGGAACGGTTCGCGCCGGGCTGGTAGCCACACTGGCACGATGGAAAGGGCACCGGGTTTTCTTAGAGGCCTTGTCGCGCGTTTCGCGGAAGATACCGATTCGCGGATACGTCATCGGCGGGCCGATCTACCAGACGGACGGCAGCCAATCGTCCTTGGCGGAACTTCGGCAAGAAGCTGACCGCCTAGGGCTTAGAGGGGTGGTAGGCTTTACTGGTTTTGTTGAAGACGTGCCGGCAGCCATGCGGTCACTCGACATCGTAGTACATTGCAGCACGGAACCAGAGCCGTTCGGCATGGTGATCATCGAAGCCATGGCTTGCGAAAAAGCTCTGATCGCCAGTAACGCCGGAGGAGCCTCCGAACTTTTTGTCGATGGCGAGGACGCTCTCGCGCATGCTCCTGGCGATGACGAAGCATTAGCGTGGCAGATAGAACGCCTGGCGGGCGACTTGGAATTGAGGCAGCGCCTCGCTCAGGCCGGGAGGGCGAAAACCGAGCGCCTTTTTCATGGCGTCCGGCTGGCAAATGAGCTGCTTTCCACTTATCGCGGTCTGGTCCATGATTCCAGCGGCCAGTTTGACCCTCTTAGGACTGAGAATATTATGCGATCCTCGGTCCGCACCCTCAGCAAATAGCACTCTCCTACTTTGATGAAACCCGTTTCCATTCCGGGCCTTGAGCCCAGCTCACTTGGTAACAACGAAGCCCGCCCTGCATCTACGCACTTGCGCGTGCTTCACGTGAACAGTGGAAATCTATACGGCGGGGTCGAGACTCTATTAAGCACGCTCGCTTCGCTTCGACATTTGTGCGAAACCATGGAGCCGCACTTCGCTTTGTGCCACGAAGGACGCTTGAGCCGTGAACTCACCGCCGCGGGCGTTTCGTTGCACATGCTGGGGAAGGTTCGTCTCAGCCGGCCTTGGACGGTCTGGCGCGCCCGCCGGCGATTGCGCGATCTGCTCTCGCGGCAGCACTTCGATATCGTCATCTGCCACATGCCTTGGTCGCTGGTCGTTTTCGGCAGCACAATCCGTGATGCCGGGCAGAGGCTTGGTTTCTGGGTCCATGGAGTCCACAACGGGCGCACATGGCTGGAGCGCTGGGCTCGCCAAACTACACCTGATTTTTTCGTGGCGGCCAGCCGTTTTTGTGCAACTTCGTTCCAAAGCCTTTTCCAAAACGTGCCGGGAGCTGTCGTGCATTGCCCGCTGGCGCTAGCGGAATCACCGGAACGTCATCGTTGGCGAACTGAAATACGCCGGCAGCAAGCGACAGACGACATGACTGCCGTGATCATCCAGGTCAGCCGGCTTGAAAAAGGCAAGGGGCACCTGGTTCATCTGGAGGCCCTGGCACGGCTGAAATCGATGGAAGGCTGGGTTTGCTGGATGGTCGGTGGTCCGCAGAGGCCGGAAGATGAGCGCTACCTCCGACAGTTGCAGCAGGCCGCAGAGCGATTGTGTATCGCCGATCGAGTGCGGTTCTTCGGACAACGCTCGGATGTGCCGAAATTGTTGGCTGCTGCCGATGTCTACTGCCAGCCGAATCAGGCGCCGGAATCATTCGGTATTACCTTCGTGGAGGCGCTGTGGGCAGGCAGACCAGTGATTACAACGGCCATTGGCGGGGGTGCGGAGATCATCGACGAGTCATGTGGAATGCTGGTTGAGCCTGGCAATCCAGCGCAGCTCGCTGCATCGCTCCGGTTTCTCATCGAAGCGCCGGCATTCCGCGCGCGTCTCGGATCCGCACGCCAGCGGCGGGGCGCGCCTCTTTGTGGTCCGCCGTCGCGATCTCTCACACTTGGCTGCTTGTGGTGCGAGGGAGCACCCACCGCGGTCGCCGAAGTTATATCCCGCATGCCGACAAACACAAACCAA
>JACXTT010011008.1_pt1 | contig 12136 bp, 7 predicted proteins | sample 9270951 | NCBI WGS metagenome assembly JACXTT01 (sample SAMN15532306, study PRJNA645909) | rock metagenome | isolation source: weathered quartz diorite | place: Puerto Rico | collected 2017-06-21 | reverse complement strand
ACCGGGATCGCCGCGGCCTATTGGGCGCATTCCCCGGTCGTGTTCATCACCCCGGAGACCGGGTCGATGACAATCGGGCTCGGGGGATTTCAGGAGACCGAGCAGCTGCCGATCTTCTCGAGGATCACCCGCTACCAGGGTCACGTGAACAATCCCGCGCGCATGGCCGAGATCGCGGGCCGCTGCTTCGACCGGGCGCTCCTCGAGATGGGGCCGGCACAGCTGAACATCCCGCGCGATTTCTTCTACGGCGAAATCGAGACGTCCATCCCCGCACCCACCCGCATTGGCCGCGGTGCGGGCGATGCGGCCGCGCTCGACGCCGCCGCGGAGCTGCTGGCGGGCGCGCGCTTTCCGGTGCTCCTCACCGGCGGTGGCGTGATCTTCAGTGAGGCGACCGCTGAGACCGTGGCGCTCGCCGAGCTCCTCGGCGCCCCGGTCTGCTGCAGCTACCTGCATAACGATTCGTTCCCGGCATCACACCGCCTGTGGGCCGGTCCGCTCGGCTATCAGGGCTCGAAGGCGGCCATGAAGCTCATTTCCCAGGCCGATGTGGTGCTGGCCCTTGGAACGAGGCTTGGGCCGTTCGGCACCCTGCCGCAGCATGGCCTCGACTACTGGCCCCAAGCCGCCCGGGTCATTCAGGTCGACAGCGAGGCGCGGGTGCTCGGGCTGGTGAAGCCGATCTCGGTCGGGATCCACGCGGATGCGCGGGCCGCAGCCGCAGCGCTCATCGAGCGGCTGAAGTCCCGCACACGGGCCGCCGATGCGAGCCGGGACCAGCGACTCGGGCGCATCGCTGCGGAGAAACGCGCCTGGGAGGAGGAGCTCGGCAACTGGACCCATGAGCGCGATCCCTACTCACTCGAGGTGGGCCGGGACTCGAGCTACATGCATCCGCGCCAGACGCTGCGAGAGCTCGAGCGGGCGATGCCGGAGAACGCGATGGTATCCACCGATATCGGCAACATCTGCTCGGTGGCGAACTCGTACCTGCGCTTCGAGCGCCCGCGATCAATGCTCGCGGCGATGAGCTTCGGCAACTGCGGCTACGCCTTTCCGGTCGTGTGCGGCGCGAAGGTGGCCTCCCCCGAGCGGCCCGCGATCGCCTACGTCGGGGACGGTGCCTGGGGGATCAGCCTGAACGAGCTCCTCACCTGCGCTCGGGAGCGGCTCGGCGTCACCGTCGTCGTCTTCAACAACGCCCAGTGGGGCGCCGAGAAGAAGAATCACGTCGATTTCTATTCGCGCCGCTTCCAGGCAGTCAACCTCACAAACCCCAGCTGGTCGGCCGTCGCCCGCGCCTTCGGGTGTGACGGCGTGACGGTGGAGCGGCTTCAGGACGTGGGCCCGGCGCTGCAGGCCGCCGTCAGGGCGCAGGGCGAGGGTCGCACCAGCGTTCTCGAGATGATGGTGACGCAGGAGCTCGGCGACCCGTTCCGGCGCGATGCCCTCTCGAAGCCTGTCCGGCATCTCGAAAGGTATCGGGCCTACAGCTGAGGGCCGGCGACTCATCAGCGCGGCCGCCGTCCGGCCCGGCGCTGAGCCCGGCCGTGCTGCGCTCATGCGGGCTCCTGTGTCCCCCGCAGCTGCGCGAGCTCCAGGCCATGGCCGTGCGGGCCGCTCTCGCGCCGCCACAGCAGCACCACGGAGGCGACCGCGAGCAGGCTCAGGAGTCCAAAGAACCACAACATCGTCGCGTAGCCGGCGGGATTCTCCGGGCCGGCACCGGCCTTGTCGGCCAGCCACCCGGCCAGCCGATTCGAGGCCCAGAGACCCAAGGCCTGCAGCAGCGTGATGACGCCGAGCGCGGTGCCGAGACGCCGCGGATCGACGATGAGGGTTGTCGCAGGCCAGATGATGGCCGGCACCAGCGCGAAGCTCACGCCCATCAGCACGGTGGAAAACCATGGATTGAGATCCGTGAGACCCAGCACGATGAGCGTGATGGGCAGCAGCAGCGTCCCGAAAGTCAGCATCAGCGCCCGGTGGCCGAGGCGATCGGCGAGGAGGCCGAACAGGGGGGTCGCGAAGATGGCCGCCGCGAACACGCCGGAATTCACGTTGCCGGCCTGCTGCAGCGTCAGGCCCTTCACATGCTGCAGGTACTCGATCGCATAGGTCTGGCGGAACGGGAAGAACACCGCCGCGTACAGTACGTGTAGCCCGAGGATGTACCAGAAGGAGAGATCGAAGCTCCAGATCGCCGACCAGCTCACGCGCTCGTGAGCAGCTGCGGTTGCAGGGGCGGCCCGCGCATGGCCGGCATCCAGGAGACGGAACATGACTGCCGCGGCGAGGCCGACACCGGTGATCGCCGCGCCGAGCCACAGTGGCGGCTGCCAGCCCGCATCGTAGAGCGGGCGCGCCCAGGAGGGCGAGATGTCGAGCGTAAAGGACCCGACCCGGGCGAGGCTCAGGAAGATCGCCGTGGCGAGCGCGATCTCGCGACGCGCGAACCATTGCGCGACACCCGCGACCAGTGCGATGAAGATCGCGCCTTCGCTCACGCCGAAAACCAGCCGCCCGCACCACATGAGCTCGTACGGCATTCCGATCGCCGTCAGCACTGCGCCGACGAAGCCGATGACCGCCGTCCACAGGACGATGCGGGCGGGACCGAAGCGGTCGATCAGCACGCCGTTGAGCACGGCGAGCAGGATGTTCGGCAGACTGATGACTGCCGTGAGATCACCGATCTGCGACTGCGTAAAACCCCGCTGACGCACGAGCAGATCCGCGATCGGACCGATCGCGTCCGACTCGTAGTAGCTGGTGAAGATGGTGATCGCCGCGAGCGACAGAGCCGCCCACCGCCAGGGCGATGAAGCGCGAGCACCGCTGCCTCCGGCAGTTGTGGCGTGGGTCACGGGCTCACGGCGCGATGCGGCATTCTCTATTATCGGTACGCGCCTGAGCAGGCGCCAGATCCGTTCCTCACCTCACGCCTCAACCTGCACGATCGGCTCGTCGTCGGTCATGGCGCCGATCACCGCCGCGTGCGCAAAGCCGTGACGCCTGAAGGCGTCGGCAACTTCCGCCGCCACGTCCGGCACGCAGGCGATCAGCAGCCCCCCCGAGGTCTGAGGATCAGTTATCAGCGCGCGGTGCGCCGGGGCGAGCTCGGGGGTGAGCCGCACCTCGGCACCGTACGAGTCCCAATTGCGCGCCGAGGCGCCGGTGACCCGGCCGGCCGCGGCCATGGCGAGCACGCCGCCGAGTAGCGGGACGCGTGCCATGCTGACTCGTGCGCCGCGTCGTGCACCGCGGCACATTCCGAGCAGATGCCCCAGGAGGCCGAAGCCGGTGACGTCCGTCATCGCGTGGACTCCCGGGATCGCCGCCAGGACCGGACCGACGCGATTGAGGCGAGTGGTCGTGTCGATCAACGCCTGATAGCTTGCGGCGTCGAGCTCTCCCTTCCTGAGCGCGGCCGACAGAATGCCGACGCCGAGCGGCTTGCCGAGAATCAGCGCATCGCCCGGCTCGGCTTCGCAGTTGCGCTTCAGGCGCCGCGGATGGACGATCCCGATGGCCGCCAGCCCATAGATGGGCTCCACCGAGTCGATGCTGTGACCGCCGGCGACGGGGATCCCAGCCTCGGCGCAGATGGCCTCGCCGCCGCGCAGGATCTGGCGGATCACCTCGGGCGGCAGGACCTTGACCGGCATGGCGAGCAGCGCGAGCGCCAGGAGCGGAGTTGCGCCCATGGCGTACACGTCAGATAGCGCGTTGGCGGCCGCGATGCGTCCGAAATCGAACGGATCGTCGACGATCGGCATGAAGAAATCCGTGGTCGCCACCAGGGCTTGGCTCTCGCTCAGCTGGTAGACGGCTGCGTCGTCGCCGGTCTCGGTACCGACCAGAAGCTGTGCGAAGGGCGCCGTGGACGCCGACTCCTTGAGCAGCTCGGCGAGCACCCCCGGGGAGATCTTGCAGCCGCAGCCGCCCCCGTGGGACAGGGAGGTCAGGGAGGGCGCCGAGGCGGGTGAGGTCGTGGGCACGGCTGAGGCTACCTGGCTCCGGACCGCTCCGATCCTACGCTGCGAGGCGGAATTGGCGGAAGGCAGCAGGAGTCGAACCTACCAGGAAGCGTCTGGCGCCCCCTTCTGGGTTTGAAGCCCAGCCGCACCACCGGGTGCGTGTGCCTTCCCCGAATCGCTCGCGCGCGTCGCGGTGCCGGCGATACCTGACGGCGCCGGCCCGGAAGTGTCTTGTGCGCCCGCCATCGCCGAGGCCCAGGCGCTGTCGGGACGCAGCACATGCGCGTCGCGCACACGTCGCGTGTAGCCGACCCGATCGAAGAACTCGAGGATCTGGATGGCGCGCTTGCGGCCGAGCCCGACCACGTCGCGAAAGCCGGCGGCCGTGAGGCTGCCGTGCTCGCGGCCGAGCGCATGGATCATCCCGGCGAGCTCCGCGATGCGCTCGCGATCGTAATAAAGGTCGCGAACGACCTGAAAGACGCCGCCCTGAGTGAGGAGCTTGCGCAGCACCGCCCGCACCCGGTCCTCCGGCTCTCGCACGGTGGCGGCGAGATCCCGTACCCAGGGTGGATCGTAGCGTCCGGCGGCGATCAGCGGCCGGAGCTTTCCGGCCAGGGACTGGTCGCTCTGGGAGAGCGTTACCACGTGCTCCGGCAGGTGCACCCACGCCCCGCTGAATTGCACCAGGCGGTCGCGCGCGAGCTCATCGAGCAGCGCCCGCCAGAGCCCGGCCGGCATGTCAGGGGACGCGATGCGGCGCAACCGTCCGACCTCCGGCCCAGGCTCGTCCGGGGTCTCGGCGTGAAAGCGCCGCAGTGCGCTGAGTGCCGCCTCGCGCAGCGACTGCCATCGCACCGGCAGCAGCACGACATCGTCCGCGCCAGCGCTAATCCTGAGCGCCTCGGGCGGCAAGGGCAGGGACTCCGCCGGCCTGCCGGTCAGGCGCACGAGAGCGGCGGTGGCGAGCCCGGCGCGCGCATGCTGCAGTAAAGGCGCAAGACCCTCCCCGGCGAGCATGCGCTCGAGCGCCGAGAGGTACCCGAGACGCTCGCCCGAGCGACGCCTGCGCGCAGGCGCACTAGGGTCGAGCACGCCGCCGCCGCCGATCGTTCGCCGGGCCTGGGCGTCGCGCACGATGAACCGATCGCCGGTCACGGCGCAGAGTGGCGCATCGAAGACGAGCTGCACGCGCGAGGACTCGCCGGCCCGGAGCTGCGCCGATTCGAGCGGCACCACGTGCGCGACGGCATGGGTTGTGCCCAAATGCACGTGCAGCGGCGACCACGCCGCGAGAGGGGTCCCGGCGTCTGGGAGCAGTTTCAGGCGCACGTCGATGCGTGTGCTGGCGACCATGGCCTGCGGCTCGGCGAGCCAGTCGCCGCGGCGGATCGCGCTCTTCTCGATCCCGGCCAGGTTCAGCGCGCACCGCTCACCGGCGCGTCCACTCTCCGTGCGGCAGTTCTGGGCGTGGATGCTGCGGACGCGGGCTGCGGTGCCCGTTGGCATCACCAGCAGCTTGTCGCCCGTGCGAACCCGGCCCGCGAAGACGGTCCCGGTCACGATCGTGCCGTGGCCCGCGAGCGTGAACACCCGATCCACCGCCAGGCGAAAGAGACCGTCGTCCGGCCGGTCAGGGCCACTTGAGGCCGCCTCGTGCAGGTGCCGGCGAAGCGTGGTTGTGCCGGGGTGATCGCCCGTCCTCGCATCGAGCGCAAAGACGGGCGCTTCGTTCAGCGCCGTGGGGCCGAGCAACGCCTTCACCTGGGCTTCGACCTCGGGCAGGCGGGGGCTGTCCACGAGATCGATCTTGGTGAGCGCGACTGCGCCTCGAGTCACGCCGAGCAGCTCGAGTATCGCCACGTGCTCGCGGGTCTGCGGCATCACGCCGTCATCCGCCGCGACCACCAGGAGCGCGAAATCGATCCCGCAGGCGCCGGCCACCATCGTGTGCACCAGCCGCTCGTGGCCGGGCACGTCGATGAATCCCAGCATCCCGCCGTCGGGAAGCCTGGTGTAGGCATAACCCAGCTCGATCGAGATGCCGCGGCTCTTTTCCTCCTTGAGGCGATCGGTGTCCACGCCGGTGAGCGAGCGCACCAGCGTGCTCTTTCCGTGATCGATATGCCCGGCGGTGCCGATGATCATGGTCGCCGCGGACCGCTGGCGGGGGGCCGCGCGATTGTCATGGGCGGAACTCGGCGAGTTGTGCGACGAACTCCACCTCGTCGGCTGACTCGAGGCAGCGCAGATCGAGCCACAGGGCCTTCTCGGCGAGGCGAGCGATCACCGGCCGCGGCAGGGCGCGCAGTGCCGCCTCGAGGCGTTCAAGGCCCGCGCCCTTGCGCCTTGCGGCACGGATCACGAGGCCGTGGCTCGGCAGCTGCTCGACCGGGACTGCGCCGCTGCCGATCTGACTGTGCATCGGCGTGTCGGTCACCTCGTAGGCCTCACCGAGCGATTGCTGCACGAGCGGCCGCAGTCGTGCGGCGGCCGAGCGCATCTTGGCCGTCGACCGCGTCAGCAGCCGCAAGGTCGGCAATCGCTCGGGCAGCAGCTCGGGTGCGCGATACAGCGAGAGCACCGCCTCGAGGGCGGCGAGCGTCAACTTGCTCACGCGCAGCGCGCGCTTGAGGGGATCCTGCCGGAGCCTGCGGATCAGGTCGCCGCGGCCGACGAGCAGGCCCGCCTGCGGTCCTCCGAGCAGCTTGTCGGCGCTGAATGCCACGAGGTCCGCGCCGGTCGCTACTGCATCGCGCACCGTCGGTTCCGGCGGCAGCTGCCAGCGTGTCAGGTCGAGGAGTGAACCGCTGCCGAGATCGACCGCGACCGGCACGCCGCGCGCACGGCCGAGCTCGACCAGCTCGGCGAGCGTCACCGAGCGGGTGAAGCCGGAGATGGCGTAGTTGCTGGTGTGGACCTTCATCAGCAGCGCGGTGCGGGCGTTCACGGCCTGCTCGTAGTCCGCTGGATGGGTGCGGTTGGTGGTACCGACCTCGACCAGCCGGGCGCCGGCACGCCGCATGATGTCCGGGAGGCGGAACGAGCCGCCGATCTCGATGAGCTCGCCGCGCGAGACGATCACCTCGCGCTTAGGAGCGATCACGGCGAGCATCAGCAGCACGCCGGCGGCGTTGTTGTTGACGACCGTGGCGGCCTCGGCGCCGGTGAGCTCACGCAGCAGCCCCTCGATGAGCGCGTCACGCTCGCCGCGCTCTCCGGAGTGCAGATCGAGCTCGAGATTCACGGCGGTGGTGAGCGACCGGACGACGGCGCGCACGGCCTCATCGGGGAGTAAGGCGCGCCCCAGGTTGGTGTGCAGCACCGTGCCGGTGAGATTGAACACCGGCTTGAGCTTCGGTCGCGTGGCCTCGGCCAGGCGTGCTTCCACGGCGGCCGCGATCAGGCCCTCGGCAAGGCTCGCCCGGCTGAGGTTCCGCGCGAGCGCGGCGCGGCGCAGGCTGTCCAGATGCGCGCGCAGCGCCGCTATGACCGGCGTACGCCCGTGCCGCGCCAGAACGGGCGCGAACGCAGCTGCCTTCAGCAGCCGGTCGACCGAGGCGATGTCGCCGGGCTGGACGGGCTGCACCTGACCGAGCATCTCGGGTGCGGACATGGATCTCGCGCCGTTACTGCGGCGCACCTTCACGCGGGCGGGGGTGCACCGTCAAGTCGCAGTGGCCTGCCGCGCGCGCAAGCCCTCAGGGTTTCTGCCACAGCAGCGGGTTACCGCTGCCGCGCTGGTAGCCGGCTTCGCTCATGAGCAGGTCGAGCGCGAGGCTCGCCAGATCATCGGCCACCGGGTCCACCTTCGGGTCTTTCTCCTGATAGAGAATCTTGCGGTAGGTGTGACACTGGTCGCAAGACTCGGCGCGGATCGCCCCCGAATCCCCCTCGATCGAGTGGTAGGCAATGTTCGCGGTGCTCTGGCACTGGCTGCAGGTGACGCGCACCAGGTGCCATTCGGTGGCGCAGAGGGCGCAGTGCAGATACCGGTAGCCCTGGGAGCGCTCGTCCGTGCGCACGATGCTCGCGACCGGCAGCGTGCCGCAGGCCGGACACACGCCGGACACCTCGAGAGCCGCGACTTGCTCGGGCCGCAAGCGGCTCGCGAGCGCCGCCCAGTACACCTGCAGGGCAGCCATCAGAAAGGGCGCCCCCGCCACCTCGATCGCCTCAGCGCGCCCGCTGAGAAGGGCGTCGGCTTGTGCCTCGACCTGTCCGGGTGGTGCCGCGTTCAATCGCTCGCAGGCGGCGCGGGCTCCGGAGGGTGTCTCGTGAGCGGCCGCCACCGAAGCGCACACCTGGGCCAGCAGGTCCCGCCAGCGGGGAGCGCGCAGCCAGCCGTTGGCGTGGATCACCGGCATGCGATGGGTGGCGGAGCGAGCGAGCTGCTGCGCATCGGGCAGCGGGGCCTCGAAAGTGCCGAGCGCCCGCTGCTGAGTGTCGGTCACGACGGCCATCAGGCGCAGGTAATCGCCGATGCTCTGACCCACTGCGCCGGTTTGCGCGAGCTGGCGCAGCCGCTGTGCGCGCGCCGTGAACAGAGTGGTGCGCTCGGGTAGCCGCAGGCGCGGAACGGTGCGCTGGGCGAAAGCCTCAATCTGACCGGGTTCGAGGATGCGCGGCATGAGTGACCTGGCGGAACCAGGCCCGATGATGCTTCCACGCCCAGCCCGCTGTCACGGTGCCCCGGAGCATGGCATGCATCGAGCCCTTCACCCAGATCGCCGCGTAGATGTGCAGCAGGATCGCGCAGATCAGCAAGAAAGCGCACAGCGCGTGCAGGAACGAGGCGAAGCGTATCAGTCCGATTGCAAAGTAAGAGGAGAAATATACGCGCCAGATGACGATCCCCGACAGCAGCAGCCCCAGCAGGCAGGCGACGATCACGTAGAACAGCAGCTTCTGGCCGGCGTTGTAGCGGCCGACCTCGGGCAGCTGCTCCTCGCGATTGTTCACCACGTCTTTCAGCCGACGCAGCCATTGCCAGTCGGTGGGCTGCATGCGGTTGTCGTCCCACACGCTCCCCGCGAGCGCGAGGAACACGGCGACCATGAAGAGCCCCAGGAAGGGGTGCAGGATGCGCGTCCAGGGACCACCGCCGAAGAGGGCGCTGAGCCAGAAGAGGGCAGGATGAAACAACACGAGCCCCGAGAGCGCCGTGAGCACGAAGGACAGGGCGACCAGCCAGTGAGTGGTGCGTTCGCCGCTACTGTATCGGGCCAGCGTCGGCCGCGGTTCGCCATTGCTCATGGACGCTTCTCCGGGTTGCCGCGGCGCTGGGCGTCGAGGCCCTGACGCCCGGCCGCCTCGTCGCGCTCGTCGATCTCATTGCGCCCGACACGCACGAAGTGGAAGAAGCCGGCAAGCGCGGTGAGCCCCATGAGGGCGAGCGCCAGAGGCTTCGAGAAACCCTTCCACAGGCCGACGAGGGCGCTGATGTGCGGGTCCGCCACGAGCCCCGCGTAGAGCTGCGGCTGGTCGGCGTGATGCAGCACGTACATCACGTGCGTGCCGCCGACGCCCGCCGGGTCATAAAGCCCCGCGTTCTCGAAGCCGCGTGACTTGAGATCCGCCACCCGCTCGGCGGCGTGCAGTTGCATGTCTTCCTTCGTCCCGAAGACCAGTGCGCCCGTCGGACAGGCCTTGATGCAGGCCGGCTCGAGCCCGACCGCCACACGGTCGGAGCACAGCGTGCACTTGTAGGCCTTGTGGTCGCGCTTCGAGATCCTCGGGATGTTGAACGGGCAGCCGGTGATGCAATAGCCGCAGCCGATGCAGTTCTCCTCGTGGAAGTCCACGATACCGTTGGAGTACTGCACAATGGCGCCCGGCGCGGGACACGCCTTCAGACAGCCGGGATCGGCGCAGTGCATGCAGCCGTCCTTGCGAATCAGCCATTCGAGATCCCCCTTAGGGTTCTCGTACTCGGCAAAGCGCATCACCGTCCAGGACTCGGCGGTCAGATCGCCCGGATTGTCGTAGACGCCGACGTTGCTGCCGATGTCGTCGCGCAGGTCGTTCCACTCCATGCATGCGACCTGGCACGCCTTGCAGCCGATGCACTTGCTCGTGTCGATGAGCTTGGCCACGGTGCCGGCGTACGACTCGCGCACGCCCGGTGGGGGCGTCGTGGTGGCCGAGCGCCGCATAATGTCCAGGGATTGCAAGGCCATCAGACCTTCTCCACCTTGACGAGGAACGACTTGAACTCGGGCGTCTGCGAGTTGCCATCACCGACCACGGGCGTGAGCGTGTTGGCCAGGAAACCCGGCTTGGCGAGGCCGGTGAAGCCCCAGTGAATGGGAATGCCGACCGTGTGCACCGGCTTGCCGTCGGCCGGGAGCGTCCGCAGGCGCTTGGTGACTACCGCCACGGCCTTGATGAAGCCGCGATTCGAGGAGACCTTCACGCGATCCCCTGAAGCGATGCCGAGCTCTTTCGCCAGGCCTTCTCCGATTTCGACGAACTGCTCCGGCTGCAGAATCGCGTTCAACCGCACGTGCTTCGTCCAGTAATGGAAGTGCTCCGTCAGGCGGTAAGTGGTCGCGACGTGCGGGAACTCCGCGACCTTGCCGAACGCCGCACGGTCGTCCTTGAACACGCGGGCAACGGGGTTGCTGAGTGTCTGCTCCTGAGCGGGGCTCAGCGGGTTGCGGGCGAGCGGGCTCTCGAACGGCTCGTAGTGCTCGGGGAAGGGGCCTTCGGCCAGGTTCCCGCGCCCGAAGAAGCGCGCCACCCCCTCGGCGTTCATGATGAACGGACCCATGCCGAGTGAGGGATCCTCGTCCGCCTTGTAGTCGGGCACATCCGCACCGGTCCACGCCGTGCCATTCCAGGCGATGAGCTTGCGATCCGGATTGAAGGGCTTGCCGCTCGGGTCGCAGGAGGCGCGGTTGTACATCACGCGGCGGTTTGCCGGCCATGAATACGCCCAGTTGAGGGTCTGACCGATGCCGGTGGGGTCGGAGTTATCCCGCCGCGCCATGAGATTGCCGTTGGGGCCCCAGGCGCCGCAGTAGAGCCAGCATCCGGAAAGCGTGCTGCCGTCGTCGCGTAGCTCGCCGAATCCTGCGAGCTGCTCGCCCGCCTTGCGTATCACCTGGGTCGGGTTCTTGGGGTCGGTGACGTCTTTCAGCGCACGACCGCTGTATTCCTTGGCGAGCTCTTCGGGGCTGGGGCTCTTCGCCACGGCGTACGGCCAGTAAAGGTTCACAATCGGATCGGGGAAGGCTCCGCCGTCACTCTTATAAAGAGCGCGCAGCCGCGTGAAGAGCTCACCCATGATCTCGAGATCCGTGCGTGCCTCACCGGGGGGCTCGGCCCCTTTCCAGTGCCACTGCAGCCAGCGGCCGGAGTTCACCAGCGCGCCGTCCTCCTCAGCGAAGCACGAGGTCGGCAGGCGGAAGACCTCGGTCTGGATCTTGGAGGGATCGACGTCGTTGTGCTCCCCGTAGTTGCGCCAGAACTCGCTCGTTTCGGTCGCGAGCGGGTCCATGATCACGAGGAATTTGAGCTTGGCGAGCCCGCCGGTCGTCTTGGCCTTGTTGGGCGCCGCGGCCAGCGGATTGAAGCCCTGGCAGATGAAGCCGTTCATCTTGCCCTGGCTCATGAGCTCGAACGTCTGCAGCATGTCGTAGCCCTTGTCGAGCTTCGGCAGATAGTCGTAGGCCCACTTGTTCTCCGTGGTCGCCGCATCCCCCCACCAGGCTTTCATGAGGCTGACGTAGAACTTGTTGTAATTCTGCCAGTAGCTCAGCTGGTTCGGCCGCAGGGGCTTGAGGGCGCGCGCCGCGATGTACTTGTCGTATTCCTGCTCCTTCTCGCCCGGCAGTGTCAGGTAGCCGGTCAACAGGTTGGACATCAGCCCGAGATCGGTGAGGCCCTGGATGTTGGAGTGTCCGCGCAGGGCGTTCATGCCGCCCCCGGACACGCCGATGTTGCCGAGGAGCAGCTGCATCATCGCGCCGGCGCGGATCATCTGGGTTCCGACCGAATGCTGCGTCCAGCCCAAGGCGTACATCACGGTCATGGCGCGGTTGGGCGGCGCCGTCGAGCCGATGATCTCGCACACCTGCAGGAATTTCTCCTTCGGCGTACCACAGACTCGCTCCACCATCTCCGGCGTGTAGCGGGCGTAGTGGCGCTTC
>JACXTT010011007.1_pt1 | contig 12137 bp, 9 predicted proteins | sample 9270951 | NCBI WGS metagenome assembly JACXTT01 (sample SAMN15532306, study PRJNA645909) | rock metagenome | isolation source: weathered quartz diorite | place: Puerto Rico | collected 2017-06-21 | reverse complement strand
AGGTGACGCGATGCGGCGGTTGAGTGCGCAGCGTGCGATCGCGATATCTGTGATTGTCCTGATGGGAACGTGCCTGCCCGGTCACCTTACGACGGCAATCGGCGCTCCTGCGGACGTCGTTCGCGAGGGCATCATCGACGGCGTCGGAGCGGACGGGCTCAGCGTTGCCTTCGCGGCGAGCTCTCCACCCGCCATGACAGCGGTTAGGGTCTCCGCTGAGACCCGCGTCGTGCTTCGCCAGAAGACCACCCTGGAGGTCATTAAGCCGGGCGACTTTCTGGCGGTCACCTCGAAGCGCGGCGCCGACGGGGGGCTGACGGCGGTCTCGATCACCATCTTTCCGCCCGAGTACAAGGGCCGGGTCAGTGAGCGCCAGTTCCCCATGGAGTCGGGAAACGTCATGACAAACGCCACCGTCATGCAGTTCGCCGATCGCGTGGAGGGCCGCACGCTCTTTCTGAAATACAAGGATGGCGCCTCGGCGATTGTCGTGCCGCCCGCGACGGAGATCCACCGCCTCGCCGTCGGCCGGCTTGGCGCACTACGCAAGGGGATGCATGTCGTCGTGCGGGGCCAAGCCAACCCGGATGGCTCAATCGCGGCGGCGTCGATCACCGCGGACGAGTCCTAGTCTCCGCTCTCGCCGCCGATCCTCCCCGGGCATCTACGTCAGCGGGCTGGGGAGATCGCCTGCCGGCAGCCCCAAAGACTCCGCGGTGGTCACAATCGCGCGCCAAGTCGCGTCAGCGATCTCAACGCCGGCGCCGAGGCGGTGGCGCATGGTCCGCGCCTCAGGTTCGCCGGGAGTCTGCACCGATTCCACGCCGGGGGCCGGCGGGACCTTGCGTAGCCGCGTCACGATATTGCGAGCGGCGCCCTTCGCGTCGTCGAGGGGACGGAATGCGCCCAGGTGAATCGCCAGGAACAGCGCTCCCGCCCGACGGAAGACCTCCTCTGCCGACGTAGGATCTTCGAACCGGTCCGCCCCCGTTAGTGCCTGGCCCAACAGCTCGGCCAGCACCGAGAGCGAGTAGCCCTTGTGTCCGCCGAATGGAAGCAGCGCGCCCTCTTTGTAGAACTCCTCGGGATCTGTCGTCGGCTGCCCGTTCCGGTCGAGCATCAAGCCGGGGGGGAGCGGTTTGCCCGCGGCGCGGGCCACCATGATCTTGCCAACCGCGATCGCCGTCGTCGCGTAGTCCATGACGACCGGGTGCTCATCCCGGACAGGAAATCCGACCGAGATCGGGTTCGTGCCCAGCGCGGAACGGCTTCCGCCATGCGGCACAGCGGGCCGGGTCCCAAGCCCGCCCACCCAGACCATCGCCGCGCAGTCCGCGCCGGCGGCACGTTCGACGTAGACACCCACGCGTCCCAGATGATTGCACTGCACCAATCCCGCCGCGCCGACGCCAAACTCCCGGGCGCGCCGCGCCGCCTCATCGATCGCCGCGACGCCCGCCGGCTGACCGAAGCCCCATTCGCCGCTCACAAGCGCGGTGGCGCCGTGCTCCGCCACAACTCGCGGCCTCGCCGCAGGCCGGATCTGACCGCGCCGCACGCGATCGATGTACTGCGGAATGCGGAGCACGCCGTGCGAGTCGTGCCCCTTCAGGTTTGCTTCAACCAGCATCTCGGACACGGTGTGTGCCGTATCCTGAGGCGCCCCCGCCGCCTGGAAGATGCGTGTGCCCAGATCTTCGAGCGCGCGCGCCTCGAACCGCACCGACTCCATCGCTCGTTCACCTCCGCGCCCGAACAGTTCTCAACGGGACCTACTCCCCCCTGCGCCAGACCCCACGATCGCCGCTTCCGCCGCCCGGAGCGCGGCGCCGGATCGCACAACCTCGAGGCCCGCGGCCAGGTCGCGTTCCAGCACGCGGTCTCCGGCCAGCGGGGGTACGGCATCGCGCACGGCCCGATAGGCCGGGGCTGTGCCGGCCCCCAAGGTACCGGTCCCGAACTCGATCGCCTGGCAGGCCACGACGAGCTCGATCGCCAGCACCTGCTGGCTGTGCTCGAGCACCCGGCGCGCTTTTCGCGCCGACGTCGCCCCCATGCTGACGTGGTCCTCCTGGCCCGCCGACGTCGGGATGGAATCGACGCTCGCGGGATGGCTGAGTACCTTGTTCTCCGACACGAGCGCCGCGGCAGTGTACTGCGCGAGCATGTAGCCGGACTGCAGCCCGCCCGCGGTGGTGAGGAACGCCGGCAGCTCGGAGAGTTTGGGATTCACGAGGCGCTCGATGCGGCGTTCGCTGATGCTCGCCAACTCGGCGATCGCGATCGCGGCATAGTCCAGCGCCAGCGCGAGCGGCTGCCCATGGAAGTTTCCTCCGGAGACGATCTCCTCCGTCTCGGGGAAGAGCAGGGGGTTGTCGGTGGCGCTGTTGATCTCGATCGTGAGCACGTCCCGCAGGTGCGCGAGCGCCTGGCGGCTGGCTCCGTGGACCTGCGGCATGCATCGCAGCGAGTAGGCGTCCTGTATCCGCGCGTAACCGTTCCGGGCGATGCGCACGCTGCCCTCGAGCAGCCGGCGGAGGTGGTCCGCGCTCGCCGACTGCCCGGGGTGTGGCCGAGCCGCGTGCAGGCGCGGATGAAATGCGCGATCCGTCCCGCCGAGCGCCTCCAGGGTGAGCGCTCCCGCGACATCCGCCAGCATGGCCAGCCGCTCGGCATCGAGGAGCACGAGCGTTCCCAGCCCGCTCATCAACTGCGTGCCGTTGATGAGCGCGATCCCTTCCTTCGCCTCGAGCACCAACGGAACGATCCCGGCGCCCGCCATCGCCTCGCCGCCCGGCATGCGCCGTCCTCGGACGAACGCTTCGCCTTCGCCCATCAGCACGAGCGCGAGGTGCGCGAGCGGCGCCAGGTCTCCGCTGGCCCCCAGCGACCCCTGCTCGGGAACGACAGGATGCACAGCCTCGCGCAGCATGGCGAGGAGTGTGTCGATCACGACCGGGCGGACGCCGGAATACCCGCCCGCCAGAGCGTTCGCCCGAAGCAACAGCATGGCCCGCACGACGGCCTCGGGGAGGGGGGCCCCTACGCCCGCTGCGTGGGAGCGCACGATGTTGCGCTGCAGCGCCTGGATGTCCGCCGGCGGAATCGCGCGCGTGCACAGATCCCCGACGCCGGTCGAAACGGCGTAGACCGGCCGGCGTTCGCGGACGACCCGCTCGACGAGCTCGCGCGCCGCCTGCACACGGACCCGCGATTTCTGAGACTGTCGCGCGGCTTCGCCGCTGACGACGGCTTCCACCGCCTCGAGCGTGAGTGTCCGCCCATCGATCTCCAGCATCGCGCTCACCCCCAGCCTGCCCCCGCTTATTCGCGCCGAGCGCTCCTCCGAGCCTCCGGATCGATCACAAAGCGCAAGCGGGGGAACACAGCGAGAGCCACGCCCGCAGGGGAGTGGCTCTCACGCTCGTGTTGTCGCTACGCAACGGTCACGCTATTCGACCCTGGGCGACGTCTTCCCCGCTCGGCGCGCGAACCGCCTGGTCCCGTCTCACGGCGGCCCAAGAAGGGCATGGTTACTTACGGTCCAGACGTCACGCCGAGGACCCACTGGCAGGTTCGCCGGCCGCGGCCGCTTGCCGAGGAGCTGTCCCGGGGTGGAGGGGGAGTGCGGATGTCACGAACGGTTGCCTCGACGCGCCACCCGGTGCGCGCCAACACTCACGCCAGGCCCGACCGGGCGCTGCTGTTTCTTGCGCGGCTGGCCAGCGAGTTCACCAGCGTGCAACCGCTTCCCCGGCTCGTCGATCGGGTGATGCTGGCGTTGCACGAGGAGGCGGGACTCCATTCCTGCTCTCTGGCGCTGCTCGACGATCAGCATCCGGACTCGCTGACCATCCAGGGCGCCTCAGGGCTGCGCGCGCAGGCGCGTGGACAGAGTGTGCCCCGTCAGAGAGGCCTGTACGGAGCCGTCATGACATCGCGCATGCCGCTCCTCGTCTCAGACCTATGGGCGGATCCCCGCGTTCACCGGCGTGAGCCGAAGATCAGATCCGGCATCTACGCGCCGCTGATCGTCGACGGCCGCGCGGTCGGCGTCCTGAGCGCCCACAGCGCGGAGCCCCGGACGTTCGAGGAGCCCGATCTCAGCCTGCTCACGATCGTGGCGCGGTATCTGACCGGCGCCATCGAAGTCGTCCGCCTGCACTCGGCGCTGAAGGACTCGGCGGCGAAGGATGCGCTGACCGGGCTGGCCAATCGCCGCAGCTTTCTGGATTGTCTCGCGGCGGAAGTCGCCCGCGGCCAGCGCCGCGGCGAGACGCTCAGCGTCGTCGTCCTCGACCTCGATGGATTCGGCATCATCAACGATGTGCATGGCCACGCCGCCGGCGACGCGCTACTAGTTCGCGTGGCGCAGACACTGATGGAGCAGATCCGGCGGTCCGACCTGATTGCCCGACTGGGCAGCGACGAATTCGGCCTCGTGCTGCCCGACACCAAGCACGCGCAGGCGCTGAAGCTGCTCTCCCGTCTGCAGAAAGCGGCCGTTCCGATTCCCCGGGCAGGACAGCCCAGCACGCCGCTGAGTTTTTCATTTGGGATCGCCGTGTGGCCGAAGGACGCGCAGACCCCGGAATCTCTGCTTCGAGACGCGGAGGTCCGGGTGCGGGCGATGAAGCGCCGTCCCGATCGTGGGTCATCGGCGCGGGCCAAAACGCGCGAGGTCGCGCACTCAGGCCGCTAACCCGCGAACCGGCCAGGGCGGCGTCAGCCGACGCCCAGCACCCTCGCCGCGCGCTTCACGTCGCGAGGCTTGACCCAGAGAAGGGCTCCAAACCGGCCGGCGCCGGCGGTGACCGCGCTGACCGCAGTCACGTTGATCTTCGCCGCGGCGAGCTTCGCGAAGAAGCTCACTAACGCGCCCACCCGGTCGTCGCCGTCGATGACGAACGCTTTCTTCGGCCCGACGATCTTGAGACCAGCCCGCTTCGCCGCCGTTCGGAACGCCGCGGAATCGGAGGGCACAAAGTCCAGTTGTGCCCGCCGGCCGGCGGGAAACGCGTGGAAGGCGACGAGATTGACGCCCGCGTCCTGCAAGGCGCCGAGCGCCCGAGCGCCCTCGCCAGGCTTATCGCTGACCTCGGCGTAAAAGTAATCCAGCACGCGAACCGCATCCGGCACGGCACTCCCCCCTGTCCCGAGTTGTGCGTATCTCTATTTCGGTCATCGGCTAGTGATTATGCGGCCCGGGGACCCCGATCCTCTGGCGCGCCGGGGCGGAGGGAAACAGGCCGAGGAATTGACAGGCCTCCCGCCGCGGGGATACGATGGGATTAGACCGACGCGTCGGTCTAATCCAGCGTGTTTCAGCGAGGATCCAGTGCCGAGGCGCGACGCCGCCGAATCCATAGCAGGAACGCCGGGCTCACGACGCGCGACGACCGACGCGTTTGTCGGTCATGCCGTCCGGCGGCTGCGGAACAGCGCCAATGCGGCCACCGAACGCGCGCGATCGCTCGGGCGGCCGGTCCTCGCATGGACCAGCGTCGGAATCCCACCGCTCGATCCACTCGACTTCGCGGAGCGCAGCGCAGGGCCCGATCGCGTGTTGTGGGCGCGCCCGGACGATCGGCTCTGCCTCGCGGGCGTAGGATCGGCCTGGGAGTTTCGCGCGTCGGGCGAGGAGCGGTTCACGCAAGCCGAGGCCGCGTGGCGCTCAGTGCTGCGTCAGGCCGTCAGTGAACCGACAGCCAGCGACCAGAACGGTGCGCGGGCTCCCGAACCGGACTGCGTGGCCGGGCCGGTGGCCTTCTACGGGTTTGCGTTCACGCCGGGCACGCAGACATCCGGGGAGCGCGGGCCGGCGAGAGGAACACCCGGGGGGTGGCTCGCGCGGTCATGGATGGGCTACCCGGATGCCCTCGTCATCATTCCCCGCATGGCGGTGAGCCAGAGCGCGGGCGAGACCCGCCTGATTCTCGCGGCACTGATGGACGGCAGCGGACGGTTCGCGGTTGAGGCGTACGAGCAGGCGCTGGCGAACGTCGCGCCCGCGGCAGAGATGGGCGCAGCGGTCTCGTCAGGCAGGCCTCAACTCCGCACGACGAGCGCGGACAGCGTCGAGCCGACCCTGCCTCCCGACCTGACCCTGGCGGATGAGTTCCCGCCCGCCGACGTGTGGAAGGAATCGGTACGCGCGACGGCAAGCGCCATCAGAACCGGACGTCTCCGCAAGGCCGTGCTCGCGCGAGGCATCCGTGTCAGCGCACGCCGTCTCGACCCCATCGCGGCACTGCGGAGGTTGCGGGCGGACTACCCGTCGTGCACAGTCTTCGCCTTCGCCCGCGAAGGGCGATGGTTCTTAGGGGCGACCCCGGAGCGACTGGTCCGGGTCCGAAACGGCGAGGCCGACGTCGCGGCCGTCGCCGGGACGGCGCCGCGCGGCCGGACGGCCGTTGAGGACCGGCGGTTCGGAGAGATGCTGCTCGCCAGTCCAAAGGACCGGCTGGAGCACGCCATCGTTGTCGAGGCGCTGCGCGAGTCGCTGGCGGACGTGTGCACGGCGGTTGAAGCTGAGGGCGCGCCGCGCCTGTTGACCGTGCGCAACGCGCACCACCTCCACACGCCACTTCGCTTCGCGCTGCGGGACCACCAGACAGTGCTGGCGCTGACCGGCCGGCTGCACCCCACGCCGGCGGTCGGCGGGGCGCCCCGAGGGGACGCGCTGCGCTGGATTCAGGACCATGAGGGGTGGGATCGAGGCTGGTACGCCGGGCCCGTCGGGTGGGTCGGCCGCAGGGGTGACGGCGAAGCCGCGGTGGCGATTCGCTGTGCGCTCGTGGACGAGAACGAAGCGCTGCTGTTCGGTGGGTGCGGGATCGTGGCGGATTCCGATCCCGATCAGGAGTATGCGGAGTCGGATCTGAAGTTACGGCCGGTGGCCTCCGCCCTCGCGGCCACCGCGTCACGTGATCCCCGTGCGGCTGAGCCCCGAGGCGAGGGCACTTAAGACGGTGCAGCCGCCCGAAAACGCCACGTACGCCTGTGCCGGCGCCCTCGTGGACGAGCTGGTGCGCGGTGGCGTTGGTGACCTCTGCCTCTGCCCAGGTTCCCGCTCCGCCCCCATCGCCTTGAGCGCTGCGCGCCATCCGGGGATGCGCGTGTGGACGCTCGTGGACGAGCGCTCCACGGGCTTTTTCGCCCTCGGCATGGCCCGGGCGCGCGGGCGGCCGGTCGCGGTGCTGTCGACGTCCGGGACCGCCGCGGCCAACTTCTATCCCGCGGTCATCGAGGCACGCTATGGCGGGGTCCCGCTCCTCGTGCTGACAGCCGACCGGCCGCGGGAAGTACGGGATTTCGGCGCCATGCAGACCATCGATCAGGTCCGGCTGTACGGGGGCCACGTGAAGTGGTTTGCCGATCTCGCGGCCGCGGAAGGCACCGATGAGATCGTGCGCTACTTCCGGACCGTGGCCTGCCGGGCGATTGCGGTGACGCGCGAGCGTCCGGCGGGCGCGGTTCATCTCAACGTGCCGCTTCGCGAGCCGCTGGTGCCGGCGCCGCAGCCGCACAGGATGGTGCCCGAAGAGCAGCGTTCCGCGTCCGCCTGGGGAGGACGGGCATCAGGACAACCCTATACCGCGGCCGAGCCTCAACTGCCGATGCCGGATCCCGGTCTGATCCGGCGGCTTGCGGATGATCTGCTCCAGGCTCCCAAGGGAGTGATCGTCTGCGGACCCCAGGACGATTCACAGCTCGGGGAAGCGGTCGGCCGCCTCGCCAGAGGACTGCAATTCCCGATCCTCGCCGATCCACTGTCGCAGGTGCGCGCCGGCCCGCACGGCAAGGATCTGGTGATCGACGGTTACGACGCCATGCTTCGCGTCACCGACGTGGGCTCGATGCTCGCACCCGACGTCATTCTGCGCGTCGGCGGCGTGCCCGCCTCTCAGCCTCTGCAACGCTACCTGGCGCAGCACGCAAACGCGCGTTATGCCGTGGTGGATGAAAAGGGCTGGACAGACCCGACGCACCTGGCCTCGGACGTGGTCTACGCCGGCGCCAGGCGATTCTGCGACTCGATGGCCGAGCTGATTGGTCAAGCCGGCGCAGGCGACCGTGCTCGCAGATCGACCTGGGCGGCGCAGTGGGCGCGACTCAACGCGCTCGCCCGGCAGGCGGTGGAGCGCAGGCTCGGGGGATTCGATGAGCCGTTCGAGGGCAAGGTCTTCTCCGAACTGTCCTCCCTGCTCCCCGGTGGCTCGGCCCTGTATGTGGGCAACAGCATGCCCGTGCGCGATCTCGATACCTTCTTTCCCGCCACGGATCGGGCAATTCGGATGTTGGGCAACCGCGGCGCCAGCGGCATCGACGGTGTCACGTCAAGCGCGCTCGGGCTGGCGGCAGTGCACCCAGGTCCCGTCGTGCTCGTGCTCGGCGACCTGTCATTCTACCACGACCTGAACGGCTTGCTGGCGGCGAAGCTCCACCGCCTGCGTGCGACGATCGTGCTCCTGAACAACGACGGCGGCGGCATCTTCTCGTTCTTGCCCCAGGCCGATTATGAGCACTTCGAGCCTCTCTTCGGCACGCCCACGGGTCTCGATTTCCGCGCGGCGGCCGAACTCTACGGCGCCGCCTTTGCCCGCGCCGGCACGTGGCCGGCCTTTCGTGACGGCATCCGGAACAGCCTCGAGTCCGGGGGCGCGACCGTGTTGGAGGTGCCGACCGACCGCGCACGCAACGTCGCGCTCCACCGCGAGGTGTGGGCGGCTGTGGAGGCGGCGCTCCGCCCCGAGCTCGCGCTCATCGCCGGCGAACGGGCGTCGTGATCCGGCCCCCTCGAGATCCGCTCCCCGGCGCCGGCCTCGTCCCCTCGCGCATGCTGGTCCGGGGGGTGTCGCTACACGTAGAGACAGGCGGCGCAGGCGCCCCGCTCGTGCTGTTGCATGGATTCACGGGCAGCGGTGAGAGCTGGAGGTCGCACGTTCCGGCGTTCGCGAGCCGCTTCCTCACCGTCACGATCGACCTGCTCGGACACGGTCGTTCCGACGCGCCGGCCGACCCTGGCCGGTACGGGATCGAACAGGCTGCCGACGATGTGCTGGCCGTGCTCGATCAGTTGTGCCTGACCCGCATCGCGGTCCTCGGCTACTCGATGGGTGGCCGCCTCGCGCTGTTCCTCGCCACGGTCGCGGCGGAGCGGATCAGCGCGCTGGTACTCGAGAGCAGCTCGCCCGGCATCCGCGATCCCGAGGAGCGGCGTGAGCGCGAGGCGCGCGACGCCGCGCTGGCAGCCGCGATCGAACGCGACGGAATCACGGCGTTTGTCGACCGGTGGGAGCGGCTTCCGCTCTTCGCGACGCAGGCCCGGCTCCCCGATGCCGAGCGGGCCGCCCAACGCACCCAGCGCCTCGCGCTGTCTCCGCGCGGACTTGCCAACAGCCTGCGCGGCATGGGACAGGGCGTCCAGCCGCCGCTCTTTGAGCGCCTGGCCACGATCCCCATGCCGGCCCTCATCCTCGTGGGCGCGCTGGATCCCGCCTACTGCGCGCTTGGACGCCAGATGGCCAGGCTGATCCCGAACGCGCGGCTGGCGATCATCCCCGACGCCGGCCACGCCGTGCACCTCGAGCAGCCGGAAGCGTTTCGCCTGACCGTCCGTGAGTTTCTTGGTGGAGTGAGGTGAGGGAGCAATGCCGGTAGAATGGCAACGCATTCGGGAGTACCAAGACATCATCTACGAGCAGAGTGGCGGCATTGCCCGGATCACGATCAACCGGCCGGATGTGCGCAACGCGTTCCGGCCGGAGACCGTGAGCGAGATGATGGACGCGTTCGCGGAGGCGCGAGATGACGCCGGGATCGGCGTCGTCCTGCTGACCGGCGCGGGGCGAGACGCGTTCTGCTCCGGCGGCGATCAGCGCGTACGCGGCGACGCGGGCTACGTCGGTGCGGATCGCGTTCCCCGCCTCAACGTCCTCGACCTGCAGCGCATGATCCGGACGCTCCCGAAGCCCGTGATCGCCGTGGTCGCGGGCTACGCCATCGGCGGCGGCCATGTCCTGCACCTGGTGTGCGATCTGACGATCGCCGCCGACAACGCCGTCTTCGGGCAGACGGGACCAAAGGTGGGGAGCTTCGACGGCGGTTACGGCGCGTGTTATCTGGCCAGGGTCGTGGGGCACAAGAAGGCCCGCGAGATCTGGTACCTGTGCCGCCAGTACACGGCACAGGAGGCGCTGGCCATGGGGCTCGTGAACACCGTCGTCCCGCTCGACCGGCTCGAGGACGAGGCCGTCCGCTGGGCCAACGAGATGCTTGAGAAGAGCCCCATGGCGCTCCGCGTGCTGAAGGCCGCGTTCAACGCCGACACGGACGGCCTGGCCGGCCTGCAGCAGTTGGCGGGAGATGCCACGCTTCTCTACTATCAGTCCGCGGAGGCCCAGGAAGGACGGAACGCTTACCTCGAGAAGCGGCGGCCCAATTTTTCGAAGTTCCCTCGATATCCTTAGCGCGGGTGGCGGGGCCAGTGGCGGGCGGTATCGGCTGGCCGGCCGCGAGGCCTGAGGCGAACTCCGCTCGATGGGTCCCGGAGTGGCTAGGCCGGCAGGCCGCAGCCTGCCCGGGCCGCCTCGCGCTCGGCGCAGGACCCGTGCAGTGGTCCTTCCAGGACCTGGATCGCCACGCCCGGCAGGCCGCCCGGCAACTCGCCGGGTTGGGCGTGTCAGACGGATCACGGGTCGCCCTGCTCCTCCGCACGGGGGCGTCGTTTGTCGTCCTGACCCACGCGCTGCTCAGGCTGGGCGCGGTCATGATCCCGTTGAACGTCCGGCTGGCGGCCCCTGAGATCGCCTGGCAGCTCGCCGACTCGAACGCGGAGGTCCTCGTCAGCGATGCGCGAACCGCCCAGCTTGCGGCCGGCGCGGCGCGCGACCGGCGCGGCCTTCGCAGCGTCACGGTCGAGGATCCGCCCGCACTCCTCGCCACCACCCCGGGGGCGGGTGTGGCGCTGCGCGAGGCGATCGACCTCTCCGCCATCCAGGGCATCGTCTACACGTCCGCAACGGCAGGCCGGCCGAAGGGTGTGCAACTCACCTACGGCAACCACTGGTGGAGCGCGGTCGGGTCGGCGCTCCGGCTCGGCCTCCGCGACGACGATCGGTGGCTCGCCCCCCTCTCCCTCTATCATGTGGGCGGCCTGGCCACGGTGTGGCGTAGCGTGATCTACGGCATCCCCCTCCTGGTGCATGATGCCTTCGATCCTGGCGCGGTGAACGACGCGATCGACTCCGGCGGCGCAACGATCATCTCCGTGGTGAACACGATGCTCGAGCGCATGCTCGATGCGCGCGGGCCGAAGCGGTATCCGCCGACGCTCCGATGCGTCCTGCTCGGCGGCGGACCGGCGCCCTCCGGCTTGATGGCCGCGTGCGCCGCGCGCGGCGTCCCCGTGGCGCCGACGTACGGGCTCACCGAGGCTGCCTCTCAGGTCGCCACGCTCCTCCCCGGCGACGTCCCGCTAAGGCCGGGCTCCTCCGGCCAGGCCCTGCTCCCGACGGAGGTGGCCATCGACCATAACGGCCGGACGGCCGCGGTCGGGGAGGTCGGGGAGATCATTGTGCGGGGGCCGACGGTGATGCTCGGGTACGCCGGCCGTCCCGACGAGACCGCCGAGGTGCTCCGCGACGGCTGGCTGCGCACCGGCGATCTCGGCTATCTCGATCGTGAAGGCTACCTCTACGTCGTGGACCGCCGTGACGACCTGATCGTCACGGGCGGCGAAAACGTGTATCCGGCAGAGGTGGAGGCCGTGCTGCGGCAGCACCCGGCGATCGCCGACGCGGGCGTGGTCGGCGTTCCCGACCGTACCTGGGGCCTCGCAGTGACGGCATTCGTGGTGGCGCGCCCAGCCGGAGGGCCAGAGGACGGCGAGCTCAAGGCGTTCTGCCAAGACCGGCTCGCCAGGTACAAGGTCCCGCGGCGCGTGTGGTTCGTGGATCGCCTGCCGCGATCGGACGCCGGGAAGCTCCTCCGGCGGCAGATCCGGGAGTGGGCGCGCGCCGGAGGGACGCCCGCGCCATGAAGATCGAGCGCATTGAGTTGCGCCAGATCCGCATGCCATACGTGCAACCATTCGAGACCGCGGGCGGTCGGGAGGACGATAAGGACTGCATCTT
>JACXTT010011006.1_pt1 | contig 12137 bp, 7 predicted proteins | sample 9270951 | NCBI WGS metagenome assembly JACXTT01 (sample SAMN15532306, study PRJNA645909) | rock metagenome | isolation source: weathered quartz diorite | place: Puerto Rico | collected 2017-06-21 | reverse complement strand
AAGACCCGCTCCCTGTTTGCTCCAGAATGACGGATCGATCCGGTTGCCGGGAAACGGAGCGTTTCCATTGAAAGGATTCCGGCCCGCCGTCGACAGCGAGCTGAAATCTCCACTTTTGAAGGCCTGTGCCGGAACCGTCGCCAGACTGGCTTCCTGTTGTCCCCGGCGTTGCCCTTCGTAGGCGGCGAAGAAAAATGTCCTGTCTTTCTTGATCGGACCACCGACCACGCCGCCGAACTGATTCCGCCGGAAGGACGGCTTAAAAGGCGCAAAGAAGTTGCGGGCGTCCAAGGCCGAATTGCGATGGAATTCCCAGATCGAACCGTGAAATGCATTCGTGCCCGATTGCGTCGTGACCATGATCTGGCCGCCGGCCTGCCGGCCGTATTCTGCCGAATAAGTGCCCGTGAGAATCTTGAATTCCCGCACAGCATCGAGGATGGGCCGGTGCAGCGGTTGATTCGTGGTCTCATCGTTGTTGTCGACACCGTCGAGAAGATATTGATTCGCGATCTCGCTGTTGCCCGCCACGTTCAGGCCGCCACGGAAACCGAGGTTCGAACCTTGCGCAGTTGCGAACACATTCGGCTGCATGAATGCAAGCTGCAGATAGTCGCGTCCGTTCAACGGCAATTCCACAATCTTTTTCTGATCGACGACATTTCCCAATGACGCGTTTTCGGTCGTGACCAGCGGTGCAGCAGCGCTGACCTGCACTTCCTCGGTGATGCCGCCGACTTTGAGCACAACGTCGAAGCGCGCCTGTTGATTCGTCTCCAGCACGATGCCGGAACGAACCGCCCTGTTGAAACCGGTATATTCGGCCGTCAAGGTGTACTGGCCGGGAGCCAATTGCGGGATCGCATATTCTCCGCTGTCATTCACGATAACGGTCCGGCTGTCGTTCGTGCCGGTGTTGGTGATCGTAATCATCGCGCCGGGGACAACCGCTCCGGTATCATCGGTCACCCGCCCAACCACAATGGCGCGAAAGCCTTGCGCCGCCAGAAAGGACACCACCAGGAAAACAGCAATTACGGAATTTCGAAGACACGACATGCCCCACCTCCCCTTTTTTGAACAGAAGCATAACCAATGTGTGATTGAATTACAATTCCGGTAAACGGAGGGGCACTTATGAAAGCGAGGTTTGTTGGTTTCGCGCGGCTGCTGGTCGGCTGGTCCTGTATCGGGTTGGCAGCGCAGGTGAAATCGCCGCAGGACTACCTTGGGTTTCGTGTCGGCGACGATTACAAGCTGGCAGATTGGCGGCAAATCACCGGCTATTTCAATGAGCTCGGCAAATCATCCGATCGCATCCATGTCGATGTCATTGGGCAAACCACGCTGAAAAGACCGTTCCTGCGAATCACGATCACTTCCCCACAGAACTACGCGAAGCTGTCTCGCTATGAAGAGATCACGCGCCGTCTCGCCGACCCGCGCGGCCTGTCTCCCGAGGAGGCCGAGAGGCTGATTGGTGAAGGCAAGTCGGTGATTGCGATTACCTGTTCGGTCCACGCCACGGAAGTGGCGGCAGCCCAAATGTCCATGGAGCTTGCCTACAACATGGCCACGAAGAACACGGGCGAGGTCAAGAATATTCTCGACAACGTGATTTTTCTGCTGGTTCCCTCGCTGAATCCGGACGGTCTCGACATTGTTGTGAATTGGTACAAGAAAAATTTGAAGACTCCGTTTGAGGCGGCGCCGGTGCCGGAAATCTATCACCACTACGCTGGACACGATAACAATCGCGATTGGTACATGTTTACGCTGGCCGAAACGCGAAACACTATCGACGGCGTGTATAAAAAGTGGCATCCGCAGGTTCTATATGACGTCCATCAAATGGGCAACACCGGGGCGCGGTTATTTGTGCCTCCGTTCATGGATCCGTACGAGCCGAACATCGATCCGATCCTCATTCAAGGTGCTTCATTTATCGGCCAAGCCATGATGAATCGTCTCATCGGCGAAGGAAGAACCGGGATCACAACGAACTCGGTTTACGACTCATGGACTCCAGCTCGCGCCTACCAGCACTATCACGGAGCCGTTCGTATTCTGACCGAAGCCGCCAGTGTGCAATATGCCTCGCCCATCAAGCAGAACTTCAGCGACCTGCGGCCTGGCCTCGGTTACGATCCGCGGACCGTCAGTTGGAAGTTTCCTGCTCTGTGGCGTGGAGGGGAGTGGCATCTTCGCGACATTGTCGATTACGAGCTCACGGCGGCGATGGGCGCTCTGGAACACATGGCTTATTACCGCGAACGCTGGCTTCGAAATTTCTATACAGTGCAAAAGAGAGCGGTTTCCTGGAACGGGTCGCCATACGCCTTCGTGATTCCGCCGGATCAACGTGATCCTGTAACCGCAGTCGAAATGCTGGATGTTCTGCGATTCGGCGAAGTGGATATCGAACGAGCGGAGGCGGCGTTCACAGCAGATGGCGTTGAGTATCCAAAGGGCAGCTATGTCGTGCGTATGGCCCAGCCGTTCGGGGCGTTTGCCAAAACGATGATGGAGAAACAGGTCTATCCGGATCTGCGTGAATATCCCGGTGGACCGCCGCAACGGCCCTACGACGTAACGGCACATACATTACCTATGCAAATGGGTGTGAAGGTCATTACCGTCAATCAGCCGTTCCAGGCCAGCCTCACGAAAGTTGAAAACATGCGCGCGGCCGCAGGAACCGTTGACCCTGGACCAGCAAAAGCGTACCTCCTGGAGCATGAAAGCAACGCTTCGATGAAGGCGCTAAACCGTTTGATGAAGGAGAAGGCCGAGGTCTACTGGACCTCGAAGCCCATCGCGTTCAAGAACAAAGTGTATTCCGCTGGGACGATGATTAATCATGGCACGCCAGGAATCGAAACCAAGCTGCAGGCGATTGCACGCGACCTGTCCGTGAACTTCATCGCGGCAAATGACCGGCTCAATGTTCAGGCTTATAAGCTGATTCCGCCCCGAATCGCTCTTTATAAAAGTTATGTGGCCTCAATGGATGAGGGTTGGACACGCCTCGTCTTTGAGGACTACGAGTTTCCTTTCACCAATATCCTCGACAAGGATATTCGAACCGGCGGCTTACGTTCGAAGTACGACGTCATTCTTATTCCCGGCGAACTAACCGAGACTCAAATTATCGAGGGGCACCGCAACGGCGCCGTCCCGCCGGAATTTGCCGGCGGGATTGGAGAAGCCGGCGTTCAGAATCTCCGGGACTTCGTGAATGAAGGGGGAACGCTCATCACACTCGATAAGGCCACGGAGTTCGCCGCAAAACAATTCGCATTACCGGTGAAGAACGCTCTCGAAGGAGTGAAGCCGCAGGATTTTTATGTTCCGGGTTCGCTCTTGAAGCTTGTCCTGGATACGGAAAATCCGATCGCGTACGGAATACCTCGAGAGACCGTTGCGTTCGTTGAACAGAACGCCGCTTTCGATGTGACGGGCAACGCCAAAGCCGTCGGAAATTATCCGCTGACGAATCCTTTGATGAGCGGCTGGATTCTTGGGGAGAACAAGATTTTCGGCAAAACCGCCGTCGTGGATGTGCCGGTCGGCCGCGGCCGCATCATTCTTCTTTCAATCCGGCCGCAATTCCGAGCTCAAGTACGGGGCACCTACAAACTGCTGTTTAATTCGCTCTATTACGGCCCTGCGACACCGACGATTTACGAATAGAAGCAAAAAGGGAATAGCCACAAAAAGGCACAAAATCATTTGGTTCTATCTCTTGTATTTTTTTGTGCCTTTTTGTGGCTATTTCTTCACCTTAACGCGAACGTGAACAGCGAATGGCCGGCGGCGACAGAGACGTATTGCTTTCCATCGACTTCGTACGTCATCGGACCGGAGGCGACCTGACCTCCAAGACTGACGTTCCAGAGAAGTTCTCCGGTCCGCGCGTTGAGGGCGTGGAAGTATCCTTCTCGTCCGCCCGCGAAGAGGAGATCCGTAGCGGTTGTTAGAATTCCACTGTCGGTGACATCGGTCATCAGAAATTTCCACTTCTTGTCGCCCGTGCGCGGGTCGATAGCGATAACCGCCCCGTGGCCCGCGGCCTCGGTCCAGACGTTGATGGGACCGCGTTTGAGTGAAGGTATATTCTGCGCGCCCGGAATGGGAGTCGTTGGCCGGCCGCCCACGAAGCGCTGGCCTTCTTGGTATTTCTGCTCTTCTTTTACGAAGACGCTCGCGTAGTCTTCCCACGCTGAGACGTAAAACAAGCCGGTGCGGGGGCTATAAGATGGCGAGTACCAGTTCGTCCCTCCTTGAACTCCGGGAAACGTCGGAGCGTTCTCCGGTTGCGGAGTTAGGATGGGCCTTCCCTTAGCATCGAGTCCACTGGCCCAGTTCACTTTGATGAAGGGATAGCCCGCGAGGAACTGGCCGCTAGCCCGATCGAGTACATAGAAGAATCCGTTACGATTGCCCCACATCATGAGCTTGCGCGGGCTACCGTTCCAATTCGCGTCGACGAGTACAGGAACCTGAGTTGAGTCGTAATCGTAAGGATCGTTGGGCGTGAATTGGAAAAACCACTTGAGCTTGCCGGTATCGGGATCGAGCGCAACCACGGAATCCGAGTACAGATTGTCACCTTCGCGCTGGCCTGGATTCCAGTCCGGTCCAGGATTGCCTGTGCCCCAGTACGTCAGATTGAGGACAGGATCATATGAACCCGTTGTCCAGATCGCTCCTCCACCGTGCTGCCACGCGTCTGCTTGACCTTGCCAGGTCTCATGACCCGGCTCGCCAGGCCCTGGGATGGTATGGAATCGCCACGCTTCGCGGCCCGAACGCACATCATAGGCGGCGATGAATCCGCGAATGCCGAATTCGCCGCCAGCTACCCCGATGATGACCTTGTCCTTCACCACGAGCGGCGCCACGGTCATCGCATAACCTGCGCTCGCATCCGCAACTTTGGTATTCCACATAGGCCGGCCGGTTTTCGCATCAAGGGCAACAATGTGCGCATCGAGCGTCGCAAGAAACAGTGTGTCGCCGAGAATCGCCAAACCACGATTGACCGATCCGCAACAGGGTCTTGCGTCGGGCGACACAAAGTAGCGGTAGATCCAAAAGACACGGCCGGTTTTTGCGTCGAGCGCAACGGCATCGCTCGGCGCCTGGGTGATGTACATGACTCCGTCCACCACCAACGGTGTGGTTTCGAATTTTTCGAGGGATTCGGCTTGGAAGAGCCACTTCTGCTCGAGGTTCTTCACGTTTGCCGCAGTAATCTGGCTTAAGGTGCTGTAGCGCTGACTCATGTACGATCCCGAATACATCATCCAATTGTGGGGTTCTTCCGCGGCGCGGAGCAGCCGTTCATTCGAAACCTGCGCGCGAAGGATCGGGATCACTGGAGACAGCAGAACCAGGGCTAGTAATATTCCACGCTTCGAGACCTTCATAGTTACTTCGCTCCTTTCAGAGTACGAAGGTAGGCGACAACATCTTCCAGTTCGGCAGATCCGAGCTTCTCCTTGTAGGACGGCATAGCTGATGTCTTGAGCACCGTGTACTCGCGCAGGTCCGATTTGATGAGCGATACCAGACGCTCCTGCGTGTCGATGAGCTGAACCGTATACGTATCTTCATTGAGTCGCCGGCCTGTGATCGTTTTGCCATCCCGCGTGACGGCGCGCACGTAGCGGTTCAGGGGCAGCATGGAAGCGGTGGGGTCGATCAGCGATCGCTGGAGAGCGTCGGGCGAGCGGATGGCGCCGATGTCGCTCAGATCCGGAGCCACTCGTGATCCTTTCCCGTTCACCCGATGGCAACTCGTGCAGTTGCCCTTTTCTTCGAAGATGGTTTGGCCGCGCACCGCGTCACCGCGGGAGGGCGCCGTCGCAAAGTCGCGCATCGAGCGGATGTATGCGACCAAGCCGGCCAGATCGGCCGTTGTGTATCGGCCCGGAGGCATCGCGGTGCCCGGAATGCCGGTCTGGATCAAACGGTTCAGATCCGCATCCGTGGCGACGCGTTTGAACTGGTTCGTCCGCAGATTGACTCCCGGAATCGAATCACCATTCGCGCCGTGACACGTAATGCAGTTCGCGTTGTAGAGATTGAACCCGGCCTCGACATCGGCCTGGGAGTATTGGGCGGAGGCGAGTCTACTGGCGTTCAAGCAGCCGAAGACAGCAAAAACCAAACAACATCTTCTAAGCATGATGACGCAGTATAGCCAAAATAGGAGGACGAGCCCATTCCCCTCCTTACAAAGGAGGGGTGGCTGCGGCAGTAACAAGAAGTCGCGAAGCCACCGAAGCGCCGCAGACGGGGTGGTCGGTCCGGGGAGATGTTTAGGCCTGAAGGTTTCGCCGAACTGACCACCCCGGCGCGCCAGCCCGCTGGCTGCCGCGCCACCCCTCCTCTGCGAGGAGGGGAATGGGTTTGCAGCAGCCGGCATGGGTGAAGTCCGCGACAAACTAATACTGGAGAATCAAACTGATGCTATCCCTCACGTTGAATGATCGGCAAATGGATACGGATTGCCTTGTGGGACCACCCCGGCGCGAAGCATTAGTAGGGCAACTCGTTCTGGAACGGCTGGATCTGATTGTGGACGCTACCAGGCGCACGATCTCGCCACGGCCTGAATCTCCATTTCTGCCATCGCTCAAACTCAAATAGGGTTCAACCGCCGATGGCCTCCCTTAATGGAGGAGGGCGGTAGCTTCAGCGTGATCCCTTTTTCGCTGCTTCTTCCGATTCTAATGACGGAGCGCTACTGAGCGTTGTAGTCAGGCGTTAGTTGCCCTCGTGACAAGCGTATTCAAAGATGTGCTCGGGGCCGGGGGACATCGGAATCTGTCCGCTCCAGCTTCGGGTGAAGGACTGGGGATCATCCACCGTGAAGTCGTAGAGCAGTGTGTCCTTATCGGTTCGCTTGAAGCGCTCCACCAGATGCATCTTCTCGCCCGAGCCGCGGATTGGCGCTTTGCCCGTGAAGTTGGTGGTTTCGACGACCAGGGTGTCGCCTTCCCAATGGCCGCGCGAGTCCCCCATCCATTGCCGGACGTTCTCGGGAAGATGTGGACGCCCGTCGGTCTGAATGATCCGGGCGTCATGGATCTGCTCGTTGAAGATCATCACGTATCCGGGCACCTGGACTAACCGGAAATTGTTGTTGTAGCCGGTCGGCGTCATGGGTGGTCCGCTGTTGGGCCTCACGATGCAACGTTCCGAGACCGGCCGGTCTTCGGGGCCTTGGGCGGGACGCTGATTCGCTTGGTCGAGAACGGCCATTTTCCTCTTGGCTTCAGGCGTGAGCGGCGGAATCCGCCCATCCGGCGGATCGATAACCAGCGAAGTGCGCCGAGTCTTCACTAGCTGTGTTCCGCGATCCCACCAGAATTCGTTATACGCGTTTGCGAGGTCCGCAGTCTCGACAGTTCCGTTGACGACACCGCGAGCGGTCGGAGCAGTCTCGCGATCGAGGTCCACGTTCCGGTTTTGCATCAATTTCTTTTGGTACGCCGCTGCTTCCTGCTCGGTGAAGAATGCTTTGTCTGCGAGCTCCCGAGGCCGTTCTATCGGCGTGAGCGTGGAGTAGTTCCAGATTCCTTGCAGGTCCGGGTGACCGTCAGGCATGCGCGGCGCGGTCCAGGCTTTCGCGGGAGCTTTCGGAGCCTGGGCGGCAGTCGGAATCGACAGCATCAATGCCAGCACGATTGCAAAAACGAATCGAGATCTCATGCGAACCTCCTATCGACGAAAGACATTTTGAAATCGGACAAATCCTGCATTTCAAATCCGAAATCAGAAATCGCAAATTGGACTGTCCAATCTGAAATCTCGGACTTCGGATCTGAGATGCAGGGTTCTCCAATTTCAAAACGCGGCCTTCCTTATCAATTGCTGCTGGCCCCCACAATCTTCACAAATTGATCGTTGGGTCCCGGTACGCCGTGAATCGGAACATGCTGCGCGACATCCAGCTTTAGCCGCTGGATGTTCTGCCGCAGGGTTCTCATATTCGCGTTCACATCCGGAGCCGGTGCGCCCTGGGCGGGTGGCGAGTACAAGTCTGCATTCACGAGAATCTTTTCCTTCGGCAGATACACGAGGAGCATAGTTGCCGCGTGATTCAGTCCCTGCATGGGGTAAAGATCAACCGTACGCACGCCGTCACTGATGACGTATTTCTGATTCACCGTCTCGATCGGCAGAGGCCGCCGGCCGCCTGAGAAGTACGGGTAGTAGGTGGAGAACCTGTCTGGCTGCAGCGTCCGTGGAGCAGTGCTGAACAGGACATTCTCGTAATACTCCTTGTTGGCCTGATGCGTCACGATGGTGGCACCTTGCGCCAGATATGTCCTGAGACCGCCGGAGTGATCGAAGTGGTGATGGGTATTCACCACGTACTTGATGGGTTTGTTCGGAATGAGCTTGTTGACTTCGCTGATCACTGCGAGCGAACGTTCCTCATTGAGCGGCGCTTCGATCACTGCGGCAAAATCGCGGAAATCGATCGCCAGGCTGTTATGGCTTCCGCCGCCCACGAACCACACTCCGTCTGCCAATTTCTGCGACTCCACGCGCTCGCGCGGCGCGGCTGCTTTTTGCACGGCATCGGGCACGTTCATCGCGGCCACACTGACGTTCGGCTGAACGTTGTTGACCGTAATCTCCATGGAGTTATGCGCGACGCTCAGCCGCGGGTCCCCCTGGTGAATATGAAGGGTAGTGGGGAATTTCACGCCGGCGTAGTCTTTGTAGTTCGTGTAGCGCAACTCATAAAGCATGTCGCCATAGACCGGATTGGGAATCCACGTCTGGACCAATTCCAACAGGTTCTGGTCATTGAAGGTTCCATTGACCCGATATTTTCCCATTGCCGTGAACGAGACCATCGTCACCTTGCCATTAGCCGTGATTGCGCCCGGCGATGCCGGCAAGCTCAACGAGATGGCGGTTGGGTTTCCGGCCTGTGCTGCTTTTAAGAAGCCATGCGGCGTCAGCAAAATATCGAGCTGTCTGTACTCGGCGACTGGAATGCCGGCGAGATACTGGCCGGGCTGCGGGACCGGATTCTGGTCATTCATGTTCCAGGCATAGTTGCCGCTAACAACGAACACTTGTTGCTGATCGCCCTGAAGCGGGGTGCCGCCGCCGCCGCGAGGCGGGTTGTTCCCTTGTCGACGAGTAAATTCCTCGCGTGATGACCGGGCGTTGTAGTCAATCGTGCGCGCGTAGCGCGTCACCTCTAAAGGTGGCCAGTCGGCTTCGGGGCTGAAGCTTTGACCAAGGCCTGCATTCCAGCCGGTACCGGAATATTGAATCGTCCTCACATTGTCCGCACCCATTGCCTTCACCGCGGCTTGCAAGACGCTACGAGCGTCCTGCGCGCGCAGGCTATCACCCGCGACGATGAGCGCGAGAAGAGCAGTGGCAACACACAACTTTCGTGCCATACGGCCTCCTTATGTAAAGTAGAAGTCCCAGTTTAGTCGAGAGTATAACCCGCCCTCGATTAGCGACCAACCGATTTAGCGCCCAGCCGCCTTCAAAACCTCGTTCCAGGAATCCGTGCCGCCATGAACGTGTGCGACGCGTTGAACGTCCAGCTTCAAGCGTTCGACATTTTCGACGAAGTTCGTCGTGTACGGGCTCGGCGACGGCAGAGGAGGTACGCCGGGACGCGGAGTAAACAGATCGGCCTGAATGATCAACTTCTCTTTGGGTACGTAAGCCATCAGCATTCCCTCAGCGTGTAAATTCCCGCGCACCAGGTGCAGTTCGAGCGTCATATTGCCGTCGGTGAACACACGTTTATCCTTTACAGTCTCGATCATCACAGCGTGCGGCATCCGCGCTAAACGATCGGGATTGAGTGTGTGCGAGTTTTTGAAGATTTGCTCTTCGAAGTAGCGCTTGTGAGATTCATGCGTGACGATCGGAATCCCTTCGGCGGCGTAAGCGGGAATGCCGCCGGAATGGTCGAAGTGATGGTGGGTATTGACGAGATACTTGATCGGCTTAGCCGGGAACATCCGCTTGGCTTCGGCGATCGTCGCCATTGTTCGATCGTCTCCAGCTCCGCCTTCGATAATGACAAGGTAATCTTTGAGCTCGACGAGCAGGCTCTGCGGCGCGCCCATATTTAAAAACCAGATGCCGTCGGCGATCTTCTCGGTTCGGATTCCGGCGGGGCCAGGACCTTCATCGCCGCGAGCACCCCCACCGCCCCTCTGTGGATTGCCGGTGACTTCGCGAGCGGCGGAACTGTTCGGTTCGACGTCGGCAACCGTGATATCGAGAATCGGCTGACCCCCCTGGCGCTGCACGATATGCATCGGAAATTTCACGCCGCCGAAATCCTTGTAGTCCGAGTAAAGGCCATCGAGAACCGTGTCGCCGGCTAATCCTCCATCGATCTTGGTCTCGACGTGTTCGACCAGGTTCTGTTCGTTGATTGCACCGGTGACGGTATATTTACCGAATGCCGTAAACGACACCAGCCTGGCCTTTCCACGCGTACCTGATACCTTCGCGCTGTTAGCCGCCGCGCCTTTGAGGAATCCGTGCGGGGTCAGCCAAATGTTGAGCGCGCCAAGCTCGGTGCGCCCATCTGTATTTTGATTTTGGATGATGTCGCCTGGAACCGGACGGATACCGCCCTGACCCGTGGCCGGGTTGTAGCCGCCCGCGCCGCCGCCGCGCGGCGGATTTTCATTGTCCACACGAACGATTTCCTGGCGCATCACGGGCAACGTGTAGTTCACCAGCGCCACATATTTGGTGACTTTGAAGCGTGGCCATGGGCCGCCGGGCGAGAAGGCTTGGCCGACGGAATTGTTGGTACCACTGCCTGTGTATCGAATCGATTGGAGTGTTGCGCTACCCATGGCTTTATTGGAGGCGTCGAGCACCGACGCGGCGTCCTGGGCAACAACCATGAGCGGCGAGATCGCCGCGACGGTGAATACGACGAATAGCATCTTCTTCATAGGGTCCTCGCCGCCTATTATAGAGGTGTCATGCATCAGGAGCGCGTAGCAATTGTCGGTGCCGGCGCCGTCGGTTGTTATTTTGGCGGAATGCTTGCCCGGGCAGGAATGCCGGTGACGCTGATTGGCCGAGCCACTCACGTCGATGCGATCCGGCGCAACGGTTTGTTCATCGAGAGCAAGGATTTTCAGGAGTTTGTTCGACTGGAGGCGGAGACTGAAGTGAGCGCCGTGAACAGGGCAACGCTCGTATTGCTGAGCGTGAAAACGGTCGATACCGAAACGGCCGCAGTAGCCGTTGCGCCACATCTTCAGGAGGGCGCTCTTCTTGTCAGCTTCCAGAATGGTGTGGACAATGTCGAGCGCATTCGGCGTGCGACGGGGATCGCGGCGATCCCCGCTGTTGTTTACGTCGCAGTTGCCATGAGTGGACCAGGCCGAGTTCAACATGGAGGGCGAGGCGACATCGTCCTGGGAGAGCTCTTGCCTGGAATTCCGCCACGCGAAAATTTAGAGCGGATCGTTCGCGTATTCGATGTCCCCCGTGTCTTTTGCCGGATATCGAAGGATATCGCTGCAGAACTTGGGACGAAGCTGGTCATGAATTGTGGTTACAACGCGATTTCGGCCGTGACACAGAAGCGATATGGTGTAATCAAAGATAATCCGCTGTCCCGTAGCGTCGTCGAGGAACTCGTTCGGGAAGTCGTTCTCGTGGGACGGGCCTCGGGAATTTCTCTGCCGGATGCCCAACAGCTTACCGCCGCCACGCTGAAGCTTGGCGATGCTATGCCCAACGCCACTTCTTCGACAGCTCAGGACCTCGCGCGCGGCCGTCTGACCGAGATCGATTCGCTGAACGGGTACGTTGTCCGCCGTGGCAAAGAACTCGGTGTCGCGACTCCGGTCAACAGCACTCTGCACGCGCTGGTCAAACTGATTGAAGGACTGTAGCCGTGGTCTATAAGGTGTGAATGAATTGAAATTGCGGAAGATCCACCCTCTCCCTCTGGGAGAGGGCAGGGTGAGGGTCTCAAGATTTGAACAGACTTCTCTTGAGGCTTCGCCCTATCGGGCTCGCGCTTCGCGTCTTGAGGCTTCGCCCTATCGGGCTCGCGCTTCGCGTCTTGAGGCTTCGCCCTATCGGGCTCGCGCTTCGCG
>JACXTT010011005.1_pt1 | contig 12138 bp, 9 predicted proteins | sample 9270951 | NCBI WGS metagenome assembly JACXTT01 (sample SAMN15532306, study PRJNA645909) | rock metagenome | isolation source: weathered quartz diorite | place: Puerto Rico | collected 2017-06-21 | reverse complement strand
GAGACACCCAACGAAGACAGAAAAACCCCAAGGCAAGGCGAAGCCCATGCTCGAGCTACAATCACCCGCCGCCCCGAGCCGGCCTGCCGCGGACCGTTTATCCGGGGGAAGTAACTAGGGGTTGCTATGTCTGTTCGGAAGCCTCGGCTTGACAGGGTGTCAGCCTTGGCCACCATGAGACGGCGATCGAGCGGGCGGTTGTCGACTGCGGTCGTCGCCGGTGCGTCTCCAGTAGCTCCCCGTAGTCGTCTCCGAGCTCCTGCACGAGCCGCGTCGAGCCCTCGATGTCAGTGAACAGGAAGCTCACGGTGCCCGTTGGGACGGGCGCCACGGGTGGATCCGTTTGCGGCGACGGCGGAGCTTGAGCCACACCGACCGGCCCGAGCGCGAGGTCCTGCTCGAGGATGCCGCGCTCGAGCCGCTTGAGCGCCTCTCCCGGCTCGAGCCCCAGCTCGTCCGCGAGCAGACGCCTGCCCTGGCGGTATGTCTCGAGCGCCTCCGCCTGACGCCCAGAGCGGTACAGCGCGGTCATCAACTGGCCACGAAGCCGCTCGCGCAACGGGTGAGCGGTCACGAGTGACTCGAGCTCGCCGACGAGCTCGCTGTGGCGACCGAGCGCGAGATCGGCCTCGATTCGTTCCTCGATGGCTGAAATACGCGCCTCCTCGAGCCGGGCGATCTCGTTCTGCGCGAACCCGTCGAGGGCGAAGTCGGCGAGTGCGGGCCCGCGCCAAAGTGCGAGAGCCTCGAGCAGCATCTGAGCCGCCTGCCGAGGCCTCTCTGCCGCAAGCTCCTGCCGGGCCTGGTGGACCAGCCTCTGGAAGCGGTCCGCATCCAGCTGTCCCGGCTCGACGCGCAGCATGTAGCCGGTCGCCCGTGTGACGAGGACCCGCTCCTCGTCACCCTCTCCGCGCCGGCCCCTGAGCGCCTTGCGCAGCTGGGAGACGTAGACCTGGACGGTCTTGACGGCTGTCGCGGGACTCCTGTCGCCCCAGAGCTCGTCGACCAGTCGATCGATCGAGACGACCTCGTTCGCGTGCAGGAGCAAGACAGCGAGCAACGCGCGCTGCTTCGCTCCGCCGAGCGACAGCTCACGCCCGTCCGCGCAGACCTCGAGGGGCCCGAGGATCCGAAACTCCATGCCAAGGCGCCAAGCGTAATCGAGCTGCAAAGTCGTGCAACCGACCCGTTTGCGCACACCCGTTTAGCGGTTTCTTTACCGGAGGCGGCCCGGGCTTCGTCGCTCCTTTACCGCTTGGGGGCAGGCTCGGGCGAACCGATCGCAATCGGCGGTCGAGCAAAAAAGGAGCAGGAGATGAACGGCAACACTCACACCATCAAGCGCGCGATCACGGGATTCGCGCAGGCCGCTGCTGTGGCCACGTTCGTTGTCCCCTCGGCGCTTGCTGCGCGGGGCCCATTCTACGGCCCGCACACGGGGGCGAGCACGACCCACAAGAACGCAGCCAGCACGTCCTCACAATGCCCCTGCAATCTCGGCCTGGTTGGCGGGCCAAGAATCTCGAACCCGGCAGCGGGCTCGCCGACGCCGGTGATCCAACCGCGCGGCAGCTTCGACTGGAACGGCGCCGGGATCGGTGCAGGAGCTGTGCTCGGCCTCGCCCTCATCGCGCTCGCGGTCGGCGCCGTTAGCGCTCGAGCGAGAAAGGACTCGAAGCTGAATCGCGACTGGAACATCAAGAAGCGGCGTCGGCTGGCGCGCTCGCTCGAGCGGGCGGCCGTGCCCGAGCGTCCGTTCATCGGTCGAGGGCCACGCTATCTCGTCCAACCGAGCGTCACTGTGGCGTGTGCACCCTCGCTGCAGGCCATCGCGACGGCACTGCGGGAAGAGTCCCTCGTGCTCGATGAGGATGGGCTTCGTGCGGTACTGACGTTCATCACCGACGGCGAGTCGCCGTTCTTCGGTCGTGACGCGACCGAGGCGCTGCGGGAGGCCGTGCGCCTCCAGCACATCGTTGTCGGGGCAGAGACGGCCGCCCTTGACCAGGAGCGCGCCGCAATCGCTGCCTAGGGCTTCACGACCAGCTGGGCAAACACGAGGCCGAGAGCCCGAACCCCGTTACAACGGGACACAGCTCTCGGCCTCGCGCCCACGCAGACGGACTACGCGCGGCGGCTGGCCTGCGCGTTGCGGCGTTCTTCTCGTTCAAAGCGATCGGGAGATTCGCGAGACCGTCAGTCCGGCGCGGTGCGCGTTCACGCCGTCCAGCCGGCTGGCCGCGCGGTGTGGCGACTCAAGTTCGTGTCGCGCGGGCCCGATACATCCGTCGAATCGAGTCCCGGGAAGGCGTCCTCCGGTGGAAAGGCAACGGTGAGCAACTTGACCCAGGTTCGTACGCTGGTTGGTCGTCGTCTCGGGCGCGTGTTCGGACCGCGACCCTCTGTGCTGATCTCGGCTGGGCTGCTGGTGTTCGGCTTGCTGGCCGCGTTCGCATATGTGTTCGTCGACTCGCAGTCGAAGTCGCGGCGGGAAGCTGAGAGGTCGTTTGCGGCGGAGGCGAGGATCACGTCGCAGCTGACCGGCTCGCTGTTTACGTCGTCGGCGGCGGGTGCGCAGGCAGAGGCAGCCAAGCGCTTCGGCGGTGCGAGGCCGAGCTCCGAGATGCTGGGACAGCTCGTGAAGCGGTCGGGGTTGGCGTACGCCTTGATCCTCGGGAGCGACGGCAGGGTTCTGGCGGCCTCCCCGGGGACGCCGGCGGCGGTAGAAGCGCGGTTTGCGTCCTCTCCGAGCCACGTCCGTGAGGCGCTGGCCGGACACCCGTGGCTGTCTGACCTCTTGCCGGGGACGGGCCGCATCGGTCACGTGACCGAATGGGCGCTGCCGTTCGAGACCGGCGCCGGCCGGCGCGTGCAGATCGAAGGGCTCAATGCCGACCTTCTGTTTCAGTTTCTCCGCGGCTACCTCACGCAATCGAGCAGCACTGCCGGCCGGATCGGATACGTGCTCGACGGGGGTAACGCCCTGGTTGCCGACTCGGGTCGTGGCCGCAAGCTCGGTGACCGCCTGACTGGACCGCTCGTACGCGGCCAGGGCGGACAGGTCCACAGCGACGGAGCTGCACGCTACGTCGTTTCCGCGCCGTTGCAGGGCTCCAACTGGCGCGTGCTCCTCAGTGAGCCAACCGCCTCGCTCTATCCCGCCCTCGCGGGCTCGCGCAGCTGGATTCTCTTCGCAGTGCTGGCTGCCTTCGGCACGGTCGGTCTGGCAAGCCTTGTGCTTCTGCGACGCACGCTGGTCAGCGCCTCGCATCTGGTCGAGGCGAATCACCAGTTGGCAGAGATGAACACGACGCTGGAGGAGCGTGTGGCCGAGAGGACAGCCGTTGCCGAGCACCGCAGCAAGGAGCTCGCACGCTCGAACGCGGAACTGGAGCAGTTCGCGTCCGTCGCTTCGCACGACCTGCAAGAACCATTGCGGAAGATCCGCATGTACTGCGAGCGGCTGCCAAAGCGTCTCGGCCACGGGCTCTCAGATGACGCCGCCAGCGATATGACGCGGATGCAGAACGCGGCCGAGCGGATGCAGCGTCTGATCGACGATCTCCTCACATTCGCGCGCGTCACCAGCAAGCACCGAGAGTTCGAGCTTGTCAACCTGGAGGCAATCACCCGCGAGGTCGTGAGTGATCTGGAAGCTCGCATCGACGAGCTACAGGCGCGCATCGAGCTGGACACGCTTCCTGTGGTCGCGGGCGACCGCGCACAACTGAGCCAGGTGATGCAGAACCTGATCAGCAACGCACTCAAGTTCCACCAAGAGAACGTGTCGCCGGTCGTTACCGTCCGCGGCACGGTCAGCGCGGCGCAGGAGCCGCGCTTCGACGGCGAGGCGCCCGAAGGCGCCTGCTGTCTGATCACTGTCGAGGACAACGGGATCGGCTTCGATCCCAAGTACTCCGAACGCGTCTTCTCGGCGTTCGAGCGACTCCATAGCCGCTCCGACTATGAGGGCACCGGCATCGGTCTGTCGATTGCACGCAAGATCGCCTGGCGTCACCGCGGCGACATCACGGCCACGAGCGAACCCGGGAAGGGATCCACGTTCACGCTGATGCTGCCCTTGCCGACCGCAACCGCCGAGCCGATGGAGGAGGCGGCGTAATGGATCAGAGGCGACTGCCGATCACGATCTTGCTCGCCGACGACGACGAGGAAGACCGCGCGATGACCGAAGAGGCGCTCAAGGAGAGCCGGCTCGCGAACGACATCCGCTTCGTCAGGGACGGCGAGGAGCTGATCGACTACCTGTTACACCGCGGCGACTTCGCCAACGGCAACCAGGCGCCCACACCAGGGCTGATCCTCCTCGATCTGAACATGCCCAAGAAGGACGGACGCGAAGCACTGGCCGAGATCAAGAACGAGTCGAGGCTGCGGCAGATCCCGGTGGTCGTGCTCACCACATCCAAGGCCGAAGAGGACATCGTCCGCAGCTACGACCTCGGCGTGAACTCGTTCATCACCAAGCCCGTCACCTTCGACGCTCTCGTGGCGGCGATGTCGATCTTCACGCAGTACTGGTTCGAGATCGTCGCGCTGCCCGCCGACACCGGGCCATGAGCGACTGGAAGACACAGACGCGTCGCGTCCTCCTGGTCGAAGACGACGAGGAGGACTATGAATTCACGAAAGACCTGTTCGCCGAGCTGGGCACGGCGACACACCAGCTGGTCTGGGTACGTGACTACCGCACCGCCCTCGAGGCCGGCCGGCGGGAAAACTACGACGTCTGTCTGGTCGACTACCGGCTCGGTGGCGCCGAGGATGGCGTCGAGCTCGCACGCCAATTGATTGCAGACGGGCACAGGATGCCCGTCATCCTGCTCACCGGCCAGAACGATCGGGAAGTCGACGACGAAGCCGCTCGCGCAGGCGCAGCCGATTTCCTCGTCAAGGGCCAGGTCAACGCCGATACGCTCGAGCGCACGATCCGTTACGCAATCCAGAGCCACGCCGCCCTCCGAGCACTCCACGATTCCTACCGCACCACCGTTAGGGCACTCGCCGCCGCCCTCGAACTTAGAGACGACCAGACCGGTGCCCACGCCGCGCGGGTCACGGAGCTCGCTCTCCGCCTCACTGCAGAGGTCGCGCCGCACCTCGCCCACGACCCCGAACTCGAATACGGGTTCCTCCTCCACGACATCGGCAAGATCGGCGTCCGCGATGCCGTCGTACTCAAACCCGGACCACTCGACCACCGAGAGCAGCAGCAGATGCGGAACCACGTCACCCTCGGACAGCAAATCCTCGCCCAGATCCCTTACCTCAGCGGACTGGCCAGCGACATCGTCGCCGCCCACCACGAACGCTGGGACGGCACTGGCTACCCGCGAGGACTGCGCGCAGACGAAATCCCCCTCGCAGCCAGAATCTTCACCATCGTCGACGCCTTCGACGCCATCACCAACGATCGCCCCTACCGCCCCGCACAACCCGTCGAACGAGCGCTAGGCGAGATCAGCAACAACGCGGGAACCCAATTCGACCCCACCATCGCGCAGGCATTCATCACGCTCGTACGCGAAAACAGAGCCGCGGCCTAGAGCCGCAACACCACAGCGCCGAACGGATCTCAATCCGGTGTGGCCTGGTCGAGGCTCCGGATGGTAGCGGGAGATCCTCGCCAACGAGGATCAGCTCGAGCGCGGTCAGTGGATCCTGTTGCGGATCGAGCAGAACGGCCTGTTCGCGCTCGAGAAGATCCACCCGGATGGCACCGACCTGACCGACATCACGCCGTTCTCAACCTTCCGGCCGCGAACATGGCCTGGGGTTCGGCGCTCGCCGGCACGTTCACCCAACGAGACTGAGAACCCAGTCGGGAGTCCCGCCGCTGGCGGGACTCCCGACGTCTTGGTCCCATGACGGCGCCCGTTTTGAGCCGTGCCCACTGCACTGCGAGTCGCCCCGGCGTTGGTCGCAGATGCGTGGGGTGTGGTTTCCATCAGGAGAGCGTCGGTGCTCGTTTGCTCTCGCGTTCGCGAAGCTCGATGCGCCGGATTTTTCCCGTCAGTGTCTTGGGTAGGTCGTCGACGAACTCGATTGCGCGCGGGTAGGCGTAGGCGGAGAGGCGTTCGCGGACGAACGATTGGATCTCGTGGGCGAGCTCGTCGGTCGGCTCGGTGCCGGGTAGGACGCGCACGAATGCTTTGACGATGTGGCCGCGCAGGTGGTCGGGGGAGGCGACCGCGGCTGCCTCGACGACGTTGGGATGGGCGACGAGCGCCGACTCGACCTCGAAGGGGCCGATGCGGTAGCCGGCGGAGATAATCACGTCGTCGTTGCGTCCCTCGTACCAGATGTAACCGTCGTCGTCCTGGCGGGCGACGTCGCAGGTGTGGAACCAGTCGCCGCCGAAGACGCGCCGCGAGTCCTCGGGGCGGTTCCAGTAGCCGAGCGGGTAGTGAGGGTTGGTGCGCGCGCGGAGGCAGATCTCGCCGGTCTCGCCGACGGGCACGGGCTGGTCGTCGTCGTCGAGCAAGGCGACGTCCCAGCCGGGTGTCGGCTTGCCCATCGAGCCGGGGCGGATCTCCATCGTCGGGTAGTTGGCGCACAGCGGATAGCTCTCCGAGAGGCCGTAGAAGTCCATCACCGGGATCTCGAACTGGCGTGTGAACCAGCTGATCACCTCCGGGTTGAGCGGCTCCCCTGCCCCGCAGGCAAGCCTGAGCGAGATGCCGGGATAGCGATCGGAGATCTCTCCGAGTGCGGCCATCGCCCGCAGCGCGGTCGGTGTCGCGAACAGGTTCTTGACCTTGTACTTCTCGAGCACGTAGAGCGTCTGCTGCGGGTCGTAGCCGCCTTTGCGGGCGAAGACTGCGATCGGCGCCCCGAAGCGCCACGGCCCCAGGATGCCGGGGATGATGCCGGCGATCCAGGCCCATTCGCCGGTCGAGTGGAACACCTCGTCGTCGCGCACGTCGTGTACGAGCTCGAATTCGTTGTGCGCGAGCAGGTACCGGTGGGCATGCACGATTCCCTTCGCGAGCCCGGTCGTGCCGGACGTGTAGTAGATCTGGGCCGCCTGGTCGGCCGGGGTGTCGAGCGTCTCACAACGGTCGGAGGCCGGCGCGACGGCGCGGCCGAACTCCTCGTCGACGACGAGCACGTGCTCCAGCTGCGGCAGGCCGTCGCGGACGCGGTCGATCCGCTCGCGGTTGGCGGCATCGGTGACGATCACCTTCGCCGAGCAGTCGCGCAGCCGATGCACGATCGAGTCGTCGCCGTAGAGGACGGAGAGCGACAGCAGGACGCCGCCCAGCTTGTACGTCGCAAGAAAGGCGGCGGCGGCCTCGGGGAGAGGCGGCAGCATGACGGCTACGCGGTCGCCTTCCTCCACGCCGTAGGCGCGAAGGGCATTCGCTGTGCGATTGGTGAGCGCCTGCATGTCGCCGAAGGTGAGCGTGCGTTCATTTCCCTCCCAGTCCTCCCAGTACATCGCCGGCCGGGACGGCTCGTGCTTGTCGAGTACGTCGGCGGCGATGTTGTAGTGGCGCGGCACCTGCCAGCGGAACGTGCTCCGCATCTCGTCGTACGGAGCCGGGTGCCAACGTCGGTGCGAGCGTGTCGATGCGATCTCCGTTGCCATCGTAAACCTCCCCATCGGTCGATTGCTCGACCGTATGCCTCGACAGGCCGACGCGTAATGGCCCGCGCGGTGAGACTTCAGCTTCCTTTTTGGTAAGCCCTGGCCCGAGATGGCATCCTCGCGGGATCGATGTCCAGCCTGGACACAACTCCGCCCGATCTGACACGCCGGGAGCGGGACGTGCTCGCGGCGCTCTGCCGCCCGGCGCTGCACGGCAACGTCTTCGAGGAACCGGCCTCCGTCCGCGAGATCGCCGCGGCGCTCGTCGTCACCGAGGCCGCGGTCAAGCAACACCTGTTGCACCTCTATGACAAGTTCGGGATCGCCGAGACCGGCGAGCGCCGTCGCGTACGCCTTGCGCGGGAGGCGATCCGGCGTCGTGCCGTCGTTCTCTCCGACTCGGCGCAGGCGTCGACCTCGGAGCGGCCGGAGGTTCGCTACGTCCGCAGCGGCGAGGTGAACATCGCCTACCAGATCGTCGGCGACGGGCCTGTCGACCTCGTGTTCGTGCCCGGATTCATCTCGAACCTCGAGTCGGCCTGGTGGCACCCGTCGATGGCCGCCTTCTACCGACGCCTGGCGCGCTTCTCACGACTCATCGTGTTCGACAAGCGCGGCACCGGCATGTCCGACCGCACGACGGGCATCGCCGACCTCGAGACCCGGATGGACGATGTGCGCGCGGTCATGGATGCCGCCCGGTCGTCGCGCGCGGCGCTGCTCGGATACTCGGAGGGCGCCTCGATGGCGGCACTGTTCGCCGCGACCTACCCCGAACGAACGCTCGCGCTCCTCATGTACGGCGCACTCGTCGCACTCCGCTGGTCACCTGAGACGCCGTGGGCATTGACCACGGATGACTTCGACCGGTGGGTTGCGGACATCGAGACGCATTGGGGGACGACCGAGTACTGCGACGAGCAGCTTCGGGTCGACGGTCCGAGCCGGGCGGACGATGAGGAGTTTCGTCGCTGGTACGCAACACGGCTCCGGCTCGGGGCGAGCCCGTCGGCAGCCGCCGCGGCAGTACGTATGGCCGCCCAGAGCGACATTGCGGCGATCCTGCCGGCGATCCGGGTCCCGACGCTCGTCCTGCACCGAAGGGGCGATCGTCTGGTGCCGGTGTTCAACGGTCGTTACCTCGGCGCCCGCATCCCCGCCGCGCGGTACATCGAGCTAGCGGGAGACGACCATCTGCCATGGGTCGGAGACTTCGAGACGCTCGTCCTACCGATCCAGAACTTCCTCGCCGAGGTCGGTAGCGACAACGCCTCCCGCCCCGACCGCGCACTCACAACCGTGCTCTTCGTGGACATCCACGGTTCGACGCAGAAGCGGGTCGAGCTCGGCGACTCCGGCTGGCGAGACTTGCTCGGGCGCCGTCGCGACCTGATTCGACGTCAGCTCGTCCATTACCGCGGGAGAGAGCTCGACACCAGTGTGGACAGCTTCCGCGCCTCGTTCGACGGGCCCGCCCGCGCGATCCGGTGCGCATGCTCGGTCAGCGAAGCCACGCGCGCTACCGGGGTCGAAGTGCGCATCGGTCTCCACACCGGGGAGTGCGAACTCGTCGATGGCACGCTCGGAGGAATCGTCGTCGACATCGGCGCTCGCATCGCCGCGGCGGCCGAGCCGGGCGAGGTGCTCGTCTCCGCCACGCTCAAGGATCTCGTCGCAGGCTCCGAGATCGAGTTCCTCGAGCGAGGAACCGCCACGTTCGCAGGCATTCCGGGTCAAAGGCAGCTCTTCGCCGTCGACCTGCAATCGGTGTTGACGCCCCGGCCCGAGTTCGCGTGAGCTCGATCGAGTTCCGGCCCGAGCCTGAACCCCCGGCTCGATCGCAACCTGAGGAGGTCCGGCGCGAACCTGGAACGCAGCTGATGACCGGCTCGTTTAGCGGCTCGTGTATGCGTACGTCGCAGTGCGCCCCGCCGGATAATCGGCCGCTGGACGCGGAGCTCGAGACATAACCGCGCTGACCGCGACTACCTGGGCATTCATGAGGTTTTCGGAGGTCGCTCGACGGCTTGGTGTGAAACTAAACGACTGGTCGAGGCTCGGTGAGATGGCGGGAGGGGTGTTGCGCGGCTGGATAAGGCGAGCTGGAGCTCGGGCGGCCTGAGCTCGATTTCCCCGCTCTCGCGCCCCGATCACCAGGCCGTAGGAGGTTGACGAGCACGTGTCCGGGCGGCTAGTGCTTTGCGGATGACGGAGCTGCTGGTGAATGGCGAGGAGCACGTTGTGTCGGCGTCGGGACGGCGGCTTGTGGATGTGCTGCGTGACGATCTCGGCCTGCACGGGACGAAGCTGGCGTGCGGTGAGGGGGCCTGCGGCGCCTGCGCGGTGCTGTTGGACGGACGCCCTGTGGCGTCGTGTCTGCTGCTTGCCGAGGCGGCCGCGGGCCACGAGGTCGTCACGATCGAGGGGCTTGCGCGGGAGCGTGCGCGGCGGGTGATCGACGCGTTCGTCGCCGAGGACGCGTTGCAGTGTGGCTTCTGCACGCCCGGTCAGGTTGTCAGCGCGACGGTGTTGCTCGAGCGTGTGCCGAGTCTGACCGCCGCCGAGGTTCGCGCCGCGATGGCGGGCAACATCTGCCGCTGTGGCGCGTACCCGAAGATCGAGCGTGCCGTGATGCGCGCCGCGAAGGCGAGCTCGTGACGCATCGACTCGTCCGGTCGCAGCGGGAGATGGAGGGCCGCTTCGAGGACGTCTGGGTGCTGGTGGACGAGGAGGACGATCTCGAGACGTGGGACGAGGGTGCGCAGCTGCGCGTCGTCGGGAGTCCCGCCCCGCGCCAGGACGGAGCCGCATGTGCAGCGGGCCGCGCGCGCTACACCGTTGACGTCCAGCTGCCCGGGATGCTGCACGCGGCGGTTCTGCGGTCGCCGGTGGCCCGCGGCCGCATCACGCACCTAGCGTTGGGCGATGCGGGTGCGATGCAGGGGGTGCGCGCGGTGCTCGGGCCGGAGTCGGAGCTCGCGCTGTCGGTAGGGTCACCGCTCCTGGTCGCCGAGCCGCAGTACGCGGGCCAGCCGCTCGCCGTCGTCGCGGCCGACACACTGGAGCTGGCGCGTGCCGGCGTTGCGGTCCTGCGCGCTTCGCTCGAGATCGAGCCACTCGCCCACGACGACGTCGAGAGCGCGCTCCGTGAGCAGCGCTTCACACGCGATCCCGAGGAGGAGGCTCGGGGTGACGTCGAGGCGGCGCTTGCGTCAGCGGACGTTCGCGTCGAGTTCGAGTGCGAGACCCCTGCCCACCTGCAGACACCGCTCGAGCCGCATGGCGCGGTCGTCAGCTGGGAGGGGGATCGGCTCACGGCATGGGTCTCGACGCAGGGGATGTTCGCCGCGCGCGCTGAGCTCGCGGATGCGTTCGCGCTTCCCACCGACCGGGTGCGGGTGATCTGCGAGTACGTCGGTGGCGGGTTCGGCGCGAAGCAGGGCGCCGGCTGGGAGGCGCTTGTGGCGGCGGAGCTCGCGCGGGTCACGGACAGGCCGGTGATGCTCGTCAACGACCGGCACAGTGAGCAGCTGGACGGTGGCCGTCGTGCCTGGACGCGACAGTCGGTGCGGCTTGGCGCCGACCGTGACGGCAGGATCGTCGCGGTCGACGCCGATGCGGTCGTCGCGATGGGCCAGGGCGGATGGGTGATGCCTGTGACGCTGCCTGCCCTGACGCTCTATCGGGTCGAGCATGCCCGCGCGGCGACGTTCCCGGTCAAGACGAACCTTCGCCCGCAGAACGCGTTCCGGGCTCCTGGCGTGATGGAGGGTGTGGCGGTCTTCGAGCAGGCGATCGACGAGCTGGCGGTGGCTCTCGCGTTGGACCCGCTCGAGCTCCGCCGTCGAAACCACGTCGATGTCGACCAGAAGAGCGGGCTCCCCTACTCGAGCAAGGCGCTGCTCGACTGCTACGACCGTGCGGCCGAGCTGGCCGGGTGGGCAGATCGCAATCGTCTGCGCGAGCCACATGCCGACGGCCTGCTCCGTGGTATGGGTTGCGCGACGCAGATCTGGTGGGGTGGAGGAGGACCGCCGTCGCACGCAACGATCCGACTCGACGCAGACGCGCGCGCACTGGTCGTGACGGGGATCCAGGACATCGGCACCGGCACGTTGACGTCCGCGCGGCTCGTGGCGGCCGAGGAGCTGGGGCTGCCGCTCGACCACGTCACCGCCGTCGGCGGCGACACAGCCCCGAACGTCTACGGACCCGTGGCTGGCGGCTCGCAGACGACCCCGTCTGTCCTGCCGGCGGTGCGGTCCGCTGCCGGCAAGGTCCGCAAGACGCTGCTGCAACTCGCGAGCGACGTGCTCGAGATCGCAGCAGAGGACCTGGAAATCGCCGACCGCCGCATCCGCTCACGCGACGGCGCTCTCGAGGTCGACGCGGTGGAGGTCACGGGCAAACTAGTGGTCGCTCCGGTTGATTCGCGTCCTCATGCGGCGAGCACTTTGCCGGTGTATGTCCAGTTGAAGGGACGGGCGGTTTGGTTGTAGGTCTCGACGAAGGCGAGCATCTGCTGG